>Ga0066418_1000079_pt1 | contig 43609 bp, 30 predicted proteins | sample LakWasMet26_LOW6_2_FD_59545 | JGI IMG/M metagenome (GOLD analysis project Ga0066418, IMG submission 59545) | Freshwater sediment methanotrophic microbial communities from Lake Washington under simulated oxygen tension - Sediment Metagenome 26_LOW6 | ecosystem: Environmental > Aquatic >... | reverse complement strand
TCTCATCGCATCCGGGTAAACCGGGGCGGGCTGCACCATCGCGCGCGGAACCCGGTCCAGTCGTCCGACGTCGGGAATCTCCGGCAACCCGACTCGGCCGGGGCCAACTTCTGGGCCGGTGGGCAAGCCTCGGTGATTCGCCAATGTTTCCACCGGATTGACCACCGGCCTGTAGGGTTCGACCGGCACGGTGAAGATTTCGTCACCGGTCAGCGGCCTCGGGACATCCGGCCTGCTGGGCAAAGGCTGCCCACCTCCGGCCACGGACCCTGAATCTTCATCTTCGTCCCGGTCCTGTACAGGAGTCACCGGTTCTTGCCTCGGCGGCGCGATGGGAATCTCCACCACTCCGGTCGGCGGAGGGTTAATCCCGACCGCAGATTCAGGAAAACTCAGAAAAAGCGCGCCATGCAGGCCCGCTGCGACGATTGCCGGAACTTTGAAGCGTTGGATATTCATGTGATGCGTCTCCTCATCCTTGATACGTGGCCGCGGGCCTTTCCTTAGAGAAATCGACGCGTCAGGCCGGCCGGTTGATCCGGATTGATCTCAGGAGTCGTGGAGGCACCCTGAGATTTCATGACCGTTTCGAGGGATCCTTTTTTCGATTGTGCCCGCCTTCCGTTTGAATGGTGGCGCGTCGCCATTCCTGCCGTTCTTCTGGCGATGACCGGCATCAACTCGCCGGCGGCGACGCCCGCGTACCTCCACCAAGCGCTTTCTGAGTTCAATCCCGTGAATCCACCGGGCTGGGCTTATACGCTGACCACCCGTCGCGAGGATCGCACGATCTCGGAACGGCATGATCCTTCGAAACCTCCCGGGGGACAGTGGGTGCTGCTCACGATGGACGGCCGTTCCCCTACTGCCGAGGAAACGGAGAAATACGGCCGGGCGCGGTCCGCCGGACCCGGCGGTTCCCAAGCCAACTTCACGAAGGCTGATATCGAGCCGGGCAGCCTGCAACTGATCAGGGAAACCCAGGACCACGCCGAGTTCTCCGCCGAATTCCGTGAGGCCGCCACCGGGGCCGACAAAATGCTGGGGCACCTGCTCCTGCGCCTCAAGGTGGACAAAAGAGTGCCCTACGTGAGCGCGTACATCCTTGAACTTAAGGAGCCCTACTCCCCCATCCTTGGGGTGAAAATGCAGGAACTCCGCGTGGAGGCCCTCTTCCGGCCGCCCAACGGCGACCAACCCAGCCTCCTCTCACAGATGACCTCCCATTTCGCGGGACGGATCTTTTTCTTTTCCACGGGCGAAGATCTGCGCCTGACCTATCAGGATTACACTCCACCGCCAAACGAGCTATCTCGTTGACTTTGCGGGATAATGCACAGGATTAACAACGTTGCCTTACCCATTGTGAAAAGCCTTTCGTTCCGCTGGCAGCTAACCCTGTTCATCCTGATGATCTGCGGTGTGACTCTGTCACTCGCACTCGTCGGGTTGTATCTTTACGATACCCGCCAGTTTAACGCCGAGGTCCAGTCCCGCCTGGAGAAGACCCAGTTTCTTATGTCGGGCAACCTGGCTCCCTTGTTGGAGCAGAATCCGGAGGCGACCGACCTGCAACTGGGCGCCCTTGGGGTTGATGCCCAGATCGCCGCCGCCGCCGTATTCGCACCTGATGGCAAACTCCTGGCCCGATATGTTCGATTCGGCGCGCATGAAGTCATTCCCCCTCCGCCCCGGGGCATGACCGCCTTGTTTGACAGCCGCCGCGGCGTCTCTTGGAGCTCGATCAATACCGCCGACAAGACGGTCGGCCTGCTTTACCTGAAGGCCGAGCTGAGCGACGCAGACAAGGACCGCTTCGGCAATCTCATCCGGGTCGCGATCATCATCTTTTCCGCCGCCGCATTCCTCGCCATCAGCGTCGCTTTTCGTCTGGGCGGCCGCTTCACCCAGCCCATCACCGAACTGGCCCAGGTCGCCACCTCGGTGGAGCGCACACACAACTACAGCCAGCGCGTGGGCAGCAGCGCCAGCGGCGAAATCGGCGAGCTCATCGAATCCTTCAACTCGATGCTGGAAACGATCCAGTCGAAGACTGACGAGATCGAGCAGGCCCGCGCCACCGCGGAAGGTGCCAAGGAGCAGCTGGAGGAAGCCAACCGCACTCTCGAGGCGCGGGTCGAGGATCGCACCAAACTGCTGGCCAAAGCGGTGAAAGACGCCGAGGAGGCCAGCAAGGCCAAGAGCAGTTTCCTCGCGAAGATGAGCCATGAGCTCCGCACCCCGCTCAACGCCATCATCGGCTACAGCGAAATTCTCCGCGAGGACGCCATCGACGACGGGAACACGCGCACGGCGGATGATTTGGACAAGGTATTGAACGCCGCCCGCCACCTGCTCGGCCTGATCAATGACGTGCTCGACATCTCCAAGATCGAGGCCGGCAAGATGGAACTCTATCTGGAGACCTTCGACATCACCAAGACGGTCAACGAGGTCATCGCCACGGCCCAGCCGCTCATTGCCAAAAAAGGCAACACGCTCGCGCTGGATTGTCCGGCCGACATCAGCACGATGCATGCGGACGCCACCAAGCTCCGGCAGATGCTCCTCAACCTCCTCAGCAACGCCAGCAAGTTCACTGAAAAAGGCACCATCACACTCAAGGTTCGGCGGTTGCCTGACGACGAGCACATCGAGTTTGCCGTCATTGATACCGGCATCGGCATGACATCCGAGCAGCTCTCGCGTCTCTTCCAGGCGTTCAGCCAGGCCGACGCCTCGACCTCCAGCAAATACGGCGGCACCGGTCTGGGCCTCGCCATCTCGAAGCAATTCGCCCAGATGATGCACGGTGACATCACGGTCACCAGCGTCGCCGGCACAGGGTCCACATTTACCATCCGGCTGCCGGCCACCGTTGCCACCAAGAAACCGAAGGTGGTCAACCAGACCAGCACCCGGCTGACCCGGTCTCCGTTCCCGGATGAGAAGCGGCCAAAGATCCTTGTCGTCGACGACGACAAGGACATCCGAAACGTCATCACCGAAATTCTTGACCAGAGCGGCTACGAGGTCTTCACCGCTTCCTCTGGTCAGCAGGGACTGGACCTGGCCGCCCAGATGATTCCCAACCTCATCATCCTCGATCTCATGATGCCCGGCATGGATGGCTGGACCGTGTTGACCAAGCTCCAGCATAAGCCCGCCCTGGCCGACACTCCGGTCATCATCCTCAGTGGCGCCAGCGGCCTGGAAATGGCCATGTCCCTCGGGGCCGCCGCCGTCCTCTTCAAACCCGTGGACGCCCGCCACCTCACCGCGGAAATCGCGGCGCAACTGGCCCCGCTGCCCCCGTCCTATGTGCTCCTCGTGGAGGATGACGCTGACTCCCGTACCCTGATCACCCGGGTGCTGGACGCGGAAGGCCTCGGCTCGCGCGCCGTGATCAACGGCAACGCCGCCCTCCGTATTCTCAAGCAGGGAACTCCCGCCATGATGATCCTCGACCTCAAGATGGCCGGCATGAATGGATTCGAGCTGCTCGAAGTCGTCGGCAAGAATCCCGTCTGGAGCAAGATCCCCGTGGTTGTCGTCACCTCCATGGATCTTACGGTGGAAATGCGTGATTATTTAACACCCCGGACGGTCGGAATCCTCGCCAAAGGTCGCTTCAGCCGCGAAGATCTGCTCGGTTACATCAGGCCCGCGATGAAAAAAGCCACACCTGTCATCAACACATGACACCCTCCCTTTAACTCCGTATCATCATGCCCAAGATTCTGTTGGTCGAAGACAACGAAATGAACCGCGACATGCTCTCCCGTCGCTTGGAAAAACGCGGCTACTCCGTTTCTATCGCGGTTGATGGTGCCGCCGGCGTGGCCCTGGCCCAGAGCGAAAAGCCGGATCTTATCCTGATGGACATGTCCCTGCCCGTGCTCGACGGCTGGGACGCCACCAAACAGATCAAGGCCGACCCCGCCATCGCCAACATCCCGGTCATCGCCCTCACGGCCCACGCCATGGAAAGCGACCGGCAGAAGGCCTTGGAAGCGGGCTGTGACGACTTCGACACCAAACCGGTCGAGCTGCCCCGCCTCTTGATGAAGATCGACGAGCTGTTGAAGAAGTTTCCGCCCAAAGCATGAGCGGATCCGACTCTCATCCTCCGAGCGACTCCCCCGAACCATCGGCGCTCACCCCTTTGTTGCGAGCGCTTAAGACGCGCGACCATGAAGGCTTGTCCAAGCTGAGGCACGCCCTCCGGACTCCCCTCAACCAGATCATCGGGTACAGCGAGTTGCTGATGGAGTCGCTCGAGGAAGACCGCAGCAACAAGCTTCTGCCCGACCTCCAGACCATTCATTCAGGCGGAGCGGAATTGCTCGCCCTGATCAACGATGCCCTGGCCGCCTGGAAGATCGAGGCCGGCAAGGTCGATTTCGTCGCCCTACGCACCAACCTGCGCGCCCCGCTGGGCAATGTCATCACGATCGCCACCTCATGCATCGTGCAGGCGCGAAAGGATGCCCAAACGGCCACCGCCGAGGATCTGGACAAGATCCTCCGGGCCGCCCAAAACCTGCTGCAGCTCGCGGAAACGGCCGATTCGTCTACGCTCAGCGACTACGGTTCCAACCCCGGGCACCCCCAGGTCAGCGAGATGCCCCTCCCGGCAGGGATGATCAATCCCCTGCTGACCGACACCTCGCCGGAATCCTTCGGGCTCACCACCCAACCGATGCCGACCGCACGGTTGCTGGCGGTGGATGATGACGACCTGAATCGCGACATGTTGCTCCGCCGGCTCAACAAACTCGGCTACCATGTCACCGAAGCCAGCAACGGCCGTGAGGCCCTCGCGAAGCTTAAGGAGGGCAGTTTCGACCTCGTGCTGCTCGACATTCTGATGCCCGACTTGGACGGTTTCCAGACCCTTGAATTCCTCAAGGCTGACCCCCGGTTGAAGCATCTGCCGGTCATCATGCTGACCGCCTTGGACGATGTGGACAGCACGGTGCGCTGTATCGAGGCCGGCGCCGAGGACTACGTTCCTAAACCCTTCAGCCCGGTCATCCTACGGGCCCGTATCACCGCCTCCCTCGAAAAGAAACGCCTCCGCGACCAGGAGCAGGCTTTTCTGGCCCAGTTGCAGGTCGAGCGCGCCAAGTCCGATCGACTTCTGCTCAACGTCCTCCCGAAGGCCATCGCCGAGCGCCTGAAAGCCGGTCAGCGCACCATTGTCGACAGCTTCATCGACTCCACGGTGCTCTTCGCCGATATCGTGGGTTTCACCCGGATTTCAGCCAAACAGTCTCCGCAACGCACGGTCCAGCTGCTCAACGAATTTTTTTCCAGCTTTGACCGCATCGCGGAACAGCTGGAGGTCGAGAAGATCAAGACGATCGGTGACGCCTACATGTTGGTCAGCGGCGTACCCGTCATCCGCGAAGATCATGCCGAAGTTTGTGCCACCGCCGCACTCGAGATGCTGGAGGCGGTCAGGACCTTCAACCGCCGTCATCAGGTGGACTGGACCATTCGAATCGGCATGAACAGCGGTCCGGTGGTCGCAGGCATCATCGGCACCCGGAAGTTCGCCTACGACCTGTGGGGAGACACGGTAAACATCGCCAGCCGCATGGAGTCCCACGGTCAGCCCGGGCAAATCCAGGTTTCAGAGGCGACGAGGCGGCTGCTCGATGGGAAATTTGAGTTTCAACCAGTGGGCGTGATCCCGATCAAGAATTCACCCGACATGCCCACCTACCTGCTGCTGCCCAAGCGCACAACCTAACCAGACTCTCCCCGGCGGAGTCGCGGAAACTTCAGCGCGGGACGCGCTGGAAAACAAACTCAACCCGGCGGGTCGTGCCATCTGCCTTGGGGCCTTCCAGATACGCGAGCAAACTCCCGTCCGGCCGCAGGGAGTAGCCGATGACCTGAGGGAAATCGTGTTCCTTGTTTTCAAAGACCGTTTCGCCGGCGGACTGAGACTGCAACCGGAAGGCCGTCTCTTTCTGTCGGTATGGCTGGGCGACGAAGTACAACTCGCCTCCGGGACCCTCGCGAACCTGCATGAATTCGTATTCCGTCAATTTACCCTTCGTCACGGTGCGGGACATCCCGAGCATCACGCCACCGGCTGGCGCCATCCACTGTTCCTCTACCACGCGGCCGGCCTTCTCCAGACGCCAGGACCCGGCCAGCCATGACAGCCGCGCTATCGTCACGGGCTCTGGTGGCTTGGCCTGTCCGAATAGCCCCGCCGGCAAGGCCACCGTCAATAGTCCCCACACCAGGGCCAAGTACCATTGCGCGCATTTCATGCCGCCAGCGTGATGGGCGGGCCTGTGGAGGGCGAGTCGGAAGCAAAGCTCAGAACAATACCGAGAGGATCAGCGTCTCGACCAAGCCGATCACAGAGATGGCGGTGAGCAACACTGTCCAACTGCGCAAGGTCGCCCGCTCATTCCATCCACAGAATCGGCTGACCAGCCAAAAACCACTGTCATTCATCCACGAACAAAACAGAGAACCGTAGCCGATTCCCAGGAAGACAAAAAAGGGATGGCAGCCCCAACCCTGGCCGCCAACCAGCGCCATCAACATGCCGCTGACCGTGATCATCGCCACCGTGGAAGATCCCTGCGCCATCTTGAGGACCGCCGCGAGCAGCCAGCCGAGCAGAATGTAATTCAGCTGTCGGCCCTCGGCGAGCGACGATACCGCCCCGGCAAGGCCCGCCTCTCGCAGCATGGCGCCAAACGCCCCGCCCGCTGAAGTGATGAGGATGATGGCACCCGCGCTTTCCAAGGGCATCCCCAACAGCGCGCCCATTTTCGGGCCGTTTTCCCCACGGTGCCGAACCGCCAGCGTCAACGCGGCAACCATCCCGGCAAAAAGGGCGACATGCTTGTTGCCCACGAAAGTCACCCACAGTGCGACGTCGCCGCCATACCAACCGGGCTTGAAGGCCGCGCAGGCCGAGGCAAAGGCGATCATCAAGAGCGGCAACACGACGGGCGTGAGGGAAATCCCGAGACCCGGCGATGGCACCGTCGAAACCGGCATATCGGCTCCCGGCATCGCGGGCGGCACAGTCGGTTGCCGTCGGTTGACCCAACGGGCCACCAACAACCCACCCCACGCCGGCAGGATGCCACAGGCAATGCCCCCGACGATGACGAGCCCCATGTCCAGATTGAGAGCCTCCACCACTAGCAACGGTCCGGGTGTCGGCGGCACCGTCGTATGTGTGATCACCGCACCTGCGCAAAGTGCCAGTACGTAGAACGTGTAATCCCGGCCGGTTTTCACCGCCAATGCGCGTGCCAGCGGCAGCAGCAAAAGAAAGACCGTGTCAAAGAAGACGGGGATGCCGAGAATGAAACCGGCTGTGACCAGCGCCGCGCCCGCCCGCTGCGCCTTGAACAAGTGCAGCAGCCAGGTCACGATGCGTTCTGCGCCCCGGCTGACCGTGAGGCATTCGCCGATGACCGCCGCCATGGCGATGACAAAGGCAATTTTGCCGGCCGCCGAGCCCAACTCCGCCACCGGCCGCTCGATGGCGTCGATGAGGGTCAACTTGCCGAATCCCCCCAAGGCCACCACCAGCCCGACCAGCATCGCGGCCAGCATCAGGGCAAAGAAGGCATGGATCTTCCAGCGGGCGATGGCCAGAACGACGAAGATGACACCAACGGCCAAGGCCAGAAACGGCCCGGCCACCGGTGCTGGGGATGCGAGGGTGGCAAACATGCGGGGTATGGGGCGTGGGGCACCGGTCTGGCCGGCGCCAAAGTCCGCATACACCAAGGGACCTGGTGGCTTGCCGCAAGAAGTTAGTGTGCCACCCCACCCTCGTCGGGCCATGCCCGCCCCAAGAATCTGTCTTGTCCCCCTTATTACTAGCCATCCAGTCGCTCGCGGATGCGCTGCAGGAACGCATCCAATTCCAACGGTTTCTCCAAAAACAACGCCTCATCCCCTTCCGCCCCGGACGCCATCAGTTGCTCCTCGGTGTAACCACTACAGTAAAGATACTTCAGGTCTGGGCGAGAGACCGATAGCATTTGCTTCAGGTCCCTTCCGGTTATGCCTCCCGGCATGATCATGTCCGTGATCAACAGGTCGACCTTGCCCTGCTTACGATTGAAATACTCGATCGCAGCCTGCCCCGTGCCAACGGCATGTACCTTGTAGCCGGCTCGCTGCAGCACATGCTGCATCCACAGCCGCACCTGCTCATCATCCTCGGCGATCAGGATGGACTCCGCGCCACCGACCAGAGGTTGGCTTGCCTTGGGAACGGCGACCAACGCCGTGCCCGCTTCTGCGAGACGTGGCAGGTAAACGTGCATGGTCGTCCCTTGGTTAAGCTCGCTCTCCACCTCGATCCAACCGTCGTGCTGCCGGACGATGCCGAACACGGTAGCGAGTCCCAAGCCGGTGCCTTTGCCCGACTCCTTGGTGGTGAAGAACGGCTCAAAGATATGCTTTAGGTTTTCGGGTGAGATGCCGGTACCGTTGTCGCTCACCTTCAGGTGGACAAAGCTTCCGCTCCGCGCCTGGGGATGCAGATCATGGTTCACCTTCGCATCGAGAGTCACCGCTTCGGTTTGGATCTGCAGGCGCCCGCCCCGGGGCATGGCATCACGGGCATTCACCACGAGGTTCATCACGAGCTGCTCCAACATGCCGGCATCCGCCCGCACCATCAGGTTTCCCGGGGAAACCGAAGCTTGGATCTGAATATGCTCACCGACCAGCCTCTGGACCATTTTGGTCATTTCCGATACGATCTCGTTCAGGTCGATGGGCTTCAACATCACCTTCTCCCGGCGGCTGAAGGTCAGCAGTTGGCGCGTCAGATTGGCCGCCCGTTTAGCTGCCTTTAGGCACTCTGCCGTGGCCGCAGCCTGGTCGGTCGCCGAGCCGCCTTCGAGCTGGAGGAGGGAAAGATTCCCAATGATGACCGTCAGTAGGTTGTTGAAATCATGGGCGACTCCACCTGCGAGTTGGCCGACCGCCTCCATTTTTTGGGACTGCAGGTACTGGGCCTCCAATTTCTTGCTCTCGCTGATGTCCGCGATCGCGCCGACCATCCGGTGGGGTTGTCCGTTCTCATTATAAATCAGGTAACCGCGATCCGAGAGCGTGGCATAGGTTTTGTCTGCCCGTCGGAAACGGTATTGCTGGGCCCAAATTTGCTCCCGCCTCACCAATGCCTCCGCCAGACTCTGGCTGACCCGGTGGCGATCATCCGGATGCAGCTGTTGCTCCCACCAGGTGTTATCTGTCCCGATCGTCTCGGCATCTCCATAGATCGGGATGAAGCCCTCGCTGCGCCAGATGGTTCCGGATTCCATGTTCCAATCGTAGATCGCGTCCCGAGTAGCCTGGGTAACCAGCCGGAAACGCTCCTCCTCGGCCCGAAGCGCTTCCTCTGCCATTAGTCGCTCGGTGATGTCGCGGAAAATCCAGACCCGTCCGATTGGCAATCCGTCCATGATCTGGGGCGCAGAGTAGCGCTCAACGATGCGGCCGTCCAAAAACCTTAAAAGGTCGCAGCTCTCCGCCGTGAGGTCGGTTTGCAGCTCACGCACGCGATCAATGAACGCCGCCGGGTTCGTCAGCATTGACTGCACCACTTCCAACAAATCGGACTCGCTCTTTGCTGCCAGCTTTTCCTCCCGCAGGCCCCACATCTGGGCAAACCGCCGGTTGAATGATACGACCTGGCCAGCGAGGTTCATCACCAGGATGCCATCGGTGGTCGAATCCAGAATAGACTGCTGCAGGGAACTGGTCTCGCGCAGCCGTTCCTCCGCTCCCCGGCGTGCTGAAATATTCCGGATGACCGCAAACGCTTCGCCTTCCTTGATCGGAAAAAACCGGGCCTCGTAAATGGCGACGCTACCCAGATTAAACTCCTGTGGATCAGCCGGCCGGCCCTCCAGCACCTGCTGCAACGCTTTCGTAAATTCGGCAGCCACATCCCGTAGAAACGACTCTTCAATCCTCTGCCCGGGCAAAAGCGTTTGTTGCCGCAGGTAGTCGTCGCCGGTACCAAACGTCACTGCAAGGATTCGTCCGTTTGCATCCAACCGAATCAACAGATCCGGAATTGCCTGCAGCAATGCGGTCCGCTCGGCATCCGCGTTGAAGTAGGAGGCATTGATGGCGGCCAGAAAGTCGTCCCATCGACCGGTCGGAACGGTTCCTTGCGGGAAACAGGCCTCCAGCTGACTTTGCAGGCGAGCATGCAACGGTAGCGCAGCATGGCGAATGCCGTCCCTTCCCTTGTCCGAGCATGTTGTGAGGCTATGCAATGGCGCCGTGTGTAAAGGGCGACCAGGAACCCCAATAAGGAACCTCTTCGGCAATGAATGCATGCGCCCGGGCAACTTCCGGTCGCGGGTGGTTTCCACTGGAGCGGGACAAGCCGCCCCACGTTCCCGCAGCAACCCGGCCAGTAGAGACGCGTCGTTTCGCAAGTTGGTGAGACAACTTGAACATGAAGGGGGATTTCCCCTCAGTTTGGATGAAACGGTGCTGCGCGAATCTCATATGGGAGATGCTCAAACTTCCGCTGGCCCCAATCGGAAGGGTCCTCGGTCGTCCGAATACGCCTTCCATCGGCCTAATTCGGCCCGACTTGAGTCAATCCTACCCGGACCCAAGCGGTATTAGAAAAACATCGCTTCCGCCAGGGCCGACTCGGTTGCGAGGAGATGGGCGCCCATGCTCAGCGTGGTACGGCCGTGGCCAAGGTCGCCGGTAAACTCCGAGCAATTCTTCGTCAGGTTGGCCTGCCAGTGGAAACTCTTCTTCGGATCCGCGTAGCCAAATTGCAGTTCAAAACTTCCTTCACACTTTGCCTGTTTCACGACAAAGGCTCCGGAAGCCAGCTGACAGCCCCCGCGCACCAGGCCCTTCCGGACCCAACCGAGCAGGCACGCAGCCTCGGCGGCATAAGTGGCGTCATGTTTCAGCTCCACCGTTTGCAGGCCTGCGGCAATCTCGGCCGGCGCATAGCGGCTCAGAAACTGCCCAAGATTCTGCCGCAGCGGCAGTGTCCGTGTGTAAGCGAGGTCGCGCACGGCAGACTGGTTCGGCCACGGATAGCTGAAGGTATCCGGCGGGGCAATCGCACTGTCGAACAGCACCCGCTTCGAACGGGTGAGCAGATACGCATAGTCCGCGATGCGCCGGCTCTCGGCAAAGGCGTGCGCCCAATAGTAAAGTGGCAGATCGGTGGAAAGACAGACCGAAACCTGATTTTCCAGGTGCTCGCGGGCGGCCATGGTATAGTGCAAGATGACAAACTCCACGCACCGAGTGTCGCTCTTGGATTTGCCGAAAAAGCATTCGCCGTAAATCTTCGCCCGCATCTCCACGGTCGATCCCTCCTGATAGTCCGGGCAAAGCACCACCACCCGGCACGGATAGCGGCGGGCAAACTCCACGGTGTGCCGGAACTGCTTCAGAGCATCGGCCGCGCTCGAATTGCGCCCGAGGTGCAACACGAGGTTGAGTTGCACCGCCCGACTTTCCTTGGCCGGCGTATCGGCCCAGAGCGTATTGAACCCGTTGGAAATGCCGCTGACGGGCACCTCCTGGCCGGGCAGGGCGTCAAATAGTTCAGGCATGGCTCAGGGTTCGCGCCAGTGATGACCGTTGGCGGACAACAAGGCTTCGCCGGTCTTCGGTCCCCATGAACCAGAGGCGTAGGTGTCCAATCCGCGCCGTCCCTGCGAGGCCCAGTATTCGTGAATGGGTGTGATGAGCTGCCAGGAACGCTCCGTCTCGTCACCCCGGATGAACAAGGTCCCGTCACCCGTCATCGCGTCGAGCACCAGACGCTCGTACGCCTCAGGGGTGTTCGAACCAAAGGTGGTCGCGTATTTGAAGTTCATTTTCACGGGCTGCGTGCGCGTCTCCAATCCGGGAATCTTGGCGTTGAGGATCAGGCTCAGGCCCTCGTCGGGCTGGATCTGGAAGGCCAGCGTGTTGGGCGCGAGTTGGAAGCGCTCCGACTCGGCAAACAGATTGCCCGGCGGCCGCTTGAAGCGGACGGCAATCTCGCTGACGCGGCGGGCCAGATGCTTGCCGGACCGCAGGTAGAACGGCACGCCCTGCCAGCGCCAGTTGTTGATGCTCAACCGCAGCGCCGCGTAGGTTTCGGTGGAGGACGTCGGGGCGACGTCCTTCTCCTGCAGGTAACCGTGGACCGATTTCCCACCGATGACGCCGTCGCCATACTGGGCGCGGGCCACATCCGGATCGGGACCGTCGAGCTTGAAGGGCTGGATCGCCTTCAACACCTTGACCTTCTCGTCACGCACCGACTCCGCATCCATCGAGACCGGCGCCTCCATGGCGGTGAGCGCCAGCAGCTGCATGGTGTGGTTCTGGATCATGTCGCGCAGGCAACCGCTCTGCTCGTAATAGCCCGCCCGCGACTCGACGCCCACCTGCTCGGCCACCGTGATCTGCACGTGGTCAATGAAATTGCGGTTCCAGATCGGCTCGAAGATAGAGTTGGCAAAACGCTGGACCAGCAGGTCCTGCACCGTCTCCTTCCCCAGGTAATGGTCGATCCGGTAGACTTGCGACTCCTCCAGCACCGAGCCCAGCTCCCGGTTCAGCGCCTGCGCGCTCGCGAGGTCCCGGCCAAAGGGTTTTTCAATGATCACCTTCGACTGGTTCGGCTGCCGCAAGTAACGGGAGGCCAACCCACTCGCGCCCAGATTCTGGATGATCGGGGCAAAAACCGTGGGAGGCGTGGAGATATAAAACAGCGTTTGCAGCTGCTGCCCGATGTCTTTTTCCAGTCCGGCAATGCGCTGGCCGAGACGATCAAAAGCCGCCTTCTCGTCATAGCCGCCGCTCACGTAGAGCGTGCGCGGCGCCAGCCGGCCCCACACGTCGGCACTGGGCTCGCGGCGTGAGAATTCCTTGATCGCCGAGGCGGCCATGGACTGAAATTCGGCATCGGGAATCGGTTTGCGTCCGAAACCGATCAGATAGAAATCCGCCGGCAACAGGCCGTCGTGAGCCAGGTTGTAGATGGCCGGAATGAGCTTGCGGGCGGTAAGGTCGCCGGAGGCGCCGAAAATCACCACGGCTGTGGGGGGAGAGCCCCGGTGCTTGCTCAGACCGTGCAAAAATGGGTGGCGTGGATCGTCGGCCATAGGATGGTGGAAACGTCGGTCCGATGCCGGATTCCCGCAAGGCTTTATTCGGTCCGGTGTCTCGATGTGACACACTACGGCTCGATGGCCGGAGTAGATCCTGTCTGTCGCGCCAAGTAATAACCCTTGGGAAAGAGCGGCGCATTTTCGTAATGCATGACCTGGGGCGGCAGGCGCTCGCTCAAGGTGACTTCCACGATATCCAACCGGAACGTGCGCGGTGGCGGGTTCAGCTGCCCGAGATAGGCCTGCACCGCGCGACGCAGGACCTTTTTCTTGTGCTCGTTCACCGCCTGAAACCCGTTGACCAGGGCTCCTTCGGCCCGCGCCTTCACCTCGACGAAGACCAGCACGTCACCATCCTGACAGATCAGATCCAACTCATCGCGACGGTCTCCCGGACTGCGCCAGTTGCGCGCCAAAATCGAGTAACCCTGCCTCGATCGCAGGAAATCGGCCGCCGCCTGCTCACCCTCGGCACCACGGGCCGCCTCAGGGGGCAGCGGTTTGCCCCCTTTGAGACCATCCCAGGCATTTTTGAGCCAGCGAATCATTTGCAAGTTCGCCCTCGACCACGCGAAAAATAGGCATTACAAGCAAGCGCGTTTTTCAATCGCTCGCTATTGCCCTGCAGGGGCTTACTTTTGCGGCCGGCGATAAACTTCCACTCCCACTCATGGCCACTTCCAGTAATCTCACCGGCACCCTGCGCCGCTCCCTGCTCATCAAGGTCATTTCCAAGCCGGCGCCGAGCCGGGAAGACGTCAACACCGTCATCGAACTCACCGCCAGCAAGGTCGTCGAATCGCTCCAGGCCCAGTCCATGACGCTGTACCTCGTCGAAAACGGGGAAATCGCCTTCAAGCACGTCTACTACTCCCCCACTCTCTGGGGCACCGACAAGGACAAAGAACTCCAGTTCAAGGAAGCCAGCAAGAAGCTGCTCTCGCTCAAACTGCCCGCGGGCACCGGCAACGTCGGCAAGGTGATCCAGACCGGCGAACATTTGTTTTTCAGCGGCCGCGGACCCGATGCGGCATCGCTCAAAAAGATGGATGTCGGTTTCGAGGTGTCGTCGATGCTCACGGTGCCGCTCAAGACCAATATCGTCATCGGCGCCATCCAGGTGCTCAACAAGGAGCCTTCCGCCGGCACCGGCGGCATCTTCACCCCGAAGGACCTCAGCGTCCTTCTGGAGGTGGCCGAGTATTCCTCCACCCTCATCCAGCGCATGCTGGATCCGAAGTTTCAGCTCACCCCCGAGGATACCGCCAAATTCATCTCCAAGTTCACCGAGCTGCCCCTCGTCAGCAAGATCGAGGACGTGGATATCGATGAGAAGCTCGTGGAGATCACCGGCGACGCCATCATCCGCCGCGAATGCATCTTCCCCTACAAGAAAACCGGGGCCAATTCCTGCTCGGTGCTGATGACCAACCCGCTGGATTACGCCAAGCGCGAGGCGTTCTCCCAGGCCACCGAGATGTCGATCGACGACGTCAAGGTCATCCCCGCCAGCCTGCTCGATGCCCTCCTCAAGAAATGCTTCGGCGAAAAGGCTGGCGCCGCCAAGCCCGGCGCCGATGCCACCGAGGTGGACATCGATGAGGTCAAGGACCTCATCGCCGGAGCGTACACCGAGGGTGGCGCCAGCGAGGTCAAGGCCGCCGACCTCGAGAGCGAGGACTCCGCTCCGATCATCCAGCTGACCAACCGCATCATCGAGGATGCCTACGTCTCGGGCGCCTCCGATATCCACATCGAGCCCATGGAAAAAGACCTGCTCGTCCGCTACCGTGTTGACGGCATGTGCTCCGAGAAGATGCGTCTGCCCAAGCAGGTCGCCTTCGCGCTCGTCGCCCGCCTGAAGATCATGTGCAACCTCGATATCTCCGAGCGTCGTCTGCCGCAGGACGGCCGTATCGTCTTCAAGAAATTCACCAAGAAAAACATCGATATCGATCTGCGTGTCGCCACCGGCCCGATGAACCATGGCGAGAAGGTCGTCATGCGTATCCTGGACAAGCAAAAGTCCACCCTGCCGCTCCCCATGCTGGGCTTCTCCGAAGAGAATCTCGCCAAATACCGCGAGTGCGTGCGTCAGCCCTACGGCATGATCTTGCACTGCGGACCGACCGGCTCCGGCAAGTCGATGACCCTCTACTCCGCCCTCGGCGAGGTGAACACCCCCGACGTCAACATCCAGACCGCCGAGGATCCGATCGAGTACACGCTCGCGGGCATCAACCAGATGCAGATGAACAAGCAGATCGGCCTCACCTTCGAGCGCGCGCTCCGCTGCTACCTGCGTATGGATCCCGACATCATTCTCGTCGGTGAAATTCGTGACAAGGAAACCGCCCAGATCGCCTGCGAAGCGGCGCTCACCGGTCACTTGCTTGTCTCCACCCTCCACACCAACGACGCGCCGTCCACCGTCGCCCGTATGGGTGAGATGGGCATCGAGCCCTTCAACATCTCCGCCGCTCTGGTCTGCGTGTGCGCCCAGCGTCTGCTCCGCCGCGTCTGCAAGAATTGCAAGGTGAAGTACAAGCCCGAAGGCCGCGAACTCGAGATCCTGCAAAAGGCCCTGGGTGAAACGGGCCCCTTCGAGATCTTCAAGGCCGCCCCCGGTGGCTGCCACATCTGCAGTGGCAACGGCTACAAGGGCCGCGTTGGCATCCACGAGCTCATGGTCAACTCGGAGGAACTCGTCGAAGCCATCAACAAGGAGGTCGAGGTGGCCGATCTCAAGCGCGTCGCGATGAAGAACGGCATGAAGACCTTGCACCAGGATTCGATGCTCAAGGTCAAGATGGGCCTCACCACCATGGAGGATGCCCTCGCCAACGTGCCGGCCGATTTGATCACCTGATAGTCCCTTTCCGGTCGGCCACCCCACGACCGGACAAGCAAAGGAAAGGCGCGATCCCCCGGGATCGCGCCTTTTTTGTGCACAGCGCCTCCGTCCGGTCCGCGTGCAACGGACCGCGTTGACCACACCGGCGCGCTTCAGTGTTTCTGATGGTGGCCGTACTGCTCCATCGTCCAGGCCACGATGCCTGTGCCGAAGAGCACAATCGCACAGAAGGCGACATCCACCTGCCTGCCCATCAGCATCAATGCTAATGAAAGCGCCACGCCGGTGATGATCGATGTCATGGGGGTTTTCATCATCTCCATGCTTCAGTATAGCACAGACCGACGCCCTTGGGTCGCCGCCGGGACAATTAGAGCGAAATCTACTGCGAGCCCGCCCCGTCGCAATATCTGCGCACGCGACCAGACGCGGGCGACCGGCGTCAGTTCGACTCCACCGTGGTCTGCAACTTGGCCCCGCGGACAGAATCGGCAATCGTGGTCGGCAGCACCTCCGCCTCGCCGCGCTCCGTGTTGAAACGCATGGAAACGGTCTTGGACACACCACGCTCCTGCATCGTCACGCCATACAATGCATCCGCCGCGGCCACGGTGCTCTTGTTGTGGGTGATGATGATGAACTGCGACTCCTTGACGAACTGCTTGAGCAGGTTCGTGAAGCGGTGAATGTTCGACTCATCCAAGGGCGCGTCCAGTTCGTCGAGCAAACAGAACGGCGACGGCTTCACCATGTAGAGGGCGAAGAGCAGCGCCACCGCGGTGAGCGTCTTCTGGCCACCGGAAAGCAACGTGATGCCCTTGAGCTTGGTGCCCGGAGGCTGGGCCACGATCTCGATGCCGCTCTCCAGGGGATCCTCGGCACTGACGAGGTCGATCTCGGCCCGGCCGCCGCCGAACAGAATGTTGAAGGTGTAGGCGAAATTCTTCCGGATCTGCTCGAAGGTCACCTTGAACTGCTCGAGCGAGGTCTGGTTGATGTCGTCGATGGCCTTGAGCAGCGCCGCCTTGGCGTTGGTCAGGTCATCGCTCTGCGTCTTCAGGAACTCGTAACGCTGCTTGAGCTCGGAGTACTCCTCGATCGCCACGAGATTGACCGCCCCCATGGTGCCGATCCGCTGACGCAGACCCTCCACCTCGGTCTTGATCTCATCCCAATTGGCTGAATCCAGCGCGGCCAGGTCGGCTTCGGTGGGCTCGCCCTTGTTTTCCTTCTTCTTCCGCCGCTTGGGCGCGGCATCCGGGGTGCCCTCTTCCTCTTCCTCATCGAGGTCGAGCGCCTTGAGGCCCTCGGGCTCGTCGTCGGCGTGCCAGAGCAACTGACGCCAGTCGAGGGTGGCAACATCCACCTGGAACTCATGGGTGATCTCCTCGTTCAGAAACTGGACCCGGGCCCGCGTCTCGGCGACCTTGACCTCGTTGCGGGAAAGCTCGGCCATCGCCGACTCCGCCTCGTTCCGGATGGAACTCAGGCCGGACTCCACGCGGTTGATCTCCTGCTCGATGGCGGAAAGCTCCTGACGGGACTTCTCCACGTTTTCCTGGGCCACCGCGAGGGTGACGGCGATTTCCTCGGCACGGGCCCGCTGGCCCGCACTCTCCTGCTCCAGGACGTTGACCTGTTCGGTCCACGTTTCGACCTCGATCTGCCGCTGGACATGCAGATCGGCGAGCTGGACCCGGCGACGCTCCATCTCCGTCAGGCCGCGGTCGAGCACCTCGACCTTTTGGCGACGTTCGGCCAGTTCCAGACGGGCCTGCGCGAGGGACTCCTTTTTCTCATCCCGGTCGGCGCGCTTTTCGTTGATGGAGGTCTCGATGGCGGCGATCGTCTGCTTCTTGGCCTCGACCGCGCCATGGGCCTCCGCGAGCTGAGCCTGCGCCTTGGCCAGACGGGACAGGGCCTCGTCATGGTCCCGCTTCAGGTTGCTCAATTCGTTTTCCATCCGCTGCAGCCGGCTCCGGGAGTCATCGAGGGAGCGCTGGGCGTTTTTCTCCTCGGTATGCAGGGCGGCGGCATGTTGGGACGCGGCGAGCACGTCCTTGCGCTTCTGCTCAAGCGTGGCCTCGGCCTCGGCGAGCTGGGCGTTGATCTGGTCGATCAGGGCCCGCTGCTCATCATGGGCGGCCTGCTCCGACACGACGGCCTTGCCCGTCTCGCGCAAATCCACCTCGCGCTGCACGATGCTGTTGGCCGGTTTCTTGTGGTGCCCGCCGTAGACCAGCCCGCGACGATCCACGAGGTCGCCCTTCGCGGTCGCCACCATGAGGAAACTGAAGGCCGGATTGGCGCGCCAGTAATCCAGAAACACACCGAGATCATCGGCCAGATAACAGGCCGAAAGAATGGACGCTGCCGGATGGGCGGGGTCGAGGTTGGCCACGGCCTCAGTGGCCGGTTTCAGGCCGGCCGGAATGTCACTGCTGCCCGACGGTCCCACCAACCCGGGAATCTGAAGGCAGACGCTGCCGATCTGCTCGGTTTCCAGCTGGGCAAGAATCTTCTGCGCGGTAGCCAGATCAGACACGGCGATGGCCTCGACCGAGGCTCCCAACAGTGCCTCCAGGGCCTTGGCGTATTCGGAACGGACCTCCAGCCCCTGGGTGATCGGGGTGACTTTCTGATCGCCGAGAACGCCGGCAAGGCGTCCTTGCAGGAGGGCCTTGGCACCTTCGCCGAACCCTTCCCACTTCTCCTGGAGCTGCTGCAGCAACTTCAGCCGCGCGGTCTTTTGCGCCAGACTGCGATCGATCTCCTGCAGACGGCGTTGGGCCTCACGGAAGCGATGCGTCGCTTCCTGCAGGGCGGCCTGCGCGGCCTGGGCCTCGTTGTTGGTGCGACTCTGCTCGATACGGGCTTCCTGCACCCGCTGACTCGCCTCGGCGAGGGCCGAGGCCGCACCTTCCACCGCACTGCGAAGCTGATCCAATTCCTGTGACAGCTGGTCAAAACGATTCTGGCTCGTCCGGGCATCCACCTCGAGCCCCGAACTGTCTGTGCGCAACCGGGCCACCGTGCTCTCCAGTTGGAGCAGCTGGAATTTTTCCTGGTTGATCTGCTGCTCGGCCTTCGTCAGCTCGCCTTCCAAGACCGCCAGCTCCCGGTTCCGGTCCTGGAAAACCGCATCCGAGCTGCCCAGCAGGCTGAGCTGGGTCTGCTTGTCCTGTGAACCGGTGTCGACCTGCGACGCGAGCTCGCGGAGCTGCATTTCCAGTTCGGACAGGTCTTCTTTGCCGGACTCCAGCCGTTCGAGCAGGCCGGTGCGTTTGACTTGGGCCATGCCCGACTGGTTCTCGGCCTGTTCCTTTTGGGAACGCAGATCAAAGACGGCCTGTTGGGAATCCTGCACCCGCTGGCTGACCGCACTGCGGGCCGCCTTTTGCTCGTCGAGCCCCCGGGACTTTTCCTCGAGTGTCGCCCGCCGCGAATCGGCCGCCGCGCGCAGTCCGTTCACCCGTCCCTCAACCTCGGCCAGCTGGGTGCTGAGAGCCAGCCATTGCCGGCTGCCTTGGGCGAGTGCCAGGTGACGAAGACGGAAACTCAGACGCTTGAAGCGCATCGCCTTGGCGGCCTGCCGCTTCAGGCTGCCGATCTGCCGGGCCACCTCGCTGATGACGTCGGACACCCGGGCCAGATTCTGCTCGGTCAGGGCCAGCTTGTTCATCGCCTCGCGACGCTGGCTCTTGTACTTGGTGATACCGGCGGCCTCTTCGAACACCACCCGGCGTTCCTCGGGCTTCGACGAAAGAATCTGGTCGATCTGGCCCTGCGCCATGATCGAGTAACTGGTCCGGCCGACGCCGGTATCCATGAAAAGCTTGTGGATGTCCTTCAGGCGGCAGGCCTGGCCGTTGAAGTAATACTCACCCTGCCCATCACGGGAGACCCGGCGCATGATCTCGATCTCGTGGAATTCGCTCCCCAGCTGCTTTTCGCAGTCGGTCAGCAGAAGGGCCACCTCGGAGAACTGGGCCGCCTTGCGGGTGTCAGCACCCTCGAAGATCACGTCCTGCATCTTCCCACCACGCAGCGCCTTGGCGCTCTGTTCACCCAGCACCCAGCGGATCGCATCGGCGATGTTGCTCTTGCCGCAACCGTTGGGACCGACGATCGCCGTGACCCCGGGCTCGAAGCTGAGTGTGGTGTTGTCGGCGAAACTTTTGAAACCGTGGAGCTTGAGAGCCTTGAGATGCATTATGGCTTAAAGTGAAAAACTGAGGGAGGCCCGTTGCCCGGTGCAACGGAAAAAACATGTCCGGACCCCAAGGAAAATTGTTAACAATTTCGACTGCCGGCTTGACGTTCGCTACTAGGTTTCCGACCGGCTTGCCACGTTCCACCTATGGGTTGAACGTGCGCCATGCCTCCTGTTCCCGCCGCCGCCCCCGATCAGATCCGGCGGTACCTGCCATGGCTGGTGGCGGTGGCCCTGTTCATGGAGAACCTGGACGCCACCATCGTGAACACGGCCGTGCCGGTAATGGCGGCCAGCCTGGACGTCCAACCCCTGGCGCTGAAGGCCGTCCTGACCAGTTACACCCTCAGCCTCGCGGTCTTCATCCCGATCAGCGGTTGGATGGCCGACCGTTTCGGGACCAAGCGGGTTTTCCAGCAGGCGGTGCTGCTCTTCGCCCTCGGTTCGCTGTTCTGCGGCCTCTCGGTCAACGTGCCCATGCTGGTGGTTTCCCGCATTCTGCAAGGCATGGGTGGCGCCATGATGACCCCGGTGGGGCGCATCGCCCTGGTCCGGAGCTTCCCCCGCTCGGAACTGCTGCGGACCATGAACTACGTGATTATTCCGGCGCTGATCGGCCCGATGATCGGCCCGTTTGCCGGCGGCGTGATTGTCCATTGGGTGCACTGGCGGATGATATTCTTCATCAACCTGCCCTTTGCCATTGCCGGGTTCTGGCTGGTGCAGCGCTACATGCCCGACTACCGGGATGAGCAGATTCCACCCCTGGACCGGGTCGGGTTCCTCCTTTTCGGGACGGGCATCGCCCTGCTCTCCTATTTGCTCGAAGTGTTTGGCGAACACCGGCTCTCGGCAGGACCACTCAGTCTCCTGGCGGTCGGCTCCCTGCTATTGCTCGCAGCGTATGGCTGGCACGCCAGCCGCGCGGCCTCCCCGGTGTTATCCTTGTGGTTGTTCAAGGTCCGCACTTTCCGGCTATCCGTGATCGGTGGCTTCGTCACCCGCCTGGGCGTCGGCGGCATGCCTTTCCTGCTGCCTCTGCTTTACCAACTGGGACTCGGCTATGAACCGTGGCAGGCGGGCCTGCTCACGATGCCCACGGCCGGCGCCGCGATGCTCATGAAAATCTCCAGCCGGCCCCTGCTCGCCCGATTCGGGCATCGGAACATCCTCATCGCAAACACCCTGTTGATCGGCGTGGTCGTGACGCTATTCAGCCAGATCGGCCCCGGCAGTCCGATCTGGATGATTCTCTGCCTGGGCCTGAGCCAGGGCTTCTTCATGTCGCTCCAGTTCACGAGCATGAATTCCCTTGCCTATGCGGATGTGGAGGATCGCAACGCCAGCAAGGCCAGCAGCATCGCCAGCACCGGCCAGCAGCTCGCGCTCAGCTTCGGCGTGGCCTTCGCTTCGTTGGTGGCGGGCTGGTTCCTGCGCGGTCTGGACCAACACAACCCCGCCGAAGTGGTCCCGGCCCTGCATCGCGCTTTCATCACCATGGGGCTGCTGACGATGATTTCCTCCCTGACCTTTTGGGGCCTGCATCCCGACGACGGCAACAACGTGAGCAACCGGCAGAAGCTGACCTAGCCTCGCCCGGGCAATCGGATTCTCAATCCACCTCCAACCGCTTGCCGAGACTGATCGCACCCTCGACGTTAAAGCCGGTGCGCTCGTAGAAGGCGATCGCCTCGCGGTTCTCGGGACGGACCTGCAGATTGATCTTCGGACACCCGGCGGCGCGCAAGCTGCGCTCGGCTTCGGCCATCATTTTCCGGCCCAGTCCGATCCGGCGGTGATCCGGGTGCACCGCGAGATAATTGATCCAGCCGCGATGGCCTTCGTAGCCGGCCATGACGGCTCCGACGAGAAAGCCGTCCGACTCGGCCACGAGGAACCATTCCGGATTTACGCGGAGCTTCCGCGCAATGTCCTTGTGCGGGTCGTTCTGCGGTCTCAACAGGCCACAGGATTCCCAGAGCCCAATGACCGCAGGTTCATCATCGGGACGAAAACGTCGAATGGTGACGGGATGAGGCATGCTCTGCCCGGTTGTGCCTGCGGTCATTTATGATCCCACGGCAGATGGATCTGCAGCTTCGGGAATTTCCAGATCCGGACCTCCTTGAACATCTTTCCGGGATTCATGATTCCGCGCGGATCGAGGGCCTTCTTAACCGCCTGCATGGCCTTGATCTGGGCCGGTGAGTGTTGGATGCGCAGGAACGGCGTCTTCGCGAGACCGATGCCATGCTCTCCGGAAATCGCACCGCCGAGACTGACCACCGTCTCCATCAGGTTCTGCACGGCCAACTCCGCCGCCTTGGTCTCGTCCGCATTCGCCCGGTAATACATGATGTTTACATGCAGATTGCCGTCCGCCAGGTGCCCGAAGGTCGGAATCGCCAGTCCGGAAGTCTTTTTCAGACGCGTGAGGTAACGGGCAAATTGCTCATACTTTTTCATCGGCACCACGATGTCCTCGTTGAGCTTGGCGTCGCCCAGCTCGAACATCGCTCCCGAGCACTTGCGACGCACGGCCCACAGCTCCTCGGCCTCCGCGCGGTCACGGGCCGCCTTGAAAGCCAGCGCATGTTGCGCCGCCCAGGCCAGCACCTCCCGCTTGACGTCGGCCACCTCGCTGCGCGCCCCCGCCAGTTCCAGCAGGATCACCGGCCGGCCGGCCTGACCCGGGAAAACACTCTTCCCGGTGGCCCGCTCCGCGCACAGCACGCTCTCGCGATCGAGAAACTCGCAGATGGCCGGTTGCACCTTCGCCCTGAACAAGGTCCGGGCCGCCGAGAGCGCCGTGGTCTCATCCCGGAAAGACGTCAGCAAGGTCCAGCGCGCGGCCGGTTGCGGCACGAGCTTGAGCACGGCGCCCGTGACCACGCCGAGCATGCCCTCGCTGCCGATCCACAGGTCGCGCAGGTTGAAGCCCGCGGCAAATTTCTTCGTTGCCGTGCCCCACTCCACCGCTTCCCCCGTCGGCAGGTAACCACGCAGGGCGATCACGAAGTCGCGCGTCACCCCGTACTTGCCCCCGTGCATGCCACCGGCGTTGCAGGCGATGTTGCCGCCGATCGTGCAGTAGTTCTTGGAAGAAGGATCGGGCGGATAAAACCAGCCCAGTTTCTCCGCCGCGGCTTGGATTGCCGCGGTCGTGGCCCCAGCCTGCACATGCGCCATGCCGGCATCGGCATCGATCGACACCTTTTTCAGCCGCAGCATGTCGATCACCCAACCACCCCGCACCGGCGCGGCGGAGCCCATGAGAGTCGTGCCGCGGCCCCGCACGGTGACCGGGATCCGGTGAAGGTTGGCCAGCTCAAGGACCGCCCCGATCTGGGACTCTTGCCGCGGGGTGATCACGGCGTCGGGCAGGAAAGAAATTTTGCTGCTGTCGAACGAGGCCGCCCACCGGCCTTTGGCCGAGGTATCGACGCACGCGCCCAACCGACGCTTAAGGGAGAGAGTAACTTGCGCAGGAGATTTCATTAGCGAAACAGCAATAAATGCCGCGCCTCCACGCAGAGCAATCCCGCATGACACCCTCGCGCAAAGTTTCGCTTTGTGTGCACCGGTCGCGTCTGTTCAACTGACCATCCCATGACGCGTATTCTCCTCACGACCACTTCCTTTCAAGACACCCCCGGGGCGCACCACCAGATGCTCGCCGACACCGGCTGGGAAATCATCCGGGCCCGCGGCCCGCTCAACGAGGCCGACACCCTGGCCCTCGTCGGTGAGATCGATGGTTACATCTGCGGCGACGACCTGATCACCCGTCAGGTGCTGGAGAAAGCCCGCCCCCGCCTCAAGGTCATCAGCAAATACGGCATCGGCGTGGACAAGATTGACGTGAAGTCCTGCACCGAATTCGGCCTCCCGCTGCTCTTCACGCCCGGGGTCAACCACACGACCGTCGCCGAGCACACCTTCCTCCTGCTGCTCGCTCTGGAGAAGAACCTCCTCTTTCACACCGACTCCACCCGCGCCAACACCTGGAAGCGCAAGACCGGCCACGAGCTCCTGGAAAAGACCATCGGCATCATCGGCCTCGGCCGCATCGGCAAGGAAGTCGCCATCCGCGCCCGCGCCTTCGGCATGAATGTGATCGGCTTTGACGTCTATTGGGACGAAAAATTCGCCGCCGCACACAACGTGAAGCGCGCCGCCAATCTCGACGATGTTTACGCCGCCGCCGATTACCTCTCCCTGCACACCAATCTCACGCCCGAGACCCGCGACATGATCAGCGCGAAGTCCTTCCCGAAAATGAAGAAGGGCGTCCTGGTCCTCAACTGCGCCCGCGGCGAGATCGTCCACACGGCCGACATGGTCGAGGCCCTGAAGTCCGGCCAGGTCGGCGGCTACGGTACCGACGTGCTCGACTCCGAGCCCCCGACGCCCGATCACCCGCTGCTCAAGCTGCCCAACGTGGTCTGCACGCCGCACATCGGCTCGCGCACCTACGAGAGCGTCGTCCGCCAGGCCACCACCGCCGTCCGCAACCTCATCCTCGCGATGAACGGCGAGAAACCCCTCGCCCAGATCAACCCTGAGGTTCCGGTCAAGAAGGTCGTCTAAATTCAATATCAATAGGACCTATCGGACATATACGACCGATAGGCCCCATAATACTCCACTTCCCATGCCCGACACTTATTTCATCGTTCCCGAGTCCCAGCACAACGCCCTCATCCAGGCCGCCTACCAGCACCGCGGTTTCCAGGCTGACGAATCCGCCGAAGGCGCGCGCTTCTGCGCCGAGGCCTCGCGTCACGGTATCCGTACCCACAACGGCATCAAGGCCCTCCACCTTGATCACCTCTTCGGCTCCGGCTCGAAGGGTTGCGTCCCCGGCGCCAAGATCGAGGAAAAGCCCTCCCGGTTTGCCGCGGCCAAGATCTGGAACGCCAACAAGAAGCTCGGCCAGTCGACCGCCTACCGCGCCATGGCCGAGGCCATCCGCCTCGCCGACCAATACGGCGTCGGCACCGTCTCCGTCGACAACGCCTTCCACTACCTCTGGGGTGGCGGCTACGTGATGGACGCCGCGCGCAAGGGCTACATCGCCTACACCAATTGCACCGCCGCCCTCGCCGAGGTCGTGCCCTTCGGCGGCAAATTCCCGACCCTGGGCACCAACCCGCATTCCTGGGGCTTCCCCACCACCGAGGCGGTCGGTTACCCGATCGTCATCGACTGGGCCACGTCCGTCGTCGCCATGGGCCGCGTGCAGCAGCTCGCCCGCGAGGGCAAGTCGCTCCCGCCCGACGCGGCCGTCGACGAGAACGGCGTCGTCACGACCGACCCGAAAAAGGCCAAGTTCCTCATCCCCTTCGGCGCCCACAAGGGCTACGGCCTCTCGCTCATCAACGAGATCGTTGGCGGCTTCATCGGTGGCTCCCTGCCCACGATCCGCAACCGCTGGGAAAAGGCCGAGGGCGACAAGGGCACCTGCTGCTTCTTCTTCCAGGTGATCCACCCCGACGCCATCAGCGGCGGGGCCTTCGCCAAGGGCCGCAACCAGAAGGAAAACGTCAAGGCCGTCATCGCCGACGTCCTCGGTCACGGCAACGAGAAGTGCATGCTGCCGGGCCAGCTTGAGGCCGGTTGGGCCGCCCACACCGCCAAGGCGGGTGGTCTGCTCTTCAGCAAGGCCGAGCTCGACGCCTTCAATGAACTCGCCGCCGAGGCCGGGCAACCGCTTTGGCAGCCGGCTACGTTCAAGACGGTGACGATCTGAACCACCTCCGCTCCCTCTGACCGCCGTCCTGCGTGAGGCGAAGGCTATCCGGGATATTCCCGCGCTTTGGGCGTGCGAATATCCCGCGACCACCTTCCATTCATCCCGCATGACCGGCCGCGCGTTGCACCCTACGGAATGAAAGCCCTGCTTGATCCCTGGCGGCAGATGTTGCGTCATCGCGAATTCGGCATCATGGCCGCCAGCAATCTCGTGCTGGGCATGGCCTACTCCTTCGTCGCGCCGTTCTACTCGATGTTCGGCACCATCGAGGTTGGCATGTCCAATTGGGTCTTCGGGGTGTTCATGACCGTAACCTCGCTGAGCGGCATCGCCATCACCACGGTGCTTTCGGGCTGGTCCGACACTCGCATCAGCCGCCGGGCGATCCTGCTGATGAGCTGCCTAAGCGGCTGCGCGGGCTACGTCGGTTACGCCTTTGTCCGTGATGTGCTCTGGCTGACCGTGATTGGCTCACTCGCACTCGGCCTGTCCTCCATCACGTTTGCGCAGCTCTTCGCCTACCAGCGGGAGTTCCTGACGCGGCAAGGCGTGCCCTCCGCCGAGGCGCCCCTGTACATGAACATTTTCCGGTTGTTGTTCTCCCTGGCCTGGACGATCGGGCCGGCCATCGGGGCGTGGGTGATGGTTCATTACTCCTACCGGGGCACCTTCCTCGCCTGCGCCGCCCTCTTCGGTCTGCTGTTTCTGATCGTCTGGCGTTTCATTCCGGCGCGGCCACCCACCGCTGCCGCCCTAGCCCTCAAGGTGCCGCTGGGGCGACTGCTGCGCCGGCCCGATCTGCTGTGCTATTTCACGGCCTTCGTGCTCGTCTTCATCTGCATCACTATGGGCATGATGAATCTCCCTCTCCTGATCCTGCGCACCATGTCCGGCACCGAGCAGCAGGTGGGCATCGCTTATAGCGTCGCGCCAATCTTCGAGTTGCCGTTCATGTTCTATTTCGGCCTGCTCGCCTCCCGCAGCCATCCGGGGCGGTTGATCCGGCTCGGCTTGGTCATCGCCGTGGCCTACTACGCGATGCTGTTTTTCGTCCAGCAACCCTGGCATATCTACCCCGTGCAGATCCTGAGTGCGGCGATGATCGCCGTGGTCTCCGGCATCGCGATCACGTTTTTCCAAAACTACATCCCGGATCACCCCGGCACGGCCACCAATCTCTACACCACCGCCAACCGCCTCGGTTCGACCATCGGCTACCTGAGCTTCGGCATGCTGGCGGGCAGCCTGGGCTACCGGGCGATTTTCCTGGTTTGCACGGCACTCTGCGCGGCGGCCTTCCTCCTGCTCTGGTTATCCCGGGAAAAGCACGAGCAGGCCGCGGTACCGACGGCGGCCTGACGTCAACCCGCCTCCACCGCGGTCATCCGTTCCATGGCGAGGGTGCGGCATCCCTTGAGATCGGTTTTCCCCGTGCCGAGGACGGGAATCTCATCCACCTTGAAAACCATTTTAGGCACCCAAAGGTTGGGGAAACCGGCCTCCAGCAATTTCTCACGGATCGCTGGCAGGGCAACCTCCTTGGTGGTGAGCAAGACGAGAGCCTCACCTTTCACCGGATCAGGCACCCCCGTGACAGCCGCGGTCGGACCTTCGTTCTGGTCCCACTCGAACGCGGTGATGATCCGCTGCTCGATCGTTCCATGCGGCACCATTTCCCCGCCAATCTTCGAGAAGCGCGACAACCGGCCCTCGATGAACAGGAAGCCATCGTCATCGATGCGCCCCAGATCCCCGGTGACAAACCACCGGTCCTTGAGCGCGGCATCGGTCTTCACCGGGTCGTTGAGATAACCGGGAAACACGTTCGGCCCCTTCAGCCAGAGCATGCCGGTCGAATTGAAGGGCAGTTCCTCCCCGGTCTCCGGGTCGGTGATGCGCGCCGTGGAGCCGGGCAGCAGACGGCCGACCGCCCCCAACCGCTTGCCTTCCTGATGTTCGGCCGTCGAGGTCGTGATGGGCGGGTGGTACTGGTTGATGCTCGCGGCGGGCGTCGTCTCGGTGAGCCCGTAGCCTTGCAGAATCTCGATGCCGAACTGCTGGAGAAAGGCATCGTACAGGTCCATCGGCAGCTTCTCTGCGCCGGTGACCACAAGATTGAGGCTCTTGAGCTCCTCCTTGGTCGCCTTTTTCAGGAAGGGCCGGATGAAGGTCGGGGCCCCGATCATGACCGTGGCTTGCTCCTGATGGATGGCCTCGACGATCTTCTTGGTGTCGAGCGGACTGGGCAGCGTGACCACCCGGCAGCCGCGGATGAGCGGATACCACAGCGTCACCGTGAAACCGAAGGAGTGAAAGATCGGCAGACACCCCAACATCGAGGCCGACTCGGGCAAAATGGAGAGCGAGGAAATCTGCGCGCAATTCGAGAGGATGTTCCGATGCGTGAGCACCACCCCCTTCGGCTCGCCCGAGCTGCCGCTGGTGAACAACAACGCGGCCTCCTCCTGATCACCGTAGCGAGGAAGTCCCATCAGGCTCGCGACCCATTGGTTGGGAAGCAGGTTGACGGCCAGCAACCAGGGCACGATGGCGCGCTTGCCTCCGGCCGCTTCCAATACCTTGCGGAAATCGAGCGTGTTTTCCGGGAAAGGGAAATTGGGGACCTTCGTCCGCATCGCGTCGGCCGTGAGCACTGTCCGGACTTCCCCGAGGCGAAGCGAGGCCTCGATAGAAGCGCGGCCGGCCGTGAAATTGAGGTTTACCGGCACCTTGCCCGCACAGGCGATCGCGAGGTTTGCAATGGTCGCGCCAGCGCCGGGCGGCAGCACGATGCCCACCCGCTTTTCCGGCACCGTGGCGCGGATATGCCGAGCCAGCACGGCCGCCACGGCCACCAACTGCCCCGCGCTGACGGCCTTGCGGTCGGCGGTGCGATCGACGATGGCGATGTGCCGCGGCTTCTTGGCAAGCGAGCGGACCACCTCCCGGGCCAGATGCCGCTTGAGCACGGGCCTTTCCTGAAACGCCATTTCTCCCAGATCAAGCAGGGCGCGTCGGGCGGAGTTGAGCGTGACCAGGTGCGCAGGAATCGGATCACCGAAGATCACGCAGACCGGCGTGGGCATGAGCCGCGGAGACTTCCAGAGGTATTTGTTACCGGCGAAGGAGTAGATCGATCCCCACAAGCCGTCGATCACCGCCGGCACCACGGCCACCTTCGCCGCCCCGGCAATCAGGCCAAAACCGCGTTTCAGCTGCATGAGCTGCCCGGTGCGGGAGATCGCGCCTTCCGGAAACACGCAGACCAGCTCGCCATTCTGAATGGCTTCGACGGCAACCCGGATCCCCTTCATCGGCTTGTTGGCCGTCACCGGAATGACCCCCGCGGCCCGGAAAATAAAGCGCATCACCGGACTTTTCACAAAGCCGGCGAACGCAATGAACCGGATGGGCCGCGGCGAAGCGATCTGCAGGACAACCGCGTCAACGTAGGACAGATGGTTGCAGATCATCAGGCCCCCGGCAGAGGGAATCTTCTCCCAGCCGATCGATTTGACCCGGTAGAAAACCGGACCGATCAACCGCATCACCGTGCACACGGTGTGGTGTGGTATGTGCCAGACCCCATACAGCAACATGCCGAAGGTCAGCGCCGCCATGAGGAACAGCTGGGCGTGCGGGTTCAGTCCCAACAGGCTATCCCCAGCCAGAAGCAGATAGATGCCGCTGGCTCCGACACCCGCCAGACTGTCGAGCAGGCTGACCCCGGCCAAAATGCGTCCGCGCCGGTGATTCCCAGCCCGCTGCTGAATAAATGCATAAAGCGGCACCAAAAAGAGTCCGGTGGAAAACCCTGCCGCCACCAGCAACCAGTCGAATCCCTGGCCGTGGTGCGGACTGAATCCCATGGCCAGCAAGACAACGAACAACAGGGCACCGCCGATCGGCGCGAGTCCCAGTTCCACCCCGCGTCGGGAAAGCAGTCCGGCGAGCAGGTTGCCCGCCATCGTCCCAACGCCGACGAGCAGCATCATGGTGCTCGATACCGCGCCGGTGCGCACGCCCCCGCCCTGCATTTCGTAGGCGATCTGGGGAATCAGCATCATGAAATACCCGCCCACCCCGTAGAAGAAGCAGATGCCCATCGTCGCGCGCCACAGTGGCCGCTCCGCCCACACTTCCCGGATGTCGGTAAAATGTCGCACCCACAAACGCCAGCTGAAGGCCTCGGTTGACTGGGCCAAGGTAGGCTTCGCGGCCTGGAAGATCCCCAAGGCCAGTACGGACAAGCCGGTGAGCACGGCCACTACTTTCAAGCCGGACTGCCACACATCATCCCCTGCTCCCAACCAGTGGGAGAACAACTGCCCACCCGCGAAGGAACCGACCAGAATCGCCGTCACATTGAGCATCTCCATGTAGCCGACAAACCGGGACAGGCGGTTCTCGCCGACGTATTCGAGCAGGATTCCCCGCTTGGCGGGCGCCAAGATGGCGGTCTGCAGGGAAAGCAGCGCAAAGCCGACCATGGACGCCGTGAACGAATGCAACCACAGGGCGCCGAGCATCAGCGCCATGACCGCCACCTGTAGCATGAGGGCGTAGTTGATGATGGTTCGCTTGGGAAAACGGTCCGACAGCCATCCACAGAAAGGGCCAAACGCCACGTAAGGCAGCACCAGCAGCGCGCCAATGAGGGCGATCACCGGTTTGGCGTCATGCCCCCCGGCGCGCGCCAATTGCTGCGCGAGGGCAATGAGCATGAATTTCGCAGCACAGTCATTGAAGGTGACTTGAGCCTGCGCGCCCATAAGCGCAGCCAGGGAAAGGCGGGGGGACTTCATGCGGGGTAGACCCTTATGACAGTGGGTCTCCCGCTGTGATCGGCAAGTACGTTCGTAGCCCCCCGGGATGGCGGGTTCTCGTGAGCAGCCGCCGTCGCCCGGTGATCGGCCCGGCCTATTTCTTCCAACTGCGCAGGTCCCGCGCCATCGCCCCAAAGCCATTGGGAAAGTCATTCTCCAGCCGGCGCACGTCGCCACGATGGCGGGAAACCTCCTGCAACGCCCGCTCCGTTTCAAACTTCAGGGACGGACGGTCGGTGCCGTAAACCCGCTCCTTGAGTTCCCGCCGCGTGTAGGGCGCTGCGTTCGCTTGCTGACCATCCAGCCAGGCCTGTTCGGTCACCGACGGGTCCCGTCCGCACAACAGCCATGCCTCCAAGGCCGGCACACAGAGACCGACGGCCCGCAACACCCGGGACCGGCCATGCGCCGCAGGTAGATTTTTGATGGTCCGCCTGAAAACAGCCCGCAACCGGCAGATCCGGCAGAAGGCGTGGTGATAGCCGGGAGCCTCATGATCCTGCGTGTGCACCGGCGAATCGTCCGAATCCACCACGACCACCAGTCCATCCGTGTCCGTATTGAAATGCAGGTGGCGGATGATCGGCGGCAGCACCTGCTCGACCGAGGGCCAACCCCGCGCCCGCAACGACGATTGTACGCTCGTGAAGCTTTCGCCGAGCACATACCCAACCAGCACCTTCAAGGCCGCCTCGTCCGCCGGCGATTCGCTGAGGATGGCGATTTTCATACCAAGCTGTTTCCCTCGAGAGACACGAACCGGCGCGGCACCGAAACAAAGATTGTCGAGGCAATCCCCATGACGTTCGCCATGCCGTAACGGAGCCAGCGGCCCGGGTTGTTTGCCCTGGAAGAATGGTCGTCCGACCGGCCGCGGCCGGTCGGTCCCTCGGCGGGCGCGGGTTCCTGAACTTGTTGCATGCGCGGCCCAAACCTCCAACCCGCTCCTCTCGCTCGAGAATTTTCTCTCTGCCCAGAGTGGCTGAAAGGATTACGTGTCATTTCTTGGGTTTCGTGGGCCAACCGGTATCACTCGCGAGGCACGCCTCCCAGGATGCCACTGTACCAGAGATCCCCGAGATGCGCGCCCTCTATCATGGCCAGGATGTCCGCCCGATCAGAAAGCCGTTCGAAGGTTGCTGCCCTGCCCTCCTTGCTGGCCAGCACCACTTCCTCGGGATGGTCCCGAAACTGATCGAGCAGATACGGCGAATGCGTCGTGGCGATCACTTGCACGGGCGGCCGGGCCATGCCACTGGCCTCGGGATAGCTCAGCCGGTAGAGCGTGTCCCGCACCTCCCGCAGCGAGCGAGGATGCATGCCCCGATCCGCCTCTTCCAGACAGACCACCGCGGGAGGAAAGGGCGAAAAGGCGAGGGCCAAGATGGCCAGCTGGTAGAGCGTCCCTTGGGAGAGATTTTCCGCGGTGATCAACTCCGCACCATTGTCGCGCAACCGGGCGCCCATCACCACGTAGCCTTGATCATCGGTCTGGAACTCCAGTCCAGAAAACTCAGGCATGAGGCGGACAAACTCCCCCTGCAAGGACGCCAAGGCGTCAGGGTGCGATTGCTGCCAACCATGCAGCACCGCGGCCAGATTGCGGCCATTGGAGCCGAGTTCGGCGCCGTCGGTCTCCCGGCAGCGTTCCGCCATCGCATAGTGATCAAAGAGAAAGGCCCGGATCGAACGAAGCCGCGCGCGCAAATCCTCCCAACGTTTTTCGCCATCCGCTCCGTGCGGCCGATCGACGACGAGCAGGTTGCACACGAGTTCGTCGGCACGGCAGCCGAGCCTTACCCGGATATCCTGAAACGGTGGCTGAAACTGAAAGACGATCTCCGGTCCGTCGGTTTCCTTGTCCGCCCAGTTTTCGGCCGATGCAGTCGGGAGCCCTGCCAGCGTGCGCAGGCGCAACAACGCCTGGACCAGGCTCGTCTTCCCACTGCCATTGGGACCGAGGACCAGATTGAACGGCGCCAGGTTCAAGGACGTCTCCCGGAGCGCCTTGAATCTCCTGAAATCGATCGCTGCGATCATGCAGTTACCATGACCGCGCACCGCCCGAACTCAAGCACCGCGCGTCCGGATCACGCGGTGTGCACGACGATGATGTCATCGAGGTGCAAACTGCAATAAACGCGGTCGCCCTCGTGGAACGCCTCCTGGGTGGCGCTCTCGTTGGCCACCAGCGCGTGCAGGTTCGTCCCTTGATCCGTCACCAGCTGCAACCGGTCTGTGGCTCCTTGGAAAATCTCCTCGGCGATCCGCGCCTGAAAAACATTCTCCGCCTCGGCCGGCACCCGGCCGATGTGGATCTTCTCGGGCCGGACCGACACCAACGCCTTCGTCGCTGCCGCCGGCAAATCAGCGGTCGCCACGACGAGTTCGAGTCCCGTTTCGAGCCGGATCCGGGCGGTGGTGCCGTTGCGGTAGACGATGGTCGAGCTGAGCAAATTGGCCTGGCCGATAAAGTCCGCGGCAAAGGGTGTCCGCGGCCGGTGGTAAATCTCGGTCGTCGTCCCCAGCTGTTCGATCTTGCCCTGGTTGATCACCGCGATGCGGTCGGACATCGTGAGGGCCTCGTCCTGGTCGTGGGTGACAAACACAAAGGTGATGCCCAGCCGGCGCTGCAGGTGCTTCAACTCGAGCTGCATGGCGTGTCGAAGTTTTGCGTCCAGGGCAGAGAGCGGTTCGTCCAGCAGCAGGACCTTGGGCCGGCACACGATGGCCCGGGCGAGCGCCACGCGCTGGCGTTGCCCGCCGGACATCTGGTGCGGATGTTTGTCGGCCTGTTCCTGCAGGGAAACGATGTCGAGCGCCTCGCTGATGCGTTTTGCCGCCTCGGCCGGCGGCACTTTCTGCATGCGCAGACCGAAGCCCACGTTTTCCCGGACGGTCAGGTGGGGAAACAGGGCATAGCCCTGGAACACCTGGTTCACGCAGCGCCGATAGGGTGGCACCCGGGAGACATCCTCTCCATCCAGCAGAATGGTTCCTTCATCGGGAGTCTCAAATCCCGCCAGCAGGCGCAACAACGTGGTCTTCCCGCAGCCCGAAGGTCCCAGCAAGGTGATAAACTCTCCCGCCTGGACGCTGAGCTCGATGGATTTGACCGCGGTGAAATGGCCGAAGCGTTTCGTGACCCCGCGGAGTTCAAGCATGGCGTGACTTGGCTTGGACATGGTCAGGACACCGCGCGGGCTCCACGCCGCTGCAGGAGGACATAGGTAAGGACGAACATGAGCATGAAAATTACCCCCAAGGCCGCGCCAAACGGCCAGTCGCGCGCCTGCAGGAACTGGTTCTGGATGACGTTGCCGATCATCGGCACTTTGGCCCCGCCCATGAGGTCAGTGATGGCAAACATGCCGATCGCCGGGACAAAGACGAGCAGCGTGCCGGCGGCGATGCCCGGCATCGTGAGCGGCACGATGACCGCCGAGAAGGCATGCAACGGACCGGCGCCCAGATCGTAGGCCGCCTCGATGAGGGAATTGTCCAGTTTCTCCGCGCTGCCGTAGATCGGCAGGATCATGAACGGCAGGTAGGCGTAGACCAGGCCGATGACCACCGCGGTGGGAGTATAAAGAAGGTTGAAGGGCTCGATTGTGAAACCCATCGCTTGCACGAATCCATTGAGCAAACCTTCCTGCTTCAGGATGGTGATCCAGGCATAGGTGCGGATCAGAAAACTCGTCCAGAAGGGCACCATGACCAGCAACAGGAGCTTGGTCCGCAACGACTGCCCCGCCCTCGCGATATAAAAAGCCACCGGATAACCCACCACGACACAGATGATCGTCGTCAGGCCGGCATAGCCGATCGATCGGATGAATATCCGCAAATAGATGGGGTCAAAGACCCGGCGGTAGTTATCCAGGCTGAAGCGAAAGATCACCCCGCCCACCTCATCCCTCTGGCAGAAGCTGTAGACGACAAGAATGAGGCTCGGGACTACGACAAACAGCACCAGCCAAACTACCATGGGCGCAACCAACACCCAGGCCCGCCAGCCGGGTGTGCGGCTGTCGGCGGCGGCGGGCGCTGATCGGTTGGACATCTTGCTTGGGCTATCGCGGCGTTGGCCAGTAGTAGACTGGGGCCGGCCGGCTTATTGGGAACTCTTCAGGTCGGTGACCAGATGGTCGATCCGCGTGGCCTCGGCCCCAATATCGCGAAACGTGCTGAGCTTGCCCGGGTTTTGCGGATAGCTGGCCGGGTTGGCCAGTGCTTCGGGCGACAGCAGTTTGCGCGCTTCCAGATTGGGATTGGTATAGGGGAAGGCATCCGAGATGAGCTTCGAGACTTCCGGGCGCAAAATGTAATTGATCAACGCATGGGCCGCGTTCTTGTGCGGAGCGCCGGCGGGAATGGCGAGGATGTCGATGAATTGGTGGGCCCCTTCCTCCGGGAGGACGTATTGAAACTTCTTGTTTTCATTCCAAAGCAGCGCCGCCTCGCCGCTCCAGACGATACCAATGTCCACATCGCCGTTGAGCAAGGCGGTCTTCGGGCTGTCCGAGTCAAAGACCTTCACGAGCTTGATCCAGTTCGCCAGGACGGGCCGAACCTTGGCGAGATTGCCCGCATTGATCGCATTGGGAGAGAGTCCGAGATAATTCAAGACCCAGCTCACCATCTCGCGGTTGTCATTCAGCACGACGAGCCGGTCCTTGTACTTGGCTTGGAATACATCCCGATAGCCCTTGATCTCATCTTTGACGACGTCGGTATTGACGACGATGCCCACCGTGCCGGTCATGTACGGCACCGTGAACGCATCCTTGGGATCATGCGCCAGGCCGCGAAATTCCGAGCCAATGTTCTTGAGATTCGTCAGCTTGGACTTGTCGAGCTTCGCCAGCATGTTGCGGCGGATCATGAGCTCGGCCGCGTATTCCGACGGCTGGATGAGATCGTAGTTGCCCCCGCCGGCCACCAGTTTGGACAGCAGCTCCTCGTTGGAGGCGTAGGTCTCGAAGTTGACCTTGATGCCGGTCTCCTTGGTGAAACCGTCCAGGACCTCCTGGGGGATATATTCGGACCAGCCGAACAGGTTGACTTCATCGGCGGCAAGCAGGCTGCCGGCACCGGTCAGGGCGACCAGCGCGAGGATGGCGGATTTCAGGTTTTTCATGATGGGAAAGGGTTCGGGGTTGGATCAGCGGCTGAGCTTTTTCAGGTATTCCGAGAAAATCACAAACGCGACGGTGGCGACAATGAAAAGCGCGGACAGGGCGTTGAGCATGGGGTTCAGGCCCACGCGCGCCAAGCCGTAGACCTGGATCGGCAGGGTGACGGCCGAGGCGCTGCGGATGAAGAAGGTGACGATCAACTCGTCCATCGAAAGGGTGAACGCCATGAGCGCCCCGGCAATGATGGCCGGACGCAGCGCCGGGACGATCACCAGCCAGAAGGCCTGGAAAGGCGTTGCGCCCAGGTCGAGGGCGGCCTCCTCCATGGCCGGGTCCAGCCCTTGCAGGCGCGCCTGCACCGCCACCAGCACAAACGGGAAGCTGAAGGTGACATGCCCGATTATCACCGAGGTGAACCCAAGGTCGAAGCGGATCGTCGCGAAAAGAATGAGCAGACTGATGCCCATGAGGATTTCCGGCATGACCATCGGGATCGCCACCAGGGTCTGGATGGTCCGGGAAAACCGGAAGCGATAACGATGCAGCAGCCAGGCACCGCCCGTCCCCAGCACGACCGAGACGAGGGTCGTGACCGAGGCGATGATCAGGCTGTTTTTCGCCGCCTTGATGAGCGGACCGTTGGCCAGCAGCTTGCCATACCAATCCCAGGTGAAGCTCTCCCAGACGATGTTCAGGCGGGAGGAATTGAACGAATAGACCACCAGCACCGCGATCGGCACATACAGAAAAACAAAGACCAAGCCGGTCCATCCCCGGAGAAACCAATTGAGCAGCGTGATTCCAGAGGGTAGCCGTGAGTTATTCGGACGAGCGGGCATCGAGAGAACGGGCAGCTCTTATCGTGCCAAGATGATGACAACGCAAGAAACGAGTGGGCCCAGCCACTGCCCGAGCGGGCGTTTCACCCGGCCAAGGCAAGCCACGGGCAACGCCGCCAGCGGCATCATCCCGGCTCCGCCCCCTCAGTATGGCCCGCGGATATGCGCCGCGACCTGCCGTTCGTAGAACGCCGCCAGCTGCACGTGCCGGGTCGCCCCGAGCGGGGCCAGCGCTCCGGCCCGGGCGTTGGCGAGCACTTGGTCCGGATTCTTGGCCCCGGGAATGATCACGCTGATCGCCTCGAAATCCAGACACCACCGCAGGGCCATCTCCGCCATGGTCTGGCCCGCCGGCACCATCGGCTTGAGCGCATCGGCCAGTGCCACCCCTTTGGCAAACGGCAGCCCGGCGAATGTCTCGCCGACATTGAAGGCCTGGCCATCCCGATTGAAGGTGCGGTGATCGTCGGCCGCAAAAGTCGTCGCCTGGGTCATCTTGCCCCCCAGGAGTCCGCTGGCGAGCGGCAGGCGCACGATCAGCGCCACTCCCCGGACGCGGGCCTGGTCGAAGAGGACGTGAACGGGCTTCTGGCGGAAAATATTGAAGATGATCTGGAGCGAGGCACAGCCGGGCTGCGCGCAACACCAGAGCGCCTCATCCATGGCCTCGACGCTGGCGCCATAGGCCTTGATCTTACCCTCGCGCTTGAGTTCCTCCAGCCAGCCAAACACCTCGCCCCGCATGAGCACGTCCGGCGGGATGCAATGGCACTGGGTCAGGTCGAGCGCCTCCACGCCGAGCCGGCGCAGGGAATCTTCCGTGTGCTGCCGGACCACTTCGCGGGTGAAATTTTTTGGCCAACCCGGGTCACCGCGCCGACCGAGCTTGGTCGCGATAAACAGGCGGTCCCGTGCCTTGGACTCCTTGAGAAACTTGCCAATCAGCTCTTCGCTCCGACCGGAGCCGTAGACATCCGCCGTGTCGAAGAAGGTGGTGCCCAGCTCATACGCCGTGCGCAACACGGCCAGCCCGGTCTCATCCGGCACGTCGCCCCAGTTCCCCCCGATCTGCCAGGTTCCCAGACCGACTTCCCCCACCACCCTGCCCGTTTTGCCGAAGATGCGTGAATTCATGGGAGCCACGATGGCCGGAACTCGCAGCACCTCAAGGGCTCAATTCTCAGAGTCGAGGTATTCCGAAAGCTTGGCGGAGGCGATCTTGGTGAAGAAGCCCGTGGGATCCGGTTTTTCCAGCGTGCCGCCCAAGGTGACGGCGTCCTTGGTGCGGGAATAGCCGAGCTCGTCCTTGGTGCCGTCGAGCAGGCGGAGCTTGCCCAAAATCTGCTCGATCTTGCCGCGGGCGGCAAAGGCCATCGTGACGTTCAACGGCTGCTTGAGCAGCGGCTTGTCAGCCACGTAGGTGATGTCGCCGCGACCCGTCAGCCGGATCTCCTGCGAGACAAGGCTGATGTCCTGGAGAGTCATGTTGAGCCGTTCGTCGCGAACGAGGCGCACGCTGAGGAGGTCGTAGTTGAACTCGCCGATGCTCTGCGCCAGCTGGTCTACGTAATAGGTCTGTCCGGCAACTTTCTCGGCCGTCTGCTTGATCTTGTCGGAGCCGAAAATGGACGCGAGCGCACCGACGGCGTCGACCGTCTTCGTGGCCATGGACACCTTGCCGGTCGCCCGTGCCAGTCCGCGGAATATTCCCCGCCGGCTCGTCATCAGGATCTCCCCTTCCATGCGCTCCAAGGCGCGCGAGGTCGTCTCGCCATTGCCGGCCAGTTTCGCGGACAGAGTGAACAGGCCTTCCACCGTGGGCGGCTTGCTAGGATCGAGGGCCTTGAAGAGTTTTCCGGCGTCGAATTCGCTGAGCGAGTATTCCCCGGTCATCCGGTAGGGCATCGCGCCTCCGGTGAAGCGCAGTTCCATTTTCGCGTCGAGGCGGCTGGTTTCGCTGAAGACTGCCTCCAGCTTGCTGAGCGCCAGCCGCGTCGGCTCAATGGCGACCCGGCCGGTCAGACCGCTCATGGTCCAGTCCTTGCCGCGGGTGACGGACTTGATGTCCAAGCCGAGTTGTCCGCTGAAGTTCGACCAGGACGACACCGTGTCGGGCGTCACGTTGGCGGGCTTGAGGGTGGGTTGAGGAGAGTCCGGTACCGCCGAGGCCGAGAAGACGCCCACCACGCCGAGGAAATCGAGCAGGTCGACATGCTGTCCGGTCAGGCGTCCGTCCACCGAGTAGCCGTGGGCCAGCGGGGACAATTCCAGGGCGAAATTCAGGTCGCTACGATTGCCGGCATTGTCAATGAGCAGGGGCGCCTGGATGGAAACCGCGCCATTGGGCTGCACGAGCCCCCGGAAGTTCAGATTGGCGACCGGCATCGTCTGACCGGATTCGGCGCTGATGAGACCATTCAACGTGAGCCGCGCTTCCAATTGCGTGTGGACACCCGTGGCGGCTCGGACCTCGCCGCTCGCCCGCCCGGCCGATACCCCGCGTGCCCCGGCAAAGAGCGGCTGGCCGGACAACGCCGGTATTTCCAGCGTGAACGCCAGGGCGGCCTGCATTTCCGTCCCGGTTGACTGGATGATGTCACCCTTGAGGGTCATGAGCGTCTGCTTGGCGGCGTTGCGCACCACCACCTCGCCGGTCTGAATCTTCAGGCTCGTGGGGCCGGCGTACTCAATGACCGGCATGGTCTCGATCACCAAGCCGCTGAGTTGCGGGCGCTTCTTCTCCAACAAGGCCACGTCGCTCAATCTGAGTGGGGTGACTGCCGTCAGGACAATCTTCCCGGCAGGTGCCGTCACCTCGAAATCGCCCTGGGTAAGCGCACCGCCCAGCGTCGTGTCCGGTTGGGTGATGGGCAACAGCGAAAGCGGCAGGCGGCCGAGCTCGATGCGCGCGATGGCCTCGGCCGGATTGCGCGCCTTGACCTCGTGGTTCACCAAATTCAGGGCAAAGCCCTGTTTCAGCGTGAGACTGAGCAGAGGGCGGCCGGCCTCTTGCGTGATCGCAAGGCGACCGGGCTGGATATCGATGACCTGTCCTTGCAGCTTGAAGATAAAATCACCCTCGGCCTTGACCGGCGCGCCGGGCAGCCAACGCGCCAGCAGCTGGGCGGTGGAGGCCGTGAAACGTCCGCTGACCGACAGCGGAGCGTCCGCGCCTTCAGGCGACGATACCTTGCTCTGCAAATCGAGCGAGTCGCCATCCGGGGTGGTGACCGTCAGATTCAACACAGGAACCTCCAACGCGCCTGAACCGAGCGTGGCTTCCAGCAACAACGCGACGGTCGCCCTCTGCAGCAACGGGCGCCCATCCTGGACAACGGCGATGTCGGCCGCCTGCAGTTTGCCACGCACCGAGGCATCGGTCTGCGGATCCAGCGTGCGGACAAGGTCCAGCTGCCCCGTGATCAGGCTACCCGACACGTCCAAGCCGGGAACGAACGGACGCACCCAGGCGACAGGCAGGCCAAGGAGCGAAACATGGAGGAGCCGGTCGGTGCCAACGCTCTCCTGCAGCAGCCGGTGCTTGTTCAGGTCAAAGCGCAGGGGAACAACCGAATTGGCTTCCAACACCGGTTTATCCCCGGCGATGGCCACTTTGAAGGTGTTCAGGCTGAGAAACTGGTCCTGTTGGCTGAGGTCAAAGTCCGTGTCGACCGAGAGCGTGCCGAAAATGCGCCAGGCGGGATCGATCGCCTCGAGGCGGCTGACCCGGCCCTGCAAATTGCCCCTGAGGGTGAAGTTTTCCTGGCCCGGATCAAAGGCGAAGCGTCCCCCGCCCTTTGCATCGAACTCGGGCAGCAGTCCGCCCAGTGAAAAGGGTTCCAGTTGCGCGGTCCGGGCCTTCAGCTCCCAATCGCCGGCATACTGGCGGCTCCCGACCGGGAGTTGGGCATGCAGATTGAGGAGGTTTTCGCGGACTCCCTGCAGAAGGGTGCTGACCGAAACCTCATAGTTCTCGCCGGTGGAGGTCTGGAACATCTCCACGCCAACCTTGAGTTCGCTCTGGCCGGTGAGTCCCGCACCCTCGGCATCGATCAAACCGGACAGGCTGACCTTGGAAAACGTGCGTTGCGGGGTCAGCGTGGCCCGCAATCCGGCCTGGGTGCGCAGGGCGCTGACCTTGGCGTCGGCTGCGGGATTGCGAACGGTGGCAGTGAGCTGCAGCAATCCCTCCTGGCCTGCAGCGAACTTGCCGCCGGTAATCGTGAAATCCGTCTCCAGCGGCGGCTTGCCAGCCTGGCCGGGCAGACGCGCCCGGCCCTCGATGCGGACGTCATCCAACTTCAGATCAACCGGCAGCTCAACCTGGGCCAGCAAGCCTGGGGCCGCTGCCGGTGCACCGGCGGCGACGGCCTGGGTTTTTGCCGCCGAGAGGCGGCTGGCATCCACGTCCAGGCCGGTCACCGCCAGGCGGCCGATGATCAGTTCCTTTCCGAAGACCACCTTGAAGAGCGAGAAATCCGCGTCCAGCCGGTCCACGCTGACGAGGACGTGCTGATGCTCCGCCTTAACCCCACGCAGCGAAACTCCGGAAAACCCTCCCGAAACGGCGGCCACTTCCAGCTTCAACCCGGGGACATCCCGGGCCGCACGCAATACCGCCCAACGTTGGACCGACGGAGTCAGGGCCAGGGCGACCGTGATTCCGGCGAGCAACACCAGGACCCCGAGTGAAATGAGAAGGAGGCGAACGGGCTTCATGCAGTGCGGGTTAGGACACTAGAGCAGGATCAAGGTTGCGAATTTGGAACAAGAAAAAGGCCGCCGTCCGGCGGCCTTAAATCGGAGTGTCGCCAGACCCGCTCAGGGATAGGTCAGCTGCTTCGTCGGATACATCTCGTCGGGCAGGCCCATCGCGCGCCGGACGACGGCGACGGCCACATTGTAGCTGTAGAATGCTTGAAGCTGATTCAGGCGGGCCGTGGTAAGTTCGACCTGGGAGGTCAGCACATCGAGCTGCGTGGCGGTACCGGCGGAAAACCGGGCGTTGGCGAGGCGCAGGGCTTCCTCGGCCTGTTCCACGACTTTCTTGGAGGATTCGGCGAGCTCGGTGGACTGCTGGAAGGTGGAGATGGCCCGGCGCACATCGACGTCCACGCTCAACTGGGACTCAGCCAGGGCGAGCTTGCTCTGCTCCAGGTAGGAGCGGGCCTGAGCCACGCGACCGGCGGTGGCGCGACCATCGAAGATGTTCCACTGGGACTGCAACCCGACGGTCCAGCCGTCGAGCGATGACTTGGTGCTGGAGATGGGCGACTTGCGCCAATCGTAGGATCCAAAGGCGGACACGCTGGGCAGGTAACCGGAGCGACGGGAGATGACCCCCTGCTCCGCGGCATCCACGAGCTTGGCCAGGCGCTGCAGATCGGGACGTTGCTCGCGCGCGGTGCTGAGCGCGGAGCGCAGTTCGAAAGTGGTCGGCTTGAATTCGAGGGTGCCGAGAAACTCGGGAACCTTGGTCACGTTGGGCTCGCTGGCCGCAACGTAGCCGAGGGCCTGGCGGAGTTCCTCGATGGCAAGGCGGTAGTCGTTGTTGGCCGTGATAAGGGCGGGCTGGGCGTTGGCCAGCGCCACCTCGGCACGGAGGACTTCGAAGTTCGATACGGTACCCGCCTCGTAGCGGTTCTTCACGTCCTGGAGCTGGCGCCGCAGAAGCTCAATGTTCTGCTCCTGCACCTTGATCTTCTCGCGGTTGAGCAGGACGGTGAAGAAGCGGACCCGAACGCTGACGAGCGTATCGTTGATGACGGCCTTGAGGGCGAGCACCGCGGCATCGAGGTTGATCTGCTGGGCCTTGACGCTGGCCGCCACGCCACCGCCGGAGTAAAGCACTTGGCGGGCGGTAATATCAACGGACCAGCCGTAATCGCGCCCGTTGCTGGATACCTCGTCAGAGAATCGCGAATAGCCGGCTGAAGCCGAAACATTCGGGATCTGCGAGGAACGGACTTCCAGCACGACGCCGTCCTGCTGCTTGATGCGCTCCTTGGCCTGGCGGATGGCGAAGTTGTTGTCGATCGCGTAGGCGAGCGCGTATTCAAGATCGAGCCGCTCCGGCACGGTGAAGTCCGGATCGGGTTTGCCGTCGTTGAGCTGGGCCGTTGCCGGCAAGGCCAGGAGGAGACTCGCTCCAAAAAGGAAGAGGCTGGGCAGACGCATAGTTAAGGTCATGGAAGTGAAGGGAGATGGCTTACTTGGCAAGGACCGGTTGGGCAATGCCGGAGGAGGAACCGGTGGAACCGGCCTTGTTATAGTCCTTGGCGATGAGCATGTAGAAGGCGGGAACCACGAACAGGGTGAAAATGGAACCGACCGCCATGCCCACGACCAGAACCCAGCCGATGCTGTTACGGGCGGCGGCACCGGGGCCGGAAACGAAGATCAGCATGAGATGGCCAAACACGGTGGCCGCCGAAGTCATCAGCACGGGACGCAGCCGGGTGGCGGATGCACGACGGATGGCATCCACCTTGGCCATGCCTTCTTCCTGCAGCGAGTTCGCGAATTCGACGATCAGAATACCGTTTTTGGCCACCAAGCCCACCAGGGTGATGAGACCGATCTGGGAGTAGATGTTCAGGGAGGTTTTACCCAGGAAGATCGGCAGCATGGCCCCGACCAGCGCGAGCGGGACCGAGCCGAGCAAAATGACAAAGGGATCGCGGAAGCTGTTGAACTGGGCGGCGAGCACGAGGAAGATCAGCACGCCGGCGAGACCAAAGGCGGTCCACAAGGCGCTGCCCTCATAGCGCAGCTGGCGGGACTGTCCGCCGTAATCGATCGAATAACCGGCCGGGAGG
>Ga0066418_1000061_pt1 | contig 50030 bp, 34 predicted proteins | sample LakWasMet26_LOW6_2_FD_59545 | JGI IMG/M metagenome (GOLD analysis project Ga0066418, IMG submission 59545) | Freshwater sediment methanotrophic microbial communities from Lake Washington under simulated oxygen tension - Sediment Metagenome 26_LOW6 | ecosystem: Environmental > Aquatic >... | reverse complement strand
GGCCCTGACAAGGGCTTGCGTGCAACCAGTACACGACCAGCATATTCCCCAAACTGAATGCCCGTCATCGCGCCAACCCCTTCGCTTTCATCCTTCTCTGCGCATGCGCATGGGGAAACCGGGCATGCGGTGGATAAGTCGCTGGCGGACACTTTGCCACTTTCCAGTAGTTCGACCTGGTCTTTAAGCGCTTATTTTCGAAGTGGATGGGCATTTTTTTTGCCCTATCTCATGGCGTACCTGCTTTATGCGTGGCTGCGATGGCCGGTAATCGCCAGCGACGCGGGCGGAACTCACCGCTGGATCCCGGCACTGATCCACGTCTTTTGGATCCTGCATGCCATAAATGCGGTGCTCGGGGTGCAGGCACTTCGACTTGTTGCGAGCGCAAGTTCACGTCAGGAACGTAATCTGATCAATGTAATCTGGCCGGTGTTGCCATGGTTTCTTCTGTTCCTGCTGTTTCTGATTCCGGGCGTGTACCTGGAGTTTCCCGCCGACAATTGGGAACACTTGCGCCGAATCAACGAGTGGATGTCGGTCCAAGAAATCAGGCAACATACCCACTGGTTGAAAAGCGGATATTTTTTTGCCTATGGCCTCGTTGGTTGGTTGGCACCCTTGCCGTGGCAGCGCGTGGCTTGCAGCCTCTATGTTTCGCTCCTCAGCACGCTGCTGTGCTGGCATTATTTCAGTCTGGCCAGAGCCCTGGGCATGAATCGGCCGGCGGCCTGGGTCTTCACTGCCCTGCAGGCTCTGCTGCTGGGTAACAACCTGTTCTCATTTTACCGCTACTACGGTCTCTCCAGCACGATGCTGGCACAAATCGCAGTGGTGGCCTTTGCCAGTCGGCTGGCATTAGTCGCCAGCACGCGCCCTCCTGGTTCGGAGAGCCTCTTAGATTCACCCTATCCTATTTCGTGGTACAACCTCCGGCGACTGCTCCCGCTGCTTGGCCTGCTTGCGGTCATGGCCTGCAACCATCTCCAGGCACTCGGCATGGCGGCACTCACCATGGTTGCCCTGGGGGGACACGCACTCTTCAGCAGGGCTCGAAGGTGGTTTTTGCTCTTGGTGGTCGCCCTAGCCGGGGCTTCCTACGCCCTGGTGCACTATTGGCCGAACCTCGACAATTTGCGGCCGTTGGTGACTACGGGATGGTTGAATACCTGGTTTGGCTTCAACCTGGCGGCCCCAGACTCACCGGCAGCCCTGCGCGCACTGCAGATCCTGGGGGTGTTGGGAGCGTTGAATCTTGCCGCGGGGGCTTTCCTTGTAATGCGAAACCACCTTGCTGGATGGCTGACCATTGTACCGGTAGTGGTATTCTGTTTTCCCGTTGCCGCCCTCCCCTTCACTGCCCTTATCACGCAACATGACCTGGCGAATATCCTGGTTTTTCACCGCCTGCTGCTGGTCATACCGTCTGGATGTGCCCTGATCATAGCGGGGCAGATGCTGCTGACGAATAGGGCACGGTCGTCGCCTGACTGGGCTTTTCGAGCTGGTTTCGGACTGATGGTTGGCTGCCTGAGCCTCCTAGTGATCACGCCCCCAACCGAGCCCTGGTTCAATCGTTTTTGGAACCTGGTGGCCCGCTATCCTGCGGACCTGAGCATGCAGGAAGTTTCCGAGGATCTCAGCCGGAACCTCCCGGAACTGACCGGGAGCAGTGCCCTGTATGCGGGCAGTTCCCAATTATGTTTTGTCCTGGGAGCCCAACGCCCGGTTTCCACGGTATATGCTCCTTATTACTATCGTGGATACAGCGTCAGTCGCAATCATCCCGAAGACGACCGCGAGTACATCAACCGGGTGCTGGCAAATACCGCCTCGCGAAGTGGCTCCATCCTCATCATTCCCCGCCCGACATTGCTGCATACCAGTATCTCGCAGGCGGGTTATGCTTCCAATCATTGGCTGTCCTCCGAGTGCAGCCTGGCCTTCGCGGGACAGAAGGAGCTGATGGCAGCTTCTCTGGCCGCCGGCCTGCCATCCCTGAACCCCGGCGATGACATCAGCTATTTGCAAGTGCCGACAAACCCTTTCAATCGAGACCATTCGAAGTGAACTGCGCTCCTATCGCCTTGTTCGTCTACAACCGGCCCGAGCACGCCAGGCTCACCCTGGAGGCACTGGCCCGCAATTCCCTGGCCGACCGTTCGGATCTGTTCATCTTTTCCGACGGAGCGCGGACGGCGGACCAAGCCGACATGGTGGCTCAAGTCCGCCAAACCGTCCGGGAAGTTTCTGGATTCAAGTCAGTCAACCTGACCTGCCGAGAGGGCAACCTGGGATTGGCCCGTTCCATCACCAGCGGCGTAACCCAACTTTGCCAGACTCACGGACGGGTGATCGTGGTGGAGGACGACCATGTAACTTCGCCCCATTTCCTGTCCTACATGAATGACGCCCTTACCCTCTACATGCATGAGGATCGGGTGGCCAGCGTGCACGGATACGTCTTTCCACTGAAGCAGGCGCTGCCGGAGACGTTCTTCCTGCGCGGCGCCGATTGCTGGGGCTGGGGTACCTGGCAACGTGCGTGGCGGACCTACAATGCCGACGGAGCCCATTTGCTGGCCGAGTTGGATCGTCTGGGGCACACTCGCGAGTTTGACTACAACGGGGCGCGTTCCTTTACCGCGATGCTGCGGCAACAGGTCGAGGGTAAGAATGATTCTTGGGCGATTCGGTGGCATGCCTCCGCCTTTCTCGCCAACCAGCTGACCCTCTACCCTGGCCGATCCCTGATCCGCAACATCGGGTTTGATGCGGGCACCCACTACCGCAATTCGCATTTTCCCGAATCGGTGCTTTCCCTGGGGCCCATCCGGGTCCAACCCATCGAATGTCGGGAAAATCTCGAATGCCGCAATGCCATTGAGAGTTTCTACCGCCGGGAACGGCGTCTCTCCCTGAAAAAGATCCTGGTGAAGACACTGTCCGTTTTCCACCGCGCCAAACCGCCGGCACCCAACCCTGAAAGGGTCAAGGAGACATGAGTGTAATCGCGCAACTAAGACAAGTGGGGGGGCAACTGGTTCAGCGAGTCATGCCGCGCAATCTGGGACACCTTGCGGGGGCCAATCTACTCAGTCAGGTCAGTTCCCTCGTGGCCATGCCGCTGCTGACCCGTTGGTGCAGCATCACGGATTTTGGCATCTTTCAGCTCTACGCAACCACGGTCACGGTGTTGGGACTGTTGGCGTGCGCCCGTTACGACCAGGCCGTCCTCGTGCCCAAGGAAGATGAGACCGCCCGCAGACTTTGCGTCTTGGGGCTGCTGGCCTCAATCGGAACCGGATCCGTGATCGCAGTGGCATTCTACTTGGCCGTTCCCCTGGGCCGGTCCAGCTGGGCGGAATTGCAGGCCTGGTCACCCCTGCTGGGAGCCTCCGTGGCCATCACAGGGTTGAACGCGGCGTTGACACAATGGTACGTGCGCACGGGCCAGTTCAAATCCGTGGTGCGATCCCGCGTTGCCCAGAGTTTTTGCACCATTGCCGTCCAGCTTGGCGGCGCCGCCGCGGGCCTGGGCAGCATTCCGCTGATCGCTGGCGATGCGATAGGCCGGTTCGCCGGCCTGGTCGCCCTGATCGGCTGGGCGGCGCCGCGCACGCGCATCGCCGCTCTGCCCAAACTCGATTCGCTACTGCCCCTGGCAAAATCATACCGCCGCTTCCCCCTCATTTCGACACCTTCCGCGCTGGTTAATGCCGCCGGTTTCTCCCTGCCCGTCATCTTGCTGGAAAGATTCTATGGCACCCAGGCGGTAGGGGTTTTTTCCCTCCTCGAAAGGGTCATGGGAATACCGACCGTCTTGATTGGACAGCCGCTTTCGCAACTGTTCAGCCACAGTTTCCGCACGGCCTTGGCCGAAAACGCAGCCGCCGCAGCCGTCACCATCAAGCAAACGGCCAAAACCGCCGCCATCTTGGGCATCATACCCTTTGGTGCGCTGCTGGCAGCTGGTCCGCAGCTGTTTTCCCTGGTGCTGGGTCCGGTGTGGCGTGAGGCGGGCACACTGGCACAAGTATTAGCGTTGCCATATTTCTGCAGTTACATGACTTGGCCCAATATGCCCGCCCTCATCATCCTCAATCAGCTCCACGCCCAGCTCATTTGGGATATCACGCGGGCAGGCGCCATGTTCGCATTGCTTTCGCTCATTGGCCTTAACGGCATCAGCGCCAACGTGGCAATCGGAGGCGCTGTCAGCCTGATGACGATCATGTATGTTGTTCACTTTACCGTGACCTTGCGGGCAACACGACGCTATGAAGCCTAGCCGCGCCTTGCTGCAATCACTGACGCCTCCCTGCGTCTACAAAGCCTTGGCACTGGCAACGCACCGGCTATTGCATGATGCCACGTATTTTTCCGGCCGTTACGCCAACTGGGCTGCTGCTGCTGCTGCTGCTGATGGCTACGATACCGCGGAAATCCTGCAAAGGACCGAGGCGGCGATGCAAAGGATCCAGGCCAATCCCACCCTGTTTGAGCGAGATTCAGTAATCCTGCCGGAACCTGAATACTCCTTTCCTGCGCTGGCGGCATTATTACAGATTGGCGGCCAGAACAGGGGGCAACTGGACGTGGTTGATTTTGGGGGGGCCCTAGGCAGTTCGTATTTTCAATTCCGTCGATTTTTGGGTCATTTACGGCCCCTGAACTGGGCCGTCGTGGAACAGGCCCATTTTGTCGAGCGGGGTCGCAAGGTTTTGCATGAGGATGGACTCAGCTTCCATCCCACGATCGAATCCGCACTCCAGACCATGCGGAAGGACCTGCTATTTGCTTCCGGTGTCTTCCAGTACCTGCCCGACCCGCCGGCTTTCATTGAACAGCTCATCGGACTCGGCTTTGATTATATCCTGATCGATCGCATGGCTTTTCATGAAGGTGCGAACGATCGGCTCACGCTGCAGAGGAATCCCGCCGCCATCTACCGTGCCTCTTATCCGGCTTGGTTTTTCTGTGAGCAGAGATTTCTGGCCATGTTCTCGCAGCGTTATGCGACGGTGTATTCCTTTGCGGGCCGTGATCAGGTCCACTTGGCGGGAGGCACCCCATATTATCGTGGCTTCCTGCTCAAGCGAATCGCGAATCTCCCATGAATCCAGTATATGCCAATCTCGGCTGCGGCAGCCGCTTTCATCACGACTGGCTGAATTTTGACCTGAATGCCACCGCTCCGGGTGTCATCAGTTGCAACCTGCTTTCCGGCGTGCCGCTGCCTGACTCCCATTGTGATGCGGTGTTCAACTCGGCGCTCCTCGAACATTTGCCACCGGACCTGACGGCTGGTTTCCTGCAGGAGTGCCGTCGCATCCTGAAACCGGGGGGAATCCTGCGCATCGGGATACCCGATCTGGAGCGGATCGCACGCGTCTATCTGGAAAAACTCGACCAATGCCTCGAGGGCGATCCACGGGCGGAATCCGACTATGACTGGATGATGCTCGAAATGATCGACCAGATGATCCGCACCCAACCCGGCGGCGCCATGGCCGAATTCATCAAGGTCGGCGCCCCCAACGAGGATTTTATCGAACGCCGGATCGGTCAGGAGTTCATCGGACTTAAAAAAGCATTCCAATCGAGCGGCGAGGGAACCTGGCAGAGGTTGCAGAAGTTGCCGCCACAAGTCCGGCGGCACAAAATCAAACAGCGCTTGCTGGGCATTCCGGGGGCATGCCGTCGTGCGCTGGCCGGCTTGCTCTTGTCCCACGAGGAACGTTCCGCACTAAAAATGGGCCGCTTCCGGCTGTCCGGTGAAGTCCATCTCTGGATGTATGACCGCTTCTCACTCCCGCGACTGCTCACGAAGAATGGCTTCACCGCACCAAGGATCATGCTGGCCGGAGAGAGCAGCATACAGAAATGGCCCAGTTTCGGCCTTGACCTGGATGAGAATTGCAAACCTCTAAAGCCTGATCTCCTCTACGTCGAATGCCACAAATAACTCATAGTAAAATTGATAGCCAATACGCCAATCGTCGTGTCCTGATCACGGGTGGCCTTGGTTTTATTGGCTCAAGCCTGGCGTTACGACTGGCCGCCGCCGGGGCCCAGGTGACGGCCGTGGACAGCCTAATTCCCGAATATGGCGGAAATCTTCAGAATATCGCGCCGGCCAAGGACAAGGTCCGGGTCAACATCGCCGATGTGCGCGATCGGTTCAGTATGCGCTACCTGGTCAGGGATCATGAGTTCCTTTTCAACCTGGCCGGTCAAACCAGTCACCTGGACTCCATGAAGGATCCTTTCACCGACCTCGATATCAATGCCAGCGCCCAGCTCTCGATTCTGGAATCCTGTCGCGAATACAATCCGGGAATCGAGGTCGTTTTCGCCAGCACCCGCCAGCTCTACGGGCGCCCGCTCTATTTGCCTGTCGACGAAAAGCACCCAATCAAGCCAGTGGATGTGAATGGGGTCAACAAACTGGCTGGTGAACAGTATCACATCCTCTACCATGACGTGTACGGGCTGAAGACCCGCGTGCTGCGTCTCACCAACACGTACGGACCGCGAATGCGGATCAAGGATGCCCGGCAAACTTTTCTCGGCATCTGGATCAAGCAGGTCCTGACCGGACAATCTTTTGAGGTCTGGGGTGGTGCCCAACTGCGGGATTTCAATTATGTCGACGATGTCGTGGACGCGCTGCTGCTGGCCGCCGGAAGCCCCGCCACCGTCGGTGAAACCTATAATCTCGGTCATCAGGAAAAGGTGAGCCTGATCCAATTGGCGGAGACACTGATCCAGGTAGCCGGTGAAGGAAAGTTTGAGATCCGCGAGTTTCCTGCTGAAAGAAAACGCATCGACATCGGCGACTATTATTCGGACTTCGGAAAGTTCGCGTCAGCCACCGGCTGGCAACCGCAGACTGACCTACAAGCCGGTCTCGAGCGGTCCCTCAAGTTCTTCCGGCTATCGCTTGCGCACTACCTCTGATGAAATCCAGCCCGATATTGTTGAACGATTTCCAAAGAATTCCTGAGGCGGTCCGGCAGGAACTCGCCGATGCCGCGCGGGCGGTGATCGACTCTGGATGGTACATTCTCGGGAGACACGTCACCCGGTTTGAGAAGGCTTGGGCCGACTACTGTGGCCTGCCGCATGCCGTCGGCGTAGCCAATGGCATGGATGCGATTGAAATCGGCCTGCGCGTGCTCGGCATCGGACCGGGCCACGAGGTGATTACCACTCCTCTGACGGCTTACGCCACCATTCTCGGGATCCTCCGCGCCGGCGCAACCCCGGTACTGGCCGACATCAACCCTGATACCGGGCTGCTCAATATCGACAGCGCGCAACGCTGCCTGTCTCCGAGCAGTCGGGCAATCCTGCTGGTGCATCTTTACGGGCAGGTCAGGAACATGAGCGCCTGGCAACGGCTTTGCAGGGAACATGGCATCCATCTCTTGGAAGATTGCGCCCAGGCTCATGGCGCGGAGTACGGGGGAGTGAAGGCCGGTGCCTTCGGTACTTGGGGGGCCTACAGTTTTTATCCCACCAAAAACCTCGGGGCGTTCGGCGACGGTGGGGCCCTGGGCCTGGCCAAGCCGGAACTGGCGGCCGGCGCCGCCAGTCTGCGCAATTACGGCCAGGCCGACCGCTATCACCATCCGGTCCTTGGTCTCAACAGCCGACTGGACGAGATGCAGGCAGCCCTCCTGAGCGTGCTTCTGAAAGGATTGCCTGCCGCCACGGCGCGCCGCCAGACGCTGGCGTCCCGGTACCGTTCAGAAATTGCCAATCCGAAGATCAAGCTCTTGGCCGCCCCGGAGTCCGTTTCCAGCCATGTCTATCACCTGTTTGTCGTTCGGTGTGCCAACCGGACTGCGCTTCAGGAATTCCTGGCGGCCCGGGAGATTCAGACCCTGATCCACTATCCCGTGTGCGCGCATCATCAGCCGCCCACCAAGGACCTTGCCCGGGATCCCCATGGCCTGAAGGAGGCCGAGCTCTTCGCCCGTGACTGCCTTTCCATCCCCTGTCACCCCCACATGAGCGATGAGGAGGCAACCCGAGTCATTGCTGCGCTCAATGCCTTTTGATCTGTGCGGTCAATGGAACATTACGTCACGTTATTCGACCATAAGTTTCTGCCCCAAGGACTGGCTTTGCACGCCTCACTGCAAGCGCACGCCTCTCCGTGTCAGCTCTGGGTGGTGTGCATGGATCAGTTGGCTGAGACCCAGCTACGGCGTTTGGACCGGCCCGGGCTGCAAATCATCAGGCTGGCCGAAATCGAAGATCCCGAACTGCTGACGGCCAAGGCCAATCGAAACTGGACCGAATACTGTTGGACTCTCACCCCCACGGTTTGCTTGCACATCCTGCGCGAGCACACGGAGGTGACGAGGGTCACTTACGTAGATGCAGACCTCGCATTCTTCAAGTCACCCCAGCCCTTCTTCGCCGAGTTGGAGGGGAGCGGGAAGAAAATCCTGCTGACTGAGCATGCCTACGATCCCCAATATGCCCATCTTGCCGGTCTGGCTGGACGGTTTTGCGTTCAATTCCTGACATTTTCAAGGCATGCGGGGGTTATTGATGTCCTGACGCGCTGGCGCAATCAATGTCTGCAGGCCTGCACTTCCACCGCGTCCGCCGGTTCCGGTGGGTTTGGCGACCAGATGTACCTGGAGGAATGGCCCGAGCGATATCCGGATCACGTGCACATCCTGAGCCAGCAGCAAGACACGCTGGCCCCATGGAACGTCGATTACTACCAGAAGCGTGCCGGCCTTCACTACCTTCCGGTCTTCTATCACTTCCACTCCTTCAGGATTCTTTCTCCCTCATTCGTGCGGCTGAGCTCGTCTTATCGCATCACCCTCGCCGGGCACATCTACGACCATTATCTGGCCCTGCTGGACCGTCAGGTCGGCACGCTACTGGCCAGCGGCATACCTCTGCCAACGATTCCCCTCACCAAGGAACGCTTCTGGCTCCTGAAAAACCTGAAGCGGTATTTGTTCCAACATTTGTCAATTCGCCGGCATCCTTTTCCTGAAATGGCACGGTCGTGACGCCCCCCCCGACGGAATCCACACCATGTCGCTCATCTCCCTAATGCATTTGCTGCTCTGCGCGGCGTTCCTGTGCTACATGGGTTTTCGAGTATACCGGATGCGCAACCTGACCCTTTTCCATCTTACCAGCATAAGCTACACCGCTACCGCACTAATCCTCTATCCTTTTGTCGGCGTAGACCGGTGGGCTATCGTCAACGAAGCCACCATTAGTCGCGGGTTTCATCTGGCCCTGATCTTTGTCATCGGATGCCTGCTCACCGACTTGCTCTTTTATTACCGCCGCCGTCCCCGGAGCGTGATCAGCGTCAAGCCCAATGCGTTTTCCTTCCTGTGCCTTGCGGGACTTTTTGCGTTCGGCTTCTGGGGGTTCCTGAGATATTTTTTCAGCGCCGGTGCCTGGCTACACTTTGGCGAGGTGCTCTCGGCCGTCCGCGCGGGCACGGAGTACTATGATGCCCGCGAAGCCGTTGCCGCCCAGCTCATGGCGGAAACCGGAAGAGGCGTGGCCCACGGCACCACCGCGGTCTATGTGATCATCCCCGTGGTCGTCGCTGTCGGCCTGTACTGCTTTCGCCACTTTCGACAATGGAGCTATCTTCTGCTCGCCCTCGCTGCGGTGATCCAGGCCCTGCTCACCGTGTCGATCTCAATGGAAAGGGCCCCCGTTCTTTTTGCCCTGACCCTCCCAGTGCTGGCCTGGGTGGCGGCGAAATTCCGTCCCCAGGACGCCATGCGAGCAATCCAGCAGCGCATTTGGAGGGTTCTCGCTGCCGGGGCCACGGTATTCCTCGCGATCGGACTGCTGATCTATTCCTGGACCGACGTCGGGGAGAATCCCCTGCTTTCGATGCTGGACCGCATTTTCATGTCCCCCTGCATCACGGCCAACTACTATCTCGCCGCCTTCCCCGAGGAATTCTCCTTCCGGGGCTGGAGCAACATTCTCAGCATGGGCGCGACCCTTGGGGAATCCGTGACAGGCACCCGGGATATCGCCCGCTTCGTCACGCACGGAATCTACGCCTACAATCCCAACTCCGGAATGCTGGCCACTGCGTATTCGGGGGCCGGCATGCTCGGTTGCATGGTGGTGATGCTCCTTTATCTCCTCGCCGTGGTCGTGGTCGATTCGATGTTCCGCCGCTACTCCCCGGAACTGCGAAGCCTCAACCTGCTGATCAACCTGTATAGCCTGCCCATGCTCAGCAACACGCCCTTCATGGCCGCTCTGGCTTCCGGATTCTTTATCCCTTCCCTCTTCCTGGGCCTCTATCTCTTTTCCTGTCGCAGAAGAATCTCAGCAGTGGGTTCGTTGCACCCCACCAACCAGCCGGCATCAATCCCCTCTGGTTTACTGGCAGGAGCGAACTCTGGTCGTCGCCCATGAACATCGTCTGGATCGGTATGGCAGTCCCGGAGTCGCTCGCCGAAAAACTCTCGGCCTCGGACAAATACATCACTTCCCAGACACAAACCTTCCAGAAGAGGTTGATCCATGCGCTGGAGCTGGAAGCACGGAACAAGGTCTGCATTGTTTCCTCTCCCCCGATCACTGACTGGTCGCGCCTGCGCTTCACCGGTCTGGTCCGCTGGCGGCACTCCCGCTCGGAGGTGCCCAACCTGGTGGTTCCCATCATCAATTTCATTGGCATCAAGCAGCTGTGTGTCGGCCTGGGTTGCTTCCTGGGCGCATGCTTTGGCGCCCTGAGGATGGATCGGCATCGGACACTCCTCGTCGTGGGCGACAGCTATTTTCCGCACCTCTTCGCAGCCTGGCTGGCTTCCCTGGTAACCGGCCTGCGATGCGTGGCGATCGTAACCGACCTGCCTGGGTTGCTTGCCGTCGCCGATCCTTGGTATAAGCGGCTCCTGCGTCCGATAGATACCTTTCTCGTTTACGCCATGATCCGCCGCATGCGGGGGCTGGTCGCCCTCAGCCATCATATCGCGAAGGATTACTTTCCGGAGATGCGCCAGATGGTCCTGCATGGGATTGCCGAGTCGCCCCCCCCACTGACCGGCGCTGAATACCAGTATCGCCGGGATGATGAATTCATCGTCATGTATACCGGTGCTCTCATGGAAGAGTATGGCGTGGGAATATTAGTCGAGGCCTTCCGGCTCCTTCCCGGTCGGAACCTGCAGCTCTGGATCACGGGGAAAGGAGATTACGAGGCCCAAGTGCGGACCGCCAGCACGCAGGATACCAGAATCAAATTCCTGGGCTACATCGGCCGGGAGGAATTACGCACCCGGTTGCAGCAGGCTGATGTACTGGTCAGCCTGCGCATTTCCCATAGCGGCCATGCCCGTTACAGCTTCCCCTCCAAGGTGCTGGAGTACATGTGTCATGGAAAATTCGTCATCACCAATCAATTCCCGAGCCTGCCCGCTAGCTATGCCCAGCACCTGATCATCTTAGGCGAGGAGACGGCCTCGAGCCTGGCGAGCTTGCTCCAAAACATCGCCGATGGCCAACACGGCGACGGCCGCGAGTTCGCAGGCAAAATGAGGGCTTTTATCCAAGCCGAGGCGAGTGCCGAGGTCCAGGGACGTCGTCTGTCCGACTTCCTCCACCAAGTGACTGGACCCGCCTAGAATCCAGGCCGCCAATCGGCAGGAAGTCAGGCTCGCTTCTGTAAATCCACCACCTATTAAATCCTGCCCTATGCTAAGAGACAAGGTACTGTTGATCACCGGGGGAACCGGCAGCTTTGGCAACGCCGTGCTGCGTAAGTTTTTGAGCACGGACATCGCCGAGGTGAGAATATTCTCCCGCGACGAGAAGAAGCAGGATGACATGCGACATCAGTACCGTTCCTCAAAACTAAAATTCTATATCGGTGACGTCCGCGACCCACTGGGTCTGCGGGACGCTCTGGAAGGGGTGGACTTTGTCTTTCATGCGGCAGCGCTCAAACAGGTGCCGTCTTGCGAGTTTTACCCGATGGAGGCGGTCCGGACCAATGTGATTGGCACGGACAACGTGCTGCGGACGGCCACCCAGTCCGGCGTGAAGCGCGTTGTGGTCTTGAGCACCGACAAGGCCGCCTACCCCATCAACGCCATGGGTATGTCGAAGGCCATGATGGAAAAAGTTGCGATCGCTGCGTCGCGCGTGGCCGCAAACCAAGGCACCACCATTTGTGTGACGCGCTATGGTAACGTCATGGCTTCCCGAGGCTCGGTCATCCCACTGTTCTTGGAACAAATCTCGTTGGGGCTTCCACTGACCATTACCGAACCGGAGATGACCCGCTTCTTGATGACGCTCGACGATGCCGTCGATCTGGTCATGCACGCCTTTGCCCAGGGGCAACCGGGTGACCTGTTTGTACAGAAAGCCCCGGCGTCGACGATCGGCACCCTGGCCCAGGCAATCTTGGCGCTTTTACGCGCGGAAAACAGCATCAAGCTCATCGGCTCCCGCCACGGCGAGAAACTTTACGAGACGCTCCTCACCCGAGAGGAACGGGCCACTGCAGAAGATCAGGGCAATTATTTCCGTGTGGCCTGCGACCAGCGCGACCTCAATTACAACTTGTATTTTACCGAGGGTTCCCGGACCACGCTGCAATTTGAGGACTATCACTCTCACAATACCAAGCGACTGAATGTCGAGGAAGTCCAGCAGCTGCTCCGGAAGCTACCGGAAATCCAGCAGCGTCTGCCGCAGGATCTTTAAACGATAACAAGCCATGAGTCATGCCAACGCCGGTGTTGATCAAACGCCCCCGCCGCAACTAGGCAAGAATCCGGCAAGCAAGACCGTACTGGTCACCGGATCGGCGGGATTCATCGGGCAAAACCTTCTGCAGGCCCTGCAGGGCAAGGAGCACCTGCGAGTCCTTAGGTTCGAACGGGAATCGACCGCGCAGGAATTGCAGTCGGCCCTCCTAGCCGCTGACGTGGTGTTTCATCTTGCCGGGGTGAACCGACCGGTCGACCCGGGCGAGTTCACCACGGGGAACACCGGTCTGACCGAGACCATTTGCCGCATCCTAGCTGAGCTGGGCCGAGCGCCGCTCATCGTGATGTCCTCATCCATCCAGGCTGAACTCGACAATCCGTATGGCATCAGCAAGCGAGAGGCGGAACTCGCCTTGCAGAAGTGGGCCCGTCAACAGGGCGGCCGGGCGGCCGTATGGCGCCTGAAAAACGTCTTTGGAAAATGGTGCCGACCCAATTACAATTCAGTTACCGCAACGTTTTGCCACAATGTCGCCCATGGCCTGCCGGTGCAGATAAACGACCCCCTGCGAGAACTGGAACTGATCTACATCGACGATGTAATCGAGGGGTTTTGCCAGGAATTGGATGCCCAACTGGACCAGGGCGAACTTCTGTTCCGTTCCGTGGCCAAATCACGCCGGATAACTTTGGGGGAGCTGGCTGGCCTCATCGAGGGATTCCGGAATTCACGCCACACCCTGGAACTGCCTTCGTTCCAGGACGAATTCATCCAGCGGCTCTATGCGACCTATTTGAGCCACTTGGATCCATCCGCCTTTGCCTACCGGTTGACGCAGAGATCCGACGCGCGGGGATCCCTGGCTGAGTTCATCAAGCAACCCCACTTTGGACAGGTATTTGTCTCGCGCACCCTACCGGGCGTGACCCGGGGCAATCATTTTCATCACACCAAAACGGAAAAATTCCTCGTTCTGGAGGGTGAGGCTGTCATCCGATTCCGTGCCATAACCGGCGACCGGGTGATAGAGTACAAGGTCAATGGCCGGGAATTCCAAGTGGTGGACATCCCCCCCGGCTACACCCATTCGATTGAAAACGTTGGCTCGACAGAACTGGTCACCCTTTTCTGGGCCAGCGAAATCTTTGATCGGCAAAAACCGGATGTGTACTTCCAAAATGTACTACCATAATTAATGCGAATGAAAGTGATGACCATCGTTGGAACGCGGCCGGAAATAATCCGACTGTCGCGTGTCATGGCGGCCCTCGACCGCCTGACTGATCACAGTTTGGTCCATACCGGACAGAACTATGATTATGAGCTGAACCAAGTCTTCTTTGACGATCTCGGGCTTCGGAAACCCGATCATTTCCTGGAGGCGGTAGGGCAGACGACCGCGGAAACGGTCGGCAATGTCATCGCCCGTGCAGATGCCATCATGGACACGATCAAACCGGAGGCAGTACTTGTGCTGGGCGACACCAATAGCTGCCTTGCCGCGTACTCGGCCAAGCGTCGCAAAATACCCGTGTTTCACATGGAGGCCGGCAACCGTTGCTATGATCAGCGCGTTCCGGAGGAAATCAACCGCAGGATTGTCGACCACATTTCCGACATCAATCTGCCCTATAGCACAATCTCCCGCGAATACCTGCTGCGGGAGGGACTGCCACCAGACCGGGTGATCAAGACCGGCAGCCCGATGTTCGAGGTCATTGAGTACTATCGGGGAAAAATCGAATCCGCTGACGTTTTGTCCCGGCTGGACCTACAGGCTCAGGAGTATTTTGTGGTCAGCGTTCATCGTGAGGAAAATATTGATTCCCCCCGTCAGTTTCGTGCCCTGATCGGGACCTTGAATTCCCTAGCGCATGAATACGGTCGCCGGGTTATCGTCTCGACCCACCCACGAACACGAAAACGCCTGGATATCGAGAAGGCGGTCTTGGATCGCAAGGTGGAATTGCTAAAACCCCTAGGTTTTTGCGACTACATCAAATTGCAGCAACATGCCCAGGCGGTGCTATCGGACAGCGGCACCATCAGCGAGGAATCTTCCATCCTGAACTTTCCCGCCTTGAATCTTCGTGAGGCCCATGAACGCCCCGAGGCGATGGAGGAGGCATCGGTGATGATGACCGGTCTGGCTTTTCCGCGCATCAAGGAGTGTCTGCGAATACTTTCTCAGCAAGGCCGGGGAGCCCAGCGCACGTTGCGTCCGGTCGATGACTACATGGTCCCCAACGTGTCGGAGAAAGTGGTTAGGATCATTCTGAGTTATACCGACTATGTTAACCGGAACGTCTGGCGAGTGGAACCGGCATGATCCAGCAACCTGTCCTGATAGATGGCGGCGTACACCGTGACGAACGCGGTACGGTTCGGCATGTGAACCGCTTTGACCTAAAAGAGGTCGACCGGTTCTACGTGATCACTCCGGCGCGCCCCCGCGAGCTGCGCGGATGGGTTGGGCACCGGCGGGACCACAAGTGGTTTTTTTCCGTCCAGGGGGAGTTCAGGATTTACGTATTACCCCTCGTTGAGTTGGAAGAATCCAGTCTCGCCACCCCTGATTGTTACCTGCTTTCCACGCATGAATCTAAGGTCCTGGCAGTGCCGGGTGGGTATGCCACCGCCATCAGCGCCAATGAGGTTCCCTCCAGTCTCCTCGTTTTTTCCAGCGGCAAGATCGAAGATTCGGCGGCTGATATGCTGAGATATCCACTGGGCAGTACCGTCAGTTGGGAGAACCTGGCAATCAGGCAGCCATGAAGATATTGATGCTGATGCAGTGGTGCCGGCCGGAACCGGATTTCAAATGCATACCCATGGCCAAGGCCCTGCTCGCCCGGGGTCATGAGGTCGAGGTCCTGACTGGTTTCCCCAACTATCCTGGTGGGCGCATCTATTCCGGATACCGTATCCGATTCTGGCAGCGGGAAGTGATCGATGGGGTACCGGTGGTCCGGGTACCACTTTTCCCCAGTCATGATCGATCGAGCCTGAAGCGGGCCCTCAATTACGGATCCTTTGCGCTCTCTGCAGCTTTGCTCGGCCCCCTGCTAACACGTCGCCCGGATGTTGTTTATGTCTACAATCCTATGGGACTGCCCGCCTTGGTCTTCAAGTTTCTGAGACGGGTCCCGTTCGTCTACGACATCCAGGACCTGTGGCCCGACAGTCTCGTTGCCTCTGGCATGATGACCAACCGGGTCTGGCTGATGGGCATGCTCGGACGATTTTTTCAGTTCGTTTATCGGCACGCTGGGCAATTGATAGTGTTGTCCCCCGGCTTCAAACTCACCTTGACGGCCAGAGGGGTCCCGCCGGAAAAAATCAACGTGATCTATAACTGGTGCGATGAGGAGAATATCCGATGCGAGGACATGCAAGCCAGCTCGCCGTTTCAGCGCGATGAAGGCCGGGGCATTAATATCCTGTATGCTGGTAACATCGGCCGCGCCCAGGCTTTGCAGGTCGTCCTGAATGCAGCGCTGCTGCTGCGGAATCGGTGTCCGCAAGTTCGATTTACAATCATCGGCTCCGGCACTGAAAAAACTGATCTGGAACAGCGGGCCCGCGAAAAAATGCTCCCTAACGTGCAGTTTCTCGACCGCGTATCACCGGAAAAAATCGGCGCCATCATGAAATCTGCGGATGCCCTGCTGGTTCATTTGCGCGACGATCCGCTTTTCAGGATTACGATTCCCTCGAAAACACAGACCTATATGGCGTTGGGAAAACCGCTGTTGGCGGGTGTCGCTGGGGACACGGCGTTGCTCGTGGAATCATCCCAGGGCGGCCTTTGCTTCAAACCGGAAGACGGTGCGGATTTGGCAAGTGCTGCCGAGCAATTCGCCAAAATGTCCGGGGACGAGCGGGCCTCGATGGGTCAGCGCGCCAAGGATTATTACCTAAAGAATCTCTCTCTTGTTGTTGCCGCCGAGAATTTTGAGAAGATCTTCTTGTCTGCCCGCCTGCGGTATTAGTAGATTGAACAGTTCCAGCCACTTAAGGCTGTGAAACAATGAACAATCCTCAGCAGTTTTACAGCTTCAAGAAGCTTGCCTCGGAAGCTTACGCTCCGGTTGCATGGCCTAGGCCTGACTATGAGGCTGTCGTATGGCGTCCGAATTGGCCGCACCTCAAACCAGCGTCGCTTCCCGTGATACCATTTTCCGTTTGGGGGATCTTCCACTATTGCAAGATTTTCGCCAATCATGACTACGCCCTTCTCCTCGTCACCTACCGTGGCAAACTGATCCATCGATCCTGTATTTTTCCCGGATATTTTCGCTTCCCTTTCATGGCTGGGATTGACCTGCAAATCGGCGATACTTGGACCGATGAGAATCATCGGGGCCAGGGGCTGGCGGCGCAGGCGCTAATGATGATCGTGCGTGAGTTCAGGCAGCCCTCCCGCACCTTCTGGTACCTGTGTGATGAGGCCAATCAGGCATCCTCACGAGTCGCGCAAAAGGCCGGTTTCAAACTTGCCGGGATCGGCTTTAGAAAGAAGCGTCTTGGGATTAGCATTCTCGGCTACTTCCAATTACAGCAATCTCCGCTCCTGCCTGATATTTCCAAATGAAATCCGTTCCCTTCTTCAACTATCCTCATGTCTTCACGGCTAGTGAAGACCGCTTCATCGATACCTTCCGCTCCGTCGGTCGCCGCGGGGCGTTTATCATGCAGAAGGACCTAGTCGATTTTGAGCGCAATCTGGCCGCCTACACCGGGGCGAAATATGCCGTCGGGGTTGCAAACGCAACCGACGGCCTGCAAATGGCCTTTCAAGCCGGCGGTTTGAAGCCCAGTGAGGAAGTTATTATTTGTTCACACACCATGGTGGCAACCGCTGCCGCGGTCCACTACGCCGGCGGCGTACCCGTACCGGTTGAAGCCGGTCCCGATCACTTGATCGACGTTGCTTCTATCAGGGCCGCCATCACCTCGCGCACGCGGGCCATCTGCCCGACCCAGCTCAACGGTCGCACCTGTGACATGGATGCAATCATGGCCCTAGCGAAGGAGCACCACCTTGATGTCTATGAGGATGCCGCTCAGGCCCTCGGCTCAAAATTTAAAGGCAAAAGCGCTGGTACCTTCGGTCGCGCCGCCTGCATAAGCTTTTATCCCGCTAAAGTGCTGGGTTGTCTCGGTGATGGGGGTGCGGTCCTGACCAATGAGGATGAAATCTACGCCAAGCTCCTACTGCTGCGCGATCACGGCCGCGATCACACGGGCGAGGTGGTGTTATGGGGACTCAACTCACGCCTAGACAACCTTGAGGCCGCTTATCTGGACTTTCAATTAAAGGACTACCCCGGGGTTGTCGCCCGCCGCCGAAATATAGCCACCCTCTACCAGCAACGACTCGGTTCCTGTCCGCAGGTCAAATTGCCCGCCGCACCGGGCGCAGAAGCCAACCATTTCGATATTTTTCAGAACTACGAAATCGAGGCGGAGCAACGTGACGCGTTGAAAGACTACCTCAAGTCCAGAGGGATCGGCACCCTCATCCAATGGGGTGGCAAAGCTGTCCATCAATTCAAGAAGCTCGGCTTCTCCCAACAACTTCCGGCAACCGACGCCCTCTTCACACGCCTGCTAATGCTGCCGATGAACATGGCCCTCTCGGATGAGGATGTGAACTATGTGGCGGACTGCATTGTGGAATTCTACGGACGGTGAGTTCGATTCCTTTCATGGAAACAGTCGATTTTGCCAAGCGTGTGCGCATTCATGCGCTGCACATGACAAGCACAGGAGGCAGCTCCCATGTCGGGGCGGCCTTCAGCATCGCTGACATATTGGCTGTCCTTTATGGGAAAGTTATGCGCCATGACCCGCAACAGCCACTCTGGTCCGGGCGTGACCGTTTTATCCTGAGCAAAGGGCATGCGGGTGCAGCAGTGTACGCAACCTTAGCCGAGATTGGATACTTCCCCATTGAGCAGCTCAAACTTCATTATCAAAATGGCTCTGCGCTTTCTGGGCACGTTAGCCACAAAGGGATACCTGGGGTCGAATTATCCACCGGCAGCCTCGGACACGGCCTTGGGGTCGGTGCAGGCATGGCCAAGGCCTTGAAGTTGGCGGGGCAGGATCAACGCGTTTTTGTACTGCTGTCCGACGGTGAGTGCGACGAGGGTACCATCTGGGAAGCCGCACTTTTTGCGCAGCATCATGCCCTCGATAACCTGGTTGCCATTGTCGATTACAATAAAATCCAAAGCTTGGCCTCAATCGCCGACACCATTGCCTTGGAACCTTTTCGACAAAAGTGGGAGAGCTTCAACTGGTCGGTCGTAGAGGCGGACGGCCATGACCATGATTCACTTTTTTCAGCCCTGTCTTCGCTTCCCACGGTACCCGAAAGGCCTACTGTGATCATTGCCCACACGGTCAAAGGCAAGGGCGTTTCCTTCATGGAGAACACTGTACTCTGGCATTATCGCACTGCTCGGGGTGAGGAATTCAACCTGGCCTTGGCCGAACTGGAGAAGGGCTGATGCGCGATCGATTCATCCACACCCTTTGCCAACTCGCAGAGAAAGATCCGCGCATCATGCTGATCACCGGCGATCTGGGTTTTGCCGTGCTGGACGAATATCGGCGGCGTTTCCCCAAGCAATTCATCAATGCCGGCGTGGCCGAGCAAAACATGACGCTCGTCGCAACGGGAATGGCCCTTGAGGGCCACATCGTATTCACGTATTCAATCGGCAATTTTCCCACACTGCGCTGTTTGGAAATGATCCGCAACGATTCGGCCTATCATAGAGCCAACGTCAAAGTCGTATCAATTGGCGGAGGCTTCAGTTACGGACAGTTGGGGATTTCGCATCATGCCACCGAGGATCTGGCCATAATGCGATCCTTGCCAGACGTCACTTGCGTCTCACCCACGAGTCTGGGTGAGGTAACCGCAGCGACCAAAGCGGTCACGTTTACCCCAGGAACCTGCTTTCTTCGATTGGACAAAGACAAAGGCCCGGATGGGCCGGCAGATGAGCCGTTTATCCTCGGTCGTCCCAGGCGTCTCCGACTTGGAAGTGACGTAGCCTTCTTTACAACTGGCGGAATTCTAAGCGATGTCGTCAAAGCTGCGGACCAACTCGCTCTTACCGGAATCAGTGCCAGCATATATGCAGTTCATACGATAAAGCCGGTCGAACCGGATCGTTTTGTCGAAGCCGCCCGGTCCCATCGGGCAGTGGTTACTGTCGAGGAGCACACCATCCATGGCGGTCTCGGTGGCTTGGTTCTGGAGACACTGGCCGATGCCGGCGCATTCCCCGCCAAGTTCCTGAGAATCGGTCTGGACGGCTGCTTTTCGAGCGTGGTTGGGACGCAAGGCTACCTGCGGACCACCTATCGGATGGATGCCGCGAACATTGCTCAGCGCACCCAATCGCTTCTTTCCACCTCCTGATTTTCTATGTTGAAAAGATTCTTTGACCTCGTCGTTTCCGCCACCGGACTGCTGATACTTTGGCCATTTCTGTTGCTGTTCATGTTGCTCATCTGGTTGCAGGATTTCTGCAGCCCCTTTTACATTGCCCCGCGGGCGCGGGGGCGTGGTCGCACCTTTGATATGGTGAAACTCCGATCCATGGTCAAGAATGCCGACAAGAAAGGAGGCGCGTCCACGGCGGCCAATGACCGTCGGATAACCTGGGTGGGCAGGCTGATCCGTAAGACAAAATTTGATGAGGTGCCCCAGTTGTGGAATGTACTCATCGGTGATATGAGCCTGGTTGGCCCGCGTCCTCAAGTGATGCGTGATGTTGCACTCTATACCGAGGAAGAATATCATCTCTTTGATGCGCGCCCTGGCATTACGGATTTCGCGTCCATCGTATTTTCCGATGAAGGAGAGATCCTCAAGGGCAGTGAAAATCCTGATCTGAAATACAATCAAATCATTCGTCCATGGAAAAGCCGCCTGGGACTGTTCTATACACGGCACCAGACCGTATTCGTGGACATTCAGCTGATTGTCCTCACGGTATTAGCTATAATATCCCGACCCGTTGCTTTGAGCGGGATCCAAAGTCTGCTGACCCGGCTCGGAGCCGATGCTGATCTAGTGCGTGTTGCATCCCGCACAGAACCACTGCGGCCATTCCCACCCCCGGGTTCGACTGAGGTCGAAAGCAGATCTTGAATTCGAAATGTCCAACTTAGCCACCAGATCCTTTCGTCTAGCGTACCTCCTGGCGGCCTACACCGCGGGATTGTCTGCCTCATTGTGGCTGGCTTTTCAACTACGCTTCGATTTTGCGGTTGGGCCAGAATACTTGGTACATTTTGACTGGATGCTGGTCAGCCTGGTGGCGTTGAAACTATTCCTTTTGTTAGTGTTCGGACAATTTGGCAGTCTGCTCAGTTATTTCGGCTTTCACGACCTTGGCAAAATCCTGATTGTTTGCGCAATATCTGCAGCCATGGCCCTGGGGGTTTGGCTTGTGCTCGGCTTACCGTACGCTCCGCCCCGAGCAGTAATCGTTACCGACCTTTTGATTTCATTTCTCTTCCTCTGTGGATTCAGGCTGTCGCTACGACTAGTTCGTGAGGGTTATTTCGACCAGCGGACCGCGGCAATCAACGCGAATCGGGTAGCCATTCTTGGTGCAGGCGATGTTGGAGCTTCATTAGCTCGAGATCTTCTCATGCGCCGGGGCCGAGGTATGATTCCCATTGCCTTTTTCGACGATGACCGGCGCAAATGGGGTACCAGCATCCACGGCGTGGTAGTACAAGGGTCGCCTGAGACCCTCCCCGACTACCTTCATCGGCACAAGATCGACGAAGTGATCATCGCCATGCCCAGCGTGTCGGGTCAACGTATGCGAACCATCGTCAATTTACTTAACCAGCTCAAGTTGAAGTTTGAAATCGTTCCCTCGTATGAGCAACTGGCCACCGGACGCGTCAGAGTATCCCAAGTGCGTCCGGTTGAGATCCAGGATTTGCTTGGTCGTGATCCGATAAACCTTCAGAATGACCGAATCCGTGATCTGGTTGTCAACAAAGTGGTGCTCGTTACCGGCGCTGGTGGCAGCATCGGCAGTGAACTCTGCCGCCAAATCGCTCGCTTTGCTCCACAGCAGTTGCTCCTTGTTGAGCGCAGTGAGTTTCTCCTTTTCCAAATCGAGCAGGAACTGATCGGCCTAGGTTGCGGGTCCTGTATTTCTCCGCTCGTGGCCGATATTATGGACTTGGAGCGCATGACCGGAGTTTTTCATCAATTCTGTCCAGCCGTGGTATTCCATGCCGCCGCTCACAAGCACGTTCCCATGATGGAGCAACAGCCCGGTGAAGCCTTTCGCAACAACACCTTGGGCACGTGCCAAATGGCAGAACTCTCAATTTCATATGGAGTCGAACGTTTTGTCATGATCTCCACTGATAAGGCGATAAATCCGACCAATGTGATGGGGGCTACCAAACGACTGGCCGAACTCTATTTGCAAGCCCTCCAGAATAGACGCCTGGGTGTGACAAAGTTTATGGCCGTGCGCTTTGGCAACGTCCTTGGATCTTCGGGTAGTGTAATCCCCACCTTCAACAAACAGATCGCTGCTGGCGGACCCGTGACAGTCACCCACCCGGAGGTAACGCGTTATTTTATGACCGTTAGTGAAGCCGTCGGTCTCGTGTTGCAGTGCGCCACATTGGGGGAGTGCGGTGAAATCTTCGTCTTAGACATGGGGCAACCGATGAGGATCGTTGATCTAGCGCGACAGTTGATTGAGCTTAGCGGACTGAACCCCGATACGGACATTGAAATCAAGTTTACCGGGCTACGCCCTGGGGAAAAGCTCTACGAAGAATTAAACCACAATACAGAAAACATGACGGCAACATCACACCCTAAAATCATGCGCTTTACGGGTGTTGCCCAACCTTTGGAGGCACTGAAGGCTGGCTTCGAGACCGTGAAGCTGGCTGCGGCTTCCCGCGACGCCGCCGAGATAAAGCGCACCATTCGTGATATCATTCCGGAGTATGAGCCTTACCTAGCGGGCGGCAGCCTCGGTAATAACTTTCCCGTGAATTCATCCCTGTCAGGTAAAAACCAGAGTTCATCATCCATACCAGTTCTCAGCGCAAAATCCAGGGCTACGGACAACGCAAGATAGCATTCCCATCGGAATAATCTCTCGAGTTCCAGTGTTATGCATCAGAATTCCCTGATCAGAGACTCTTCGGCGACGGGCAATCAAAGCAGAAAATGGATTTGGTATCCCGCCAATTCAGATCTCCGTTCAACAATCCGAGATTGAAGAGAATGGGAAAACTATCATCAACATTCATAGCGCAATTCGTTCATCGCGTAGCCTCCTTATTTTATCATCCGCCCGCCACCCAAGGCCAACCCCCCGCTCTTCATGCAATCCTCCCCATCCTCCCAAGCCGACTACGACGACGGTATTGACTTCGCGGAGCTTTTCCGTCGGCTAAAACGAGGGATACCAGCGACGCTGGGACTGGCATCGCTAGGATTAGCCATTGCCGCCGCCGCGTACTTTGCCGCTAGCCCGCAATTGGCCGTAACTACAAACTCCCGCGTTGTTTTTAGTTTTCCCGGATTTGAAAAGGGCACATACCCCGATGGTTCAAAGTATTCACCCGACGATCTGCGCTCGCCCGAAATCATCGCGGAGGCCCTCAAACGCCAAGGCCTGGAGACCACGCAGGATGTTCAGGGCAAGGTTAGGGCTGCCTTGACGGTCGAAGGCATCATTCCTGACAGCGTCATCAAAGAACGCGATAAGCAGCGTGCCGCCGGGCAGACTCCGCGAGTTTATGTACCCGACGAGTACACCCTCACCTTCTCGCTCCCGGGAAAATTCCCTCTGACAGGAAGACAACGTGAGTTGTTGCTAGGCGAAATTGTCAGCGTCTATAAAGAAAAATTCATCCGGACCTATGTGATGCTGCCGCTCGGATTCGGGAAGGCATTCGAGTCGCTTTCAGGTGCAGACTATTTTGACTACGACCTCGTGCTTCGCCGCGAGAGTCAGAATATCGATACTTTTCTCACTCAAATGTCCGGCAGCGCTCGGGCTTTCCGCTCACCGAGGACCAACCTGTCGTTCAATGATCTGCTCAAGCAGAACCAACTCTTCACGCAGATTCGACTCAACGAAGTCCTAGGCCTGATCCGGCGCGATGGTTTGTCCAAGGATCGCCACCTTGCTATGGTCAAAATGGATTACTACTTAAAGACCCTCGGCGATGAGGAGCACCGGGCGATGGAGGAGGAAAAAGTGGTGCAAGACCTGCTCAAACAGGCCCAGGAACGCGGACAGAGCTACGCCCTCGGAATCAAATCCCAGACTCCGCAACAGCGGAATGATTCCCTTGTGGTGGATCAGGGACTCGTCGATTCCCTGCTGGCCAACGACGCCTATAACTTCCTCGTCAGGCAGGCACTGGACGCCAGCCTTAAGACTCGTCGCATCCAGTCTGACATCGCGATATTGCAGGAGCGCCGGAATAACATGGAAAATTTCATCAAGGGCAACGTTGCGGAAAAGGATGAGACCCTTGCCTTATTTCAGAAGTCCGTCGACGAACTGAAGAAAGTTTATGACGGCCTAATGAACGATATCCGCCTAACCTATGAAGATTACCAGCAACAGCAATATAGCGACGCGATCCAGGTGAGTATGCAGCCAAGGACCGGTAGCTTTTTTCGCAGTCTCGCCATGGCGGGAATCGCCGGCCTTGGCATTGGCTTGGCCGCTGGTGTCGGACTGAGTTTGCTGGGTCTGGTGGGACGCCGAGCGGCGTAGCCGCGAAGTGCGCCACTGCAGTTGAAGCAGAAAGTTTAAGTTTATGTCCGATCGAACCGGCCGACGAAACGTTCGAGAAGCTGGAAGCTTGGCGTCGCTCTCAGGCCTCATGGAGACTTAAAGAAACGAGTGAGACAGGGCGCAGCCGGCTTGCGCTGGTCCCCAACACACCCCGCCCTGCAGGGCACCCCTCTTCCTCGAGGGGATTTCAAGCCGACTGGATTGGGTCCCCTCTAGGAAGATATCACGGATGATCCATGGTCTGACTAACTCTTTGGCGCTGTGATTTCCGGGCTTAAACATAAACTTTCCACTTAAACGGGAGCCGCCCGACTTCTCCTTGCGCGGCTCTGCTCGCTCATCTTTGCTACGCTTTCGATGAGTGAGCCCCCGTCCTCCGATCCCAGCCCGTTCCAGCCGACTTGGCCGCGGCTGCTGTTCGCTGCGATGGTTGCGATTGGGGCCTTCTTCCTACCACAGGAGGTCCCTCTGGAATGGTATCCCCTGAATAATCCGGGAACCGACATCAACTACCTGGAGATATCCTGCGCCTCCAATGTCAATGGCGAGGTACAGATTCGGTACGACGTGGCCGAACTTGGTCATCGGCCGATCGATACGATCCAGATCCCCATTTCCCCGACCACTCAAACCTTCACCTACACCTTCCCCATGCTCGATGCCCCCATCACCGAGCTACGGGTCATCCCGCCCGAAGGCGGTGAGCTCACCATCCGACAAATGCGGATCATCAACCGCCGCAATGAGGAGGTCCGTCGCTTTACGGCCGATCTCTTTCGGGCCGAGCGGGACGTTTCTATCGTGCCACTCCCCGAAGGCTGGAAACTGGTATCGACTCCCGCCCCAGCCTCCCCGTCAACCCGGATTGAGCTCTTTGCCCGCATCATCCCGGTGGGAATGAACCACCGGAATTTTCTGCGCTGTCTGCTTTCCACGGGCTACCTTTCACTGATGCTGTGGATTCTCCTGCTCGCCGTGCTCTTTGTCTTCTACCGACCCAAGTCTTGGCGCGATCTCTTCCTGCATCTCGGCTTCATGGCCAGCATTGCCACACTCTTCGCCTTCGTCGGCAATCGGGGCCTGATCCGTAATTCGATTCACTTTGCGCGCTATGTAGCTCCGGTATTTCCGCCAGATCTGAAGCTCGAGCTGGACGTCGCCAGCAGCGGTCCTTCCGTGGCCCAATTGTTTTGGGACACCGGACAAGGCTACAACGAAGCCGAGAGCGCCCGCCAAAGCTACGTGCCCCATCAAGGCGAACAAACCCTGCGCTTCCCACTCCCGACTACGCCAATACTGAGCCTGCGTTTTGACCCCAGAGATACGCCCGGCGAGATCGATATTCGTGGCATCAGGATCGTCGACGCCGGCCAACGCACCCAAACCGTGCTGCCTTTGGATTGCCTGCAGGCCCAACGGGAGATCGCGACGATCGAGTCCAAGCCTGACTTGATTCACATCCAAACCACGACCGATAGCCGTGATGCGATCACCATCCTTTCTCCCGAGGCTGTGAAAACCATCAATCGGACGGTGCAGGCGGTGGGCGGTCAGGCGGTCAGACGGTAGACGGTTGGCGGTTGGCGGTTGGCGGTAACCGATAGGCGGTGGGCTGGATCGAGCTAAGAGCGAAGAGCTTGGAGCAAAGTGCCAAGCTGAACGGTAGCCGGAGGACGGTGGGCGGGAGGCGCAGGATGCGCCAGTTTTTGCAGGAGAGTTTAAGTTGAAGGAGAGTAGACGGTCAGACGGTGGGCTGTGAACAGTGGACCGTGGGTAGAGAGAAAGCAGGGAGCGTGGAGCTGGAGGGTAAACGGTGGACGGTGGGCGGAGGCCGCTCAAACGAACCTGCGATGGGTGTGGGGAAAGGCACCGTGGACAAACAACCACGCTCTTCCCTTCTCCTTGCTCCCTTCCTCCTTCTCCTCTCTGCTCAATCCGCACTCATGGCCGCCCATCCTCCCTGCAATACCGAGCCCGTGATCGCACTGCGCGATGTCACCAAGACTTACACGATCTGGGATGATCCCTCTGCCCGGCTCATGGCTCCGCTGCGCCGCCTGTGGACTGGTTCGGGGGCCAAAGCGGGCAGTCGCCAATTCACCGCCGTGAAGGCCATATCCCTGGAAATCGCCCCCGGCGACTGCCTTGGCATCATCGGCCGCAACGGCGCCGGCAAGAGCACGTTGTTGCAGATGATCGCCGGAACAGTCACTCCTTCGAGCGGTTCGGTGAAGGTCCACGGCCGCGTCGCCGCCCTGCTCGAACTGGGCAGCGGCTTTAATCCTGATTTCACCGGCCGCGAAAACATCCACCTCAACGCGGCGATCCTCGGGCTTTCCCAGGCCGAGATTTCCGCGAAGTACGAGGCCATCGTCGAGTACTCCGGGATCCGGGAATTCATCGAGCAACCCGTCCGCACGTATTCCAGCGGCATGACGTTGCGGCTAGCCTTCGCGGTCTGCGTGCACGTTGATGCCGACATTCTGATCATTGACGAAGCCCTGGCGGTGGGTGATGCACGCTTCCAGTTCAAATGCCACGCCACCTTGGAGCAGATGATCAAGGAAGGCCGGACCATCATATTTGTTTCGCATGACACGAACGCGATCAAGCGGATGTGCCGTACCGCGATCCTCCTCGAACGGGGCGAAGTCCTCCTCCAGGGCTCGCCCAACGACGTTACCAACATCTACACCAAACTCATCACCAGCCCCCACGGTGTTGAGGCGATCAGAGAGGACCTCGCTGCGCTCCGGGAGAATGAAGCAGGGTGCAGGGGGCAGGACGCAAAGAGCGAAGCGCAAAAAGCGAAGACCAGCGAAGCACAGGAAGAAAGGGTCGTGTTAGGTAAAACAGACTCCGCCCTTTCTGCGGCGTCCTCCAGCAACCCTTCTCCCTCCTCCCTTCTCCCTTCTCCGGCTTCCTCCAGTCTCCTCAAGGAGGAGCGCACCCATCAGCAGATCTCCGACAAGGAATATTCTTATGGCGGAGAACTCGGGACTATCGAATCCGTCACGCTGACCGACGCCGAAAACAAGCCTCGCCTCAGTTTTCTTTCCGGCAGTCAGATTCGCGTGAAAATCGTTTGCCGGGCCAAGCAGACGATTGTCGCTCCCATTTACGCCCTGACTCTAAAGGATGTCCGCGGCCAGGAGATCTATGGCAATAACACCTATTTCCAAAACCAGACGCCTCCCGATGTCCCACCCAACCACACGACGGAAGCCGTCTTTGATGTGCAATTGAACGTGCAGCCTGGTGTCTATTTCATTTCCCTGGGATGGGTCCGGCTAGAAAATGCCGAAGTCCAAGTCATCCATCGCCGCTATGATGTCCTGCGTTTTGACGTCCATCCGCGGGATAGATCCTTTGGATTGGCCCACTGCCCAACGACCATTCAGGTAGGGAAACCCCATGCAGCCAACTAGGACTGACATGATCCGGTTCAGGTACCGTGACCAGAACACGAGCCTTTTTCCTGGCGAATTGTTTAGCAGGGCGCAGGAAGCCGGCTTCCGGGACACCGCCGCCCAGGATCTCTTAGGTCTGGTCGCTGAAATCGAATCTGGGCGCCCTTGGCGGCAAGTCGTGCAGGAGCGATACGCGGTCGCCAAGCCCTGGCTGCATCGCATCATCACCGATCCCAGCCGCACCGCTTTCTTCGATCCGGTCCTGCCACCAACCGACGGCGTGGTTCTCGATCTGGGCTCTGGTTGGGGTCAGACCTGCCGGCCCTTGGCCACCAAACGTCGCGTCGTGGCCCTTGAGCCCGTGGCCGAGCGTTTGGCCTTCATCCAAGCCGCAGCCCGCCAAGACGGCGTGGACCACAACCTGCACTACATCGGGGCCGACTACTTTGATGTTCACTTCGAGTCCAAGTTTTCGCTCATCTGCGCCATCGGGGTCTTTGAATGGGTGGGCGCATTCCAAAACACGATGGATCCGCAGGAACGTCAGCGTCAGTTTCTGCGAAAAACCCGTCAGGATCTCGCCACGGGCGGGTCGCTGATTCTCGGCATAGAAAACCGTCTTGGCCTCAAGTACCTGCTGGGTTGCACTGACGATCATATCGGCGTTCCCCACATCGCCAGTCTTCCCGCGTTTCTCGCCCGGAAACGTTGGCACGAGGCCAGCGGCCAACCGCTGCAGAGCTTTACCTATTCCCTCACCGAGTTGGATCAGTGGTTGCACGCCGCCGGCTTCGCCCAGGTCGAATTCTTCGCGGCCTTCCCTGACTATAAGCTTCCCGAAAAAATCATCCCCATGACGGATGGCGGCGCTATCCTGAACACCTGGCTCGCCGATTCGACCGTTCCCGCCGAGCACAATGGCTACGATGGCTCTCCTTTGGCCGCCGATTTTATGCAAAGCCTGCAAGCCGGCTATCGAGATCTCGCCGCTTCTGGCCAAGCCAGACATTTCGTCCCAAGCTTTTTCATTCGCGCCAGCTGACCCGTCGAGCCATGACCGAACTGCAAATCAAGGAGGCTTTTGGCGAGCTGGTTGCCCGCGGCCTCATCGCCGCAGAACCCTGTCCGATCCCTTTGCCCCCCGGCAATGGCGATAGAAACGAATCGCTGGCGCGTCACTCTTGGCGAGTGACCTTGCCCAGCGGCCAATCGGCCAAGGTCACTTTGGGCAAAAACCTGTCTGTGCTGGCCACAAGACATGCCGAGTTTTCAAACGCCTGTCCGGGCTTGGCCACCACCCAATCATTCTACTTCCATCTACCCCAATCCGACGCGTTGGCTGAAAGTTTTTTTGAAGGCATCAGCCTGGAACAAGCGCTGACAGGCACCTCACTCGCTCCGAACGCGATCACAGCTGCGCTGAGTCAGATCGATCGGCTGCTCACGGCTACGGAACTCGCCTCCACCGAGGCCGCCCGAGCGCGGGAATGGCAGGATTGGGGTTCACGCTTGGTTGACTTGCCCATCTGGGAGCCGACCGAGATCACGACCCTTCGGCAACTCCTTCTCCCAGCTCTCTACCAACGGCTGACCCAGACTGCGCCATGCACCACCCGGTGGTCCAACGGAGACTTTCTGCCCTCGAACATCCTGCTGGATGCCAAGGGCGAAGTGCGGCTCATCGACACGGAATTCGCCGCCCGCACGCATTTCTTCGCCGAGGACGCGGTGCGATTTCGCGTCCTCTCCTCCGCCTGTTTTGACCGACCTGACTTGGACAGCCTGCTCCCCAGCGTTCCCGACTTGGCGTGGCATATTTATTTCTGGCTGCGGCAATTTCAATTGGAGACGGAAAACAACACCGAGTCCTATCTCACCCGGCACAAGGTCGCCCGGCTCGGCTTGATCCGTAGCCTCGCCGAAAAGGTCCTCAGCCTGACCATGACCAACTGGTCCGTTCCGGCGCTGCAGGCAGATTTCAAGTTAGAGGACCTTCGCTGGAGCCAGGAATCTTCCCAGCAAGCCCTGATGAACGGCTGGTGCCGCGCACCCCGTGGGTTTCATTTGCGTGGCATCACCGCGGCCAGTCCGGACGGATCCATCCTCGCTGCCGTCCCCATGACCGAGCGTCGCGATGTCCAACAGCATTTTCACGACGATCCCGAGGCGCTTTATTCCGGCTTCGCCTTGCAGCTTGCAGCGCCAGCCCTGAACCGAGCGGTTACCCTGTGCGCGCGACTTGACCAGGGCACCTTGTTACCGCTCGCGTCAATCGGGGCAGGTGACATGCCCCGCACCGTAAATTGGGACGACTATCCCGAGTGGGCGACCCTTCATGATCCGGACCCGGAAAGCCCAGCCCGCACCGAGTCACCGCCAGGCCCGCTTTTTTCCATCCTCCTGCCAGTCTACCGGACGCCCGGTCCCTTTCTCGATGCCTGCCTTCGCTCCGTACTCGCTCAGCACTATTCCCGCTGGGAGTTGTGCGTTGTGGATGACGGCTCCGACGCACCCGCCATCACGGAGTGCCTCCATCAATTTGCCGCCGCCGATGCCCGCATCCGAATCAAGACCCTGCGATCCAACGTCGGCATCAGCCGGGCCACCAACGAGGCACTCGCGATGACCAAGGGTGAATTCCTGGTTCTCCTCGACCATGACGACCTGCTTCGGCCCCATTGCCTGTCCTGCTTCGCGGAGCACCTGTCCCGACACCCCGACCGCGACGCTCTCTATTCCGATGAGGATAAGATCACGGCAGAGGGCCGACGGATCATACCGTTCTTCAAGCCGGCATTTTCCCCTGAGTTCTTGCGCGGCGTGATGTATGTCGGACATGCTCTCTGCGTCCGCACCTCCTTGGCCCGATCTCTCAACGGCTTCGATCCGGCCTATGATGGAGTCCAGGATTTTGAGTTTCTCCTCCGGTTGTCCGAGCGGACCAGCCGCATCAGCCACATTCCGTCGATCCTGTACCACTGGCGACAGTCCGCAACTTCCAGTGCCCTGCATGGCAACGTGAAGGGTGATATGGACGAAAGGCAGTGTGCTGCCGTCCAAGCGCATCTTCAGCGCAGCGGTGACACGCGACAGGCGGTCGCCCTCGGTGGCCACCGCATCAAGCTGACCGCGCCCGACACTCCTTCCTTCGAGCTGATCCACGCCAATGCCGGGGCCAAGCCCGTCGCGGTGCTGCTGCAGGCCGCGCACGACCATTCGGCCGACGTTCTCGTCTTGTCGTACGAAGCCGACCTCCCTTTGCCGGCGGCGTCATTGAGCGATCTCGTCACATTGGCCGCCCGCGCTGACTCAGCCTGCGTCGTTCCGGTCCTGCTCGCCGGCGATGGTCGGGTTCTTGAATCCGGCCGCACCTGGCGCCAGCCGGTCATGCAAAACTTCCACGCCGAAAGCGATGGCTACAACGGCACCCTCCGCTGCAATCGCGAGGTCGACCATGTCTCGCCACGTTTTGTGGCGATCAAGCGATCTCTGATCCTAAAGCTGAATGGATCAGCTCAATCAACGTGGTTACAGTTCTGTCAGGAACTGCAGTCCCGCGGTTGGTTTCATCGCGTTTGCGCCACCGCGCGACTGCCGCTCAAAGTGGCTGACCCGGAAGGTGAGCCCGCTGCCGAAAACGCCGCGACACCACTCGCGTATTTCAACCCTCACCTTGATCCGAACAAGGGCGACTACTCCCTCGCCGCCCCGCCGGACAGCCGGGCACCAACCCAAAACACCGTGCGCTTCGCGATCGATCAACCGGTCGACTGGCATCTGCCCTCCGGTTGCCTGATACTCCGCGGCTGGTGTTTCGCCAGTGGAGCCCCCCCCATCCGAGCTGTCCGTCTCCGAGCCGGCACGATCGTACTCTCTGGCGTCATCGGTATGCCCCGCCCCGACGTGAGAGCCTCTCTGGCCGAAGCACCGGACGACAATACCGGGTTCGAGATCCGTGGAACGTTGCCCGTCGGCAACCAAACCATCGTCATCGAAGCCCAGTTAAACGACGGATCGTGGCATGAACTTTTCTCTCGAACCGTACAGGTAAAGCGCCAAATCCTGCCCCTCTGGCTCGGCGTTGGCACCTGGATGGAACTGATGTTTTTCCAGATGCCGGCACATATGGCGTACCCGGCCCGACCCATTACCCTTGAGAAATTCCCGGCAACTCGCGCGCTGCCTCAGCCTGTATTCTCCATCGTCACCCCCAGCTACAATCACGCCCGCTTCCTCCCGGAAACCATGCGTAGCGTGCTGGATCAAGCTGGGGTCCAATGTGATTACGTGGTCCAAGACGGAGGGTCGAGCGATGGCAGCCAAGCGCTCCTTGAGCGCTTGGCTGCGGAGCAAGCGGTAAGGAGCAAGGAGCATGAACTTAGGAGATCGGAGACCCAGGCAACCTCTCCTGCTCCCTGCCCCGTGCCCCCAGCCTCTCGCCTCATCTCGTGGTCCAGCGAGCCCGACGGCGGACAGGCGGATGCCATTGTCAAAGGCTTCGCGAAGACGAGCGGCGGGGCGGACGATGTCATGGCGTGGATCAACTCCGATGATTTCTACCTGCCGGGTGCGCTGGAATTTGTGGCCGACTACTTTGCCCGGCATCCGGACGTCGATGTCGTCTATGGCCACCGGATTGTGGTGAACGAGGAGTCCCAGGAGATCGCGCGCTGGTTTCTGCCGAAGCATGACCCCGAGGTGTTGCGTCTGAATGATTTTGTGCCGCAGGAAACCCTGTTCTGGCGGCGCCGCATCTGGGACAAGGTCGGTGGGTTGGACAGCTCCTTCAAGTTCGCGATGGACTGGGACCTGCTCCTGCGCTTCCAAGCCGCCGGCGCGAAGATTGTGCGCGTCCCCTACTTCTTGGCCTGCTTCCGCGTCCACGCTGCGCAGAAGACTTCGGCCCAGATGCATAGCGTCGGGCAGGAAGAAATCACCCGCTTGCGCGAGCGCACCCACGGCCGCCCCTTCCCACCGACTGAACTCGAGACCCACCCGCGCCTGCTCCGCTATCTGCGCCGGAGCGCCTTCATTGAGTTCCTGTGGAAACTGGGCATCAGGGCGAGGTGAGCGTAACCGGGAGGCCGGAGGCAGGAGACGGGAGAAAGGAGAAGGGGGCAGGGACAATGGCAGATAACCCGAGGTGTGATCTACCTCCATTAGGCGCATTCGTGTGTTTCCTGACACCCACAGGCGAAGGGCGCCGCCCGATCCGAACGCGTTGCTCTTCAGGCAGCGCTCGCACTTGCAACAGTACCTCCTCACTGATCATGAGCCGGTAGATCACGCTTCCTTGGAACAGACTCACGGGAACCCCTATTCAGGCGCGCGCACCAGCCTGACGCACCCCGTCGCTTCGCGCCACCCCTCTTCCTAGAGGGGAACCAATCAACTCCTCCGGAAATCCCCTCTAGGAAGAGGGGCTTGTCGGGCAATTGCCTTGGCGACGGCCGATGCCCGACAGGGCGGGGGTGTGGGTAATGACGTGAAGGTTATTCCCTCTTCCGATATGCAATTACGCGATCCTCAATAGGCCGCCTCCGGGCCAACCGGTGGCGGAACGGAGAATCCAGTATTTTTCCTCACCATTAGCAGCCCCGCCAACCGATCAGCAAAAGGACAACGACTTCATGGCAGCCCAAAGGCATCGAAGAGCGACGCACTACAGTTCGCCTCGTTGACCGGTGGTCGATCCGAGAAGACACACTATGCTGACGTGCTCCATCCGCGACATGCCAGTCGAGCCTCCCCTTCTCCTTGCGCCTTGCTCCCTGCTCCTTGCTCCTCTCTCCTAGGCGAACGTCATGACCGCCCTGCCTGAAATCACCCGCCAGCATCTGGACAAGATCCAGGCCTTCTATGATGCCGCCCCGGTGGCTTCGCCGTGGGCTTCCCGCGGCTACCGCCGGCTGCTGGCCCATCACTACAATCTGCAGATTCCCGCCGAGGCGTCCGTCTTGGAAATCGGGTGCGGCGCGGGCGAATTGCTCGGCCAGCTCAAGGCCGCCCGCCGCGTGGGCGTCGACCTATCCCCCAAGCAAATCGAGGCCGCCCGCGTCCAGGTGCCCGGCGCCGAGTTCCACGTGCAGGCCGGCGAATCCCTCGAACTGGACGACCAGTTCGACTACATCATCATTTCGGACACCCTGAACCTGTCGGCCGATGTCCAGGCCCTGCTGAGCCGGCTTCATCGTTGCACCCATCGGGACACCAAGCTGCTGCTCAATTTTCAGAACTCGCTCTGGCGCCCCCTGCTCTCCCTCGCCGGCCTGCCCGGTCTGCGCGGTCCCCAGCCCCAAAGCAGCTGGCTCGCCTCTTCCGACGTCATCAATCTGCTCTCCCTCGGCGGCTGGACTCCGGTCTGCACCCAGAACCACCTGCTGTTTCCCGTTCCGATTCCCGGGCTGAATTTCGTCTTCAATCGTTGTCTGGCCCCGCTGTTCCAGTGGTTCTGCCTCACCATTTTCATGGTCGCCCGCCCCGCCCGCGCCGCGGCATCCACCCGACCGCCGACTGTTTCCGTCATCATCCCGGCCCGCAATGAGGCCGGCAACATCGAGGCCGCCGTGCGCCGCACGCCCAACATGGGCGGTGGCACCGAACTGGTCTTCGTCGAGGGCCACTCCCGCGACCACACGTGGGCCGAAATCCAGCGCGTGGCCAAGGCCTTTCCCGAACACAAGATCACCATCTTCCAGCAAACCGGCAAGGGCAAGGGAGACGCCGTTCGGCTGGGATTCGCCGCCGCCACCGGGGACATCCTCATGATCCTCGACGCCGACCTCACCATGCCGCCCGAGGAACTCCCGAAATTCTACGACGTGATCGCATCCGGCCAGGCGGAGTTCGCCAACGGCGTGCGCCTGGTCTACCCGATGGACGAAAAGGCCATGCAGTTCCTCAATCTCTGCGCCAACAAGACCTTCAGCCTCATCTTCACCTGGCTGCTCGGCCAGCCCGTCAAGGACACCCTCTGCGGCACCAAGGTGCTGCGCCGTGCCCACTACGACCGCATCGCCGCCAACCGCGCCTACTTCGGCGACTTCGATCCGTTCGGCGACTTCGACCTGCTCTTCGGGGCCGCCCACCTCAATCTCAAGATCGCCGACGTCCCCATCCGCTACAAGGAACGCACCTACGGCACCACGAACATCCAACGCTGGAGCCACGGCTGGCTGTTGCTCCGCATGGTCGTCTTCGCCGCCCGAAAGCTGAAGTTCGTGTGAGCGGCGTGCGCCGCTTTCGGGAGAAGGGAGCAGGGAGAAAGGAGAAGGGTAGTTAATGCATCAAGCAAAACACCAGAGTGTGATCGGGGCTACGAACTCCCATTCCCGTGGCGAATGATGACAAGTTACCGCCTCCTGTGATTAAGGCTCTGTAGACTGAGATCAATAGTTCATCCATTCTCCCTTTCCCGTCCTCCCAACTTTTGCATTGGGCATCCTTTCTCCCTGCCCCCTTCTCCATGCTCCAGCCCCGAGCCGCCGAGGCTCCCCTCCCGACAATTGGCTTCACATAACCTCCCCTGCGGGGTTGAGTAGCCGGGACGATGAAGACTGACCCCGCCGCGCCGGCTGACCCACTGAACCTCCTCCGCCAGCAGCTTATTTTGGCCCAGGTCCGCATCATGGAGCTGGAGGACGCCTGCGACGAACTCGAGCCTCAGGTTGCGCGGTTGGAGAAGCTCCTCACGACCGCCCAGACTCTCGCCGACACCAAGGCCGACGAAGCCGCCCACCTGGAGAAAGTCCGGGCCGGTTTGCAGGGTCAGTTCGACCACCTGCGCCACATGCAGCATGTGACCAACGAGGCCCTCAATGTCTGCCGCGCCGAAGCTGCCGCGCTGGCCGAACGCGAGAAGGCCCTGTTGTCCGAAACCGAGAATCTCCAGATCCTGACCCGCCAACTGGCCGAGTCCGGACGCGAACAGCTCGCCAAGATCGCCTCCCTGGAAGCGGCACTGTCCACGCGTGACGCCGAACTCGCGGCCGCCCGCGCTGAGGTCACCACCCGGCTGGCCCGTATCACTGAGCTCGATGCCGAACAGCGCGCCATGAAAGCCTCCCGCAGCTGGCGCTGGAGCGCGTGGCTGCGTTCACTCGAGCGCACGTTCGGCGGCAAGCGATGAGCAACCCTGCGTCACATCGGTTGCGCTCCGAGGTGGAAAGCCCCCGGCCCTTGCGGGCGGCGGCCGGGCGCGTCTCCCTCAAAGGTTGGTGTCTGGTCGCCGGTCACCCCAAGGCACCTGACGTGCGCGTGGTCACCGACGCCGGCACCCTGGCCCTCTCCGCCCGCGTGGCGCGAAAGGACCTGAAAGCCCAGCTGCGCGGTGAACCGGCCGCCGGCCGATGTGGATTCCTCGTCGAAGGCACGTTGCCGCCCGGCGTTTATCTCGCCCGTTTCGAGGCGCGGTTGCCGGATGGCAAATGGCAACTCTTCAAGACGCTCAGCCTCGTGGTGGAGCCCCCGCCCTTTCTGGCGGCCATCGAGTCGCCCGTCGTGACCGGCACCGTGGGTGAGCGCGTGCATGTCGAGGGTTGGGCCTTTCACCCGGTGCATCTGGTCCAGGAACTCACGCTCCGCTACGGCCATCAGACCATCCCTTGCGACCTCGGTCGCAAGCGTCGAGATCTGTGGGAAACCCACGCCCACACGCCAAACGCCGCCTGGGCGGGTTTCAAGAGCCGGACCATCCTGTCCGCCGGACGCGGCAACCTGCGCCTGAAGGCCCGCCTGGCCGATGGCTCGATCGCCCTCAGCCGCACGTTGCTGCACATCGACGTCGCCACGGACGAAAACCACGACGCGAACATCCGCTTCGGTGCCAAGAGGATTTCCCTTCGCCCCGTGCCGGCCGTCACGGAACCACGCACCGGCGTGCTGCCCGCCCGCACGTTCAACGTGCTCTTCATCCTGCCCGGCAGCTTCGCGTCCAACAGCGCCCTGCATGTGGCCGGTCTGGCGAACGAACTCGCCCACTCCGGCCACGCATGTGCCGTGGCCGTGTCGCATGACCTCTCCACGCTGAGCCATCACCAAGCCCCGGCCTTCCGCGGCCTGCTGCATGAAACCGCGGCGGCTGGCGTCACCTTTCCCGATGGCCGTGGCCCGGACATCATCCATGCGTGGACCACGCGGGAGAACGTGCGCCGGCTCAGCGAGGCCCTCCTCGCCCGTCAACCGGCCCGCCTGATCGTGCATTTGGAGGATCACGAAGCGGAGGTCCTTTCGTTATCCGTCGGCATAACCCCGGCCGATTTGGGCCGCTTGCCCGACGCGGAACTCGACCGGCTGATTCCCGCCGATCTTTCACACCCAAAGCACAGCCGTGACTTCCTGGCGCGGGCCACCGCCGCCACGGTCATCACCGAACGCCTGCGCGAACTGGTGCCCGCCGGCCTGCCCTGCCACACCGTCTGGCCTGCGGCCGATGCGCGCTACTTCCGGCCCCAACCCTTGCCTCGGAAATTCCGGCAATTGCTCGACCGCTCCCGCGGTGAAACCGTGCTCTTTTACCACGGCAACGTTCACGCCGCCAATGCCGGCGAGATGCGCGAGCTCTACGCCGCCGTGTTGGAGCTGAATCGGAGCGGGCAACCGGTGACGCTGATCCGCACCGGTCTCGACGCGGTGGATTTTCTGGGCGCGATGGCGGAAGAGGTGGCCCCGCATGTCCTCTCTTTGGGCCAGATCCTGCACCACCACCACCTGCCTGCCCTCATGGCCCTCGCCGACCTGTTCGTCCAACCTGGTCAGCCCGATGCCTTCAATGACTACCGCTTCCCGTCAAAGTTGCCGGAATTTTTCGCCCTCGGGCGACCTGTCATTCTCCCGCGCACCAACCTCGGCACGCAACTCCAGCACGGCATCGACGCCTATGTGTTGGACCGCGCCGATGCCGTCGGGATCGCCGCGGCCGTCACGGAACTCCGCCGGGACCGGGCCCTCTATGACCGGCTCTGCGCCGGCGCGCGGGCTTTCGCGTCCACCCACTTCAGCTGGCACCGCAGCGCCGAGGCCCTTGGTCAATTCTACGCCAGTCTGAGCCCCTTACCCTGATTCCCTTGTCCTTACCCCGCCCCAAAAGCCTTCTCGTGACCGGCGGTCGCGGCCGTCTGGCGTCGCTGGTCGCTGACTATTTTCGAGCCCCGGCCTACGAGGTCGCTCTCTTTTCGCGCGGGGCCGGCGCCGGCTTCCAGCCGCTGGCCGACGTGACGCAGCCGGCGATCTTGTCCGCGGCCGACACCGTGTTGCACCTCGCCTGGAGCACCTTGCCCGCGACTTCTGAACAAACCCCTGGCAGCGAAGTGCAGGCCGACCTGCCTGTCCTTGAAAAAATCCTCACTGCGCTCACCGCCCTGCCGGAAAACGCTCGTCCGCACTTTGTCTTCTTTTCATCAGGCGGGGCGGTCTATGGGAATGCGCCCGGACGCCCCAGCCGGGAGGACGACGCCTGCCACCCCATCGGGCGTTACGGCCAGGCCAAGCTCGCCGCCGAGGCCATGATCATCAACGCCGCGGCGCGCCACGGCCTGCCCTGCACCATTCTGCGCATCTCGAATCCCTACGGCTATCCGGTGCCGCGTGGCCGCGTGCAGGGGATCATCCCTCACGCCATCCGGGCCGCGGTGGAAAGCCAACCGCTCACGCTCTGGGGCGACGGCCATGCTCGCAAGGACTTCATCTACTACACCGATTTCCTCTCGGCCGTTGCGGAGATCGTGGACCGGCGTCTGACCGGTGTCTTCAACATCTGCGCCGGCGAATCCCATACCGTCCACGAAATCATCCGGCTGGTGGAGGACCACACACACCGGCAGGTCAGCACCCGTACGACGCCCGCGCCGACCTGGGACGTGCAGGACAGCCGCCTCGACAACACCCGTCTCGTCCAGGCCACGGGCTGGCGCCCGCAGGTCACCCTCGATGAAGGCGTGCGTCGCTCCACCGCTGGTTTTCTCGATCAATAGCCATGTCTTCCGGCACTCCTCAGACTCCTTCGTCGCGGGCGCTGATCATCATGTTCGCCCTGGTGGTGGTGACCGCCCTTTGCCTGCTCACGCAATCCTGGCAGGCCTCGATTCTCGATCGTTACGAATTCCGGCAGTTGCAGACCGCGCTGAGCACCTGGTGGATGGCTCAGGAGGGTTGGCATCTCGATTACCTGACCCCGCTTTTCGGCCCGCCTTGGTCGGTGCCGATGGAGTTTCCGACCTATCAGGTGCTCGTCGCCGGACTCCACCACTTCACCGGTCTGCCCATTGAGCAGGCGGGGCGTCTGATCGGTATCGTCATGCTGTTCGCCTGTCTGCCGGCGCTATATGACCTGCTCGAACTGGCCGCCATCCCCCCTTCCCGCCGGCTCGTGGTGCTCGCTGTCGTCCTTACCTCGCCGATCTACCTCTTTTTTGCGCGCACTTTCATGATCGAGACCACGGCGCTGTGTTTTGCCGTGTGGTTTCTCGCCCTCCTGCGCCGTACGCTGGCCAACCCGCGCTGGGGCTGGATCGTCGCCACCACACTGGTCGGGGCCCTCGCTGCGCTCACCAAGATCACCACCTTCCTCGTATTCGGCCTGCCCGCCCTCGGCCTGGTCATCAACGCGCTGCGCCGTCGGGAAACTTCGCTCAAACGCAGCCTGCTCGCCTCGCTGATCCCGGCGGTCGTTTCACTTGGACTTGCCTGGTGGTGGGTGCGACACGGCGATGCGGTGAAGGACTCCAACCCGTTCACCGGTTTTCTGGCGGCCCGGGAACTGCACGCCTGGAACTTCGGCACTTTGGGACTGCGTTTCGATTCATCGTTCTGGATCCACGTCCAGGAGAACATCGTCAGCTACAACCTCGCCGAGGGGGCCATCGCCATCGCCTTGCTGTGTGTGCCGTTCGCCTCCCGCCCAAGCCGATGGGTCGCGGGAGTGGCAATGCTGGGATTCGCGTCCGGTCCGCTCGTCTTCGCGAACCTGTATCACATCCACGACTACTACTACGCGGCCAATTCCCTGCTGCTGCTGGCCGCCGTCGGTTCGTTATTGGCCGCGGTCTGGGATGATGTCCGTCTGCCCCGTGGCACCAACTGGCTCGCACTCGTCCTCATCCTGGCGTTCCAGCTGCATGCCTACTACCGGGGCTATTACTCGCACCATCGCCACCCCGCGCCGCCTCCCCCCGCACTCGCCGCCGTGATCCGCGACGCGGTACCCGCTGACGGTGTCGTCCTGATTTACGGGGCCGACTGGAATCCGCTGCTGCCCTATTATTTTCAACACCGTGCCCTGATGGTCCCGGGCGAACGCGAGAACGAGACTGAAGTGCTCGAACAGGTGCTCGCCAAGCTGCCGCCCCGCCAAATCGCGGCCATGGTCATCCACGGCGACAAACTGCGAAACCGGACCGATTTCATCCGTGAGCGCGCCAGCCGGTTCGGACTCTCCGCGATCCCGGCTTCCAGCGACAAGGAAAACGATCTCTATCTGCCCGCTGCGGCGACAGGCGCGGCGCAAGCCCGCCCAACGTCTCAGCCGTCCGCGACGCCGGCACTCCCGGCGGCACCTGACGCGACTTTCCCCACCAGCCTGAAGACAGAACTGCTCGTCGTGACCGACCCCACGCTTTTTTCCCCGGCACCGGCGGTCATCCGCAGCCAGTACGGGGTCAGCCTCGCCGAACTCAACGGTCGCCCCATCCTCAACGCCCATGCACCCTCCGAACTGGTCTTCCGTCCCCTCGTCGCCGTGCGTCATCTCAAGGCGATCGCCGGACTCCCGGACGGGGCCTATGCGCCCGGCCATCCCGCGATCACCGATGGGATCAGCGTGGAGATCGTTGCCGTCGGCACGGACGGGGTCAGACGCCAGCTTTACCACCGCCAGCTGAACCCCGTGCACAACACCGGCGATCGCGGTCCCCAAGTCATCGAACTTAGCCTGCCGCAGCCTTTCACTGGAGAGATCATCTGTCGCCTCGGCAACGGTCCGGCGGGGAATCCGACCAATGACTGGGCCTATTGGGCCGGCATCGAGATCCGCTGAGCCTGCTCAGTCAATCGTCAGCGGCCCCAGCTCGATCCAGTCCCTCGTGTCGCGTCCCGCCGGACCCGGGCCGAAGTACAACTCGACCTCGCCGGCCTGCTCCAGGGTGAAACTGAATTCCAACGGGCGCAGGTTGCCCCGGTCATCGCGGTTGTGTCGCGGATCGAAAAGGCGGGTGGCCAGCAGCCGCTTCTCTCCCGCCGCGCCCAGGGCAAACAGGCTCACCTCCACGCCATCGGTCGTCTCGGAATCAGGCAGGTCCAGCCGATAAGCCTCCACCCTCATTTGCAGCGCACTGCGCAGGGTGTGCGCGCCGGCGGGCAGGGCGAAGACCAGCCGGGTCACCGGATGCGCGCCGAACATGCGCTGCCCGCTCGACCCGTCCATACTCGGACCGAACCGGCAGAAGAAACGCACCGGCAGCGGTTCCATGCCGCCAAAGTTCTCTTTTTCCCAGACCCGCAGCGAAGCCATTTCAAACCACCGCGCCGAAAGATCGCGTTTCGGGATCTCCACACGTGGTGCGATCTGGACCTCATGAAAATGATTTTCCATCAGGGCATTCAGCAGCTCTTCACGGCGCGTCCGCGGCAGGTACACCCTGGCATCACGCCAAACATAGAGCGGCTGCGGGTCGATGCCCCGGGCCGCGGCCCGGTCGATCAACCATTGGGCCCCATCGGGTTGTCCCACCAGTACCAAAGCTCCGATCGTCTCTCCGGCCAAACCCGCCAGGGCCTGCTCGACCTTTTCGGGATCCCGGGCCACCGCATCCCGCAGCATCACCGCTCGCCGCTGGGCATAGTAGGGCGTCATCGAATTCCAGTCCTGCCCGAGCACGACAACCACATCCCGCGGATTCGTCAGCGCCTGCAAGGAGCGCGTCAGACCGTCCCCCCCGGGGCTGATGGCCCTTTGGGAGGGATAGTAGTGCCCGACATAGTGCCACCCCTGACCACAGAGGAGCAGGGCGGCGATTCCGTAAACCAGCCAGCGTGACACGGCGGACTCCGCCAAAGCCACCAGGACCAGCCCCATCGCAAGCAGCAACAGCAGCGTGTTCGCCACGTAATAATACTCGTGATGCGCGTAGAGGACAGGGAACAACAGGAGCACCGAGGCAAAGCTCGCCAGACAGGTAAGGATTTCGCGCCAACGGGCCCGGCCGATTGTCAGCGCGAGTCCGGCACAGACCACGAGTCCCGGCAACCAGGTCAGCTGCTCCCGGATGATGCGCAGCTTTGTCATCCACATCTCCACAGAAAACCGCGTTGCGTTGGTCCCCAGGTTGAAGTCCTGCAATCCCGACGACGTGAATTCCCGACCGAGCACGTTCAGCTCCTTGGTCGCGTCCGCGAAATTCAGCCACCAGATCGTGACGCCGAAGGGCACGACCACCGCGCCCGCCAGCCAGGCCAGCTCCCGCTGCCAGTCACCCAGCCGCGCCTGCCAAAGCCTCGTCACCGCCCACCAGCCGGTCGGCAACAGGTAGAGCATAAAGGTCGTCACCTTGACGAGTCCGGCCCCGGAACCGGCAATCATCGCCACGACCAGCCAGACCCAGCTGCGGCCCGCAACGCCCCGTTCATACGCCACCCAAAACCAGACGCTGAACATCAGGGCCATGGTCTCGATCAAAACGGCTCGCGAATAAAAGACATACAGGGGGCACGTCAGCAGCGTGGCCAAGATCAACCAACGCCGTGCCGGTGCCACGGACCAGCGTCGCAACAGCAGGAAAACCGCCGGCAACAGCAGATAGAAACAGCCGATGCTCACCGCGCGCCCAGCCTTGGTCAGGCTCCAGTGCGTGAGATCGCTGACGACCACGGTCGTCCATTGATACAAGGGAAACTCCATGGGGACCGACCACGGCTTGCCCAGAATCGGCGTCGGGTAGGCCAGTGAGAAATCGCGGTCTTCCCTGATCCAATACGACGAAATCGCCGTCTGCGCCTGCCGGAATTCCCCACCGGGCAGATTCTTGCTCTGCCAGCCGACCTGCACACCCCAAAAGTGAAAGGCCAGAGCGGCGGCAAAAAACACCAGCGCCAGCCAACGCTCCGTTCGCAGAATCTCCCGTGGGGAGGCGTGATCCATGACGGCAGGGAAGGTCATCGTCCCAGCCTTGCCAACCCAATAGTGAGCGACCGTCGAGCCGGCCTTACGATCAAAGCGAATCCCACGACACTACCCGCATGAGCCCACCGAGATCCTCGGTGCCGATCGGTTTCGCGATGAAGCCGACCCAACCCACCGATTCGGGCAGACTGGACTCCATCACCAGCTGGTTGCCGGCGCGCAGGTCCAGCTGCTTCCTTTCCAGGATCTCCAAACGACCGGCCCGATACCACGCCAACATGATTTCCATTGAGTCGCAGTGCCTGCCGGTGTCGGGACTGAATTCGAGGGTCACCCGCACCTTGCGGGTCGCCGCATCATAGTCGCGCCAGCTGATCGCCGGAACGGTCATCCATCCGATCTGATCAGGTGTCGGTTGCAAACGACCAAACCAAAGCGGCTGCCCGGTGGCATCCGCTCCCGCAGGCGTCACACGCTGCAGATCGCTCAGGTAGGGTAGCGGAGGAGTCGAATCCAACTGACCGGCGCGGGTGATGAGCACGGAGCGCCACCCGGCGAATACCTCGGCCGATTTTTCCCCGGCCACCACCACCTGCAGATGCAGGGGCTTGCCGGCGGACTGCAGTTGAAACGGAATGCTCACCGAGGGGCGCCCGGCCGTGAGCAAAGCCGGGGTTTCCCAGAGCAACTCGGCATCGTCACCTTCGCCCGCCATGATGCGAAACGAGACCTGACGATCCTTTTCAAAGCCAGGTTGCAACCAAGCCACCGCCTGTCCGCGAAAATCGCGCGGGCCCATGGGCAGCAGCCAGTTTGAGTCTTGTTCCGCCCCGAAGACACCGCCGCGCGGGCCCGCCTTGAGCTCCATGTTCGGACTATAACGCGTGGCCGTGATCAATACATTGGACTGGGTGCTGGCATGAAAGTGGTTCCAAGAGAGCCGTCCCGGAGTGTCGTTCACCGCCGGAACGCGGTCGCGAATTTTCGGCACGTACATGACATCCCGGGATCCCACATTCTCCTCCTGATAGTCTTCAAAAAGCATTTGCTGGATCGCCACCGGCCAGGCCTGCCAACCCCGCTGCGTGATCAGGTGGCGTCGGCCCCCGTGCAACAATTGCCGGAAGTAGCCGACGTCTTCGCCGGACAACGTGGTACCCGCATCATACCACACCGGCGCATCCCGGGTGATCGCCTCGGGATAACCCCGCTCGAACAGCTCGAGTCCGGGCCCCAGCAGCACGTTCTTGAGACCGCCCTCGGCCGCGGCATGCTCAGCGAGCTGGGCCGCCGTGATCTTGTACGCTTCCAACTGACTGGCGTGAAGCCGAACCCCTTGGAAGTACGCCAACCCGACCGGGGCCGCATCCAGACGCACGTATTCAGCTCGGGGCGGTGGATTCAAACCGTACAAGACCCGGGAGCCATGCCACGCGGCATAGCCACCGCAGACACTCCAAACCAAGGTTGCCCCCATGACCGTACCTCCGAGCCAATGCCCGGAGCCCAGGGCCCCCCGCCGGCCGTGGAGATAAATCGCGGCCGCCATCACCGGGTAGGCCAGACTCGTCAGCATGACGGTCTCATGGTTGGTGATCATGAGCAGCGCCCCCAGGACGATGCCCGCCAGCACCAGCGTGATCCGGGTGGCACATTCCAGCCAGTGACACCGACGCTGCGCGGCATCCGACAGCAGCCAGCCTCCCGCGACCACCAGAACCAACAAACCCAGACCGCCGATCGCCGGAAAAGCCAGATGGTGATGGAGCGCGAAGGCCGGCTGCAGGTAGATCGCCGGAGAGAACACCTGCTCGAAATGCTCGTGACGCGCGCCAGGCAACAGGACCACATCATGGAACCACTGCGGCAAGGTGGCTCCGGTCCAGGCCAGTTCGAACCCGAGAGGCAGCACCAACCCGAACATCGCCAGCAGCAAGGCTGCACGGACCACATCCTGCCGCGTGAGGCGACCGCCCGCCCAAGCTCCCAAGACCAGCAGTCCGCCGATGACCAGGGCCGCTCCGTGATAATTCAATTTGTTGATTCCGCCGATAAAGGCGGCCGCCAGCACCAAGCCTGCGCGCCAGGACAGCACGGGGCCGAGGCGGGGTTCGATTGCCAGGCCAAGAACCACCAGGCTGAAGCAGAGAATCCCGATCGGGTTGTAGAAAAAGATCATGTGCTGGATCAGCCCCGCCAGCACGACCCCCGAGGTCAGCACGGTCGATCCCCAGGAGCCGAGTGCGGGCCGCACCAGCCACCGCAGCAACAGACCTCCGCCGAGCGCCTGCACCAATCCACCCAAAGTAAGCGCGAGGTAAGTGCGCCCAAAAACCGCCTCGGTCGCGTAATTGAACAAATAGACGGAGGACTGCATCGGCGACCGGATCGATGCAAAGGGCCTGAGCCCCGCTTCGATCCGACCGGGCGCCGCCACGACGATCGAGTAATCAAACAGATCCCACAGGATGTCGTGATTGCGCAGCCACACGGCAACCGTGGCCACGCTCAATCCGAGGAGAAGGAGTGCGGAGACCAAGGCCCTGAACTGTGGGGAAACGATGCGGGAGGCGGGGTAGACCAAACGCGGGGTGTGTGCGCCGGAAACGTGCGTGTTTGCACATGCACTGCAACACAGGAATTAATGACTATTACTTTTTACAACCGGAAGAGGCTTTACTCCCCTGCCCTCCGACACGCTTAATTTCGCTTCAACCGCATGTCCGACCCGGTCTCGCCCCAGTTTCACATCGACAGTCCCACGTCGTGGCGTCCCGCGACCGCCTGTTTCGAGATCGTCGGCTGGCTCAATGGCGGTGAAAACACCCGCTGCCGGGACATCCGGGCTCGGGTCGACCGCCGCGCCACCTTGGGCCTCTACGGTCTGGAACGCCCTGATATCCAACAGTTATTCGGCGGCTCCGAGGCCTCCCTGCGCACGGGTTTCATCCAACGGGTCCAGGTCTGGCGCGGCGCCAAGGAACTCGCCCTCGACTGGCACGATGGCACGCAATGGCGGGAGTTTTTCCGCACTCCGCTCGATTCCTGGGGCCTGCCTCCGGACGCGGCCAAACCGCCCAAGGTCCTCCGGGCCGCGCTGGTTCACCAGACGCTCCATTACCTTTACCGTCACTTCCACCGCGCTTCGTGGCGCGAGCTCTGCCGGGAGACCGACGCCGTGCTGGCCGACGTCCTGACCGCCACGAGCGATGTGCCCGTCGCCGACCACTTCCTCGGACACATCGAGAACCCCGGCTACTGGATCAACGTCGGCTACGAGAAATTCCGGGTCACGGGCTGGATCTTCGGCGTCGGCCGCACGATCACCCGCCTCGGCGCCACCACCGGGGTCCTCAGCGAAAACCGCTTGGTCTACCCGAAGGACCGTCCGGACGTCGCCAGCCACCGCACCGACCACGCCCATTCCCTGAAATCCGGCTACTACGGTCTCGTGGACATCCGCAAGGACACGCCCAGCCCGGCCAACCTCCTGATCTTTGCCGAGCTCAGCGACGGCAGCCGCACCCTCGCCTTCGCCCGCCGGCTCCACCTCGACCGACGCGACGAACACTCCGGACCGATTCCTGTTTTCACGCCGTATCTCTACTTCCGCGTGGTCGCCGCCTTTCTCCGCGGCCGGCTCCTCGGGCGTTTCGTCTTCGACAGCTGGCTCGAGATCCGCGCCGAGATCCGCCGCCTGAAGTCCCTCCTTTCCTCCCAGCTCCACGACGGCCGCGAAAAGAAAATCGCCGAGGTCATCGTCCGCCGCAAGGACCAGGATCCCTACACGCGCTGGTGCTGGCACAACCGCCTCACGCCACGTCTGCGCGCCGTGCTACGGGCGGATGCCACCGCGCGCGTGCAGGCCGGCGGGCCGCTGATCAGCGTCGTGGTGCCGGCCTACAACACGCCCGAGAAATACCTGCGCGAGCTGCTCGCCAGCCTGCAGCAGCAGCTCTACCCGCGCTGGGAGCTTTGCATCGCCGACGATGCGTCTCCCCAGCCGCACGTCCGACGGATCCTCGAGGAGGCCGCCCGGGCCGATGCCCGCATCAAGCCCGTCTTCCGCTCCGAGAACGGCCACATTTCCCGCGCCACCAACTCCGCCCTCGAGGTGGCGACCGGCGAGTTCGTCGCCCTCGTCGACCACGACGATCTGCTGCCGCACGATGCCCTGCTCCACATCGCGGAAGCCATCGCGGCACGTCCGACGGCCGGCTATCTCTACACCGACGAGGACAAGATCGATGACCACGGCCGGCACTTCGACCCGCAGTTCAAGGGCGGATGGAGTCCGGAGATGGCGATCACACACAACTACACCCATCACCTCACGGTCATCCGGCGGCGCATCGTCGAGCAAGCCGGACGCCTCCGGCCCGAATTCAACGGCGCCCAGGACATCGACCTGTTCCTCCGCTGCTGGGAGTTGATCGACGCGGCGGACGTCGTGCACGTGCCCTTCATCGGCTACCACTGGCGCGCCCACGCGGAAAGCACCGCCACGCGCGGGGACCAAAAGGGTTACCTGTTTGCGGCCGCCCGCAACGGCATCGCCGAGGCCATCGCGCGCCGCGGCCTGCGCGCCGAGCCCATGCTGCCGGCCTTTGCCCAGCATTACGCCCTTTGCCTTCATCAGTTGAAATGGGACGCCGGCCTCCTCCGCGAGAACCCGGTCACCATTGTCATCCCGACCAAGAACCGCGCGGATCTCCTCCAGACCTGCCTCGCTTCCCTGGCCGCCACGACCCCGCGCGAGTCCGTCAAGGTCATCGTGGTGGACGACAACTCCGACGACGATGCCACGCTCGCGCTGCTGGCCACGCTGCCCGATCGCACGGATCTGCGTGTCGAGGTGCTGCGCAATCCGGTGCCGAACGCCGGTTTCAATTATTCCCGTCTCGTCAACCTCGGCACGGCCCGCGCCGACACGCCGCTCGTGTTGCACATCAACAACGACGTCGAGGCCCTCACGCCCGGCTGGCTGGAAGACATGGTCGGCTGGCTCAGCGTTCCCGGTGTCGGCGTCGTCGGGGCCAAGCTCCTCTACCCTGACGGCACGATCAACCATGCGGGCATCTCCCTCAGCCACGAGGACGGCTTGGCGCATGTGCTTTTTGAGCGCGAACCCAGCGAGGAGCTCGGCTATCTCTTCTTGCCGCAGGCCGCGCGCAACGTCGTCGCACTCACGGGCGCCTGCCTGCTCACCCGGACGGACCTCTATCGCCAGCTCGGCGGCTTCGACGAGACCAAGCTGCCCGTGGCCTACAACGACGTCGACTACTGCCTCCGCGCCGCCACGGCTGGATTCCGCTCGGTCATCACCCCGCAGGCGGTTCTCCGTCACGTGGGCAGCGCCACCCGGGGCAACACCTACGCCGAGCACGAACACGTCGAGTACATCGCCCGCCACGGCACCCGTCGCGATCCCTATCTCAGCGAGACTTTGCAGTTCCCCCCGCGCAATCTGCCGCTGAATCCCTATCATCAGCGCTACGCCGAGACCCCGCGCCCGATGCGGATTCTAGTTCTCTCCCACAGCCTCAAGCTGGAGGGCGCCCCGATCTTCATCTTCGAACTCGCCCGCTTCCTCGCCGGTCAGCCGGGCGTCCGGGTCACCGTGGCCTCGGCCGAGGACGGTCCGCTGCGGCCGCGCTTCGAACAAGCCGGCCTCAAGGTGGAAATCTGGAACACCGCCGCCCTCGCCGCCGCGAAGAATCCGGATGAGTTCGCCGGCGCCCTGCAGGCGTTCGCCGACTCCCGTTCGTGGGATGATGCGGAGCTCTTCGTCTGCAACACCATGCTCGCCCACTGGGGCGTGCACCTCGCCGCGCATCTCGGCCGCCCTTCCGCCCTCTACATTCATGAGAGCAAGCCCGTGAAGCGTTTCTTCGAGGCGTCGCTGCCCCCGCTGATGCACCCGGTCGTCGAGGAAGCATTCCGGCTCGCCACCCGCGTGGTCTTCACCGCGACCTCGACCCGCGACATCCACGAGGAACTCAACATCAACGACAACTTCCGCCTGCTCGCCAGCTGGGTGGACTTCGCCCGCATCGACGCCTTTGCGTCCGCCAACCTTCCGGCCGACCTGCGCCGCAAGCACGGGCTGGATCCCGACGCCGTCATCATCGTGAACATCGGCTCGGTCTGCGAACGCAAGGGCCAGCACATCTACATCCGCGGCATCGACCTCCTGCGCAAGGATCTGCCGGCCCTCTTCCCCGGCAAGAAGATCCAGTGGGTGATCGTCGGCGCCCGCGACGGCCTCTACATGGAGACGCTGCAAGAGGACATCCAGCTCATGGGCCTCCACGAACTGAAGGTCATCAAGGAGACGCCCGACATCTACGATTTCTACCGGCTGGCCGACCTGCTCGTCTGCACCAGTTTTGAGGAATCCTTCCCCCGCGTGATCCTCGAGGCGATGGTCTTCGGCGACCGCATCGTCAGCACCGATGTCAACGGCATCGCCGAGATGCTGACCAACACCGATGAGGCTTATCTCGTCCCGGCCGGCGACCAGCACAAGCTCGCGAACGCGCTGAAACTCGCCCTCACCGATCATTTCGCCGGCAGCACCAAAATGCTCTCCATGGCCCGCGCCCGCGCCGCCCGGCACTACCACCACGGACGCGCCCTGCCCCGCCACCTGCAGGTCATCCGCGAGGCGTGGCTGGGCTGAGCCCTCCGATTCGCCGATGCAGCACCCTCCGTCCACGTCGGCCTTCTCCCGCTCAGCGCCCCAGGCAGGGCGTGCTCGCCGAGCGCGCCGCAGCAGGTCCCACAGATCTTTAATGCATCGCTAGAGCCTAAACTGATGCCCGAGACCGCCCATAGCTTCAGCCAGATCGAGTCGCCTGCACCGGACTCCTCCCTGCCGCAGGGCCGCCACACGCTCCGTGGTTGGGTGTGGCCCAAGGCCGGCGGACT
>Ga0066418_1000053_pt1 | contig 54081 bp, 42 predicted proteins | sample LakWasMet26_LOW6_2_FD_59545 | JGI IMG/M metagenome (GOLD analysis project Ga0066418, IMG submission 59545) | Freshwater sediment methanotrophic microbial communities from Lake Washington under simulated oxygen tension - Sediment Metagenome 26_LOW6 | ecosystem: Environmental > Aquatic >... | reverse complement strand
CAGTCGTACGGGCACCCGCGGGAAAACTGTGCCGCCATCGTCACGTAGTCCCGCAGCCGGATCAGATCCCACCGAGGCACGGGGGTGGAAGCCAGGTCGGGAAAGCGCGGTGCCCGATAGATCGGCTGCAGCGTCCCGGACCGCAGGTCGGCCACGACTTGAGGCATGACCTCCTCGGCTTCGCCCAGCACGAAGTGGGGTATGGCGGGGAACTCCTCGTGCCCGGTAGTGAAGAGCGGCCCGCCCGCCAGCAGGGTCCGGCCCGCGGCGGTGCAGCGGCGGACGATCTCCTCGACCGAGGCGCGCTGAACGATCATGGCCCCGACGAACACGTAATCCGCCCAGAGAAGATCGGCCTCATCAAGCCGGCGCACATTGAGATCGACCAGGCGGAGTTCCCACTCCCGCGGCAACATGGCGGCCACGGTCAGCAGACCGAGTGGCGGGAAGGCCGCCTTTTTGGCCACCAGCCGCAGAACGTGCTGGAAACCCCAAAACGTGTCCGGGGTCCGGGGGCTGATCAGCAGGATCTTCATGCGCTGCAGTTGTGTAATCTAGGTTAGGCAATGTTGGGCAAGGTGCCACCGGGAAGAACGCGCATATATTGCGAGGTGAAAAGGGCGCACCGGCACGGAGCATCGGCAGCGGCAATTTGTCTCTGGCCACCTGCGAGCGAGGCCGCAATCGTCCACCGAACATGAGTCGTGTGATGTGCTACCGCTGCTACCTGCCGGCCCGGCATTGCTGGTGCGGGTCGATCACGCCCATGCGGACGCGAACGAAATTCGTGATCCTCATGCACCCGTACGAATTCAAACGGATCAAGGCCAACACGGGCCGGCTCACGCACCTCTGTCTGGCCGACAGCGAACTGCATATCGGCGAGAATTTCGACGGGCACGAGGCGGTGCAGGCGCTCATCAATGACCCGAGGAACTACCCCGTGCTGCTGTATCCCGGAAGGGATGCGATCAACCTCAGCGCAAAGCCGGGAGCAGAGGGCGGAGGGCAGGGAGACAGCATAGCCGAAGGCGCAGCGGCGGGCGCGGCGTTGCACTCTCTGCGTGCCCAGCTCGATCAGCGCAGGCTGGTCGTTTTCCTCCTGGACGCCACATGGCGTCTGGTGCGTCCGATGTTGCGCCTGAGCACTTCGCTGCAGCGGCTGCCAAAGGTCATGTTCACGAACGCCGCGCCCAGCCGCTACATCATCAAGCGCCAACCGGAACCGGGCTGCCTCTCGACGCTCGAGGCCACGCACGAATTGCTGCTGGCCCTCGATCGCACCGGACTGGATCACTATGCGATGCCCGAGCAGATGATCGACCTGTTTATGCGGATGCAGCAATTTCAGATTGAACGCACGGCGGAGAACCGTCGCCTCGGCATCAGTCGCCATGCGCCCAAGGCCAAGCGCGTGAACGGAGCGCCGGCGCAACCGGCTCAACCAGTCCGTCCCAAACGCCGTCGCATCTTTCCGCCCGGCGCAACCTCAACGATGCAACCCGGGCCGGGCGTGGACGCCGCCCGCCCGAGAAACTGAGCAAGCTATGGGTTGTTCAGTTCGGACCAATCAACCCAACACTCGGCCGCGTCAGGGCAGTTCCTTGAGCGGAGGCAGACCTTGCTTGGCGCGCTGGGCGTTGAGGACGTTGAGCTTCTTTGCGTTGATGGCGTCGAGACGAGCCTTCTGCTTGGCGGCCACGGCGGCATCGTAGTCGGCCTTGCGCTTGGCGGCAGCCGCATCGGCCGCTTCCTTGGCTTTGGCGGCGGCTTCGATCCGGTCCTGCTCGGCTTTCTCCTTGGCGGCGAGGGCCTCCGTTTCCTCTCGTATCCGGGCGGCTTCCGCGTCGGCGAGAGCTTTCGCCTGGGCGGCAGCGGCGTTGGCGGCCACTTTTGCCAGATTGAGATCGGCCGACGGCGTCACGCGGAAGCGTTTTACGGTTTCACCGACCGCGGCCAGGAACGTGAGCACGCCATCGCTCCCCATCGACCAGGCTCCCTTCGTGCCTTGGAAGACATCACCGTTCAGCGTCACGACGGGAAGGCCGTCGGCATAGACGACGTACTGGCGTTGCGGTCGGCCGGGGGCTGTCTCGGCCCCGATCCAGAAGAGGTGGTCCCCGTCGGGCGTGAAAGTGACATGGGTGACTGTCATACGGGACGGATACACGAGTTGGTCATTCAGGTAGAGGCCGTAGGCCGAGTTGTCCGGGCGACCCGCGACGCGGGCGAGGAACCTGCCGTTGCGGTTCCACTTGAAATAGGGGTTGCGCGTCTGGTTCAGCCAGTTCGAGCCGCCGATGGCACCGACGGAAAGGTCGTTGCGGAAAACGCCGTCAATCACGAGGCCGGCGATATCGTTGCGACCGACCGGGAGGACCACGAAGGCGTAGTGTGAGCCATCGGCACTGAAATCAAAGGAATCCCCGTTGGGGGCGAGCCCGGCGGGCAGCACGTTCTTGCCGTCGACGATGGTCAGGTGATTGCGGTTGGCTCCGTCCGTTGAGGAAAAGGCGTAACGACCGCCGGTCTGCGGAAAGACGATCGGGTCCCGGGACAGCGAGCCGACCAGGCCGACGGCGAACTCCTCCGTGTTCACCACGACGAAGTTCCGACCGCTGCTGGAGATTTGATAGATGACCTTGGTCGAATCCGGTGACCAGGCAACCTTGTCGGCGACACTTTGGTATTCCGCCCCTTTCTTGCCATCGATGACCATGAAGAAAGTGCGGGCCTCGGGATTCTTGCAGCGCAATGCGTAGTGCTGTCCGTCGGGACTGAAAGTGATGTCCATCGCGCCGTCGGTGCCGGGTACCTCCTTGCCATCCAGGTAAAGCGTACCGACGCCCTCGTAGTTGACATTCCGTTTGCGCATAATGACGGCGTAACGGCTGCCGGTGGTGCCGGGCGTGACGCGCTCGACGGAAAGGCCCGCCGACACGACGGGCTTGCCGTTGGCGAGCACCACGTTGTTGCCGGGGTTTTGGATCGTCAGGAGAATCTTGCTGTCGGCCGTATATTGGGGATTTACCCCGGAGTAGTTTGCAACCTTGCCATCGACGATGAGCATCGGCTTTTGGTAATCCTCGACCGTGCCGGCGGTGTAGGCGTAGTGCCGGTCGTCGGGACTGAACACGGGCTTGAGGTCCTGATGACCAGCCCATGGTTCGGGTTTGCCGTTAACTAGTAGTCGGTAGCGACCACGCCCACCTTCGATCTTCATTTCGCCCCAATAGGCAAAGTTGCCCTGCGGGGAAAGGCCGAGGGGGTTGTCCTGCAACGCGAGATCGTTGCGCGGGCCGCGGCCGACCTCCTTGCCGTCGTGAATGACGACGTAGTCGTTGCCCTGTCTGCCGATGTAGGCGTAGTGCGAGCCGGATTCGCTGAAGATCACGGCGGTGGGCGAGCCGTTGAATTTCCCGCCGGCGTTGGCGGTGTGCACCAGCAGGGGGCCCGCGGCCGAGATCGCCGCGGCGCTGCCATTGAAAAGTTCGTCGAGCAAGGGACCCTCGACGCCGTCTACCGACACAACCGTACGCGTGCCCTTCACACCGACATAAGCGATGCGGGCGTCATTTTGACTGACCACATAGAGGCCGCCGGCGCCGACCGGTCCGATGGTGGTTGCTTCAACGGTTGGTTCGGCCGCGAGGGCCGAAGCGAAGGCAAAGCCGACGAATGCGCAAACGTGCGCGAGGACACGTGGTATGGATTTCATGCGATGGTGGCCGGATAACCGGGTGTGAGCGTGGATAAAATACCGAGAGGTGCAGAGGACGATACGACCTGCAGTTAGGCATTAGCCACACCGATTCCGGGGAGCAAGATCGGTCTTTTGACATCAACGCACTGTTCACCGCAGCTGGCGTGGTTAGCCCCGGCCGGTTTCTGATCGCCAAGACAGGCCGATGCCGAATGGCGGCCTCGGCGACCTAGCCGGCCTGCGAACCGATACCGGACTGCGGCGTCTCCTGCTTACTTTCGCGTCTCGAGGATAATTTGAATATCGACGGTGTCCTTGGTCGGGTCCGTGAACGTGAGCGTTGCGGTGCGGGGGCTCTTCTTCCAGGTGGCGTTGATGCGATGCGCGCGATTGGTCCCATTGTTATCTTCGTACCGGGCGACCTCCTCCCAGCCATTGCCGGTGAGGTACTTTTCATAGAACGCCATGACATTATCGGCCTGATCCCGGGCGGTGTACCGCGCGAACTCCCTCAGGTAGTCCTTCTCGCGAATGGCCTCGTACTGGGCACGAATCGTGCCCTTGAACCGGGGGAAATCAGCCGGATCACGCTGGCCTTTGTCCTCCGGATTGGCGGTGGCCTCGACACTGACCGTCGGTGCGGTGACCTGCTTTGCTTCCGGTCCATTGGTGCCAGGGGAACCGGGTTCAGCAGGGAGAACTTCAGGTGACTTCGGCGACCCTTTAACCGGAGCCTTCGTAGCAGCCGGAGTCTCGGTGTTGGTTGGGGTCGGTTCGGCCGGAGTCGACGCGGGGGCAGGGTTGGCGGGCTCGGGAGTGCTCTGGCTGGTTGAACCTTGCGCAGGGGCGCCGGAGACTTGGCTGCTCACGACGCTCATCTCTTCGCAGTACAGCTCTGCGACGTACTTTTCCGGCGTGCCAGAGGTGCTTCCGGGCACCCGGGAAAAACGCCTGATGCCTACATGCGAAAGCTGCAGGGGAAACAGAACGGTTTGCATATTGGCGCTCAAGACCTCGATTGATCCGCTCTTCTCCTTCGCATCGTAAGAATTGCCCCGAACGATGAAGTCATCCCGCCAGGCGGCCCAGTCGGCCGCGCCGGCCCGGGCGATGGTGACGCTGAGATCCGGAATGCGCGTCGAAGTGGGGGTGACCGAGGGTGAACGATTCACACCCAATTCGTCGGCCTGCACTGCGCGGGAGATGGTGAATGGCTCAATCTGCGACACCTGATCACCGGGGAGCCCGGCGAGGGTGAAGCGGAAATTTCCCCCAGTCGCTCTCGTGCGATTGCCGGCGCCGGCTGAGACCGTGGGTCCGCCGGTCACCGTTTGGATTGGGCCCGGACGGTAGACCAGGGTCAAACGAAAGACATCCCTCGAGGCGGCATCCAACGCGGGAAAACGGGCCTCCAGCAATAAAGCGTCGGCCACCTGCAGCTGGCTTCCGTCGATGTCCGTCAGCAGGAGCGTTTGAGTCGTGGTGCGGTTGGCGCAGAGATCGGCCAGGGCATTTTGCAAGACAGGCGTCAGCGGCAGATTGACCACCAGGGTGATCGGCTCGCGGGCCACGCCGCCGAGGTGCTTCTTGGTCGGAGAGCCCGATGTCTCAATCACGACAGTGGCACTGGCATCGCCGCCCGACCAGCTGTCCAATTCAGGGCAAGCCACACCATTGACGGACAGGTATTGCGGCGAGTTGGTATAGGTGCGGCTTAGAGCCGCATTGGTCGGAGAGGTCAGTGCGACGAGAAACGACGCGATGGCAATCTTGACGATGGTGGAATTCATTGATGCCGAAGAATGAGCTGGCGATGCGGTGCAGGCGCCAAGCTACTCCGTCAGGCACCGCATATTCAAGCCCAGTGCAGAAGGCTGAAGGTCAATCCATACCCGGCAACCGACAGAGGCGGCATGAAAAAGGGGCAGGAAGCCGCGGCCTGGCATGCGGGGGAGGCCGCCCTGTCGGTCCAGACCGGTCAAACTGCCAGCGCAGTCCTGAACAGATTGACGGCCATGCCGAGAGTGAGGTGGGCGAGTCCGGCGTCGTAGCGGAGGCCCTCGTCGCGCAGGAAGGCATGGGCGGCGTTGAACTCGTGCCAAGTGAAACGCGTACCGGCGGCGGCGAGGGCGGCGTAGATCTTGGCGCGGCCTTCTCCCGGGACATGCGGGTCTTGCCGGCCCCAAATCATCATGAGCTCGCCCTTGATATCGGGAATGCGGACGAGGGAGTTGTCGGCCTTGCCTTTGCCGAGGCTGCCTTGGTGTATGTCGGTGGCGTAGAAGCACACGGTGGCGGCGACGTCGGGCAGCATCGCGGTACGGAAGGCGAGGTGGCCGCCGAGACAGATGCCCATGGCCCCAACACGCCCGTTGCCGCTGGAATGGCCTTTCAGGAAGTTCACCAGTACGGCGGCATCCTCATCGTAGCACGCGAGCTCCTTGGCGTATTTGAGCTCGTTGCGCTTGTCGGCGCCGGCCTGGTCGTAGGCGAGAACGGTGCCGGCCGGGAGAAACTCATGGTAGACCTCGGGCACCGCGACGATGAAACCGTGGCCGGCCAGGAAGGCGGCGGTGCGTCGAATGGGCGCGGTGATCTGGAAAATCTCCGAATAGAGAACGATGGCCGGGTGGCGCGCCTCGCCGGTGGGACGAAAGACCAGAGAGCGCATGGCGCCCCGCGAGGTGGGCAGATCAACGGACTCGGGTTCACGGATCGTCATGGGGGTCGACGCGAACAGGAGCCTTGCTCGTTGGCAATGCCGGCTTTTGCAGACCAACCAAACCGCGGATTCTTTGCGCTCCGCATCGCGAACAACATGGCCCCAAGTGGGATGGATTCGCGCTGTGAAATTGCGCAAAAAAAAGGGCCCCCTCGCAAGAGGGAGCCCTTTTGAAAAAGGACGGGTTATTTGATGAACCGACGACGCAGCGAAACAAGGCCGACGATGGCGCCACCAATCAGGGCGAGTGTGCTGCCATTGTCAGGAACTCGTGAGGACGAGCCTTCGCGGAAAGCCACTTCACCGATTGCAGCCGAGGGATAGCTGCCGGGATCCAACTGCGGGGAATTCGAGATTTCGAAGCGGACGTACCGGGTCGAGATCGCAGAAAACGAGAAAACCTCGGCCGGATAGGAAACATTGTTGCCCAGCGGATTGTCGAAGGGGGTCAGGCCCGAGGCGAACGCCGTGAAGTTGAGGTTATCATTGGACCACAGCAAATTCAGCAGACCGATGCCCGACGATTCCTCGTTCCAGAGCGCCAAGGCATCAATCGTCTTGACTGAGCCTAGGTCGTAGGTGACGACCGCGCCCGTGGTTCCGTAGTTACTGAACCACTCGTATCCCGAAAAAGTCACCGTATGGGTCGGATTAGAGGCCAAATAGGTATCGAAATCAGTCACGCCGCTGACGTAATTGCTCGAGAGGCCGCTTTGATCAAACGTGTTGGTGATGCTACCGGCACCGGGACCACCCGAGTTAATCACTGCGGACGTGGCCGAAATGATGGAGCCGGCTGTCAACTGGCAGGCTGTAGCCAAGGAGAGGATGAGGGCAGCTGCTGTTAGTTTTTTCATGTTTGGTTGGGTTGAGGTCGGGATTGGCTGTTCTGATTCCGGGATGGAAAGCATCAATGATCTCCAACGATGCAAAATACATGCCAATAATTACCAGATATCCCTTAGTCGCTTTCTATCGGTAATTACCGCGCTTTTGGTCGGATTCCCAATCATGGAGAGCGAAGCCAAACGTAAGCTTTTCCGACAAATTCATCATGCGTTCGCCTCTAATCCTACATCCAGAACTAGGCTTTGACCCGAGGAACTAATTAGCTGAACCGAGCCCCAACCTCGAATACGCAGTCATGAGGTCTCGAGTTAGGCAGCAAGTTCGAGTGCCTGCTCAGCGCGATACGCGGCGAGAGCATGCGTCAGTACACCCGCATTTTTCCGTAGTCGCGGCCCTGGTTGTAGATCTTTTTGTCGAGCTCGCGGACGTAGTTCCTCATTTGCTGGTTCGCGCTGCCCGGGGTGTAGCTGGGGCTGTTGTAGCGGCCACCAGGGTTCTCGGCGCTGTAGGTTTCCCACCAGGTGGGTTTGACCGGAGCGGGGGGCGTGCGGGCGGCCTGGAGCTGACGCTCGTACTCGGCCTGGCGCTGCTTCGCGAGCCTGGCCTCGTATTCGGCGGCACGCCGCTTTGCGGCGGCTTCGGCATTCAGCGTGGCGATGAAAGAAGCGGCTGACTCGCCGCGATTGAAGGCGGCCATGGCGCGAGCGTGGTTCGGGCTGCCCACCGGATAGCGGCTCATGAAGGTCATGAGGTTGGTGCGGTCGGCTGAGGTGAACTCGCCGTTGCGGCGATGTTGACTGCCCACGAGGGCGTTGAGGTGGGCCTTGAGGCGATCGCGGAGGGCGGGCGTGAAGGTTTGTGAATGGGCGATGTAGAGATTGGAACCGGTGGGGAAGGCCCGGCTCCTGAAATGGAGCACCTCCATGTAGAATGGGAACTCGTCGGGACGGCTCGTCAGCACCGGATTGAGGCGGGGCGCCAGCTCTTTGATGGTTTCCTGGCTGCTCAACTGCGCGGCACGAACGAGAGGTCCGAGGCGTTTCGCGGCGGCGCGGATGACTTCGATGCGCGCCTCGGTGCCGCCGGCGGCGGCGAGCTGGCCGGGGAGTCCGGCCTTCAGCTGGTCGAGCGTATCCACAAAATTCTGTCGGGCGAGGCTGCGCCAGGCGAGGGTGCGCGGATCGCCGGCACCGTCGCGGTAAATGAGGCTGGCCGGCTGGGAGGAGGCACCGTGAAAGGTGATGTCTTTGCCGGCAATGGTGTAGCGAACCGCTGCGGCGTTGGGAAAATGAGCATTTCCCTTGCCGGACAGGTGGATGGGAGAATTGGGCCCGTGACCGATGTAGTCGATGCGGCCGTTGCCCGCCAGCTGCAGCGTGCCGGGTGCCCGCCCATTGATCGCGACCTGAGCACCCTCGGCCACGATGGCCGGGCGGCTCGCGTCATCGCGGGCCCAGGATTCAAAGCTTACGTTGCGCAGGAGCGGACGTGCATCGCGATTGGCGACGAGGGCTTTCCGGTAGCCGTTGGTGTCGGCCAGAGCCAGTTTGCGGCCGGGACCCGTGGTATAACTTATTTCCACATCGAGCGTGAGGTTCTCGATCCAGCTGTCACCCCGGTTGATGATGACGAGGGGGTTGGTGGGTGAGGAGGGCGTGACGCTGAGGACGGTGGGGTTCTTGGAGTCGGTCGAGCCGCGCAGCAGAACACCGTGCGGGACTTGGATGGGGCCGTCGTCGAGCAGGATCCGGCCGGGCGCGACATCAATGCGCTGGCCGGGCAGGGCGGCGCCGAGGGCCTGGCGGAGATCGGCGGCGGTGGACACCGTGCGATCGGCGGGACCGGTGAGATTGAGAGGCGTGATTTCTAGCCCGGTCGGCGCAGCGAGGGCGGGCTGGGCTGCGCCGGTGACGCGACTGTTCTTGAAAATGCCCTGTCCGGCAGTGAAGCCGAGCGGCTTTGGGGTGTAGAAGCGCGTGTCTTCGATCTGCAGGGCAGAGTCACGGAGCAGATTGAAAGGAACGGATTGGTGGCTGACGAAGAGGGCGTCGACGACGCGACCGCTGGCCTGAGGTGCGTCGGCCTTCGCGGCGCCGAGGCGAAAGGTGTTTTCTTCCGCCCGCAGCCGAAGGGCCTCCCAACGACGGGTGACGGCCAATGCATTGTTGTAAGCGGAAACGTCAACCTGAACGAGCTGGCCAAGAGTGCCGGTGACGGCGGTCATGTCCGATGACTCCATCCACAAGGAACCTTCGCCACGAAGTTCGCGGCCGGCGAGGGAGGAGTGCGTGAGCGCGACGAGCTGACCCTGCTCGATGGTCCAGCGGTTGTTGTATTTGTTGCGCGCAGTGACCTGGACGCCGTCTAGTTCCCAAAGGCGTCCGCTGTAGTTCGGAGTGTTGTCGAGCACGACCAGCGGGTTTCGGAGCGGACGGGTCAGGCGGAGAATGGGCAGGGTGGCGGGGGCCTTGGGCAGCTTGACCTCCCCGAGGGCGACGAGCAGTTGTCCGGGGGCAAGCGAGCTCCAGACTTCGTCCCAGTTGGAGGTGCTCGAAGCGGTGTAGAAAGGGTCGGACGCACGGAGCGGGGTGAGCGCGATGTAGCGTGCGGCTGCGGCCTTGGCGCGGAATAGAAGGGGCAGATCCGTGCGCGAGGCCAGATCGGCCAAGGCGTTTTGATTCTGCTGGGACTGAAGCGACTGGGTCGCGAGGAACTGGTGCAGGAACAACGCAATACCCTCGTCCGCCGTGCCGCGAAAGGCGGCGAGGTAGTCATCCGGCTTGGTATCTCCGCGGATGAACGCGAGGTGGGCTTTCATCTCGGGAGCGACGTTGGCTTCGAGGTTCTCCCACTTGGTGCCACCGGTGCTGAATGCACATTGATTGATCTTCAAACCGAGCGCGAGCCAGAGCCGGATCACCGGGTCGCTGTGGATGAAGTCGAGTTCCTTCACCGTAGCAGTGAGACCGGTGAGCGAGTCGTTGAAGAAATCGTACTTCTGGTTCTTCAGGTCGAAGGCCATTGAGTGGAGCACGCGGGCCTGATGCATGTACACGGTGCCGTCGAGGGCGGGAGTGGAGTCGGCAGCAAGTCCGCCCAATCCCAGGGCGACGGCGGCAATCTGCCGGTGGAGATGCGCGGCAAGATCCGTGTCGGAACGCGCGAGGCGGTAGTCCGCCAGGGAGAGCAACAACCGCCAGTGACCGGCGCGGGCCGCAAGCGCGAGGGCGTCGTCTTCCACGGTGAAATCGGCGGGATTCAGGCGCCAGAGCATTTCAAGCACACCCGCGGCATAGGCATCCTGGTTCAGGTCGAGGAAATGTTGATAAAGAATGCGCAGGGCGGCGAAGTGTCCGGGGTCGCGCGCGAGACCGGTTTTGAGATCGACGAGGGCCTGGCTCTTTTCCTCGTCCGTGCCGTCGGCGAGGGCATTGAGGGCGCGGTCGATGAGGGCATCGTTCTCCGCGATGATGGGCGCCAGCCAGGCCGCGAGAGCCCGGGGTTCGTTGGCGTGGGTTTCGCAGCCGGACCAGGCGATTTCGGACCAATCGCCCTGTTGCTTCGCGACGGCGAGGCGGCGGGCCCAGAGTTCCGGTGTCATCAAATCTCGGGCGATGAGCAGATCGAAATCCTCGAGACGAGGAGTGGGATTTTGCGCGATGGCGCGCAAAGGGGCGGTCCAAGCGGTGTCGGCTTCGGCGAAAAAGAGCTGCGCGAGCCGGTAGGGCAGGGAGACGGCGAGCGCTTTGGCGTCGGGAGCAATGTCGTGCAGGGCGGGATCAAGTCGGCGCTGGAGTTCGAAGATGAGTGGGGCGGTCGTGAGGGTGTTGATCCAGCCGTCGAGCTGCTGATTGAGCGGGCTGTTGGAAATGGGCGCGGGTTGCCGGTTCTGCCAGGCATTGAGACGATCGGTGTGGTGGACGATCATGGCCTCAAGGGGCCTGAGCTGGGAGATTTGGATGGTGAGCAGCTCGCGGAGAGAATTCTCGATGGAGTAAGCGGTCTGCGCGGCATCGGCGGCTTGAAGGAGTCCGGGTAGCTTCCTCTGCAGGTCGGCCCAGGTGGTCGCGACGGTCTTCAGGTAGGTTTCGATGTCTTGGCGAGGGTCCTTGCCGTTCGCTTCGATATCCTCGTTCTCATCGGTGCCACCGGCGAATGTGAAGCGCGGCTCTGGTCGCTGCGGGGCCCACTGGAGCAGGGACAGCGCGATGGCGTCGGGTTTGTCGCCAGAAGTCATTTCCCGAAGGATGTAGAGGCTATCGGGATATGTACTGATTGGAGTAAGCGAAAAACCGGGGTGCTCAGGATCGGCGACATAGTGGGCAGTCAGGAGGTAGCGCGCGAAATCACGGGTGGCGCGGGCGATGGCTTCAGCGTTGTCGGATTGGATGGCCTCGTTGCAAGCGTCGTAGAGCGTCGGGGTGAGTGTGGCGGAGTGATCCCGGATCGTCACGGCGGTCAGGGGAGCGCTGGCCGATGTGCCGGCGAGGCGCTTCGTGAGAGCGGCGGAAGGAGCCATCCTGGCAAGCGGACCAAAGGCCAACCATTGCATCTGGGTAACGACGGGAGCGAACGCATCGCCGGGTTCCGCTGAGCGGAGATAGGCACGGGCATTGGCCCAGGTGGCGGCGCTGTCCCGAAGTTCGGCGAGGGCTTGAATCCGCAAGGCGAGAATGCGCCGCGTTTCATCGCGATCCGGACCAAGGACGAGCGCCTCATTGAGCGTGTCGAGAGCGGCGGCGGGTGCGTCGAAGGCCAGGTAGATAGTGGCGAGGGAGGTCAGGGGCGCGATCTCGCCGGGTGCAATCCGCTTCCACGCGCGGGCGTGAAGGTAGGCTTGACTAGGGTCCTCCTTGGCGAGCGCTTGCTGGATCGCCGCGGCGAAGGCTGCGGGCTGGCGCTCGAAGAGGAGACCGGTTTCCGGCGAAGACTTTGGTTGGGCCGGCAGAGCGGCGGCAGACATCAGGGCGATAGTGGCGAGGGAGGAAAGGAGTCCGGATTTGGGCATGACTGAGCAAATCATTGGGAAGGATGCGGGCTCGTGGAAAGCGCGAAGCGAAAGCATCTAGAGGTTTCGCACTTTTTCCTGCTTGGATGAAATTTCAGAGCAGATACACAGGCAACGTTGCGAACAGCGTCCTATAACGATCCGTCAACGGTTCAAATCTTGGCTCAACTTGTCTTTGCCATTTGGATGCTGATCATAGCTCCCTCGGCAGTGTGCCTCTTGTTTATAGCAGAATCGGCAAGGGGTGTTCTATTTTCGACCACGGCGATTCTCGTTGGCATCTTTCCTTTGCTATCGGTGATAGCCTGGCGAAAGCAAAGCAGGGTGTGGGCTAAGTTGGCAGTCGCTTCAGCCTCCGTGATGTTGATCCTGTTGACTTGGTTGCTGATGGTGACACCGCAGGGGCAAACCGATCCACAAGCCAGCTTCCGGACAATATACCCATCGGGGGATCCCGCGTTTTCCCGATTCTCCATGGGGAATTTGCTACCAGAGTCTGACCAGTTGCTCTTCATCTTCAGTATCGCCCCAATGGTTGATCCATTGTTCACGGCAAAGCAGGCGTCTGAACTCAAGCGTTTGACCGCGCCTATCTATTCTGAGCTCGAAGACAATGAGCAGTTCAGGGCGCTTGGCTCAGTTATGTCAGAATCCTACCGGGAGGTCATCGGGATACCTAGGCACCGTCACGTCTACGTTTATATACCTGATTCCAAGCGCAGCGATAAACCGGTTCCAGTCCTAGTATTTTTTCATGGCAGCGGAGGAAATTTCAAAGCTTATTCTTGGATTCTATCAAAATTGGCCGACCAAGCCGGGTTCATTGTGGTTGCTCCCACCAATGGGCTGGGGAACTGGTCGCGCGAAAGTAGTGAGCAAGGCATGGCTGATGCATTGCTCGCAGCTTCACGCGTGGCCACGGTGGATTCAGGGCAGATCCACATAATGGGAGTGTCCAACGGAGGGCTCGCGGTCAGCCAACTGGCGGCTAGTGGCAAAAGTCAGATCGCATCAATGATTCTGCTTTCTCCGGTTTTGGATAGTATGGAGATATCCTCGGTTGCATTCGCCAGGCATAATCTAAATCGACGCGTATTGATCGTTACAGGAGAACGCGACGATCGCATTCCGATCAAGTATGTCGAAGAAAGCATGGCGCGGATGGAAAATGCCAGCTTAAGGGTTACCTTGATAAAATACACTGACGCAGATCACTTCCTGATGTTCTCGCATCGGGTTCAGCTTATGAAAACCCTCGATGAGTGGTTTCAGGTCGGACAACAGAGCTCGCCGGCCACAGGTCCATGAAGCTTGTGGCCGGTCATTCATTGATCGTCAAATACCCACGGTGGCCGTGTCCTCGGCAAGTTTCTTGCCGAAGAAGCGATCCATCCAGACGGCGATCACGGCATCACCGGTGACGTTCGTGGCGGTGCCGAAGCTGTCTTGGGCCAGGTACAGGGCGATCATCAGGGCCACCTGCGTTTCATTGAAGCCCAACATGGAAGTGAGCAGGCCGAGCGCGGACATCACCGCGCCACCCGGCGCGCCGGGAGCGGCAATCATGATGATACCGAGCATCATGATGAAGGGGAACATGGCGCCGAGCGTCGGGAGGCCCACGCCGGGGGACATCAGCATGACGGCGCTGGAGCATGTCACGAGCGTGATCGTGGAGCCGGAAAGATGGATGTTGGCGCAGAGCGGAACGACGAAATTGGCGATGGGCTCGCTGATTTTGGCGGCCTTTACCTGACGCAGTGTGACCGGGATGGTGGCGGCGCTCGACATGGTGCCGAGGGCGGTGAAGTAGGCTGGCAACATCGTGCGAATGAGTTCCAGCGGGGAGCGCTTGTTGAGCACTCCGGTCACAACGAAGAGCAGGCTCAACCAGGCCCAGTGCATGACCACCACCAGCAGGAGGACGCGGCCAAAGGCATGCAGCGTCGTGAACACGCTCCCATCAGCCGCCATGGCGGCAAACACCCCCGCGATGTACAGCGGAAGCAGGGGAATGATCACCCGGCTCAGCAGGCGCTCGATGATGTCGCGGCCCTGATCAAACCACGTGCGCAGCGCCGTGCTGTGCAGGCTGCTGATGCCGATGCCAAAGACAAAGGCGGCAACGAGGGCGCTGATGACCCCGAAGAGGGGCGGAATCTCCAGCTTGAAGAAGACGGCCGGTGCCGCCGCCTCATGTCCGGCGGCCGCGGCAGTAGGCGCCAGAATCGGCAGCGCGATCGACGCGATCAGGAAGGCCAGAACGCCGGCGAGCAGCGTGGACCCGTAGGCGAACGCAACGGTACGTCCCAGCAGTTTGCCGGAATCACGCGGGAGACAGGCGATGCCGCTGGTAATGTAGAACAGAATGATGAGCGGAATCGTGAACTTGATCAGCTGTCCGATCATTTCGTAGGCCGTGAGCAGGGTGCGAATGGCCCAGTCGGGCGCGTAGAAGCCGAGCAAGATTCCGGCGGCCATTCCGACCACGAGTTTGAGGATGATTTTCATGAAAAGGGAATTGGCCACGAAGGCCGGAAGCGCAGTGCTAGGAGAACTAGAGCGAGCGAGAGCCTTCTGACGACCCTGAATATCCGTTTCGCGAAAATGAATATTCAGCGCCGCGAGTCAAGAGAAAGGGGGAGTTGGGGACGCCACAAAACGCGCACAACGCGCGGGAACAGCAGACTGGCAGCGAGACCTTGCTTGTGAATGCGGCAGGGCCACGCCTTTAAGCGAGGGTGCCCGTTTGCGTAGCGGCGACCTGCCGCGTGCGCGTGACCAAAAGAGAAGGCGGGGAGCGACGTCCCCGCCTTCTGGCGAAACAAGGTTGATGAGTTGACCGCTTAAATTGCGGCGAGGATCTGATTCAGGGTCTGGCTCGGGCGGAGAGCGGCGGAGGCCTTGGCGTCGTCAGGTTGGTAATAGCCGCCGATGTCGGCGGGCTTGCCTTGCACGGCGACCATCTCGGCGACGATCTGCTTTTCGGCGGCGGTGAGCTTCTCCGCGACCGGGCGAAAGATCGCCTGCAACGCGGGATCCTGGGTCTGGGCTGCCAGGGCCTGGGCCCAATACAGCGCGAGGTAGAAGTGAGAGCCGCGGTTGTCGATGCCGGCGCCGACCTTGCGGGCGGGTGACTTGTCGTTCTCCAGGAACTTGCCATTCGCCTCGTCGAGGGTCTCGGCGAGGACCTTGGCCTTGGCGTGTTTCTGGGTGATGGCGAGGTGTTCGAACGAGGCGGCCAGGGCGAAGAATTCACCCAGCGAGTCCCAGCGGAGGAAGTTCTCCTCCGTGAACTGCTGCACGTGTTTCGGGGCGGAGCCGCCGGCACCGGTCTCGAAGAGGCCACCGCCATTCATGAGCGGGACGATCGAGAGCATCTTGGCGCTGGTGCCGACCTCGAGGATCGGGAAGAGGTCGGTGAGGTAGTCGCGAAGCACGTTGCCGGTCACGGAAATCGTGTCCTGGCCGGCCTTGAGGCGCTCGAGGGTGGCGAGACAGGCGGCCGCGGGAGCCATGATCTTGAGATCGAGGCCGGCGGTGTCGTGCTGTTTCAGGTATTGCTCAACCTTCGCGATGACCTGGGCGTCGTGCGCACGCTTGGCATCGAGCCAGAAGATCGCGGGCGTGTTGCTGAGGCGGGCGCGGTTGACGGCCAGTTTCACCCAATCCTGGATGGGTGCGTCCTTGGTCTGGCAGGCGCGCCAGATGTCGCCTTCTGCCACGTCGTGGCTGAGGAGCGTGGAGCCGGGGGCGTCGATGGTCACGACGCGGATGGCGCCTTTGCCGGGAGCGACAAAGGTCTTGTTGTGGGAGCCGTACTCCTCGGCCGCCTGGGCCATGAGGCCGACGTTGGGAACGGTTCCCATGGTCTTCGGATCGAAGGCGCCGTGCTTCTTGCAGAAATCGATCGTGGTGGCGTAGACGCCGGCGTAGCAGCTGTCCGGAATGACGCAAAGGGTGTCCTGACCCTTGCCCGCGGCATTCCACATCTGGCCGGAGGTGCGGATCATGGCCGGCATCGAGGCGTCGATGATAACGTCGCTGGGCACGTGGAGATTGGTGATGCCCTTGTCGGAGTTGACCATCGCCACGGCGGGGCGGGACGCGGAGATGGCGGCAATGTCGGCCTCGATCGCGGCCTTCTGGTCGGCGGGGAGGGAGGCGATCTTGCCGAGGAGGTCACCGAAGCCGTTGTTCAGGTCGACGCCCAGGGCGGCGAGGGTGGCGTTGTGTTTTGTGAAGAGGTCCTTGAAAAAGACCCGGACACAAAGGCCGAACATGATGGGATCGGAGACCTTCATCATCGTCGCCTTCAGATGGAGCGAGAAGAGAATGCCTTCCTGCTTGGCCTTGGCGATCTGCTGGGCGTAGAAGGCGCCGAGCGAGTTCTTGCTCATGAACGTGGCGTCGAGGATCTCGCCAGCCTTGAGCGGCGTCTTTTCCTTGAGGACGACGATCGGGTCAACGGTGCCATCCGCCTTCGGAGCCGGCACGAATTCGATCCGCACGGTCGTCGCGGCGGCGACGGTCACGGACTTTTCGTTGGAGAAGAAATCGTCATAGCCCATGGTCGCGACGGCGGTCTTGGACGCGGGCGACCATGCACCCATGGAGTGAGGATGCTTGCGGGCGTACTCCTTGACGGCTTTAGGGGCGCGCCGGTCGGAATTGCCCTCGCGCAGCACAGGGTTCACCGCGGATCCCATGACCTTGGCGTAACGAGCCTTGATGTCTTTTTCGGCGTCGGTTTTGGGGGATTCAGGGAAATCAGGCAGAGCGAAACCTTTCTGCTGCAGTTCGGCGATGGCGGCCTTTAGCTGCGGGACCGAGGCGCTGATGTTGGGCAGTTTGATGATGTTGGCCTCAGGCTTCAGGGTGAGGGCGCCAAGCTCGGCGAGGGCGTCGCTCACGCGCTGGCTGGCCGGCAGGAGGTCGGAGAAGACGGCGAGAATGCGACCGGCCACGGAGATGTCGCGGGTCTCGACGGCGATGTCCGCATGCTTGGTGAAAGCCTGGATGATCGGCAGCAACGAATAGGTTGCCAGGGCCGGGGCTTCGTCGGTTTTGGTGTAGATGATGGTGGGCTTGGTGGGCATGGGAGAAAAGGGAGCCGTGAGCGGTGAGCGGTAAGCGGGTGGTTGGATTGGTAAGCGGTGAGTAGAAGGGCCTCGGAGGAGGCGGTCAAAGGGTTTTCAGGCACCGGGGCCGGCCTGCAGGCGGACAAATTTGCCCTTAAAGCCAGATGGGCATCTGGGAGGATCCCCGCGCTCTGCAGCGGGGTGACCACATTACGCGGGAAAAATGCCGAGATCGTGGAGATTCGGGCCTTCCAAGCCTCATTCCCCAACGCGCTTGCGGAGGGCCTCGGCGTCGAGGGATTCGAACAGCGTGATGATGTTCGGAAACCATTTCTCGTGGTAGCCGTAGCCACCGTGGCGCAACTCGTCGAGGGCGTCGGCGGCGGACCAATTCTGGAAGACGACGCGGTAGGCAGCCACGACGGAACCTGTGCGATCACTGCCGTGCCAACAGTGCACCAACACCGGCTTGGGGGCGGCCCGGATCTGCCGGAGTGCGGCGACGAGGTCGTCCACCGTGAGTTGGTCGGCTTCCATGCGTTGAAGATGCAGGCTGAGACCCGCCTTTTCGAACGCCTTGGAATCGGAATGCCAGTTGCGGAGATTCAAGAGTGACTTGATGCCGAGGGTCTGCAGCGCGGGAATGTCCGCTTTGTCTGGTTGCTCGCACCGGTAGAGCTCGTCACTGACGCGGTAGCAATTGCCAAGGGTGGTGCCGGTCACGGGCGTGGCCCAGGTGGTGGGGCGAACCGGCGATGGAGGGACCGGGTCCGTGGCGCCCAGGAGCGTAATCGCAATGAGCAGGAAAAGGGCGGGAAGACGGATACGAAGGGATTTCATGAAAGCAGCTGTGGAAGCACCCCTGAACAAACGGAGATTGGAAATCAAAACAGGCGTAAACCGAATGCAGTCCGGCTGAGTAAAGGGTGGATATCCGGTCCCACGACACGCCGCCGGTTCTTTGGGTGTTCCGTGTGTGCTGTGGTGATCAAAGGTGTACTGCAGGGATGCAGTCAGTTCTCGAGCGCTGAATAGACGCCGTTGGCGAAGGCGGCGTGGATGCTGTCCTGATCGAAGGGGAAATGTTGCAGGATCAGCAAGGAGACAAGGCGCTCCTGCGGATCCATCCACACAAGCGTGGAAGCCGCGCCGTCCCAGCCAAACATGCCAGGGGACCCCAGCGTTTGGCTGCGGCCCTGATCAGCGACCATGCGCACGCCGAAGCCGAAGCCCTGGTCCAGGCGGCCGAAGGGGTGCGGGTCGGCGATGTGGGCGATATGGTTCTGGCGCATCAGCTCCACGCTCTTGCGGCTAAGGATGCGCACGCCGTCGAGTTGCCCACCGTTGAGCAGCATCTGTGCGAACCGGATATAATCGTTGGCAGTCGACCACAAGCCACCGCCGCCGCTCAGGATGCCGTGATCGGGGCCGACGTTACGCCGGGCTTCGTCCGGCACCGCCACCAGGCCGCCGGGAGAGCGCGTGTAGGATTTGGCACGGCGTGAGACATTCTCAGGGGAAATCCAAAACGCCGTGTCCTTCATGCCCAGCGGGCCCAGAATGCGCTCTTGAAAGTATTGATCCAGACGCCGGCCGGAAACCTGTTCGACAATCGCGCCGAGCAAATCGGTGCTTATTCCATATCGGAAGCGCGTGCCGGGCTGATCGCTGAGGGGCAGGAGGGCGACGCGTTGGACGAAGTCAGCCAGATTGGATGCTTCCCAAATCCGCGCGCGTCCAAACAACTCGATCAGCACGGGCGAACCCGCGGACCAGGTTTCGCCGTAATAGTAGCCGGCGGTATGCGTAAGCAGGTCGTTGATGGTGATCGGGCGGCTGGCATCGACCAAAACCGGCGAATCGGCTGTGCCCCCCGTCAGGACTTTGCGGTCCTTGAGCGCGGGCAAGTATTTCTCGACCCGGTCGAAGAGGTTCAACCGGCCATCCTCCATGAGCGTGAGGATGGCCACGGAGGTGATGATCTTGGTCATCGAATGAATGCGGACGATCGAGTCAGGCGCGAGGGGCGCCTTGTTCTCGACGTCCCGCCAACCGTGGGCGTGTTGGTCCACGAGCTTGCCATCGCGCGCGAGCAGGACGACGTAGCCGGAGTAGCGTCCCGCATCGACGGCCTGGTCGAGGGTTTGGTGAAGTCTGGCGAGTCGTTCGCTGGAGAAGCCCGCGTCGGCGGGCGTAGTGACTGGCAAGGGTGAGGCAGCGACTGCAAACAGCGGGACAGAACCGACCAGCAGAGCTACCAGCAAGGCAAGGAGGCGGATCATAGACCTGACATCCTAGCGCGTCGGAAGGAGTGGTCAAAAACTATGTCGGGATGCAGAGCGGATGGCCTACGACTTGAAGGCGGGGTGTCGTTGCCCAAATGGCGTGCGGGCTTGCGGGCCCTGCAATCTAGACCGGGGAAACCACCGAACAAACGGAAAACTGGGAAACGGAGAGTCTTACGGGATTAAATGAAGGGAGCGGCAGGAAAGACACTCGAACTTTCGGCACATGGTCGTTCCCTCTGCACTCGGCTGATCTTCGGTGTATTGCTTATGTGCTGTGGTGGTCAATCCGACCCGCAGGGAAGCGGGCTTTGCCGCCTTCAGTCTGCGCCGACGGGACGGACGGAGACGAACTCCAGGACGGGGCGGTTCTCCGTGCGGGATTGGTCGAGGTGGACGATGAACCGGGCTTCCCAATCATTTTGCTCCTCCAGATCGGCGAGGATCTGTCCGATCAGCCAGGTTTTTCCCGGCTCCGTGCTGCCTGCTCCGTCGTGATCCACATGCGTGTGCTTCACATTGCGACCCTCGGGATCGAGACGGAAGCGTCCGCGCGCTTCGAAATATGCCAGGAATTCCTTTTCAATGCGGCGGGCTTCCGCCAGGAGAGAGGCCTCGGTGCCAGGCTGTGAATCCGGGGTGAGGCGCAGCCGGGCGCCCTCCCAGTCGCGGGCGGCGACATCCTGCAGGAAACCGAGGATCGCGGTGCGCACGAGCCGGGTGAAAGCAACCCGGTCGCGGGTGATGTCGAAACTGGCCGGGCGGGCGGGCTTGTTGTCCTGCTCGGCGGCCACGAACGCGGGGTTTCTCAGGCGTTCCCACTCGTCAAGCAGACTGGAATCGATGCCCCGGATCAGCTCCCTGAAATAGCCCTCCATCTCGACCACGAGTTCGGTCTTGGCGGATTCCGGCACGGTCTGGGCGAGGACTTTCCATACCTGCATCAGATGACGCAGCAGAAGACCCTCGCTGCGCTCGAGGCCGTAGTCGCGGATGTAGTCGGCGAAAGACATGTAACGTTCAAACATCTCCCGAGCGATGGATTTGGGTCGGACGTTTTCCTGCTCGACCCAGAGGTGGGCGGCGGCAAAGGCGTTGAAGGTGTCGTAGAGGAATTCCCGCAGCGGCTTGGGGTGCTCGACCTCCTCCAGCTTGGCCATGCGCTCGTCGTAGGGGATGCCGGCGGCTTTCCATTCCTCGATCTTGATGCCCTTCTGTTTGTCCACCTGGCGGCGCAGGATCTGGTCGGGATCCTCGACGATGGCCTCGCAAAGCGTGAGCACATCGAAGGGATAGTCGGGTGACTCGCGATCCAACAGCGGCAGAGTATCGATAAGGTAAAGTGAGAGGGCCTGATGCAGGGAAAAGTCGTCCTGCAACTCGACGTTGACGCGGAGCTTGCGACCCGCAGGTCTGCCGCTTTGCACGGGCTCTGCGGGGCGCGGCAGGAACTCCACGATCTTCCGATCGAGCAGGGCGCGGAACAACTGCCAGGCGCGTTTGCGCAGGGCGCGTTTCTTGGTCGGGGTCTCGTGGCAGTCGTTGATCAGCTGGCGCATGGCGCGACAGCCGTCGGTGTCGCGGCTGAGCACGAGGAGCAGCATGCCGTGGGAAACATCGAAGCGGGACGACAGCTCTTCTGGCGACGCGGTCCTGAGACGCTCGAAGGTCTTGGCGTCCCAGCCAACCACGCCCTCGGGAGCCCGGGCCTTGACGAGCTTTTTCTTCTTGGATGGATCAGCCGCGGCTTTCTCCTCGGCGCGCTTGTTCTCGATGACGTGTTCCGGAGCCTGGACGATCACGTAGCCCTGGTCGTCATAACCCGCGCGACCGGCCCGCCCCGAGACCTGGCGAAAATCGCGCACGCTGAGGATGGCGGCCTTGTTGCCGTCGTATTTCCAGAGTTGCGTGAAAAGGACGGTGCGGATCGGGACATTGATGCCGACACCCAGCGTGTCGGTGCCGCAGATTAGCTTGAGCAGACCCTTCTGCGCGAGCTGCTCGACGAGGATGCGGTACTTCGGCAGCAGACCGGCGTGATGCACCCCGATGCCGTGGCGCAGCCAGCGTTTCATGTCCTTGCCGTAGGGGCTGTTGAACTTCACGCTTTCGAGGGCCGCGGCGAGGGCGGCCTTCTCCTCCTTGGTGCAAACCGCCAGACTCATCAGGGCCTGGGCCTGCTCGGCGGCGGCGCGTTGCGTGAAATGGACGAGGTAGACCGGCGCGCGATTGTCCGTCAGCAGCGCGGCGACACGTTCGGCGAGGGGTGTCTCGGAATACTCAAAGGCCAGCGGCACGGGCCGCCGGTCGCTGCGCACGGTGAGCGACTGCGCCCCGGTGAGGCGGGTAAGTTCCCGTTCAAAGAAGTCGGTGGAGCCCAACGTGGCCGACATGAGCAAAAAGCGCGACTGCGGCAGCGTGAGCAAGGGCGCCTGCCAGGCGTAGCCGCGTTCGGCGTCGGAGTAATAGTGAAACTCGTCCATGATCACCGCACGCACCTCGGCGTTTTCCCCGCGGGTGAGGGCGATGTTGGCCAGGATCTCGGCCGTACAGCAGAGCACGGAAGCCTGGGGATTGACCGAGGCGTCGCCGGTCATCATGCCGACGTTGTCCGGGCCGAAGTCGCGGCAGAGGCTGAGAAACTTCTCGTTCACGAGCGCCTTGATCGGGCAGGTGTAAACCGAGCGCTGGCCGGCGCAGAGGGCCTTGAAGTGAAAGGCGGCGGCGACGAGCGATTTGCCCGAACCGGTGGGCGTGTTGAGGATGACGTTGCGCCCGGCGAAGAGTTCGAGAATCGCTTCCTCCTGTTCGACGTAGAGGGTGATCCCGCGTGCCGCCATCGCCCGCAGGAAGGCGTCGAGCACCGTGTCCGGATCGGGAAATCCGGTCAGAGGCAGCAAGGGAGGCGGAGTGGTCGGAACAGACACCCGGTCACAACGAGGCTTTGCGTCCGGCGTGACAAGCCTGATGACAATGCGGTCAGGTCCGCTGACGTGAAGGGGGCAGGCCCGGCTTTTCCGGCCGGATGGGCTATCACTTGACTTCGCCGAGGATCACCAGGGGAGCGACTTTCACGCTCCCATCATAGGCCTTTGAGCGGACGGTGGTGGCTTCGCCGGTGGTTCGACCGAAGAAGTCGAGACCGGCCTTGCTCATGCGGGACATGGCCATGCCGAAGTTGTTTCCCGGGGAACCGATGTTGAGGCGCACCGACCAGAGCACCGGGTTGGGCCGGCCCTTCTGCCACCGCCGCATGTCGTATGCCTGAACGATGACGAAATACCGCTCCTGCTCGAGTGTGCGGCGAAGCGTGATTTCATTAACGGCCGGCAACATGCCATTCTGGTACTTTCGCAGGGTTTCCGTGTAGCCCAGCAAACCCGCGGTGTTGGTCTGGGTGGCGGCGACATCGTTCTCATCCGACTGCTGCTGCAGCAGGTCAAAGGCAAAGTCAGCGTTGAGGTTAACATCGGCACCAAAACCACTCAGCAGGTCCACGCCGCCGACATCCATGCCGGACTCAGCCTGCGAAGCCCGGGTCAAGGTATCCCGGGAGTTTGAGGCATCAGGGACGGGATTGGTTCGGGCCAGCATTTCCATCATGCTCACCGATGGTATGGTCGTGCCCCAATCGATCACCAGCAGGAGATCCGCATCGCGCGGCTCCCGACCCGGCCAGTATTCGCGCTTGGCCAGTTCCTGGGCCAGATAGGCGACAATCTGTCGGAAAGTCATCCGCTCGATGGAGCGGTCCACGGTGGCTCCGGAGTAGTACTTACCCTCCATGACGACGTAGGTTTCTCGTCTCGGCCGGCCATCCTTGAACTTCTGGGCCGTGTACTCCGGCCGCGCCCTCGCGCTGACCACGACGCGGTCATCGGCCTGCGCGTGGAGGCATAGCAGGACGGCACACAGTGCTGTCCGGATTGCGGCAATCGCGCATGAGCGTCCGTGCATAAATCGGGCGTGGTTGATGAATGCATGACAGGCCGCTGGGTCCCGGTCAAACCGGCTGACTGACCGGACAGTCTGATGGTTTCAGAGCCGGTTCGATCGCGGCAGAATCTGTTTGGCGAAAACCACGGGATAGTTCCCGATGGCAGCCATGAAACCGAACATCACGCTGGCCGAGACCCGTACGCCCAACGGGGCCCGCATGACCCTCGTGGAGCATGACGGCACTTTTTGCATTCGGGTCAACGGGCAGCAACTGATGCACTCATCGGTTTCTCACTCGGAAATCGAGCTGGGGAAACTGGGGTGCGCCAAGCAGGCCAACCGGGGCGCGGCCCCGCGGGTGCTGATCGGAGGATTGGGGCTGGGGTTCACCCTGAAAAGCGTGCTGGAGAACACCGGCCCGAAGGCGGAGGTGCAAGTGTGCGAGCTTTTCCCGGAGATCGTGACGTGGAACCGCACCTTCCTCGCCGGGCTCAACGGCGGCGCCTTGAAGGACAAGCGGGTGAAGGTCCTGCAGGCCGATGTGCGCGGAGTCATCCATCGCGCGATGCGGGCGCCCTACGATGCCATCATTCTCGATATCGACAACGGCACCACGGCGATGGTGAAGAATGAGAACAACGCTCTCTACGGCGACCACGGGTTGCGGCAAATTCTCCTCGCACTGAAACCCGGGGGCCGCGCCGCGATCTGGTCGGCTTGTCCCGATGCGGTGCTGGAAAAGCGGTTGAAGCAGTCCGGTTTCACGGTGGAAGCCGTGCCGGCCAAACTTTATCCCAACGCCAAGCGGGCCGCCTACATGATCTACCTCGCGGACAAACCGCTGGAGGTGGAGGCAGCGAAGGAAAAGCGGCGGTAAAGGCGGTTTGCGCCGACAGAGCTCCGGGTGGCGCAGCAGGATAACCGTCGCCCCGACGTAGGAAGCAAGTTCCTACTCGGTGATCAGAATCGGACGGCGGGCCAGTACCAGGGCTCCTTGTCCCGACATGTAGCGCAGCTCGGCCGGACCGGCTTGCTTGGGCGCCGTGAGCACGAGCGGGGCCGTGCCACTGGCCATGCGATAGTTGCCATATTGCCCATCCGGGGTGCCTGCGGCCACGATGGTGACGTAGTCGCCGGAATTCGCCGGACCGGTCCAGTTGACGCTGAAATTGGCACCCGCGGTCGCCTTGTCCGGGGCGGTGAGCGTGATCTTGGCGGCCACGATGCGAATCGGGCGGCGGCCGAGCACCTTGGCCCCGCGACCGGTCATGTACCGCAGTTCCGCTGCACCCGGGGTCATCGGCAGGGTGAGTCTGACGGTCGGCTCGCTCCCGAGGGTGGCATAATTGCCATACTCGCCATCGGGTGTGCTGGTGGCCACGGCGGTGATGTAGTCGCCCGAATTGCCCGGGCCGGTCCACTGCACCGGAATGGACGAACCCGCGATTGCTTCGGTTTCGGCGGAGAGCGTGACCGGTGGCGTGATGATTTGGATGGCCCGCCGACCGAGGACCTTGCCGCCCTGGCCGGTCATGTAGCGCAATTCGCCCGCACCCGTGGCGACAGGGGCTTTGACCGTGAGCGGGGAACCCGAACTGGTCTGCGTATAGTTTACATAGCGACCATCAGGCGCATCAGCGGCGACCAAGGTGATGTAATCGCCCGGATTGTCGGGTCCGGTCCAGCTCACCGTGACCGGGGAGTCGAGCCAGACCTCGGCCGGTGCGGAAAGCGTGGCCGCGATGGCGAGCACGTTGACCGGCGTGCGTCCGAGCACGGTGTGCGAGCGGGTGGCCACGTAACGAACCTCATAGGGGCCGGCCTCGATGGGTGCGGTCAGTTTCAGCGTGGGGCCCTCGCGGGTCAGCGTGTAGTTGCCGGTGGTGTGGTCGGGAGAATCTTTTGGGACCAAGGTAAGGTAGTCGCCGGGGTTGTTCGGACCGGTCCATGTGGCCGCGAATACAGCGCCTGCCGCGACGTCTGTCGGGGCCGTGATGGTTGCGGGTGAGAGCACTTCGGCCGGTGCCGGTGTCCCCGGGGCGGAGGTTGAGACGGCTGCCGGCACCGCGGCAGGTGCCAACGGCTGATCGACGCTGGCCGCGGGAGGGACTGGCGGGGAAGCACGGTTGCAGCGCACCAGCAGCAGCAAAAGCAGCAGCAGCAAGACAATCAGGACGACGATGACGGCATTTCGACGGGATGATTGGGCCATGCTCAACCCTTAGAGGCGGACCGAGGCGGCCGGCAATCCAGCTCTCGCCTGAACTCCAATTTACTTTTTTGCCGGAGGCGGGGCCCAGCCATCCCGGGCCACGCCGGCCTGGGTGAGACGCCCCATGAAATCACGAAGGTCGGCCGGCACGTTCTTGGGCAGGTTGGTGGTGACCCAGTGGAAAAACGTGCGCACCTCGGCGGCGACGGCGGCCGCGACGGGGGTCTTGACGTTGGTGCCGCGGGCTGTGACCTCGAGGGTGGGCGGCGTGGAGTGACCGATGAGCCGGTGTTCGCCGACGACGAGTTCAAAGCGCTCGACCTTGCGGGTGGTCGCGTTGCGCCATTCCGAGAGCGAGGAGCGGTTGACCGAGCGCCACTGCTGGCTGACCTGCGAGGCCGTGGCACGGGGTTTGGATTCGGCCGGCTCAAAAGAGGCGCCCACGCTCACCGCTTCCACGATCTGGTGATAGGCCTTCTGAATCTTGAAGTCGGAGAAATTTAGCTTCACCCCGCAGATCGAGTAACTGCCATACACGCGGAAATGGGCGACAGTGCAGGGTATCTCGATCGTTTGGGTGCCCAGGGTCAGCCGCACGAAGGTTTCCTCTCCGCGGGTGGTCTGGGCCGCGGGCGCCAGGAACACGCTCAAACCGTTCGAGGAAATGTTGCCCAAGGGGCCGCTCCAACTCAAACCGGACGCGGAATCCTTCTTGCCCGGACGATCGTGACCCGCGAGGAGCAGCGACGCTTTCAAGGGGAAGGCAGCTCCAACCGGGTATCGAGGGTGGGCGCGCTTGTCACGAAGCTTGGCTAGGAAAGCGCGCTTAAAGTCAAGAATACGGGTGAAGAAGGCCACAGCATCGTGTACCCGTTCCATTCTGGCGGTTCAAGCCTCCACATGAACCGACGCTTGCCTCGACGCACCTTTATCAAATTTTTGCGAAATTGGTGGCAGTCCTCTTTCTCGAAACTGGAAGGACGAGCGGCTCCGGCAGGGCCGAATTACCGCTGGCGGGAGTAGCGGAAGCGAACTTCGCTGTTGGCCGGCGCGGCGCCTTGGGTCGGATCCAGGCTGCGCAACGGAGGCAGGCGAACCAGCGGCTTGATGAGGACATCGCGCTCAACCGGCCGGGAAGCCGACTCAGGATTCGGTACGGGACGCGTCCAACCAGTGGCCGGGCCACCGGCAAAAAGCACCTCGCCATGACTGTCGTAAATCCAGACCTCGAAACCTCTTCCGTAGGTGCGGATCAAGGGTTTGCCCAAGGCCTCGGTGGTCTGCTCCTGGGTCAAGCCGAGCTTCAGCCGCGACCAGTCCGCTTCGCCAAAGAGCGGCGCGAGCAGGCAGCAAGCGGGCAGCAGCCAGCGAATGAGGAGACGGACCATGCCCCCTAATCGGCACATCCAGACGCTGGCGTTAGGGCGAAATCGCGGCAGTCTCAGCTCCGGCCGGTCACCAGATGGGCCGTGATGGCCTTCGCGCGGTTGCGGAGGGTCAGGAGCCCCATGTCGGAGACGACGATGCTGTGACCCAATTGGACGCGGGTGTCGCCGCTGATGATGATCTGGCCGCCCGTGGCGATGCTTTGCAGCCGGGCGGCGAGGTTAACGGTGTCACCGAGGGCCGTGAAATCCATGCAGTGCGAAGCGCCGACGTTGCCCACGATGGCCGGACCGGTGCTGATGCCGTATTTGATGGGCAGCCGGAAGCGGGGCTCAAACTCCGCGTGCAAGGCGGGCAGGGCCTCGCGAATGGCGAGGGCCGCCTCGACGGCGCTGTGGGCGTGATCCTCGCGAAGGATGGGCGTGTTAAAGAGGGCCATCACGCCGTCGCCGATGAACTTGTTGACGATGCCGCCGTTTTTCTGGACGAGGTTCGAAACCAGCTCGTGGTAGCGGTTGAGCACACTGAGGAGGAGATCGGGAGGCGTTTCCTCGGAAAGACTGGTGAAGCCCTCGAGGTCGGTGAACATGACGGTCACCGACTGCAGGTCTCCGCCGAGTTTAAGGTGGGTCGGATCCCGCAGGAGAATCTCGACGATCTGCGGGGCGACGAAGCGCTCGAAGGTCTGCCGGATTTCGTTCTGCTGGCGTACGAGCAGTTCCGTGGCCTGGCGGGATTGCAGCCGCTTGTCGATGCGGGCCGAAAGCTCCCGGATCGCGAAAGGCTTGGTCAGGTAGTCATCCGCACCGATATTGAGGCCATGGATCCGGTCCTCCGGTTCGCCTTGGGAGGTCAGGAAAATGATCGGGATGGATTGCGTCTGCGGATCGGACTTGAGGATCTTGCACACCTCGAAGCCGTCCATGCCCGGCATGTTGACATCGAGGACGATGAGGTCGGGGGAGGGCGTTGCCCGGGCCTTGGCCAGACCGGCGTGGCCGTCTCCCGCCTCGATTGCCTCATGGCCCATCAACGAGATGACGTCAGAGATCAGCTGGCGTCCTAGTGGCAGGTCATCGACAATAAGGATTCTCACAGGGGTAGGAGGTCCGAGCAAAATGAATTGTGCGCCCTTGTCGAGGCACATGGCGGTGGGTGACCCAAGGTCAGAATGCGGCACTGCGGAGAATCCATACTGAGCAATCACGAATCGACACGATCCGGTGAAAATGAACAAGAGTTTGCTGCGCTGGGACAGATACTTGCGCAAATTCATGGCGCGAAAAATCAACGCCGCGCATGCGACGGATGAGCCAGCCTGATCGGGGTATCGTCCTCGTCGACACGACCCTGGGCCAACGAATCGACGGACCTCCTTCTGGGTGAAGGCGTCCGCAGACACTCGTCAAGAATTGAAATTCAATGGGTCGGGCCCGTTCCTCCGGCCGGCATCCAACGCGGCGATGGCCTGCATGTCGGCAGCATCCAGCGCGAAATCGAACACCGAGGCATTTTCGAGGATGCGCGAGGGTTGTGTGGATTTCGGAATGGTGGTGACCCCGAATTGCAGATTCCAGCGCAGAATGACCTGGGCGACGGTCTTGCCGTGCCGGGCGGCGATGCTCTGCAGCACGGGATTCTTTAGTAACTCCCCGCCATGCATCAGCGGGCTCCAGGCGGTCAGTTGTATCCCGTGATTCCGGCAGTAGTCGCACAACGCGGGGCTCTGCAGGTAGGGGTGGAATTCAATCTGGTTCACCGCGGGCTGAATCTCGGCCGTCGCCTTGATCTCCTCCAAGTGAGGAATCATGTAATTGCTAAGGCCGATGGACCGGGCCCGGCCGGAGCGATGGATCGTCTCCATGGCGCGCCAAGCCTCGGCATGATGGCCGTTGATAGGCCAGTGCAAGAGGTAGAGGTCCAGGTAATCGAGGCCCAGGCGGCCCAGGCTCTCGTCGCAAGCCGCATCGATCCGGTTGGCGCGGATGTCATCGTTCCAGGCCTTGGTCGTGATGAAGAGCTCCTCACGCGGCACTCCGCATTCGCGGATCGCGCGGCCGACGCCGCGCTCGTTGCGATAGATCATCGCCGTGTCGATATGCCGGTAGCCCAGGTCAATGGCCACTCGCACCGCCCGGGTGGTCTCATCATCGGAGTTCATCTTGAAGACACCCAGGCCCAGCCAGGGCATCTTGGCTCCGTTGTTCAGGGTCGTGACGGATTTGAGTCCGGTGACAAACGAAGAGTAGAGGCCTTCCAGATGCGGGTTTTCCATAGGGACAGCATGCCGATAGTCAGGGGCGCGTCAATTCACCGAGGGGACAGGGGCCAGGCGACGCAGAAGTGAGAACACGTCGACCGCGCGCCTTGCGGCTACACGAGGTTTGACGCGGTTCGCACGGGGCCCTGCAATGCGCCGGTGTCCCTCGCCCTTTCCAACACCCAACTGCTGATCGCCGGATGGCTGGGCGTGACCGGGTTCGTGGCCTTTGCGCTGTTTGGGTACGATAAATGGCAAGCAAAACGCCAGGGAGCCCGCGTTTCCGAGGCGACCCTCTGGTTGGTGTGCGCGTTTGGGGGCTGGCCGGGCGGTCTCCTCGGGCTGATGTGTTTCCGGCACAAGACCCAAAAATTGGGGTTCCTGTTGGAATTCGCCGCCGCCCTTTTGGTCTGGGGAACCCTGGTCTCGGCGATCCTGAAAGTCGCCGCCACTTCCTGAACGTGCCATGCGAGTGATGTGTTACCGCTGCTTCTGGCCGAAGGCGCTTTGCTGGTGCAATTCGCTGCAGCCGATGCCGACGCGGACGCGCTTTGTTTTCCTGATGCACCCGAAGGAATTCAAGGAAGAGAAGGCGGGCACGGGGCGCCTCACGCATCTTTGTCTGCCGAACAGCGAACTGCACATGGGACTCGGCTTTGACGATTCGCCACCGGTCCAATCCCTGCTGGCCGACCCGGGCAATCACTGTGTGCTGCTCTACCCGGGACGGGATGCCGTCAACCTCAGTGAGACGCAAGGAGCGGGGAGCGAAGCGCGAGGAGCCAGCGGGGCAGAAGACTCGCGTACGTTCTCGGCTGGGCAGGCTCTCCGCGACCAACTCGCCACGCGCCGGCTGGTGGTGATTTTGCTCGATGCGACCTGGAGCGGTGCCCGCAAAATGCTGCGATTGAGTCCGAGCCTGCAGCGGCTGCCGCGCATCATGTTCACGCCCACCGCTCCCAGCCGGTACATCATCAAGCAACAACCGCAGGAGGGATGCCTGTCCACATTGGAAGCCGTGCATGAACTGCTGCTCGTGTTGGAGAAGAACGGACTGGACCGCTATGCGCTGCCGGACCAACTGCTCGGCCTGTTCGACCGGATGCAGCGCTACCAGATGGCCTGCGCCGCTGATCCCAACCGACCGGGGTACCGGCGTCAGGCCTACAGCGATCCCGCCGGGCGCCGGAAATCGCGGGCCGACGGTGGCAACCGGCGGGACAATTACCTGAAGCTGAAAACGCCGAGCGAAGGACTCGGTTCAGGCCCGCGTCTGCCGGTCTGACGTGCCTTGGATTCGGCGCGCCGGCAGGACTTGTCGGCCGCGAGGGATCGAACCCGAGCCCCGGCGACGAGGGAGGAACCGCTCTGCCGGGCGACTACGAATTCCCGACAGGCGACTCAGACCAGCTTCGCCTGCACCAACTTGCTCGCGGCGCCGAAGTCGATGAGACCGGCTTCCGGGCGCTGCTTCAGGGCGCCGATGACCTTGCCCATTTCCTTCTTGGAGGTGGCGCCAGTGGCGGCGATGACCTCGCTCACGAGTGCCTCTAACTTGGCGGCATCGAGACCCTGTGGCAGATACTTCTCGAGGATGGCGATCTCGGTGGAATTGGCGGCCACGAGGTCGGTACGACCGGCCTTCTCGAATTCGGTACGCGCGTCGGTGAGGTTCTTCACGGCCTTGCGGAACGTCGCGACGACCAGGGCCTCGTCGATCTCCTTGGAGGCGTCCATGGCGGCGCGCTGGATGGCAGCATCCATGGTGCGCAATGCCGTGGCGGTGGCGGTGTCGCGGGCCTTCATGGCGGTGATGATGGCGGCGCGGAGGGTGTCGTAGGTGGGAGAGGCCATGGGGAGCGGGGAGATGGGAGTCGGGAGCCGGGAAAAATCAGTCGATCGCGAGCAACTCGACTTCGAAGATCAGAGTGGCGTTGGGCGGGATGGCACCCGGGTAGCCGCCGGGACCGTAACCGAGGTGAGGCGGGATGGTGAGTTTCACTTTGTCGCCGATCTGCATGGTGGCCACGCCCTGATCCCAGCCGGCGATGACCTGCTGCAGGCCCAGTCCGAAGACGAAGGGTTCATCGCGGTCGACCGAGCTGTCGAACTTGGTGCCGTCCGTCAGCCAGCCGGTATAGTGCACGGTAACTTGATTGCCCATCCTGGGCTTGCTGCCGGTGCCGGTTTTTAGCTTTTCAATGATGAGTTGGTCAGAGGCCATGCACGGAGATATTTCCGCGGCCTGCGGTCGTCAACGGACAAACCGAATCAGACCACCGACGTGATGCGGAGCTGGTTGCGCTTGCCGCCGAGGGTCAGCGTGACCTGGTCACCCTGCCGCTTGCCGACGAGTTCATGACCGAGCGGTGATTGCGGGGTGATGACGAGCACGGTGACGCCGTCTGCCTCGATCTCGGTGCCGCCGGCGCGGGGACCGACGAAATAGCGGCTGCCATCGTCGAGGGAAACGAGGGCCCCGAGGCTGATGGGCTCATGGGCCGCAAAATCACGCAAGGTAAGCGCCTGAAACTGGCTGAGAGCCAGGGCGGTTTCCTCCGCCGCCTTGGACTGACCGTGGGCGAGATAGGAGGCCTCCAGACCGCGGGTGTCGTACTTGTCCTCCGCCTTGTTTTCCTCGTCGGTGGCCTCGGCATGGGTGGCCATGGCCGCGCGGGTGAGCATATCGAGTTCTGATTGGAGGCTGGCGACAATGAGGGCGTGGAACGCTTGTTTGGGCATTGGTCAGGGGGTGCGTGGACGTCCGTCCGAGAAGGTTAAGCGTCCGTACAGAGCCGTAAGCCGCGTGAAGAGCAAATCGTTTTCCTGCTCAACGGTCTGGCGGTAGGAACTGCGCTGGGTGGCGCGCTCCGCCAGTTCCAGGCTGATCACGTAGACATGGCGGTTGTGGATGAACAGGAGCGAGCCGCGCTTGGCGACCACCGGATCGTGGGCGGGGCCGGTCATCACCCGGTTGAGATTCTCGAACTGTGAACCACCGGGCAGCAGCGTGTACCCGAGCAGGGCGCCACCCTCCAATTCCGGCAGGTAGCGGGCGCTCTCGATCGTGGATCCGGGAAACCGCGCCATGAAGTTGGGCATGACCGTGTCGGTCAGAAAAAAGAGCAGGTAGTCGCGCCGCCCGCGCGTCTCGAATTCCCAGCGTTGGAGGGCGTCCAGGGGGAAACAGGCGACGCTGACATGCGTGCCGAAGTTGTCCTGAAAAGTCACGACGTTGTCAGTGTCGGTGATCACGCCGCCCAGCTCGGGCAGCACGGGCGCGCGGATGCGAAACTGCGCCGTCGGGGAGACGTAGTCCTCGCCGTCGATCCGACCGATCAATGCAGCTCCCGCGACACTGGAGACGGCGAGGGTGAGCGAGCAGAGCGTCAGGACAAAGCCACGCGGCAAGGACGTGGCGGAAAGCACCCGCGCCGGCGCACCCATGACAACCGTACCAGCGGGACGGGACATCCCCGGTTCCGTCTCCGGCGAACGTTGAAACAGGTATGGCGAGTGCATCGACATGTGGCTTGAAATTGGGAGAAGCCGGCCGGTCTGGCAAGCTGACGGGTTCAGACCGCGAATTCGCGCCAGAGTGCCACGGGCACCTGTTCCGCGCGGGATTCGGGGCCGTAGCCGGCGGCGCCCAGCTGGGCGAACCAGCGGGCGGAAACCTCGGCGGGCAGCTTGTCGCGCAGGATCGAGGCGAGCTGTTTGCGGCGCTGCTGGAAGCAGGCCCGGATCAATTTCTTGGTTTCCAGGGGAAAAACAAAAGGCGAAGGCAGGCGGACGAGGTTGAGCAAAAAGGACTCAACGTCGGGGCGGGGATGAAAGCAGGCCGCCGGCACCCGGTGCCCGGGCTCGATGGCGTAGGCCGACTGGAGGAAAATGGAGATCGCGCCAAAGAGCTTGGAACCGGACTGGGCCACGTAGCGCTGGGCGGCCTCATGCTGCAGCATGAGCACCATCCGTTCGGGCAGAGACCCGCCAAGCACCGCATCCATCCAGGGGGTGGAAATCGCGTAGGGCAGGTTGGCGACGATCTTGAAGGGCCGGGCGGCGTCGTAGCCGGCCAGCGGCTGTTCCATGGCGTCGCCTTCGAGCAGGTGGAGGCGAGGGTGCTCTGGCACGAGAGTCTCCAGCAGATGGGCGTGCAGCTGGCGGTCCTTTTCCACGGCCCAGACCTCGGCGCCGGTGGCCAGCAGGGCGGAGGTCAGCGTGCCCAGGCCGGGGCCGATCTCGATGACCGTATCACGTTCGGTGATCGCGGCAAGTTCGAGCGATTTGCGGACGATGTTGCCGTCGACGAGAAAATTCTGGCCGAGAAATCGCTTTGGTTGGTGCCCGAGCTTCGTGAGCAGATCGCGGGTGGAAGAAGGGGTTAACGGCATGGTCAGTCAGGGCGGGAGAGTTGCTTCCTCATGCTGAGGTCGGTCGTCTCGTAACCCAAGGATGAATACAGGGCCTGCGCCGTCTGGTTGGAGCCGAAGACATGCAGCTTGATGGATGACAATCCCAGCGCGAGGACCGCTTCCTCCAGCTTCTTCATCGCGGCGCGCCCCCAGCCCTGCCCGCGGCAATCCGCCTGAATAAAGATATCATACAGGTAGGCATGGGTGCCCTCAGCGGCAAACCAGAGATGTCCCACCGGCTGCGAGTCCGTTTCCCGACAGAGCATCCGCAAATAATGGTGGGGCGTGGCCAGCCCCTGCGGCAGCAACTTGTCCACCGCCTCGCGGGCCAGCCGCAGGGCATCAGCCTCCGGCCAGGCGCCACTCGCCGTTTTTTCACGGGCATAGTCGGGGATCGTGAACTCCCGCCAGGCCAGATACTCGACCTCGGTCATGGGGACGAGAATCAGCGACATGTCAGGCAGAATGGAATTCGTCGATCAACCGGCCGGGATCAGGGGCTTTCATGAGCGACTCGCCGACGAGCAACGCATGCGCGCCACAGGCGCGGGCGCGGGCGGCATCGGCGCCGGTGGCAAAACCGCTCTCACTGACGGCCACGACGTTCTTCGGGAAAAGGGGAATCAGCCGTTCGGAGAGTCCGATATCGGTCTTGAAGATGGCGAGGTCGCGGTTGTTCACGCCGATGATCTTCGCCCCGTGCTGCACGGCGCGCTTGAGTTCCTCGTCGTTATGGATCTCGAAGAGCGCATCGAGCCCGGCGGCGGTGGCAGCGGTGTGGAGGGAGGTGATCTCGTCATCGTTGAGCGCGCGGACGATGATGAGAATGGCGCTGGCCCCGGCCTCGCGGGCCTGCAGCACTTGGATCGGGTGCACCATGAAATCCTTGCGCAGGCAGGGCAGGGCTTTCGGCGGCGTCATGCCGGGCGCGAGTTGGTTTTGCGCGAAGTCGGCCGTGACCTCGACCAGGTCGGCGAGGTGTCCGCCGAAGTACTCGCTGTCGGTCAGGATGGAGAGACAAGCGGCCCCGGCGGCGCGGTAGCGGCGGGCCTGGTCGATTGCCGAGGCGTTGGCCTTGATGGCGCCGGCGGAGGGCGAGCGGCGCTTGATCTCCGCGATGACGGCGAGTTTTCCGTCCGGACGCCGCAGGGCGGACAGGAAGGAAGGCGGACGCGGCAGCTTGCGATTGAGGGCCACCAACTCGTCGGAAAACACCGGACGCAGCAGCGGGGCGATCTCCCGGCGCTTGTGGGCCATGATTTCGGTGAGTTTGTCCATCGGTGAAAAACCACGCAATACACGGAACCCGCCGAGGCCAGACCAAATTGCCCGGGATTTTCCGTGTCTTCTGCCCCGGCCGTGGTAATGGCTTCGGGGCATGACGCCGATTGACGAACTCCGCCAGACCATGGCCCGGTTGCGCGCGCCCGATGGCTGCCCCTGGGACCAGGAACAGACTCACCAGACCCTGGCCCGCTGCCTGATCGACGAATGCAGCGAGCTGTTGGACACCATCGATCGCAACGACATCCCGCACATGCGCGAGGAACTGGGAGACGTGCTGATCCAGGTGGTGTTTCACGCGCAACTCGCCGCCGAGCGGGGCGATTTCACTTTCGACGACGTGGCTCGCGAGATCAACGAGAAGCTCATCCGCCGGCATCCGCATGTGTTTGGCGACCACGGCAAGCTCGACACGGCCGGCGAGGTCATCACCAAGTGGGAGCAGATCAAGGCGACGGAGAAGAAAAACGGGCCGGTGCAAAGCGGCGTATTCAAGGAACTGCCCCCGCGCCTGCCGGCCCTGATGTTCGCCGAGGCGGTGATCAAACAGATCGAGAAGAAGTCCCTGCCAGCCGAGGGAGTGGTCGATCTGCCGGCGATCGCGCAGACCGCCGCCGGCTTGGATGAGATCGCGGCCGGACGCCGGTTGTTTGAACTGGCCGCGGCCTGCCGCCAGGCAGGCATCGATCCCGAAATGGCCCTGCGCAAGGAATGCGACCGCGTGATGCGGGTGGTGGAGACCAAGGTCGGGGCGGTTGCCGCCAAGCGCCTCTGAGCGAGGCCGGTGAGGTCCATGTCCCCGGCCCATTCTAGTCCGCAGGCTGACGAACCATTGCCCGCCGCGGTGGCGGCCGAATGGCTGCAACCGTTTCTGGATTATCTGGAGAAGGAGCGGCGTTACTCAGGCTACACGGTGCGCAATTACCGGCAGGCGATTGAGGACTTCCATCAATGGCTGAAGCGATCCGGACGCAGTGCCGCGGATTTCGGCCGGCTCACGGCGCGGGAGGTGCGCGACTTCGTGATCGAGGCCCAGAGCCGCTTCGGCCGGCGCACGCTGCACAATCATGTGTCGGGGTTGCGGACGTTTTATCGCTACTGGATGCGCGAAGGAAAACTGACGAAGAACCCCTTTCTCGGCGTGCCTTTGCCCAAGCTAGAGAAGCCCCTGCCCAAGTTTCTCACCGAAGCGCAGATGCTCAAGCTGCTTGCGGGACCGGAGAAACTGCTGGCCGCGGAGACACTGTCACGTCCGGCCGCACTGCGCGACCGGTTGGTGCTGGAGGTGCTTTACGGCGGCGGGCTGCGCGTCAGCGAAGCGGTGGCGCTCAATTACGGTGACGTGGATTTCGACACGGGAAGCGCCCGCGTGCTCGGCAAGGGGCGCAAGGAGCGCATCTGTCCGCTGGGCGACGCGGCCATGGCGGTGATGAAGGCCTTTCGTCAGACGAAAGACGGAGGCGTCGAGCGGTCCGACCCCGTGCTCACGACCCTGGCCGGCGGTCGCATGACGCCCGGTGAGGTCCAGAAGCTCGTCAAGAAATACCTCGCCCTCGCAGACCTGCCCATGGACATCACGCCGCACAAGCTGCGTCATTCCTACGCCACGCACCTGCTCAACGCCGGGGCGGACCTGCGCTCCGTGCAGGAATTGCTCGGCCATGCCAGCCTCACCACGACCCAGATCTACACCCACACGAGCGTGGCGCGCCTCAAGGAAATCTACGCCAAGGCGCATCCGCGGGCGTGAGAGCACCGCTCACAGCGGGTGGCGGACAGCCTGTGGAGTGCTGAAGGCTGAACGGAGGTGAAAGAGAAGCGGTGTTGGCGTCCGCGTTCCGCTCGCCGCATTCGCGGACGATCCGCGGTTACTTCAGCGACAATCGACGGGAGACTGTGTTGCCCGACTGGTCGTAGAGAATGACCTCGACCGACGTGGCACCGCTGGCGCGGGCTTCGGGGAGTTCCAAACGGAAGCTTTCCTCGCGGCCGTCGAGCAGGCCGTCAACGGGGTGCAGGACGATGTCGCGCACGCCGTTGTTGAGCACGAACTCCACGCCTTCCAACAGCGAAAGGGCGTCGCGTCCCGAGACCGTGACGACGAGGTTGCCGTCGGCCCGGGCGACCTTGGTGTCGGTGATGACCGGAGGCGTATGGTCGACGAGCAGATTGTCGGTCTCGAAGGTATAACTGATCCGCTGCGCGGCGGGACGCGGAGCCTGCTCGGCAACGGTCAGACGCGTAAGGTACAGGCCTTCGGCCAGGCTGCTGGTGTCGAACTGTACATAGCCATCGGTGATCTGGACGGCGAGATCGGTCCACTCCTTGGCACTGTCGGCGCGAATCGAGAATGTGTAGGCGAGACTGTCCCCGTCAGGATCCGTGACATTCCAATAGATGATTTGCACGCCGGTCTGCGGAACGACCTGGCTGCCCAGGAAGGAACCTTTCGCCTTGTCCGGCGCGTCTCCCTTCAGCTCGCGCTGATTGGGGAAGAGGAGCTGTCCGAGCGTGGAGACAACGTTGCCGGGCTGTTCCGGCGCCGGAATCAGACCCTGGTTGGGAGGAAAGATGCGGAAGTCGGCCAGAACCGGGCGCCGGTTCTGCGGACGAAAATATTGGGCCGGCTTGTCGACCTGGAAGTCCGCGGCCGCCTGCGGCAGGCTGATCCGGTAGCGCACATAGCGCCCGCGCAGCGTATCGAGTTGGAAGGCGTCGTCGCGGAGTTTGAGTCCGGTCCAGGGCGTCCAGCCTTCCAGTTCGTCGCTGCCCTGATTCGTGCTGGCCTCGACGGTGAGCTGGTCGAGCTGAAGGTTGCGCAGGCGTGGGAAACGCAGCGCGCCCAGTTCGGCCGGTTGACCGAGGTCAATGCGCTTGGTTTCGACGGAGCGGGGCTCGGCGCTGGCAAAGTCCAGCACCGCCAGCCCGGGAGCGTTGTTGCGGAGGATCAGGAAACTGTCCTGGGCCAGAGGGGCGATGTCGTTGAGCTGGGCCGAGGCGCTGCCGGCATAGGTGAGGGTGCGCCGCGCTACCGGATCATAGCCGAGGGCATCACCTTGTTCCCCGGCGGTCAGGAGCAAGGAATCACCCTGTTGCGCGAGCCGGTAAAGGGAGAGGCCGTTTTTGCCGATCACGGGTTCAGGAAAGCCGTCGGCCGGGAAGCGCACCACCGAACTGCGACCGGCGAAACCGCTTTTGGGCGCGTCCTTCTCCTTCAGAATATCCTTGGCGTCGTCCTTGGCGTCGGGGCTTTTGGCGAGTCGAAACGTGTCCCCCGGCGTGAAGACAATGGCGGCGTAGAAGCTGCCGTCGGGCTGCGTCAGGAGATCGACGACCTCCGCATCACGGTTCTCCTGAAGGAAGACCGGCGCGCCGCCCGTGGCGTCAAAGCGGTAGACATTCCCCTTGGGCGAGGAACCGGCGATGATGGCCCCATCGGTCAGGCGGGCGATGCGTCGCACATTGCGATCACGGATCTCGCCAAAGAGGGTGACGCCATGGTCGGCGAGGAGGGTATCGCAGCCGACCTTGCCGTCGATGATGCCGGCCTTGGCCAGCTTGGCGAGATCGAGCCGATAGATTTTGCCCGGATTGCCGGTGCCCGCGAGCACGGTGCCGTCGGGCAAGGGCAGGAAATCGAAGATCGAGTCGGCCGGCAGCGGGACACGCGCCAGCGCCGTTCCGTTGCGGTAAAGGTAGAGCGCGGCGGTGGGGGAGGTGCCGATCAGGAGATCACCATTGGGCAGCGGGAGCAACGCGATGGCGTGGGTCTCCGCCACGTCGGCGACCTCGCGCACGGTGTAGGTCGTTTCACCGGGCTTGAGGGTGACCTCCTGCACCTTGCCTTCCGGACCGGTGCCCACGAGAAACCGATAGCTGCCCACGCGATCGGTCACGCCTTGGGCTGACTTCAACAGGATGCGTTCGGCCCCGAGGGGTTTGAGCGTCCACAGGATGTCCCCGATCTTCGGACCGGTGAGATCAGTGAAGACCGGCCCCGGCAGGAGGCGTCCGTCCGAACGGGTGGCGAGCCCCTTCAGGTTGCGGCTCGCGACATCGCGACCGAAATCGATCTCCTGTTGTTTGGTGAGCGGGTCGGCGGAGAGGCCCAGGCTCATCGCCGCAAAACACACGCAGGACACGAACAAGGCGGAGGGACGGGAGGACATGAAGGGAAGGGGGAGGACGAAGAAGATGACGTTTGCCGGACGAGGTCGGTCCGGAGACCGATCTTCCAGCGAGTGACGAACTCAGTCGGTCACGGTAAGCGGTTTGCGAAGCATGATGTTGAACAACATACCGGGAAGCACATGGCGCTCCCACAGGGGCGAGAGCACATCGCGACGCTGGAAGCGGGCCTCATCGGCGGCGCGGGCGATTCTTTCGAGGGAACCAGGCATCTCGGCGGTGGTGGCGCGCTGGTCGGTCAGCAGGCGTGTTTTCTCCACAATTGCGACATAGAGCCCATCCGAGTCGCGAAATTCGCGGAGGGCGGAGATGTATTCCTGAAAGCTGCGCAGCTGCGCGATGGGTACCGCGCGCGAGTGACCGGTAAGCTCGTCCAGCGCCGGACCGGTCGTGACAATCACCTCAAGGTCCTTGCCGGCCCATTCGCGCGGGATGTCGAGCCCGAGGGACTCCGTGGCCTGGGCGCGTTGGTAGCCGCGCCAGCCGAGGCTCAGGTCGACCCGTTGACCGGGCCCGGCTTCGTTCCGGGACAATTGGAGCTGCTCGACGATACCCTGAGGAATCTCGGGCGTGTCCTCGACGGTGAAGCGAATGCTTTCCGGGAAGACGCGCTCGTAGGGATTGAAGAGCCAGAGCGAGAGATTCGCCACGAAATCGGTGAGTCCCTGGTTGAAACCCTGCGGGCCGGGATAGATCTGGTTGACCGACACCGGCGCGGTCCCCGGAAACTCCACCTGCGTGGTCACGCGGAAGCCCCGGGTGAAACCGGACTCGTTGGAACCGCTCACGGCCTGGGCCAGACCGGTGGCCGCAATGATGGGCAGCACCTGCTCGTGACGGACGACGGAGAAGTGCAGCGACTTGCGATTCAGGCGCGCCGGGAAGTTGATTTCCACGGGGACCATGGCGGGTTGCCGACCGATCTCTCCATAGATGCCGGAGAGACGGTCCTGGCTGAACGAACCGATGATTTTCCCCGTGTTGGAGACCTTGATCGAGTTGAGCTGGCTCGGAAGAATGGTAACAACCTCGGCCGAGGCCATCGGCAGTTCCGTCGCGCCCAGGGACATCATCGGGTGACCAAAGGCGAGCACGCGGTTGCCATCGACATGGGAAACCGTGCCGGTGCCCGCGATGGTGATGTCACCGACCGCGAGGGCCACGGCGACCACGCCGCCGGGTTGAAGGTGCGGCACGGCTTCGCCGGTGGCGACGGTCGTCTCGCCGTTGCCCGCATCGCTGCCCCCCAGGGCGTTAAAGGCCAGGCCGAGCGATTGAAACTGGGTGCCAAGCAGGCCGGCGATCTCGGGGGAGAGTCCGCCGGTGGCAAAGGCCGGTGAGAGCGGAGTGATGGCTTCGGGCAGGTTGGCGGACCGGGCAGTGGCGTTGCCCTTGATCGGGATGGGCGTCGGGTTGAAACCGTCGCGCGAGGCCGGCAGGGCGCTGACCTCCAAAAGATCCTTGATCGGCGTGAAGCCCGCGTAGCGCACGGTTTCGAAGCGTTGGATCTGGTAGGACAGCACGCCGGCCAACTTGCCTTCCACGTAGAGCGGACTGCCACTCATGCCGGCCACGGCGCCCATTGACTGCACGCGCGGGTCGGTGAGTTCGCACAGGATCAGGTTTTTCCCGGGACCGAGGGCGTTGCGGAGGATGCCGGTCACGACCACCGCAAAGGGCTCCGGGGTGTGGCCTTTGAAAACCGTCCACACCTCGCCTGGCATGCCGGGCCGCAGATCGTCCAAGGCCTGCAGAGGTGCATTGACCGGCTGAGCCGTGACCAGAACCGGTGAACCGAGCAACAGACCAAACAGGCAAAGTCGGGCGACCAGGCTGTTGGACTGAAGAAGTTTCATGCTGGATAGATAAACGGTGCGATCGTGGAATTCTTAGAGGGAATTTATGGCTGAACTGATCACTTCGCAAGCGCGGTCGATGGCCGGGCCCTCGTGGGCCGTGCTGAGGAACCAGGATTCATACGCGCTGGGCGGGAGATAGACGCCGCCGGCCAGGCAGGCGTTGAAGAACCGGCCAAAAACCTTGGCATCGGACGACAGCGCGCTGTCCATGTCGCGCACCGGGGTGGACGTGAAGAACAGGCTGAACATCGAGCCGACCTGCGGGGTTTGCAGCGGCAGGCCTTTCGCCTTGGCGGCGGCTTGGGCGGCGTGGCAAACCTGCCGGCCGAGCGCATCGAGGCGGGCATAGGGGTTGAGTTCGTCGAGCAATCTGAGCTGGGCGATGCCGGCGGCCATCGCGAGGGGGTTGCCGCTGAGCGTGCCTGCCTGATAGACCGGCCCGAGCGGCGCCAGGTGATCCATGATGTCGGCGCGTCCGCCAAAGGCGCCCACCGGCAGACCGCCGCCGATGATCTTGCCGAGGGTCGTCAGGTCGGGGGTGATTTTCTCCAGTTCCTGCACGCCTCCGCGCGCGAGGCGGAAGCCGGTCATGACCTCGTCGAAGATGAGCACCGTGCCGTGCTTGGCGGTGACGGCCCGCACGTGTTGCAGGTAGCCCGGATCAGCCTTGATGAAACCGGTGTTGCCGATGTACGGCTCGATGATGACCGCGGCGATCTGGCCGGGATTGGCGGCAAATGCCGCCTCGAGGGCGACGGGATCATTGTAGGGCACGACGATCGTCTCCCGGGCGAATGAGGCCGGAACACCGGCGCTGTCGGGATTGCCGTGGGTGAGGGCGCCGGAACCGGCCTTGATGAGCAGGGAGTCGCTGTGGCCGTGGTAGCACCCGGCGAACTTGATGATCTTGTCACGCTTGGTGAAACCGCGGGCCAGGCGGATGGCGGACATCGTTGCCTCGGTGCCGCTGCTGCACATGCGGACCTTCTGAATGGAAGGGAAGAACGAGACAATCAGCTCAGCCATCTCGACCTCGTAGGGATTCGGCGTGCCGAAGGAGGTGCCCTTGTCCAGCGCGGCGGCGATGGCAGCCTTGATGCGCGGGTGGTTGTGTCCGTGGATGGCGGGCCCCCAGGTGCAGACAAAGTCGATCAGCTCGCGGCCGTCGGCCGTGGTGAGGGTCGCGCCTTGCGCGGAGCGGGTGAAGAAAGGCGCACCGCCGACGGACCGGAAGGCCCGGACCGGCGAATTGACGCCACCGGGAATGAGCTGCAGGGCGCGAGCGAAGAGTTGTTCGGAGGAGGGCATGGGAAAGATAGGTCCTATAGGTCGCATGGGACCAATAGGTCTTATGGAATCAGCTCACGTATTTCTGGACGATCGGGATGCGGCGGCCGACGCCGAAGGCGAGGGAGGTGATTTTCAGGCCGGGGGCGGCCTGCTTGCGTTTGTATTCGTTGAGGTCGACCTTGCGGACGATGTCGTTGACCACGGCCTGGTCGAAGCCCCGCGCCACGATGTCGGCGCGGGAGAGGCCCTCCTCGACGTAACACTTGAGGATGCCGTCGAGGATGTCGTACGGCGGCAGGCTGTCCTGGTCCGTCTGGTTGGGGCGCAATTCGGCGCTGGGCGCCTTCTCGATGGTGTTCAGCGGGATGATTTCCTTGTCCCGGTTGATCCAGCGGGAGAGGGCATAGACCTGGGTCTTGAAGACATCGCTGATCACCGCCAGACCGCCGCACATGTCGCCGTAAAGGGTGCAATAGCCGACCGCGAGTTCGCTCTTGTTACCCGTGGTGAGGAGCAGCGCGCCGAACTTGTTGGAGATGGCCATGAGCAACAGGCCGCGGGCGCGGGCCTGGATGTTCTCCTCGGCGATGTCACGGGGCATTCCGGAAAACAGCGGCGCCAAGGTCGCCTCACCGGCCGCGACGACATCCGCGATCGAAAGCGTGTGATACTGGATCCACAGGTTCTTGGCCACCAGGGCGGCGTCGTCACGGGAGTGCTGGCTGGAGATGACCGAGGGCAGGCTGACGCCGATGACGTTCTGCGGGCCGAGCGCCTCGGCGGCGATGACCGCGGTGAGCGCCGAGTCGATGCCGCCGGATAGCCCCAGCAAGGCCTTCTTGAAACCGGTCTTTTGCGCGTAATCGCGCACGCCGAGCACGAGGGCCTCGTAGATATCGGCGAGATCCTCCTGTTCGAAGGTGGGGTGAATGTCCGGCGAATCCTCCGCAAGCGCCGGCTTGGCCTGGCGGCGCGCCGGGCCGATGGCGCCCACTTCCACGACCTTGAGTTCCGAGCGAAAGGCTCCCAGTCCCGCCAGCACGCGGCCTTGGGCGTCGGTGGCCAGGCTGCGCCCGTCGAAGAGGAGTTCGTCGTTGCCTCCGATCGCATTCACATAGGCGACGGGGCAACGGAGCTGCCGGGCGGTATCAGAGACCAGCTTTTGACGGATGCCACCCTTGCCATGATTCCAGGGACTGGCGGAAAGGTTGACCATCAGCGCGCAGCGGCCCGCCAGTTGCGTGACCGGGGAGGCTCCGTTGTAGAGCCGCCGGGTGGAGATCATTTCGTGGGTCCAGATGTCCTCGCAGATGGTGATGCCGATACGCAGGCCGGCGAACTCGACGACGGTCGGCGCCTCGGCGGGCTCGAAGTAGCGGTCCTCGTCAAAGACGTCGTAGGTGGGCAACAGGCATTTTCGTGCCGTGGCGATGATCTTGCCCTCGTGGCAGAACACGGCGGCGTTGAACGACGGGCGGCCCGTGCCGCTGGTGTTGGTGGTGATGGTGCCGATCACGGCGGGCACACTCCCGATCCGGGCCGCAAGCTGCTGGGTGGCCTGTTCCACATCGCTGACGAAGCGCTTCTTGAACAGCAGGTCGCGAGGCGGGTAACCGCTCACCACGAGTTCGGGAAAGACCACCAGCTCGGCGCCTTGGGCGACAAGCGTCTGGTAGGCGGCCTCAATGAGGCGGCTGTTGCCGGCGAGGTCGCCGACGATGGTGTTGATCTGGGCCAGGCCGATGCGCATGGAAAATTGGTTAGACAACTTGGGTGCAAACCTGCGGACTGCAACCTCATAGCCCAGAATGACACCAGAGATTTCACCCGCACCGCTCATCCTCGCCTCGGCCTCACCGCGCCGGCGCGAACTGCTGGAGCAAATGGGGCTGACGTTTCAGATCATTCCCGCCGAGGTGACGGAGCATGAGGCGGAGGACGCCGATCCGCGGGAGATGGTCCGCCACAACGCCGCGCTCAAGGCCGATTGGGTGGCCGAACGCCACCCCGAGGCGACGGTCATCGGGGCAGATACGACGGTTTTCATCGGTCAGACCGTGCTCAACAAGCCCCGGGACCTGGGCCATGCGCGCGACATGCTGCGCATGCTGAGCGGCCGCAGCCACACCGTGTTCACGGGATTGGCGGTCCGCCGGACGCGGGACGGCCTGAAACTCGACCGCGGGGTGGCCAGCGAAGTGACCTTCCGGACGCTGGATGAGGCGACGATTGAGCTCTACCTCAGCCGGGTCCACACCCTCGACAAGGCGGGTGGCTACGCGATCCAGGAGCACGCGGATCTGATTGTGGCGCAATATACGGGATCTTTGAGCAATATTGTGGGTCTTCCCGTGGACGAAATGAAACAACTTTTGACTCAAGCCGGTCTCCGGTGCTGATTTTCATCCCGTGAGCACCGAATTTGCCCTGCCTGGCGAACGACCGCTGGCCCCGGATAAAGGACCCTCCGACCGCTCGATCATCATCGGCGTCGCGGGGACGCTGCTGTTTCACATCCTGCTCGTCTGGCTGACTCCGCGGTTTGCCTTCGACGAGTTCTCCGGCGTGCACACGGGCATCCACATCACGAGCAAGGATCGCGGCAAGAGCTTCGACTTCCAACTGGCCGACTCGCCGCAGGAGAAGCCGCGCAACCCCCTCCAGTTCGTCGAGACCAACCCGGATGCCCCGGCCAATGAGCCGGACAAGACCGACAATTTCAGCAACCGCAACCAGCAGTCCGCCCAACTCGAGGCCCCCAAGGAGATTGATCCCCTCAACCGGCCGAGCATCAAAGACGCCCAGGACAAGATCAAAAACGACACCGCCGTCGTCACCGGCGACATGTCCGAGCCGCAGATGGGCGCCGCCGCCATGCCCGAGTCCCTCCAGACCGCAGAGGTCGACCAGCGCGAACAAAAGCTCCGGATGGAACTGGTCCCGCTCAGCGGCTTCGACAAAAGCGAAGGCAAGTCCGAGGACGGCATCGCCACCAACGTGGCCGACAGCAAGAAGCCGACGACCAACGCCGATCGCAGCGTGGAAGGCGCCCGGGATGGCAAGGAGGCCGACGGCGGACTTGTCGCCGTCAGCGCCACGCATCAGGCCCAGCCCAAAGCGAGGCCGAAGCTCACCGCGCCGCGACCGACCATTCTTTCGAACCGCGTAACCGGCACCAGCAATCTCGGCATCGTCGGCATGGACGCCCGTTGGAGTGAATATGGCGATTACCTGAACGAGCTCATCGAAATCGTCCAGACGCAGTGGTATCGCATCTTGCGGGACAGCGCCGTCTCGCCCCCGCGCGGATCGCATGTGGTCATCACCTTCAAGATCAACTCCAAGGGCGAGACCGACATCGTGAAGGTCGAGGACTCCGACGCCGGCAAACAGGGCGTGTTCTCCTGCCAGAACGCCATCCAGGCCCGGCAGCCCTACCGCAAGTGGACCGACCAGATGATCGCCGTGCTGGGTGATGACCAGACCCTGACGTTCGCCTTTTATTACCAATAACCCAATGGGACCACTACCGGCAGATTTTTGGGAAACTCTGCCCTTGGGCGGCAATGTACGGCTGCTCGCCCGTGATGCGAACGGCCTGGCCGCCTACGACAAACCCGCCGGACTGCTCTCACATCCCAACGACTCCAAGGACGAGCCCCGCTCGTTGCTCACCTGTCGCTACGACAAGAATGCGCAGTGCTACCACTGGAAGAACACCGAGGGCGCGGAGCGCAAACTCTGGCTCCTGAACCGGCTCGATTCCGCCACCTCGGGCGTGATTCTGGTCACCGCCAGCGAGAAGCTCGCGCTCGTCATTCGCGAACACTTTGCCCGCAAGCAGGTGCGCAAGGTCTACAACGCGCTCGTCTTCGGCCACGCCCACACGAAGAAGGAGATCTGGCGTGACTTCCTCGCGGTGAACAAGAAGGGCGGCACGGTGCGCACCGCGACGGCGGGCAACATCCCGTCGGAGACCCATTTTGAGGTGATCCGGCATACGCAGAAAAGCCTGTCCACCTCGCTGATCCGGCTCGAACCCCGGACCGGCCGCAGTCACCAGCTCCGCGTGCAGTGCGCGAAACGCCATCTGCCGATTATCGGCGACCAGACGTACGGTGATTTCGGCCTGAACCGCGAATTCGCCAAAGCCCACAAGACGAAGCGGCTGTTCCTACATTCGCTGGAGACGGCCTTCACCTACGAGTTCGGCGGCAAGACCTTTTCATTCAAGGCCAACGCGCCCCTGCCGCCGGAGTTCTTGGTGGCGTATTGAGAGCGAGGGCGGTGGACGCAGTGGTGGCAGCGATATTCGCGGACGGTCGGAGACCGACCCTCCACGAACATGGCGGACTGCCTTTTGGAGGGCTGGTCTCCCGACCAGCCGTTCAGTCGTGCCAGCGCAAAAGATTCATCTCACCCTGATTTGGCCAATCGTCAGTGTTTGCCACCAACCCAGCCCGGACGGGATTGGCGCGGACGTATTCCCATTTCGTTGCGTAGCTTTCGTGCTGGCGTAGTTGGGTGTCCCAGAAGTTGGGTTGCCAGAGCGTCCCTTCTTCTGCTTTGAGCGCTTTGCAGAGCGAAGATTTCCAGAAGCGAACCCAGAGCCCAAGAGGTCGGGGTGGTATTACTCCGGGGGCGCAAAACAGATGGATGTGATCGGGCATGATCACGTAGCGGCCGACCAACCAGTGGGTCGCGCGTGACCACGCAGCTTGCAGAGCCCGATGGACTTCATTCGTCGCGAGCAGCGAACGTCGCTTCTTTGTGCATACCGTCAAAAAGATGATGACCGATTGATTGGGTTTCGCCACCGGAGAGGGATGCGCGGGACGTAGTCGCTGGAGTAGGGCGGGATTTGCGCCTGCTGCGTTCATGCCTTCGGTCGGTCTGGAGACCGACCCTCCACCAGTAGGACAGGTTGTCTTTTGGAGGGCCGGTCTTCCGACCGGCCGTTGGGGCCTAGATTCGGATTCAGACATATTGATTCGGCCCAACGGGAAATGGATATCTCGCAGGCATCGTGGCAAAGCCAAAAATGGCACGTACGAGCTCCGGCGAACCTTTTTAAACTCCATCTGGGGATAGCAGCTCGCGCCTATTTTCACCCAGATGTGGTCGTGCCGAACAGCGTATTTCTGGAGCGTTGGTCTCCTGACCAACCGAGGCCGGTCAGGAGACCGGCCCTCCAAGGCAACCTCGCGGGCACTGATTTCGATTCCCTACAATAGACTCAGCTGCGAATCATCCGCGGTGCTGACGGTGATCTTCTTTTTTGGCTTGGATGAGGGGGCGGCGGGCAGCGTGACGGTCACGTCGTCCGATTCCAGTTGCGCGAGGATCGTCTTGGCGCGGTCGATGACAGGGAGGGGCAGGCCGGCGAGGCGGGCGACCTGGATGCCGTAGCTGCGGTCGGCGGCGCCGGGCACCACGCGTCGGACGAAGACGATGTCGTCGTTCCATTCCTTCACAGCCACGGACCAGTTCTGCAGGCGGGGCAGATGCTTGTCCAACTGGGTCAGCTCCTGATAATGCGTGGCAAACAAGGTACGCGGGCCGCGGTCGGGATCGCGGTGCAGGTGCTCGACGACGGCCCACGCGATGCTCAGGCCATCGTAGGTCGAGGTGCCGCGACCGATCTCGTCGAGGATGATCAGCGAGCGGTCCGTCGTGTTGTTGAGGATGTTGGCGGTCTCGTTCATCTCGACCATGAAGGTCGAGTTGCCGCGGGCGAGGTCGTCGTTGGCCCCGACGCGCGAGAAGATGCGGTCCACCAGGCCGACGCGGCAGGCCTTGGCCGGCACCCAGCAACCGACCTGCGCCATCAGCGTGATCAACGCCACCTGCCGGATGTAGGTGGACTTGCCCGCCATGTTGGGACCCGTGAGCAGCTGGATCTGCGTGTCGGTTGCCGAGAGCGCGGTGTCGTTGGGGACGAAGGTGTAGCTGCCCGCGAGGCCGAGGCGCTCGGTCTTCATCATCTGCTCAACCACCGGGTGACGGCCATCGGTGATGGTGAGGGCATCGCCTTCGTCCAACTCGGGCTGACAGTAATCCCACTCGCGCGCGAGCACGGCCCAGCCGGCAAGGACATCGAGCTCGGCCAGGGCTTCGGCCGTGGACGTGAGCGCGGCGGACTCCGCCAGGACGGCGGCCACCAAGGCGGAAAAAAGCTCCAGCTCGCGGGCGAGCGATTTCTCCTCGGCCGAGAATATCTCCTTCTCCTTCAGCTTGAGCTCCTCCGTGACAAAGCGCTCCCCGCTGGCGGTGGTCTGCTTGCGGACGTAGTCGGCGGGCACGTTGGCGAGATTGGCCTTGGTGACCTCGATGTAATAGCCGAAGACGGAGGTGTAGCGGACCTTGAGACTCTTGATGCCGGAGCGCTCCTGTTCCTTGCGCTCGAGCTCGGCCAGCCAGCTCTTGTTGTCGGTGGTCAGACCGCGGAGGCGGTCGAGTTCCGCATCGTGCCCCGCCCGGATGTAGTTTCCTTCCTGCAGGTCGTTGGGCAGCTCGTCGGCGAGAGCGTGCGCGAGCAGCTCGCGGAGGGCGGGCAGATCGGTGAGGCGCTGCCGGATGTGGGAGATGACCCCGCCATTCTGGCCGACAAGGTGCGCATCCAGCAGGTCCAGGCCCGCCATGATCGGAGGAATCTGGGCGAGGGTGTCGCGCACGCCGCCGAGCTCGCGCGGATTGCGCAGGCGGTTTTGCAGGCGGCTCAGGATGCGCGGGATGTCCCGGATCTTGTTGAGCTGCTCACGCAGGTTGGCCAGGTCGGCGGGCTGCGCCACGAACTCGCCCACGGCAGCCTGACGGCGTTGGATCTCCCGCAGGTCGAGAGCCGGCGCGGCCAGCCAGCGCTCAAGCAGGCGCGAACCTGCCGCGGTCGTGGTGCGATCGATGGCCCCGAGCAGCGAGGCCTCGCGCGTGCCGCGCGTGGACGAGAAGATCTCCAGGTTGCGCAGCGTGGCGGGGTCGAGCAGCAGGGTGCGGGCGCTGCGGTATTCCTGCAGGGAGCGCAGGTTCTCCGGTTTGGCGCAGAGGTTTTCCGTCGCGTAGTACACCACGGCTCCGGCGGCCCCGAGGGCCGGATGGTTGTGAGCCAGCCCGAAGCCCTGCAGGTTGAGCACCCCGAGGGCCTCCATTACGGTGCGAGCGCCATCGGTGACTTCAAAATGGTAGCCGGGCAGCTCCGAGCAAAGCCGCGGTGCGCAGAACTGGTGCAGCGCATGAACCGCGTGCTGCTCGTGCGGCGCCGATGCCCATTTCTCCAGCTGACCCTCAATCAGTACGAGCTCGGCGGGATCGAGCGCGGTCAGGACCGGCAGCAGGTTTTCCGCGCGCGCGTCGGAGGCGAGACGGAATTCCCCGGTGGAGAGATCCAGCCACGCAGCCTGCAGGCCGGCCTCGTTGAGCGTGAGGGCGCAGAGGTAATGATTCCTCGCCGCGTCGAGTTGGCTCGCGGCCAGCGTGGTGCCGGGAGAGAGGATCCGGGTGAGCTGGCGCTTGACGAGCTTGCCGGCCTTGGCGGGCTCGGCTTGGTCGCAGATGGCCACCTTCTTGCCGGCGGCGAGGAGCTTGGCCACGTAGTTCTCCGCGGCGTGGTGCGGGATGCCGCACATTGGCGTCTCCTGACGGCGCGTCAGGGTGATGCCGAGCAGGCGGGCACCCATCTCGGCGTCCTCAAAAAACATCTCATAGAAGTCACCCAGCCGGAAGAGCAGGAGGGTGTTGGCGGGGAGACCGCGCTTCACCTCAAAATACTGCTGCATCATCGGCGTGAGCTTTTCTGTCATAGGGCGTGTAGAGGGAAGTGAGTAGCGGGAAGGCCGGCGGTGGCTACCAAATTCTACTCGCAAGCCGCCTCCGGCCAACCTCACCCTTGGTCATGGGTCTCAAACTCCATCATCTCGACCTGGGCGGGGCGGGGCGCCCGCCCATGATCGTCCTCCACGGACTGCTGGGGTCGTCGCGCAACTGGCTCAGTACCGGACGCGATCTGGCGCGGCATTTCCATGTGTTTGCGCTGGATGCCCGCAACCACGGCAAGTCGCCGCATGCCCCGGAAATGAACTATGATGTCCTGGCCCAGGACGTCGCCGGCTGGATGCAGGACCAGGGGCTGGCCCGCGCGGCGATCGTCGGACACAGCATGGGGGGCAAAACGGCGATGCTGCTCGCCTGCCGCCGGCCCGAATTGGTCGAGCGGCTCGTGGTCGTGGACATCGCCCCCAAGGACTACTCGTGGGCGGCCCATCGCGGGGAGTTCGCCGCCATGCACGAACTGGATCTGACGAGCCTCACCTCCCGCAGCGAAGCCGAGTTGCGCTTCGAGGCCCGGGTGCCGAATCTGGGCGTGAGGAAGTTTCTCTCCACCAACCTGACCCAGTCTGACGATCGGAAGTGGAGCTGGCTGATCAACCTACCGGTCCTGACCGAGGCCCTCCCGGTTTTGGAGAGAAACGCCCTCGGCGCGGCCGATCGCTTTGCAGGCCCGACACTGTTTGTGCTCGGCGGCCGCTCGCGTTATGCCGAATCGGGCGATCATGCGCTGATGCGCCGGCACTTCCCGGCGGCGCAGATCGAGACCATCGCCGAGTCCGGTCACAACCCGCACATGGACGCGCGGGAGGAATTCGTGAGGGTGGTGACACTCGGCAGCTGAAAGGATTGAGTGGCGCCCGCGGCCTGCTCGGGGCCGGCCTTCACTCACCCGACCTGACCGCAGCCTCACGTCTCGTTGACCACGGGCACGTGATTGCGCATGACCTCGGCGCGGCTGCGCTCGGCGAAAGGCAGCCAGCGGCGTTTCGCCCAGCGGTTGTACATGATGAGACCGCGCAGCCACTCGTCGCAGGTCATGGCGATCCAGATGCCGACCAGACCCCAGCCGAGGTGGAGACCCATGAACCACGAGTTGGGCACCCAGATCAGCCACATGCACAGGATGCCGACGCGCATCGGAAAACGCGCGTCACCGGTGGCCCGCAGCGAGTTGATGACGACGATATTTAGAACCCGTCCGATCTCGAGCACCAGGGAGAGTCGCAACAGGAGCGCGCCCCCCGCGATGATCTTGGGATCGTGGGAAAAGAGCCCGATCAGATGTGGAGCAATGATGGCGATGATGATCATGCCGCCGGCCGTCAACAGGAGGCAAAGCTTCAGGCTGCTGAGCAGCTGCCGGTAGGCCCCGTCGAAATCACCCGCGCCGATCATCCGGCCCACGACTATTTCCGTCCCCAGTCCCAGCGACAGGCTGAATAAAATCACGAGCGACTGCACCGTTTGCGAGTAGGCCATTATGGAAAGGCTCTCGGCTCCCATGCTGCCGATAAAGCCCGTGATTGTGAGCAGGGCCAGCCAGTACGTCATGTGCTCGCCCGCTGCAGGCAGGCCGATGTGCAAAATGCGCCGGATACGCTCGAGGGAGAGGGTGAAGGGCGTCCGCCAGTGCAGCCGGATGCCCAGCCGCCGGTGCAACAGGAACAGCAAGGCGGTGGTGGCCACCAACCGGCTGAAGACGCTGGCCCAGGCGACGCCTTCCACGCCAAATTTCGGCAGGCCAAAGAAGCCGAAGAGCACCAAGGACACGCCGACGACGTTGAGGATATTCTGTCCGACCGTGACGAACATCACGTCCCGCGTGTTGCCATGGGCGCGCAAGATGGCTCCGACCGCAGTGTTAATGGCCTCCAGAAAGAGCGTGCCGCCCATCAGGGACAGGAATGGGACCGCATACACCATCAGGTTATCCGGCAACTGCATAAGCCGGAGCAGCGGCGCGTTGAACAGAAACACGGGGATGCTCACGAACAGGCCCATCCAGAGATTCACCCCCAGGGCCGTGCCGGCGATGCTCTCCGCGCCCTTGCGGTCACCGGCGCCAAGATGGTGGGTGATGACCACGTTGGTGCCGATGCCGATGAAATTGAAGCAGATCAGGGCCAGCATGATCAGCCGGTGGGAAACCCCGAGGGCGGCCACGGCACCGTCGGAGACATGGGCGACCATGAACGTGTCCACCGTGCCGATGAGAATGCGCAGGCTCTGCTCGACGAAGATCGGCCAGGCGATCGCGAGCAGGGTGGGCGTCTTGGTGGGCGTGGGAGGTTGCATCTGGCGGACTGAGCAACACGGGCAACGCGCCCATGAGTAAAGCCGAATTCCGGCTGACTCGCTCTAACAGGTGAGCACGGGCGCCGCGCCCGGTCGCTCAATGCCTGGACCAGATCCGCAGCGAACTCAGAAGGAAGTTCTCCAAGGCGACCGACTCGTTCAAATTCAGGCGCAGCAGGCCACTGTCGTGCTCCAACTGGGCGATCGCCGCGACCACGGACCGGCGGGCGTTCTCATCGCCTTCGAGGAGGCGGGCGTGGGCATGGCGGCGGGTGGCGTGCTCGATCTCGGCAAAAAGCTTGGAGCGGACGCCGTTGGCGATGCCGGTCTCGATCGCGGCCTGTTCATCGTCGTCAAGATCGGCCGGCAGCTTTTCCTTTTGCTGTTTCCAAATCTGGTCGGTGGCGGCCGCCAGGACGGCGTTGAAGCGGGTGATGAGGCCGTAGACCGAGATGACCTGGTCGGCGATCGCACGCTTGTCGGCCTGACCGGCGGCGAGCTGACCCAGCCAGGTCGTATAGTGCGCCAGAGTGCCTTGCCAGAGTTCGCGCACGGCGGGATCGGCATCGACGAGGGCCTCGTGGCCGGCGTCGGTAAAGCGGAATAACAGGCAGCGGCTGCGGATCGTGGGCAGCAGCGAGTAGGGGCGCGTAGTCAGCAACAGAATGGTCGTGCTGGCGGTGGGTTCCTCGAGGGTCTTGAGGAAGACGTTGGCGGAGGCCTGGTTCATCCGGTCCGCCTCGTAGACCACGAGCACCTTGCGATGGGAGATCTGCGGAGAAACCTGGATCCGCCCGATGATCTCGCGCATGGGTTCCACGCCGATCTGGCGGGACTTGCCGGCGGGCCGCAGGGCCAGGAAATCGGGATGCTGCTTCGGGGCGAAATACTGGGAAGGCTGCCGCGGGTCGTTGAGCAGCCGGTCGGCTATGGCGTGGGCGACGGTGGCGAGCGTGCTGAGGTTTTCGCCATGGAGGAGCAGGCTGTGCGCGAGGCGCTGCCGCTCGATGGCGCGCTCGATCACGGCCACGGTCGGGGTGCCAGCGAGAGCGGGCGGCCAGGGGAGGCGTTCAGCGACGGTGGACATCAACGAAAGGGCGTGGGGCTCAGGCGAGACGCTTTTGCACGATGGCCCAGATCTTCTTGTCCAAGGCGTCAGGCGAAAGGGTGCCGTCCAGCACGACCACCCGGTCCGGCCATTCCTTGGCGAGCAGGAGGTAGCCTTCCCGCACCATTTTGTAGAAGGTGATGTTCTCGCGTTCCATGCGGTCGGGCAGATCGGAGGCCCGCTGCCGGACCCGCTGGAGGCTCACCTCGGTCGGCACGTCGATCACAATCGTGAGGTCCGGCATGACATTGCCCACGGCGAAGCGGTTGATCTCGTTGACGGGGCCCAGGGCGAGATTGCGGGCGATCCCTTGGTAGACCGTCGAAGAGTCGAGATAACGGTCCGTCAAAACCATGGCGCCGCGGGTGAGGGC
>Ga0066418_1000038_pt1 | contig 67178 bp, 57 predicted proteins | sample LakWasMet26_LOW6_2_FD_59545 | JGI IMG/M metagenome (GOLD analysis project Ga0066418, IMG submission 59545) | Freshwater sediment methanotrophic microbial communities from Lake Washington under simulated oxygen tension - Sediment Metagenome 26_LOW6 | ecosystem: Environmental > Aquatic >... | reverse complement strand
CTGATGCAGAGGCCCCACGCCGTACCCCAGGCCGAGAGATGTGTAGAAGCGATAGGGTTTTCAACCCGCGGACGCGGGGCGCCCTTCCCCCTTTCGCCGTCGCAGCGTCAGGCGAGCGGTGGGCGCCCGAGGACCTCGTCGATCCAGGCGCCGAGCTGCGCGCCCGACGACGTGGCCGTGAGGGGATGGTCGTCGTCGACCTCGATGAGCCGCGCCCGGGAGCCCGCCACCAGCCTCCTCGAGTGCTCGATGGGGACGACCGCGTCCTGCCGCGCGTGCACCACCAGCACCCGCTCGGCGACGGAGGGCGGGAGCGCGGACAGCGGCGCAGGGACGGCGCCTCGCCCTCGGGCGGCGACCAGCTCGTGCGCTGGACAGAGGAGCACCGTGGGGCCGCTCCAGGCGCCGGACTGGAGGAGCCTCAGCGCGACGGCGCCGCCGAAGGAGGAGCCCATCACCACGTCGATGGGGCCGCGCGCGAGCGCCCTGCGCTGCACCGCCACGCTGCGAGCGAAGGCCCTGCGGGTGATCGCGGCCTTGGCGAGCGGACCCAGCGCCGCCGCGAGCGACACGCCCCCGACGAGCCCGCGCAGGCCCCGTCGCGCGGTCGCCCAGGAGATCGCCGCGAGGGTGACGCCAGCGCCCGCGATCACCGCGGGGTCTCGCAGCGCCCTCGCCCTGCCGCAGGGCATGAGCTCGCTCTCGACGTCGTAGCCCTGCTCCCTCAGCGAGACGGGCTTCCTTCCGGTGGGGCCCGACTCGAGGCCATGAACGAAGAGCACGCGCGTCATGGCCGCAGTGGAACACGAGGCCCGGCGCTCTTCCCAGCGGAGACGTCCCCGGTCGATCCATCCGGGGTGCGCGAGGCCTCGAACTCCCTCACGGCCCGGTTGATCGTCTCGAAGACCCGCAAGGCCCCGTCGGAGACGAGGCCCGCCCGCTGCAACGGCGTGAGCGCCCGGTCGTTGGCGCGCGCGATGGCCACGACGATGCCCTTCTCCCGCAGCGACGTGAGCAGCTCCGCGAGCATCTCGATGGCCGTCGCGTCGACGGCGCCGACGCCCTCGAAGTCGAGGACCACCCACTCCTCCTCGCCGGGGTTGCGCTCGAGCACGACCTCCAGCCGCTCTCGGAAGCGCGCGCTGTTGGCGAAGAAGAGCGGCGCGTCGAAGCGGAACACCAGCAGCCCCGGCAGGCTCGTCCCTCGCTGGTACCGGTCCGAGTCGACCCAGCCGTCGAGGCCCTCCGCGCGGGTGAGCACGGCGTCGTGGGGGAGCGCGACGCGCGCGAAGGCCACGAGCCCGGAGAGGCCCACCGCGAGCAGCACGCCGGTGAGCAGGTCGAAGACCATCACGCTCAGGGCCGTGGCGACGGCGACGGAGAACTCGACCCGGCTGACCCCCCAGAGCCAGCGGTACCCGGCCACGTCGATGATCGCGATCGCCGCGGCGACGATCACCACCGCGAGCGCCGACTGCGGGATCATCGACAGCGCAGGGGCGATGAGCAGCAGCGTCGCGAGCAGAAACGCAGAGGCCACGAGGCCCACGAGCTGCGTGTGGCTGCCGAGCGACGCGGGCACCGCCGTGCGGCTGGCGCTCGACGACACCGGAAAGCCCCCGGCGATCGCCGACGCCAGGTTGATGACCCCGAGGCCCGCGAGCTCCTGGTTGGCGTCCACCGCGTAGCCGCGCTTCGCGGCGATGGAGCGCGCCGTGAGCACGTTGTCCGTGTACCCGACGAGGACGATGCCCAGGGCGGTGGGGAGGAGCGCCACGAGGTCCGCGAGGCGGAGCGCCGGGAGGGAGAGCGAGGGCAGGGCGCCGTGGATGGTGCCGACGAGGCGCACGCCCCGCGCGTCGAGGTGACCGAGGCCCGCGACGAGGGTGGAGAGGGTCACCACGATGAGCGCGCCGGGGAGCTTCGGGGCCCACCTGCGCAGCGCGAGGAGCAGCGCGAGGCCCGCGCTGGAGAGCGCCAGGGTGACGGGCTGCACCGCGTCGAGCGAGCGCGCGAAGGACCACGCCCTGGTGAAGAACTGGTCCCCCGCGACGGGCGCTCCGGTGAACTTCGCGAGCTGGCTCGACAGCAGGGTCATGCCGACGCCGGTGATGTACCCGACGAGCACGGGCTTGGAGAGGAGCTGCGCCAGGAAGCCCATGCGCAGCGCGGCGCCGAGCAGGGCGATCGCGCCGACGAGCAGCGCGAGGGTCGGCATGAGGGCCAGGTAGCGCGCCGGGTCGCCCGCGCTCAGGGCCGCGACGCCCGTCGCCGCGAGCACGGCGGTGCCCGGCTCCGGGCCGACGCCGAGGTGCCGCGACGAGCCCACGAGGGCGTAGGCGACCGGGGGCAGCAGCGCCGCGAAGAAGCCCGCGCTGGGGGGAAGGCCCGCGAGCTCCGCGTAGGCCATGCTCTGCGGGACGAGCATCGCGCCGACGGTGAGCCCGGCCAGGAGGTCCGCGCGGAGCCACGAGCGCTCGTAGCGGGTCAGCACCGAGAGCCCGGGGAGTACCGAGCGCCAGCTCACGCGCGCGGACCGAAGAGCCGCGCGACCGCCGTCTGAGAGTAGCCGTCCGCGCCGCGCCACGCGCCGGCGTGAACGAACTCGCCGCTCCCTCGCGAGGGGTCCGATGGGGCGAGCACGCCGGCCGCCGCGAGGATCTCGATGAGTACGTCGCGCTCGGGCTTCGACGAGGGGAGCGCGTCGGCGAGGCGCTTGGAGAGCTTCCCCGGCGTGTCCTTCGGGGGGGAGCTCGCGACGATCTCGAGGATCTTCTCCAAGGTCGCCCGGTCGTCGTCGGTGGGGGTCGCGGGCTCGGCGCGCTCCAGCTCGGAGAGGTCGAGGAGCGTGTACAGCGGGTCGCCGTGCCGGACGCCGCCCCACTTGTGGCGCTCGAAGTTGAGCACGTCGAGGTCCTCGTCGCGGTGCTCACGTCGCGCGCCGCAGGTGACGCAGGTGCCGAAGGCGTTGCCGACGTAGTCGTGAGGCCCCGCCGCGCTGGCCAGCACATAGCTCGCGAGGCCCGAGCGGAGGTCGAGGCGCCGCGAGGTGAGGCTCGCGAGGAAGGCCGCCGAGGCCTTCGCGAGCCCGATGGACTCCACGAGGCGACGGGTCTCGGCCGCGAGGGCGTCGTGCCCGATGGTCAGCGGGTCGAACATCATCCCGTGGAGCTTCGCGTACTCGCGGTCGGCCTCGGAGAGGTGGCGCGCGCCCTGGTCGATCCAGCCCTTCGACGACCAGAAGGTGTCGAAGAGGATCTTCTTGGCGCGCGCGTCGGGCGCCGAGCCATCCTTCGCCATCGTCGCTCCTCTCACCGGGACACCTGCGCCGGGTCGAGCGGGACCACCTCTGCGAAGCCGGCGGTCTTCTTGAAGGTCATCGCGTGGTCGAAGGCCTCCACCGCGGCCGAGGGGTCGACGTTGTCCAGGTTGATCCGCTCGAAGGACTCGCGGTCGAAGGCCACGGAGAGCACCGGGACGTAGCCCTCGTGGCCCGTCGCAGGGTCGATCCGCACGTCCGCGACGTGCACGAACACCACGGGCAGCGGCAGCAGCGCGAAGGTCTCGCGGGCCACGCGGAGGGCGGCGCTGCACACGTGGTCCTGATAGATCTCCCAGCGGCGAGCGGCGGTCAGCTTGCGGCGACCGAGCTTGCCTGTCGGCGTGAGCACCGGCTGCTCCGTCGGCACCACCTCCGCGCGGTTGGCGAGCAGCCACGCCTCGACGCACCAGTCCTGCTGCATCGACACCCTGATCGATCCGCCCAGCTCGCGGAGCTGCTGGAAGGGCCCCAGGTGCTGGAGCACCGCGTCGCACGCGGCCACGTTGCCCGCGAGCACGCCCGCCGCCACGTCGTGGAACCACTGCCACCGCCCCATCGCCGCAGCGTCCGTCGCCGGGGGCGGCGGGGCGGCGGCGATGGCCCTCCAGTCCCAGGCGGCGGGTGCGGTGCGGTGGAGCGAGACCAGCTGCTGCACCAGCGCCTCGTGCGCGGCCACCGCGGCCGAGGGGTCGGCCGGCGCCGAGCGGGGAGCGGCGGTCGACGGCTTCGCGGGGGGAGCGCCGAGGGCGCCCGACCACGACGCGCCGGTGCCCGGGACCGAGGCGGTGTAGCGCGCTCCGTTGGGGCCGACGCCGACGCGGAAGCCGCGCACGCCCCACGAGACGCCGAGGCCCCCTGCGCCGAGGTTGAGCCGGAACCCTCCGGGGAGGTTGAGCCTCTTCGAGAATCGGAATCCCATCGGCCGCGAGGATGCCCCAAGCCTCCGCGCCCAGGGGAGTCCCCGGCGAGGTCCGTGCTCGCTGCCTCGGGGCCGACATCGAGGGACGGCGTCGCCATCGTCTCGCGAAGTCATGCGCGAGGTGTCACGAACGAAAGCCTCGGGGTGCAACGCTGCAAGGTTTCACCGTGGGGCGATGGGCCATGTGCCTGGAATCCCGTAGGTCGGCTCATGGCACGTCTCCTGCGATGTATCTCCCCGAGCGGCGGCGCCGGCGTCCCCCCCCAAACGCCAACGGTGACCGCTGCTAAGTATTTCATCGAGGCCGATCGTCCAGTGGTGGCGATCGGCCTCGAAGCCTATCGGGCGCATCGTCCGTGGCCGCGTCGGTCGCGGGAACCGCAAGGGCGCCAAGGGTCGCAAAGGGGGCTGTTCTTGAGGAGGGGCGACGGGCGCGATGTAGCGTGAACGTGGTGGCTTTGGAGACCGCGGGACCGCACCGCCACTCCTGATGAACAGCCCCCTTTGCGACCCTAAGCGCCCTTGCGGTTTCTCCCTCCCTCGCCGCCACCGCCTGCTCCGAATCCCAGGGCGGTCCGCCCGAACCTTCCTCTACGAGCCGGCGCGCTCGATCGCGCTGGCCGGGTCGGGGCCGCTCGGACTGAGCAGCGCGGCCATCAGCTCGTCTGGCGGCATCACGGCCGGGCCGGCGGGCGTCCTCGCCGCGGGGAGCAGGCGCAGCGCGCCGTCGCACCACCAGTAGAGGTCCGGGGAGAAGCGCTGGTTGGCGAAGGCCGGGTCGGACGCGACGCCGTCGAGCAGGTCGAGCGCCGTGGTGACCGCGCGGGTGAGGCGCTCCATCGCCGCGGCGTCGGCGCCGTTGCGCACCGGGATGGCGAAGAGCATCGAGCGCGCGGGCAGGCCGACGATGGCGCCCGCGGGGTACCGCCGCCCGAGGTGGTTGTGGAGGAAGTGCACCTGCGACGTGACGGCGTGGTCGCCGCCGGAGACCACCACGCCGGGTAGCTCGTGCGAGGGGAAGGTCTCGCGGCTCACGCGCTGGCGCTCGACGTTGGCGAGGGCCACCCGGAAGAGCTCGTCCTCCGACCGCTCCCAGCGCGCCGGGAGGTCGGCCGGGAGCGAGGCGATGGCGTTGCCGAGGTCGACGGCGAGGGCGGTGACGAGGCCGGCGCAGAGCGGGCGCGTGATGACCCTGTCGCGAGCCTCGCCGATCTCGTCGGTGCGGTACAGGTGGGCGAGGAGCCGCGGCGCGACGTCGGCGTAGGCCACCTCGCCGAGGAGGTCCGAGGACGGCGCGACGATCGCCCCGAGGACGGCGTCGAAGTGGGCGCGGGCGAGGGCGTGGTGCTGCTCGACGTCGGCGCCGCGGCAGCGCCCTGCGAGGTTGAATAGCCCGAGCTGCGCGAGCCGTCCGTCGGGGAACGCCGCGGTGAAGTGGTCTCCCTGGAAGCGCGCGAGGAGGCCGCGCGCGCCGAGGTCGCGGTCGACGGCGTGGAGCAGCGAGCGCCACTGCGCGAGCGAGAGGTGCGACGCCCACGCGGGGACGGAGGTGACGCGCTCGATGCGGAGACCGGCGAGGTGGTGCTGGCGTACGTCGACGACGCGCGCGGGGAACGGGCGGCGGGGGATGCGCATGGTGGGGGACCTCTCCTTCGGTGGCGGGGTACGGCCTCGCGGAGGAGGGGAAGAGCAATCGCGGCGCCAACGGAGGAGAACTCCCGATGGGCTTGTTTTCATGGCGTTGCGACGACGGCGCAGGGGGTGGCGGCGGTGGCGGCGGCGGGTGGCGGCGGACTACGATCGGGCGCGCGACACGACCACCACCGCGAGGTCGTCGTCCAGGGGCACCGGCGGTACCAGCGCCGCCCGCAGCAGCCGCTCGGTGCAGCACTCGGCGTCCCCTTCGCGCGCGATGGCGGCGATCGTCGCTGCGTCGACGTGGCGGAACAGCCCGTCCGATCCGACGACGAGCACGGCACCCGGACGCAACGTCTCGTCGAAGGCGACGGGCTCGGCGCACCCCGAACCCAGGCGTCTCCTGCGCTGACCGTCGGTGAGCCAGGGCGGCGTCCCGGGACGCTCCTGCCAGCGCTCGCGAGAGCGGGCCCACGGGTCATGGGCGATCTGGTCACTGGAGCGGATCCACGCCGACGACGGTGCCCCGTGGGTCCTATCGGCCGAAGGCGCTTTGTGTGTGAACGTTCCGAGGAGCGGAGGCACCATGAGCGCGATGACGATGCGCAAGGGACTTCGGGCCATTCTCGCGCTGGGTCTCGCCGGTCAGGTGGGCTGTCGCGATCGGACCGAACCGACGATCCGTCAGACCGCCGCACCGCTGACGCTGGGCGAGGAGCTCGTCCTCCTGCCCGACCTGCCAGGCGCGAGCGCTCCCGCTCAACCTCTCGGCCCGGCCGCTACCGCGTCGATCGGCGCGGTGCGCGCGACGGCGTGGGCGGAGTTCAACACCGGGTCGGTGGCGTTCTGGTCGGCCACGGGGGCCCTGCTCTCCCTCGCCAACCTCGGCACCGGACACACCGGCCGCCCGCTGGTGGCGACCGACGGTGCCGTCTTCCTCGTCGTGTGGCAGACGAATTCCCGCATCGTGGCCGCGCGCTTCGACGCGACCGGCACGCGCCTCGACGCCGCACCCTTCGACGTGTCCGTCGGCGGCCGGGTGGGCAGCCGCGGACAGACCCTGGCGTGCGTCCATGACGGGCGCGATTTCGTCCTCGCCTACAGCAGCGGTTCATCGGGCACGGTCGAGGTCGCCCGCGTCACGGTGGCCGGTGCCGTGCGCGACCGGGTCGCCGTCCCGGTCGTCGTGGGCGGCGTTGAACGTCTGCGCATTGCCCACACGGCGTCGGGCTACCTGGTCGCGGCCACCGCGATCTACTCGCCGACCTTCGTCCAGCGGCAGATCACCTACGCCCGCCTCGACGCCGCCCTGACGGTGCTCGACGCCACGCCCCGCACCCTCGCCGCGACCCCGCGCGAGCGGGGCCTCGAAGACGTCGCGACCGACGGAACCGACTACCTGATTCTGTGGACGGACGAGGCGATCCCCACGGCGGGAGCCTCCCGCCTGGTCGCGGCGAGGGTGAGCGCCTCGACCGGGGCCGCGGGTGTCGCCATCGACGTCGCGCCGGGCGTGGCGTCGGATGGCTACCGCGCGTGGGCCGAGCGTGTCCCCGGCGGGTACCTGATCGCTCGTCCCGGCGCGTCGCCAGCGAGCCCCTTCACCACGCGGCAACTGCTCGACACGGGTGCGTTCGTCGAGGCGTCGCCGGTGGCGCGGGCCGTGGGCGACGGGCTCTCGGGGGAGGTCTCGCGGGTGCGCGAGGGCGGCAACGTGGTGCTCACCTGGGCGTCGTCGTCGTCCTCGTCGACGGGACCGTTCGCGCTCAACGCAGCGACCCTCACCCCGGACGGCGCCGTGGCGTCGCCCGCGAGCCAGCCGCTGGTCGTCGCCGGGGGCACCCACGCGGCCTCGGTCGGGCTGGTGTGGAACGGCCACGATTTCGTCGCCGCGTGGACCGACACGACCTCGACCTGGGCGTCACGACTCAGCCGCGCCGGCGTGCCTGTCGACGCCCGCGGTGCGCCGATGCCGCCGGGCGACGCGGACTCCCTCGCGTCGGCCCCCGGACAGGTCGCCTACGCGCGGTCGATCCGCCAGGGCGGCGTGCCCGGCAACCAGGTCTACGTCGTGCACCGGCGCGATGGCGCCCTCGCCGCGCTCGGCACGGAGCGGGACCTCTTCACCTGGGAACGTCCCTCCGTGGTCCTCGGGGCGGGCGGTGCGCCCGGCTACCTCTTCAGCGCCGCCACGAGCTACGTGGCGGGGCTCACGACCGAACTCTACTTCCTGGGCGCCGATGGCGTGCTCGCGGGGACGGTCAGCCTCTTCCGCACCCGCGACGACTACCCGACCTTCGCCGTCGCGGCCAGCAGCACTGCGTGGGGCGTCGCCTGGTTCTCGCGTATCGACGATGTGACTGCCGACACGTGCGCGGTCGTGATCAACCAGTTCACCCCGGGGGGCGTCTTCGCCACGGTGCCCGTCAACGTGCCGACCGATTGCGCCGAGCGCGCGGCGTCCCCCATCGCGGTCGCGTCCGACGGCACGGACTTCCTCGTGGCGTGGAGCGTCGGGACGGCGACCTCCCCGGTGCGGGCGGTGCGCGTGCGGGCGGACGGGACGCTGGTCGACGCGGCGCCGCTCGCCCTCTCCGCGACGGGTGGCGCGCCGAAGGCGGTCTGGGACGGCAGCGCGTACACCGTCGCGTGGACGGCCGGCGCATCGGCACCCATTTCCGGTGTGCGCGTCGACGCGAGCGGCCACGTGCGCGACGCCACCTCCGTCCTCGTCGCCAGGGCCCGCGCGGGGTCGGACTTCGCGCTCGCCTCGGACGGCGCAGGCGTCGTCGCGCTCGGCTATCTTCGCGCGGCGTTCGGGGGCGTGGTCCGCCCGCAGGTGCGCCTGCTCAGTTGGGGAGCTGGTGGCGGCGACGCGGGCGTTGTCGATGCCGGCGGCGACGCGACGGTCATCGTGCCGAGCGACGCGGTCTCGGTCCCCGACGCGGTCTCGGTTCCCGACGCGGTCTCGGTCCCCGACGCGGTCTCGGTTCCCGACGCGGACAGCGCGGACGTGTCGTCGCCCGATGTCGCGACGGCCGACGCTCCCGTCGTCGATGCGACCTCGTCCGGGGACTCGGCCCCGGCGTCACCAGACGACGGTGGCGGCTGCTCTGCTGCGCCGCACCGAACGCCCGCGCGGTGGCAACCCTTTCTGTTCGTAGCGCTGGCGGTGCTCTCGCGCAGGATGCGCCGTCGACCTTCAGTGACCTGATCGCCAAGGCGGCGTCCCGGGAACTCCTCCCAGCGCTCGCGGGAGCGGGTACTACGAGTCATGGGCGATCTGGCAACTGGAGCGAATCCACGCCGACGACGGTGCCCCGTGGGTCCTCCTATCGGCCCAGGTCGATCGTGGGAAGCGGAGGGCCGCTATCCCGACAACGCAACGGTGGAGAGCATCGCGCACGCTCTTCAGGGAACCTATGGACGAAGGGGGAGGAATCGCCATGCTGAACATGGACGTCCCTGCGACCGACGAAGACTGTGTTCACGCATATTACGGTCACATCATCACCCTGTTCGCTGTGTGATGGGGACCATGTGATCGTCGGTGACCCCGAGGCATCGAGCGCCACGTGGGTGCCAATCACGCCCGATGGCCACCTCGGGGAGAGCCGGTGGGCAGGTGAGGCAGTTCTTGCGAAGATGCTCAAGCAATGAGCACCGGACTGACACTTGAGGCCATTCGGTACGACACAGACGATCGACTCGTCGTGCTGTCCTTGTCGCTCGCCGGTCATGGGTTCGAGGAGCGGTTCATTCCAACTCCGCGGGGTGCCGTCGCATCCCCCCGGTCGCGACTCGGCTTCACGCGTGAGGAACTCGCGCTCCGTCCGGTGGTCGATCGCTGGCTCAGGGGTGAGGCGCTGAATCTGCCCGTGGCGGTCATCCCCCCCGATGGACTCTCTTCGCAGGAGCTTCGGCGCTGCATCTTCGTGGAGTCGGACTGGGCGAAGCGGGTACTCGTGTCTGCCGCCTGACCTCGCCCGCCCCCTGATCCGCCCCCCTCGCCTCCAGCTTGCCGCGCCCCGTTGGTCCTCCTATCGGCCGCTTCGCGCGAGCTGTTCTCGCTGGTCGGCGCGGGGAGGGTCGCCTCGAGGCGGAAGGAGAGCGTGCTCGGGGCCGCGAGGTTCACGGTGAGCGGCGCCGGGGCGGTGAGGTCGATCGCGCCGACGCGCTCGCCCCTCGGCGCGAGGAAGTACGCGGCGCACGTACCGATGCTGCCGAGGACGACGACGAACGCGCTGGCGATGAGGAGCCCGGGCGAGGAGCCGGATCGGGGGGCCGCGGAGGTCACCGCGCGCCGCTACGTCGCGGCGACCGTCCGCGCGAATCGCCCGACGCGTCGTGCACGGGCGTGGGGCGGCGCCTGCGGACGGCCTTGCTCCGGCGACTCTCCCGTCGTCCCATCCGAGCCCCGATGACGCCGCGCCGGCCCGCCTCGCTCCTCGCCGTTCTGTTCGCCACGCTCGCGTGCGTTCTCTCGCCCGACGAGCCGACGGAGACCGAGGCCCGGGCCGCGGCGCGCGCGCAGGCCGCCCTTCTCGGGCGGATGGAGCGCGACGTGGACGAGGCCCTCGCGGCCATCGATCTCGTGGGCGTCTGCCACCACCCCGACTGCCCCTGCCGCGAGCTCATCGATGAGCTGCGCCCGGGGTGTAGCGTGGTGAGGGCCGAACGGCGTGCGAGGGTGCGCGACGTGACCGAGCGCTTCCAGCGCGAGACCGTGCCGGCGTGGGCGCGGGAGACGCCCCTCCTCGGGGCGGAGGTCACCTTCCGGCTCCCTGACGAGGCCACCCAGCTCCTCGGCCGGGTGGCGCCCTCGACCCCGGGCCGTCGCAACGGCGCCGTCCGCGCGCCGCGGTCCGAGCTGGCGCACGGGGCGTGGCAGGGGGCGCTCGGCGGCCGGGGCCTCTACCAGACGGCCTGGACGCGCGGCGCGGCGCGCTACGGCGACGGCGAGTACCACCGCGGCATCGAGCTGCACTGGACGCGCGGGCACGGCGTGGCGCAGGCCTGGATCACCGCGTGGGTGCTCATCGACGGCTGGCGGCGCCCCGCCGCGTGGCCGGTGCGGTAGGAGGCGAGCGAGCCTACGGCGGAGCCCACGGTTCGACCGTCGTGAGCGTGTCGAAGAAGTCCCGCGGGCCGACGAGGGGGGGGGCCCCGCGCGTCGAGCGCGTCGAGCGAGGCGTCGGAGGGCGCGGCCCACGACAGCCAAGGCGGCGTCCCGGGACGCTCCTGCCAACGCTCGCGAGGGCGGGTACTACGGGGCACGGGCGATCGGGTACCTCGACACAGGGGAAGTGAAGGGTTGAGCGACGGGGCGACGGTCACGTCATCCCAGCGCTCCTCGCCGGGCTCTGGAGTTCAGCTGTAGGGCAGGATGGCCTCGAAGCGGGTTCCCGCCTGAAGGCCCGCGACCATCGACTCACAGAGCACGCAGTCGGCCCTGAACGTGACCGGGCCGCCCTCTTCGGGGAGTGGGTCGACGTAGCTCGCCCCCAGAAACTCCGCGGGCGCGTGGGAGTTGGCGTACCCGTGGTTCCATAGCCAGTCGAAGCGCGGATCGGACGGACCGCACGCGGTCAGGAAGGCCTCCGCGCCGGGCGCGTCCGCGAGCACCGCCGCGACACGGTCGCGCGGGATGAAGGCGCTCGCGTCGGGGCTCTGGATCCGCAGCCGAAGCCGCACCACCGGCCCCAGCTTGCGGATCGCCGTGGCCCTCGCCTTCAGCGGCTTCGCGAGCTGCGGGGCGTCCTCGAGGTACTTCGCGACGAAGGACGAGAGCCACTCGGCGTCGACCGGCGCCTTCTCCAGCACCTCGACCGCCACGTCCTTCTTCCGCGCGACAGCTTTCAACGCAGTGGCCTGCTCGCGCAGCGTGGCGCGCTGCTCCTCGCGGTGCCAGCCGGTCAGGAACCCGCACGAGAGCCCCAGCTCCAGGTAGCCGTCCAGGTCGTCGGCGACGCGCCGGCTGTCGCGCTCGTGACCGACCTCCGCGACGTGGACGCTGGTCGCACCATCGGCGTCACGCACGAGCCACGCCCGCGACTGGTCGTCGTGGCGGTCGATCAGCGCGAACTCACGCCCCGGAGGGAAGGCGAGCTCGCCGCGCTTCTTCCCGTACCAGCCGAAGTCCTGCTTCAGCAGCGTGGCCGCAGAGGGGATCGCGAGTCGGCCGACGAGGGCTCCTTCACCCCGGCGCCCCGGGGCCGAGTAGCCGATCTCCGCTTCGGCGACGTGGGCCAGCGTGGCCGCGAGGACCTCTCCATAGAGGGCAGCGAGCTTCTTCTGCGTGCCGCTCTTGCAGCCGAGGCACCCGCGCGAGATCGACGAGTACTGGTCATCGAGCTTCACTCCGGGCGTGGACGAGAGCCTGCCCACCAGGCTTCGTAGATTGCATTGAGAGAATGGCACCGCGCCGCGATAGCAGGCCATCCAGGCTGTCTTCAAGACCCGGCAGTGTCGGTCTCAGGCTCCAAGGCACATTCGCCCGCTCCCGGGACCCAGGAGCACGCCACATGGCGTGCCCTGCGGAGGCGGTCGCGGGCGCCACCGTGGGCGCGGCGCTGGAGACGTACTTCGCGCTTCACCCCCCCGGATGCGGCCGTACGTCCTCGACGAGCAGGGGCGGGTGCGGCACCACGTGACGGTCTTCGTCGACGGGGCGCAGCCAAGGCAGCGTCCCGGCAACTCCTGCCAACGCTCGCGAGAGCGGGTACTACGGGTAATCGGCGATCTGGTACCTGGAGCGGATCGATGCCGACGACGGTGCCCCGTGGGTCCTCCTATCGACTCGCGCTGCGCACGCCGGAGGGGCGCCCCTCGTAGCTGGCCGCGAGCACGCCGCCGCGGTGGCGGCCGCCGACGATCACCGGGCGGCCGCGGAGGGCGGGGGGGTGTGACGGAGGCGTCAGGGCCGCGGCGTGGCGGGCCCGCGGGCGGGGACGAGGTACTTCGTGCCCTCGACGAAGGGGACGAGGTGGTCGATGAGCCACGCCGCGTCTCGCGCCTCGACCCGAACGAGTGGGGCCGCTTGTTCGCCTGCCCAGAACGCGACGAGCTCGACCTCGCCGTGCAGGGCCGCGTCGACCACCAGGCGATGCAGCGCCGCGCGAGATCGCTGCGATTGGTGAAACTCCTCGCGCTCGTTCGGGAGCAAAGCCTCTTCGAGGGCGACGGCCTCGGCCACCGAGTCGACGCCCTCGTACCGGAGGCCGTCCGACTGGAACCCGCAGCCGCAGCCCTCGTACGCGCCTACGTATGCGATGCAAGGGGAGGTCAGGTGGGCGCGGACTGCTTCGTCCGCCGGGACGTCCTCCACCCTGATCGCAGCGTCGCCCTCGACGATGACGCCGTCGAGAGGACGTTGGCTTCCGACCCACACGAAGAGGCACATGCCCATCCCCTTCTCATCACCACGTTCACGCGCCCAGCCCAGGCACCCCGAGATACACCTCGTCCACCACGAGGTCCCCACCCAGGTCCGGCAGCCGGGTCACCCCACCCCTCTCGGCGATGGTCAGGGTCCACGTCCCGTCGCCGTTGCGACGATAGTGCTCCAACCGGGCGCTCTCCTGCGACGCGAGGAGGTAGTGATCCAACGAAGGAGTGCGGAGGTGGTCGGCGAACTTCTTCCGTCGGTCGTCGCTCTCGGTCGAGGCCGACAGCACCTCGACGACCATCACCGGGTTGGTGATTGCTGCGGGGTCCACCGCCGCAGGCACGATGTCCCCGTACACCACCGAGAGGTCGGGGTAGTAGCTGCTGCCCGTCGCCACGACGTGGATCTTCGCGTCGCTGGAGTACACCCGGCACTGCCCGCGACCCGGGCGTACCAGCCCGACCAGCGCCGCACCCAGCTGCATCGCGAGCTGCGCGTGCTCGGGCGTACCTCCCGCCATCGCGTAGGCCATGCCGTCGGCGAACTCGACCTTCGTTGCGCTCGTCCGCTCGAAGAGCAGGTACTCGGCATAGGTCATCGCCAGCTTCTCGGCCGCGCTCATGGGCGGACCGTATACCAACGCCGGGCGCCACGTCGAAGGCGCCACGCCCTCGCCAAGGCAGCTCATGGCAGCGCTCGCGGGAGCGTGTACTGCTGATCATGGGCGCTCTGGTAACTGGAGCGGATCGATGCCGACGACGGTGCCCCGTGGGTCCTCCTATCGGCCAAGACCCAGGGCGTCGGCGGACCGGCGTCGCGGAGGGGAAACAGGTCGTCCCGTGAGGTCGATCGGGTGATCCCGGTTCTCCGCTGGTCGCATGGGATCACCACGCGACCGTCGTCGGTGAACTCGACGCGATCAGCGTCCGTCGTCACCGCGCGCACCGGTCACCGTCGCCCGCCCGCTCCGCCACCCCGCCAGGACGATGTGCCGCGCGTCCATGACCCGTCGCCGCGCTTCACCCCGCGGGCTCGTCGCGCAGGTGCTGCCTCGCGACGTTGGCCCACGGCCCCTTCGGGTCCAGTGCCAGGTACCGCTGCCAGTGCGCTCGCGCCTGCTCCTTGCGGCCGATCTCCGTGAGGGCCATCGCCAGGTTGAAGTGCGCCTCGGCGAAGTCCGGCTTCAGCGACAGCGCCCTCTCGAAGAGCGGAACCGCCTCGTGGTGCACCCCCCGCTCCACCAGCAGGTAGGCCAGGTTGTACGGCGCCTCGGCCTGCGACGGGTCGGAGGCGATGGCCCGCCGGTACATCGACTCGGCCTCCGCGCGGTCGCCCGCCACCAGCCGGAGATTACCCAGGTTGGTAAGCGCCGTGGCCAGCCGTGGATCAAGGTCGATGGCCTTGCGGTAGGCCTGCTCCGCGCGGTCGCGGGTGGTCTCCTCCTCGTCCAGGCGCAGGCCCTCCAGGTAGTGGGCGTAGGCGTCCCGCTGGCGCTTCGAGGGCTGCGGCCGCAGCGCGCGCACCACGTCCTCCCGCAGCGAGCTCAGCTCGAAGTCGAGCAGACGCTGGCCCGTGACGGGATCGAAGCGGGCCCCGTCCTGGCGGGCGACGAGCTGGTGGCCCTCCGCGCCGAGGCGGGCGTCGGTGACCGGCCGGGCCATGCCGGGCTCGGTGGTGCGCAGCGACTCCACCGCGCGGCGAATCGACCGGAGCGACACCCCGGCATCCACCAGCCGCCGGGTGGTGCGGGCCGCCAGCAGGTCGGCGAAGGTATACGCCCGGCGGTTTCCCGAGCGGGCGCTCGGGGCCACGATGCCCATGCGCTCCCAGCTCGCGAGACGCCCGGGTCGAAGCTTCAAGATCTCCGCGACCTCGCGCGCGGAGAAGAGCCGCGCCACGGTGTCGGTGCCCGGGGTCTCGGCGGTCGGCGGTCGGCGCACGGCGTCCTCGACGCGTCGGCCTCGGCCGAAGTCGACGTGGATCACCGGGCTCGGAGGGTTCTGTTCGGTCTGGTCGCTCACCGTGACGGCACCACCGTACCGTCGCGAGGCCCCGGGACGCGAAAATCGCGCGAGTGCGGTACACCCCAGGGCCCTATGGTGGTCATCGGTCTGACGGGCGGCATCGCGTGTGGGAAGAGCGCCGTGGCGGCGATGCTGGCCGAGCGAGGCGTGGCGATCGTCGACGCCGACCAGGGGGCCCGCGAGGTCGTGGCCCCAGGGAGCGACGGGCTCTCGGAGGTGGTCGCGGCCTTCGGCGAGGGCGTGCTCTCCCCCGACGGTTCGCTCGACCGCAAGCGCCTGGGAGAGCGGGTCTTCGGCGACGAGGAGGCCAGGAAGAAGCTCAACGCCATCCTTCACCCGCGCATCGCGCAGTGGAGCGCCGAGCGGTTCATGGCGCTGGCCGCGGAGGGGAGACCCTTCGCGGTCTACGAGGCCGCGCTGCTGGTGGAGAACGGAGCGCACCGGGCGATGGGCGGGCTCATCGTGGTGACGGCGCGCCCGGAGGTGCAGCGCGCGAGGCTCATGGCCCGGGACGGCATCGACGCCGCGGCGGCGCAGGCGCGCATCGACGCCCAGTGGCCGCTGGAGAAGAAGGTCGCGGTCGCTACCGAGGTGATCGACAACTCGGGCGACCGCGAGGCCTTGCGGGCGCAGGTGCAGGGGCTCCATACGCGGCTGGTCGAGGCCTACGGGCGATAAGCGGCGGCGCCCGGGCTGCGCGGTTGTGTTGGCCTTCGGGGCTGATCTAGAGTCCGCGCGCAAAATCCACGGTTGGAGGGACTGAACCCATCATGCGTACGAGCGATCCGGGCGACCACGATGACCTGCCTGAAGTTCCTGACGTCCCTGATGAGCCTTCGGGCGACAGCGGGGCGATGATCAGCGACGACGAGGCCGTCCGGCGCATCAACCGCCGCGTGAGCCCCGTCGGCTGGCTCGGCATCATCGCCGTGCTCGGCGTCGGCGGCGGCACCGGCTACTACATGCTCAACACCGCCCGGCAGGAGCAGGCCGAGGCCGACGCCCTCACCCGCGGCCGCGCCGAGCTCACCGCCATCACCGAGCGCAACCTCCCCAACGCCGAGACCGCCCGCCTCGTGCGCGAGGTCTACGCCCGCAACACCGCCCGCAGCGTCCGCCAGACCGCGCGTCGCCTCCTCGCGCAGCTCAGCGACCCCGAGTCCGTGCCGATGCTCATCGACGGCCTCGCCGAGGCGGGCGCCGGGCGCAAGCAGGCCGCCCTCGGCCTCGCGGAGATCGGCCTCCCCGCCGCCGCCGCCGCGAAGCCCGCGCTGCTCGCCATCCTCCCCACGGCCGATCCTGCCACCGAGCAGCTCGAGATCGCCTGGGCCCTGGTGGTGCTCCAGGAGCCGCAGGCATGGCCCGTGGTGCGGCAGCTCCTCGAGCAGAACAAGCTGCAGACGGTCACCAACCTCGACGGCCGACGCATCTTCGACCCCGCCCTCGTGGCCCGCATGGCCGGCCGAGAGCGCCTCCACGAGCTGGTCACCTCGCGCTCGGTCACCTCGCTCCGCCTCGCGGCCCTCTCCCTCGCGGAGATCGGCACCCCGGACGTGCTCGATGACCTCAACATCCTCGTGCAGAACTCCGACGTCAGCATCTCCCGCGAGGCCGCCATCGGCCTCGGTCGCACCGGCGACCCCCGCGCGGCCGAGCCCCTGGTGCGCTTCCTCAACGCGCACCCCGACGCGCGCGAGGGCGTCCTCTCGGCGCTGGCGGTGAGCTCCGGGGCGCAGGGCCTCGGGGTCATCATCCACAGCGCGCAAGACCTCCCGACGCGCGCCACGGCCACGCGCCTCCTGCGCGACCAGCGAGACCCCGACGCCGGCGACGCCCTCTTCGAGGCGCTGGGCATCGCGTCGGGCACCGACGAGGTCTCCGTCGGCATGAAGCGCAACGCGGTCTTCGGCCTCGCGGAGATCGGCGACCCCCGCGCCGTCGAGTCGCTGCTCGCGTACGCCACGCACGCGCTCACGCACACCGACCCCAACTCCACCTCCGAGGCCAAGCAGGCGCTCGACCTCATCCGGCAGATCCCCGGCGCGGCGACGCGCGCCAAGGAGGGCCTGCTGGCCATCATCCGCGACCCGCACGGAGACTTCGTGCGAACGCCCTCCATCATCGCCCTCTCCCGCTCCGGCGACACCTCGGTGGCCGGCGTGGTCGCCCCCTTCCTCACGCAGCCCGACGCCATGGAGGGCGCCGCCGTGGCGCTCTGCGCGCTGCACAGCCCCGAGTGCGCGAGCCGGGTGCTCCCGATGGCCCGCATGCCGGCCAACCTGCGCATGGTCGAGGAGACCGTGGTCGACGAGCCGGTGCTCAACTCCCGGCGCACGGCCATCCGCGCGCTGTCGTGGATGACCTACGGCTCCGCCCCGGTGGCGCCCGCGGCCCGCGCGGCGGCGGTGCGAGAGCTGCGGCGCATCGTCGAAGACCCCAACGACCGGCGCTCGCTGCGCGAGGAGGCGGGCTACACCCTGGCCGCCGTCGCCGACGACGCCGCGCTCGCCGACATGGCCGCCAAGGCCACGGACACCCACGTCCCCGAAGAGGCGCGGATCTATTACATCTACGCGCTGCGCGGCCGGGCCACGCCGGAGATCGCGACGCGGCTGGTGCAGACCTACCTGCGCCGGGGCACCAACCCCGACGTGATGCGCGGCGCGGCCATCGCGGCGGGCTTCGGGGCCAACGAGGCGACGAGCGACGCGCTCATCCCGCTGCTGCAGCTCACCGAGGCGCAGGACTCGGGGGTGCGCTTCGCGGCGGCCATCGCGGTGGTGCTGGGCGGCAACGCGAGGGCGGCCAACGCGCTGCTCGACGTGCTGGTGGCCAACGACGAGCTCGCGGGCATGATGCAGAACGAGTTCGCGCCGCGCGGCGCGGGCGGCGGGGCGAACAACGCCACGGTGCAGGAGAACTGGTCGCTGCTGCCGCTGACGGCGCCGATGTTCGAAGACGGCCGGGTGTTTCGCCGCATCGAGGTGGCGACCATCCTCGAGGCGGGCAAGCAGAACAAGCACTACGGCTGGGCGGTCAACTGGCTCACCACGCGGCTCAAGAGCGGGTGGGACAACGCCATGGGCGTGAGCGCCTACGACGTGCGCCGGCTGATGAGAGAGGCCGCCCTGGGCAACGACGCGTTCCGTAGGGACATGGCGTTCCGAGGCTTCAGGGTGCTGCTCGACCGCGGCTCGCTGCACGCGCTCCGACGCCAGACCCGGGTGCCCGCGGCCAGCGAGCGAGCGCGCCACGAGCTGATGGAACTCTCCGGCGGAAACAGCGCCGCCCCCGCGCGCTGAGCGCTCCGCTCCTCTCCCTCTACTTCATCTCCAGTCCCCCAGTGATACGACTTGTGGCAGAGCGCCACGAGCGTGGCAGCCGTGCCCTCTCTCAGATCGACACCCGGCCGTCGGGCAGGTGCTCCCGGTCGGGCGCTCCGGCCCGGTAGTCGGTGAGCAACCACACGGCGCCCAGCACCATGCCCGAGGCGATGTAGAAGCTCCGCGCCGGGCCTACCCCGGAGAAGCCCACCAGCCATGGGGTGGCCACCAGCAGCGGCGCCATCACGGCCTCCAGCGCCCCGTGCACCGGGAAGGGGATCATCTTCAGCAGCCCCATGGGGAAGGCCGTGAGCGCGGTGAGCGTGGCGTGCAGCGCCGCCAGCACATAACAGAGCGACGCGGCCCGGGAGCCGAAGCCCAGCAGCGTGGGCGCCAGCACGAAGGCGGCGATCACCACCAGGTCGAGGTAGCCGTGAACGCGGGGAGAGAGGAGCTTCATGAGGGCGTTCAGCCTTTCACGAAGACCTCCGGTGCAGCGCCTGTGCCGCGAGCGCCTCGCCCGTGCTGTCCGCGTCGGCCGTGCCCCCGAGGTCGCCGATGCGCACGCCGGTCGCCGTCGAGGGCGGCGCGGCGAGGCCCGGGGCGACCCGGTCGATCCACGAGCGCAGCCCCGGGTGGGCCGACAGCTCCGCCTCGATGCGCTCCCGCTCCCCGTCGGCCTCGAACCACCCTGCCTCGCCCACCAGCAGGTCGAAGAGCAGCTCCGCGTGCCGGGGCAGCCGGGTGTCGGTCGCCCGGGTGCGCACCAGCTCCCGGGCCAGCTCCCGGTCTCCCAGGCGCAGCGCCACCAGGACGCGCACCAACAGCGCCGCGCCCGTGGCGAAGGGGAAGGTCGGGTGCTCCGCGGCGATCACCTCGAGCTCCGCGAGGGCCTCGTCGGTGCGGCCCGTGGCCGCGAGCAGCCGCGCCCGCAGGGCGATGAGCGCCGGCACCAGGATGTCGCTCATGCCGGCCTTCACGGCGGGGTTCTTGAAGAGCCGGCCGAGGCCCCGGTCGCAGAGCGCGAGCGCCGCGGGCAGGTCGTCGCGTCGCTCGGCGTGCTCGGCGAGGTCGAGCAGGGCGACGGCGGCGTGGGCGTGCGTGGTGGCGCGCGCGGCCCGCTCGAGCTTCGCGTCGGACTCGGCGGCGCGGTCGTCGGCGTAGAGCGAGCGCGCCTCGCGGATGGCGCGGTCGAGCGCGAGGTTGCGGCGCACCCCCAGCGCGATGGAGGCGACCACCGGCAGGGCGAAGACCCAGACGCTGATCGTCACCGAGAGGGCACGGTTGATCATCGGGAGCGCGATCACCATCGCGCCGAGCACCAGCGACCAGGCGAGGAGCAGCCACCGGCGAGGGGAGGGCGAGAGCTTCCTGGCGAGGGCCCGATCGGCGGCCACGCGGGCGCGCGCCTCGGCCGAGGGTGAAGGGAGGCGGGCAGGGTCGACCGCGGCGCCAGGCTCCGAGGCGCGAGGGGCGAAGGAGGCCGCCTGGGGGACGACGGAGACGATCCACCGGGCCGCGGGGGAGAGCTCTCCCTCACGCGACGCGGGCGCCCGGTACGCGCTGCCCACGGGCACCGCCGCGAGGCGGCCGAGGGTGCGCGCCAGCATGGCCTCCCGGCCGCTGAGCTGATCGAGCAGCGAGCGGGAGCGGGTGAGCTCGCCGACCAGCGCCTCGCGCTCCCCGGCGCGGGCGAAGGTGACCGCGCGGGCGAGGGCGGCGTAGCCCTTGAGCAGCGGCAGGGCGTGCGGGGAGGCGTCGACCCGGGCGGCCTCCTCGCGGGCCATGGCCGACTCTCCCGCGGCCGCGAGCATGAGCGCCCGGTTGGCGCGGAGCACGAGCTGGTACTGCCGACCCTGGGAGCGGGCGAGGAGCGGGATCTTGAGCGCGAGGGCCTCGGCGGACACGGCCACCGCCCCGGCGGCGTCGCCCCTGGCGAAGAGCACGTAGGCCCTCTGGGAGAGGGCGGCCATGCCCACGAGGCCCCCGCGGCTCGACCGGGGGATGGTGTCGAGCAGGGCCATCGCCTCGTCGTAGCGGCCCTGGGTGAGCAGGTCGTGGGCGGCGTTGTTGAGCATCACCGCGGGGCCGATGCGCTGCTGCCTCAGCCCGAGGGCCATCACGCAGGCGCCGAAGAGCACGGCCGCCCCGCCGGCGGCGGTCAGCGCGGGAAGGGCGACGAGCGCCCCGAGGCCGAGGAGGAGGTAGACCCCGCCCAGCAGGAGCATCCTTCGGGCGGAGCGGCTGGTAGGGTGCTGAGGCAGCGCGGGCTTCGGGGCGGGGCGATCGGCCATCGGGGTGATGGGACGCAGCCTACAACGGTCGTCCCCGGGAGCCGCTGTCCCATGCGATGGATCGGAGTCTCGCGGAGAGGAGCATTCGACGATGGAGAAGGCGGTCGCGCTGCTGCGGGGGATCAACGTCGGGAAGGCGAAGCGGGTGGCGATGGCCGACCTCCGCGCGCTGGTCGAGGGCCTCGGCTACCGGGACGCGCGCACGCTGCTCAACAGCGGCAACGTGGTGTTCGGCCTCCCGGCGAAGGGGGGCGGCGACCCGGCGAGGCGCATCGAGGAGGCCCTCGCGACGAAGCTGGGCGTGAGCGCGAAGGTGCTGGTGGTCTCCGCGGAGGAGCTCTCCGCGGCGGTGGCGGGCGATCCCTTCGCGGGCGTGGCCACCGACCCCTCGAAGTACCTGGTGACCTTCGTGAGCGACCCGTCCTCGCTGGCGAAGCTCAGGCCGCTCGCGGACCGCGACTGGTCGCCCGACGCGCTGCGCCTGGGAGAGCGGGTGGTCTACACCTGGAGCGTGAAGGGGATCCTCGAGAGCGAGGTCATCAAGGCGATGAGCAAGGCCCTGGGGGATGGGGCCACGTCGCGCAACTGGGCCACGGTGTCGAAGCTCCACGCGATGCTGGGAGAGGGCGCTTCGTAGTCGCTACTGGCGCCAGCGGAAGTAGGCCGCGCGCACCGCCTGGCCTCGGCGAGGGCGGTAGGTGGTCCCCCGGAAGAGGATGGTCCGCGCGGCGTCGTCGTAGTCGAAGCCGTCGGCCCTGGAGCGGGGCGTGAGGGCGCTGTCGACGCGCACCCTCAGCGAGGCCGAGATGGGGGCCACGGTCACCTGGAACTCGCTCGCCGCGCCCGCCACCGCGTCGACGATGCGAGAGAGGGCGGCGGAGACCTCGCCCTCCGAGGCCGAGCTGATGGGGATGTAGGCCCCGCCGTTTCCGGTCACCACGCAGGGGACGAAGTTGTCCGTCGAGGGGCACGACGAGCGGGAGAACAGGTTGGCCATCGCGAAGGTCTGCCAGCCGTTGGCGCCGAACCACCGGGTCACCGAGCGCACCCGGTCCTCCCGCAGCGCGCCCCAGCGCACCCGGTCGTTGGCGAAGTAGCGCTGGTCGTCGTTGGTGCCGGCCTCGTCGGTCACCAGGAAGGCCACCCGCTGCGCCCCCGCGCGGAAGCGCCGGCGGTCGTCCGTGTCCATGGTGCGACGGTCCATCGCCAGCGCGGTGGTGACCGCCGCCGAGAGGGGCTCCTCCTCGCCGCCCTCCAGCGGATACGGCTGGCGGGTGTCCCTCGGATCGTTGCCGTAGCGCTGGTAGGTCACCTCCCACGCGAGCTGCTGCGCCCCGTCGGGGTTCGCGCCGTTGATCCACGCGAAGCCCGGGTCGTCGAGGTCGGGGCCCGCCGAGGCGCTGCCCGCCTGCACCACGCCGACGCGCAGGTCGATGCCCGCGGCGCTCATCTCCCGGAAGAAGCGCGCGGCCACGTTGCCCAGCCGCTCCTGGTCGTCCTCCATCGAGCGCGAGGTGTCCACCAGCCAGAGGAAGTCCGCGCTCACGTTGCGCGTCGCCACGATGCGCTGGCAGAGCGTGTCGAGCGTCGCCCTCGCGTCGCCCAGGCCCGTCGCGTTGGTGAGGTCCTGCAGCCGGATCGCCGTCGTCGCGCGGGCGTCGTCGAAGCGCCCCTCCGGCGCCGCCGCCACCAGCACGATCGCCCGCCCGATCTCCGGTCGCAGCACGGTGCTTACCTCGAGGGTAAAGCTCCGCGCCCCTCGAAACCCCGGCCGCGACGGCCCCGGGTTGAGGGCCGCCACGTCGCGCGCCACCCGGTCGCGCACCACCGCCGCCGAGGTCTCGAGCGCGCTCAGCCTGAACGAGCTCCGCCGCAGCAGCCACCCCTCGTCCGTGCGCCCCTCGCGCCCGACCAGCACCGGCACCGCGCCCACGCTCGCCGCGATGCGCCCCTCCCACTCCCCCGCGGCCTCGGCCAGGGCGCGCGACTCGGGCAGCTCCATCACCAGCGCCGCGACATCGTCCGAGGGGGCGTCCGTCGCCAGCGCCCTGAACGACCGCGCCGCGTCGTCGGCCACCCTCGGCGTCGACCACGCCGGGTCGAGCGCGAGCTGCGCCTGGGAGCGGGTGAGCGCCGCCACCGTGGGCTCCTCCAGCGCGTCGCCGGGGCACAGCGGATCGAGCGGATCGGCCAGCACCGTCACCGGGCACGAGAGCGCCTCTCCGCTGCGAAGCCGGTAGGGCGTGGTGACCAGGAGATCGTAGCTGCCCTCGACGTCGGGGGTGAGCGAGGCCCGGTCGTCGCCCGCGGAGGTGACCACCGCGCGAGAGCGCCGGGGGGCCTGCCGCAGCGCCCAGGTGAACCCGCTCGAGCGGGCGGTGACCTCGTCGACCACCAGGGTCAGCGCGGCCTCGGTGCCCACGCGAGCGCGCACTCTCAAGGGCCGGCAGCGCGGCTCCGGGGCGAGCGGAGCGTCCACCGAAGCGTCCAGCGGCGGCGGAGGGTCGACGCGCAGACCCGTGCGCGCGCCGCAGCCCGCGGCGAGCAGCGCGGCCATGGTGATCCCCTGCCAGCGTCCCTCGAACCGTCGGCTCATGGGAGGGGGCTACTACCGCAGCCCGCGGGCTGCGTCACCCGACGCCTCGACGGACCTCACCCAGCGCCGCGACCAGCTCGTGGTGGACGCGCCCGTTGCTCGCGACCAGCCATCCGTCGCGGAAGTCCGCGGGGGCGCCGTCGAGGTCCGTGGTGCGCCCGCCGGCCTCGCTCACCAGGAGGGCGCCCGCGGCGAGGTCCCACGGCTTGAGGAAGCGCTCCCAGTAGCCGTCGAAGGTGCCGTCGGCGGTGAGGCAGAGGTCGAGCGCGGCGGCCCCGCAGCGGCGCACCCCGCGCGAGCGCCGGGTGAGCGCGGCGAACTCCGCGAAGTTGTTGAGCGGGTTGCTGGCGTTGTCGTAGGGGAAGCCCGTCGCGAGCAGCGAGCGGTCGAGCGAGGCGGTCTCGCTTACACGGCAGGGTACTCCGTTGCGAAACGCGCCGTGCCCGAGGGCGCCGTGCCACTCGAGGCCGAGGGCGGGCGCGACCACCGCGGCGGCGAGCAGCGTCGGGCCATCCGCGAGCCCGATGGACACCGCGAAGAAGGGGTGGCCGTGGACGAAGTTGGTGGTCCCGTCGAGGGGGTCGGCCCAGAGCGCGAGCCCGTCGGGCACCGTCGCCCCGGCGCTCTCCTCGGCGACCAGCAACAGGCCCGGATAGGACTGCGCGAGGGCGACGCGGAGGGCGTCCTCGCTGGCGCGGTCCCAGCGGGTGACGAGGTCGATGGGCCCCTTGAGCTCCACCTCGCCCGGGCGGCGGTAGCCCTCCATCAGGATCGCCGCCGACTCGCGCGCCACGGCCAGCAGCGCGTTCGCGTCATTTATCGTGATCTCCATGCGCCTCGCGGGGTCTACCACGCCGACCTCATGGCGGGACCGCTCCTGCGCCGCTACGATCGTCTCCCTATACCCGCGATGCGCCGCTCGAACTCCTACCCGACGCTGCTGATCTTCGCGGCGATCGGGGTCTTCGCCTACGGGGTCGAGCACTGGCGACGCCGCACCGCCGCCCGCGCGGGTCGCAGCGAGCGGGAGCGCTTCGCCGCCCTGGGCCTCTGCCTCGTGGGCCCCGAGGGGGCCCGCCGCGTCGACCACGTCGACGAGACCCGCCAGCGCCTGCGACGCCTCGCGATGGACACCTCGCTCGACCCGTCGCCCACCTGGATCGACGGCTGCCTCCCGCTGGCCCGAGCGCTGGCGGTGGAGGGCGCCGCGGTGGACGTCACCGGCCGGCCCGGCGCGGCGCGCACCCAGGTGGCCCGCCGGGCGAGGGAGCTGACCCGCGCGATGTCGCGGGTGGGACTGGTGTGGCAGGTGCGGGCGGGCGATCCCGAGGCCGACCTCGACGTGCTGGCCGAGCTGCTGGCTCGCACCGCGGCGGAGATCGACCTCGCCACGGGCGGGGCCATGGTGTTCGAGTCCAAGGGCAGCCGCGCGCCGAGGGTCGAGCCGCTGCCGGCGCCGGTGACCATCGAGCTGCCGGGGCTCTTCCCGCTGCCGCTCGGGAGCCCTCGGAGGTTCCTCGTGGGGACGCCCCTGCCGGCGATCTCGGCGGTGTCGCTGACGGGGGGCCGCCCCTCGGTGATGGTGCGGGCTCGCGACGAGGCGCGGGTGTGGTCGCTGGGGCCTTCGGGGCTGGTGCGGGTGCTCCCGGAAGACGGCCGCGGAGACGGGCTCTCGCCGGTGCTGCTCGACGGGGTCGACGCGGCGCTGGGGGTGGCCCGCATCGCGGCGCCGCCGGCGGGGGTCGACCCCTCGGGGGTGCAGCTCGACGGGGTGGTGCGCGACGGGGTGTTCTGGCTGGGCGAGGCCGTGCGTGGGCAGGGACCCGTGCTGGCGAGGCTCCCGGTGACGGGCCGCGAGCCCGCGACGGCGGTGCGGCTCTTACAAGGTCCTGTAAGCCCCACGGTGGACGAGCGCGTCGCGGTGGGCGAGGGCACCGCGGCGGTGTTCGCGGCGTACACGGCGCCCGACGGCGACGGGGCGACGGTGCGGGTGGTGCGCGCGACCGTCGGGGCGAGGGCGGCGGTGCTGCCGGTGGGGGTGCCCGACGCGTGGCGCACCCGCGACCGTCGGCCGGGGCTGGCGATGTGCCGCACCGGCGCGACGCTCTGGCTGGCGGTGACGTCGCGCGACGTGTGGCGGCTCGCGACGGTGGACGCGGGCGCCGTGACGGAGGTGTGGAGCGCGCGGGCCCCGGCGGGGCGGCGCTTCGACGAGGCGGCCACGCTGCGCTGCGACGGCGGTGGCTTGCTGCTGCAGGGCCGGGAGCGACCGAGGACGAGCCCGGTGGTGTGGTGCGGCGCGGACGGGTGCTCGTCGGTCGAGGCGCCGGTGACACGGCAGCCGGTCGACCTGCCGGTGTACGTGACGCCGACCGCCAGCGGCGGCCGGAGGATGCACCCCGAGTGGCCGCTGCGCTTCGCGAGGACGGCGCGGGGCACGCTGCTGAGCGCGAGGGCGAGCGGCACGGTGCTGGGCCTGCGGCGCCGCGGCCCGGGGGAGCGGGCATGGGGCGAGGAGCGGGTGCTGCTCGACGCCGCGGCGGCGCAGCACGGCGGGCTGGTGCAGGCGGTCGAGTTCTACAGCGACGCGACGAGGGTGCTGCTGGCGATCACGACCGCGTCGGGCCTTCACCTGCTGGAGTCGCGCGACGAGGGCCGGAGCTGGCACGGCCCCAACGAGTGACGAGGGCGGCGAGCGCGAGGAGCAGCGCCCAGGGCGCGGAGGTCGTGCGGGCGGAGACCCCGCAGGTGAGCCCGGACCCGCTGTAGAGGACCAGCCCCGGGTCGGGCACGCAGGCCTCGGTGACGCGCGGCGGATAGATGGTGCAGAGGCCCGCGCGGTCGTCGTCGGTGGGCACTCGCCGCTGCTCGCCGCGCCCTGCGGAGTACCACATGACGGCGCTGCGCTCGGCGGAGTGGGCGAGGCCCTGGGTGTGGCCGAGCTCGTGGGTGACGATGGTGGGGAGGTCGGCGGCGTTGGCGCGCCCGTCGGTGGCGAAGACGAAGCCGCGGGGGTTGGCCTCGGTGCGGAGGTTGAGCTCGGTGTCGGCGTCGAGGATGCGGGCGCTCGGCGAGGTGAAGGTGACGATGGTGATGGCCGCGGCGTCGGGCGCGTGGAAGGCGTCGTCGCCCCAGTGGTCGCGGAAGGCGACGGAGTTGATGTTGGGCTGGCCCTCGAAGTAGCCGACGGGCACCGGGAAGTCGTCGAGCACGGTCAGGGTGAAGGCCGCGCGCAGGGCGCTCCCCGGGCAGGTGAACGACGACCAGGCGCGCGCCGAGTCGACGACGTGCGCGTGGAAGGTCGCGGCGGTGAGGTCTGTCGGGAGCACCCGGGGGTCGACGCGGAGCCCGATGCAGGCCCGCTCCCACGCCACGGGGCTGCCGCAGGTGGAGCACATCGTGGGGTCGGGCTGCGAGCCGCAGGTGGTGGTGCGGCAGTAGGCCTGGGCGCTCGCAGGCCAGAGCAGCGCGAGGGGAGCGAGGGCGAGGGCGATGGGGAGCAGGCGCATGCGCGTCGGGGTCTCAGCGCGGGAGCGCGCGGACGAGGGCGGCGAAGCGCTCGACGCGCATGCCCTCGGCGGGAATCTCCTGGAGCGCGGAGCTCACGGTCGCAAGGGCCGGGTCGGGTCGGGGATCGGGGAGGAGGGTGATGCCGGCGGTGGAGGCGGGGCGCACGACGGGGGCGCGGGTGGCGGGGTCGAGGGCGATGGGGAGCTGCCCCAGGCACAGGTCGAAGACGGTGTAGGCGCCGTCGGGGAGGCGGCGGAGCAGGACGATCCAGGTGCCGCCGGGGGTGAAGGCGGCGGCGCCCGGGAGATGCTGGGTGATGCGGCCGACGGTGCCTCCGGGGAGGCGGAGCGTGAGGGGGCCGACGGGCAGGTCGCCGCGGAGGGTCTCGAGCACGGAGACCTCGAGGTCGGTGACGATGCGGCCGTCGACCCAGCGAGCCCGGGCGTCGAGGGCGCCGGGGGTGGTGATGAGGGCCACCGCGTCGGCGTCGCGGATCATGGCGTCGAGGGGGCGCGCCACGAGCGTGGTGCCCTGCGCCGAGGGCGCGAGACCGAGCGAGAGGGCGAGGCTGACGAGCAGCGCGCGTCGGGTCGGGAGCCGCGGAAGGGGTGGCATATCGTGGTGCGTGTGGCTCATCGGCGTGAGGCGCCAGGGCTGAGAACAGCACCCCCGACGCACTTCACACAACCCTCTACAGAGGTCGTTGACACGGAAGGGGCATCAGGTCTAACCCCTTTCGCCATGCGACGTTTTCATACGGGGTTCCTGGTCGCGGCAATCGCGCTCGGGCAGACGGGGTGTCTTGGCAAGCTTGCCGCCAACTCTACGGCGCGCATCATGAATCAGGCATCGCCCGCGCTGCAGGCGTTCAGCGACCCGGCCACCGCCGAAGCGGCGCTGCCGTACTCCATCACCCAGATGGAGGGTCTGCTGCTCGTGATCCCGAACAACCAGCTGCTGCGCGGCAACCTGATGCGCGCGGTGGGCTCCTTCGGCTTCGCCTTCCTCGTCGACCGCATGGAGGAGGCCGAGGTCGCCGACGACGAGGCGCGCATCGAGTACTACCGCAACCGCGCCACCCTGGCCTTCCTCCGCGGCAAGGAGGTCGGCTTCCAGGCGCTCACGCTCGAGGAGGACGGCGACGGCGGCGCCCGCGGGGCCTACGGCCGCGGCATCGACGCGTGGCGCGCCTACCTCCAGCAGTTCGACGACCAGGAGCAGGCGGGGCTGGTGTTCTGGCTCGGCTACAACTGGGCGCAGCACATCAGCCTGAACAAGGAAGACCCCGACGTCCTGGCCGACCTGCCCTTCGCCATCGCCTGCTTCGAGCGGGTGTTCGCGCTCGACCCGACCTACAACAACTACGCCCCCTACGCCGCGATGGGCTCGTACTACGCCCGCACCTCGGCCTCCCTCGGCGGCGAGCCGGCGCGGGCCCGCGAGATGTTCGAGACGGCCATCGCCCGCACCCACGGCAACTTCCTCACCTACAAGGTCATGATGGCCCGGGTGTACGCGGTGATGGTGCAAGACCGCGCGCTCTTCACCCGCCTCCTCCAGGAGGTCATCGACGCCGGCGACGTGATGCCCGAGCAGCGCCTCGCCAACCAGATCGCCAAGCGCCGCGCCCGTCGCTACCTCGCCCAGATCGACGACCTCATCTCGCCGTCCGAAGAGCCGGCCGCCGCCGAGGGGGCGACCCCGCCCGCCGAGGGCGACGCTCCGGCGACGACGCCCGCCGAGGGAGCGACCCCGGCGACGCCGTAGTCCCCCATCGCCACCCCCTCCCTCTTCCGCCCGTTGAATCAATCTCCCTCCGCGCAGCGTCTCGGCGGGAACCACAAATCCTTCGCAGGAGTGAGACACACCATGAAGCGCTATCGGTTGGCTCTATTGGCGGTCGGGTTCGGTGCTCTCGGAGCACTCTTCGCTGGTCGCGCCGTCGAGGCGCAGCCGGCCCCCGCCCCGGCGACGACCCGCACCCTGTCGCTCGCCACGGTCGCCCCCGCGGGCTCGACGTGGATGCGCGTCCTCGAGGCATGGAACCGCGAGCTCCGCCGCCGCACCAACAAGGCCCTCTCGCTGCGCATCTACCCGGGCGGCGTGCAGGGTGACGAGTCCGAGGTCGTCCGCAAGATCCGCGCGGGCCGCCTCGACGGGGGCGCGGTCACCGCCGTGGGCCTCTCGCAGGTGCACCGCCCGGCGCTGGTCTTCCAGATGCCTGGGATGTTCCGCAACAACGCGCAGCTCGACGCGGCGCGCGCGGGCACCCACGACGACATCGTCCGCGCCTTCGACGCCGGGGGCTTCGCGTTCATGGGCTGGGCCGACGTGGGCGTCGCCCGGATCTTCTCCCGCGTCCCCGTCCGCGTCCCGGCGGACATGCGCGGCACGCACCCCTACGTCTGGCGCGACGACCTCGTGATGCCGCACCTGTACGAGGCCCTCAACGTGACGCCGGTGGCGCTGCAGCTCCCCGAGGTGCTCACGGCGCTGCAGACCAACCGCGTCGACTCGTTCATCACCTCGCCGGTGGCGGCGGTCTCGCTGCAGTGGAGCAGCCGCGCCACGCACATGCTCGACATGCCCACCAACGTGGTCGTCGGCGCGACCATCTTCGGCAAGAACCAGATCAACTCGCTCCCGGCCGACCAGCAGACGATCCTGCGCGAGACGGCCACGCAGTTTCACCAGCTGCTCATCCAGAACCTCCGGCGCGACGAGATCTCCGCGATCCGCTCCATGAGCACCCGCGGCATCACCGTCGCCACCGTGGGCGACACCGAGCGCGCCCAGTGGAACGAGGTCTTCGCCCGCACCCGCACCCGCCTCGTGGGTCGCATCGCCGACGCGGCGTTCATCACCCGCGTGCAGAACCTCGCGCGCTGACGCGCACGCCCCCGCTCCCGTCCCTCTCCCTCCCTGTTCCAGCGACGAACCCGATGGCCCCTCGAGGCGCTCCGTCGAGCCTCGCTCGGGGGGAGGCGGAACGCTTGCCACGGCGCGCGGTAGCTATGATAGACAGGTCAACCCTGCGGCGCTCCGAGCCGCTCTGCCCATAGCAGGTTCTTCCCCATGGCGAACGACCAGAACAGCAACGAGAACAGCGCCTCCGACACCCCGGGCAACGCCTCGGACTCGCCGGAGACCGCCGACACCACCAGCGCCACCCAGAGCCGGCCTCCCGCGGCCGAGGTCGCCGGCGCGTCGACGCCGAGCACCCCTCCGCCCGCCGCCGATCCGCTCGCGGCGGTGACGACGGAGCGCGACAAGCTCAAGGACCAGCTGCTGCGCACGCTCGCGGACTTCGACAACTACCGCAAGCGAGCCCGGCGCGACGAGGAGGCCGCCAAGCACCGCGGGCGCGAGGACGTGCTGCGCGAGCTGCTGCCGGTGTTCGACAACCTCGAGCGCGCCGCGACCTACGCCAAGACCGGCGCCGACGCCAAGGCCATCGGAGACGGCATCGGCATGGTGCTCAAGCTCTTCGAGGACGCCGTGGTGCGCCTCGGGGGCCAGCGGCTGAAGTCCCTCGGGCAGCCCTTCGATCCGAACATCCACGAGGCGATCCAGCAGGTGGAGAGCGCCGAGCACGCCGCGGGCATCGTGGCGGTCGAGCTCGTGCCGGGCTACCAGCTCGGCGAGCGGCTGCTGCGCCCGGCCATGGTGGCGGTGTCCAAGGGTCAGCCGTCGGTCGAGCCGGCGCCGACCGGCGACGACGACACGAAGCAAAACTGAGCGATCGGGAAGAGGGGACAAAGACTTCCATGGGCAGGATCGTCGGGATCGATCTGGGGACCACCAACTCGTGCGTGGCCATCGTGGAGAGCGGCGCGCCGGTGGTGATTCCCAATGCCGAGGGCGCCCGCACGACGCCGTCGGTGGTGGGCTTCTCGGCCAACGGCGAGCGGCTGGTCGGCCAGGTCGCCAAGCGCCAGGCGGTGCAGAACCCCGAGAACACCGTGGTGTCGATCAAGCGCGTGATGGGGCGCTCGTTCGACTCCGAGGAGGCGCGCAAGCAGTCCGCGCGCGTGGCGTACAAGATCGTCCCGTCGCCCAACGGCGACGCCTGGGCGGAGGTCATGGGCCGGCAGATGTCGCCGCCGGAGATCAGCGCCGCGGTGCTCGCGCAGATGAAGACCATCGCCGAGGCGTACCTGCGCGAGGAGGTCACCGACGCGGTGATCACCGTCCCGGCGTACTTCGACGACGCCCAGCGCCAGGCCACCAAGGACGCGGGGCGCATCGCGGGCCTCGACGTGAAGCGCATCATCAACGAGCCCACCGCCGCGGCGCTCGCGTACGGCCTCGACCGCAACGCCGACGAGCGCATCGCCGTCTATGACCTCGGCGGCGGCACCTTCGATATCTCGATCCTGGAGATCACCCGCGGGGTGTTTCGCGTGGTGGCCACCAACGGCGACACCTTCCTCGGCGGCGACGACTTCGACGAGCGCATCATCGAGCTGCTCGTCAGCGACTTCCAGAAGGAGCACGGCATCGACCTGCGGGGCAACCGCCTCGCGCTCCAGCGCATGCGCGAGGCCGCGGAGAAGGCCAAGCACGAGCTCTCCTCCTCGCTGGAGACGGAGGTCAACCTCCCGTTCATCGCGTCGACCCCGTCGGGCCCCGCCCACGTGCTGCGCACCCTCAAGCGCCAGGAGCTGGAGCGCCTCGTCGAAGACCTCGTCGAGCAGACCCTCGAGCCCTGCGCCCGCGCCCTCAACGACGCCCGCCTCGGGGTGCAGGACATCCACCAGGTGGTGATGGTCGGCGGCATGACCCGCATGCCCCTGGTGCAGAAGCGCGTGGCGGAGTTCTTCCAGCGCACGCCGCACAAGGGCCTCTCGCCCGACGAGGTGGTCGCCATCGGCGCCGCGGTGCAGGCGGCCTCCATCCGCGGCGAGCTCGAGAGCGTGCTGCTCCTCGACGTGACCCCGCTCTCGCTCGGCGTCGAGACCGCCGGCGGCGTGATGACCCCGCTCATCCCGCGCAACACCACCATCCCCACGCGCCGCAGCGAGACCTTCTCGACCTCGCTCGACAACCAGAGCTTCGTGCCCATCCACGTGCTCCAGGGCGAGCGCGAGATGGCCGTCGACAACCGCTCGCTCTACCACTTCGAGCTCACGGGCATCCCCCCGGCGCCGCGCGGCGTGCCGAAGGTGGAGGTGACCTTCGACATCGACGCCAACGGCATCCTCTCGGTGACCGCCACGGACATGGCCACCAAGAAGACCCGCGACGTGCGCATCGTGGCCGGCAGCGGGCTCTCGCAGCAGGACGTCGAGCGCCTCGTCGAGGAGGCCGCCAACACCAAGCAGGAAGACCTCCTGCGCCGGGAGTACGCCGAGCTGCGCAGCAACGCCGAGGCGCTGCTGGTCACCTCGGAGAACGCAGTGCGCGAGTACGGCGAGGTGCTCACCGAAGAGCTGCGACAGATCCTGGAGCAGGACCTCGTCAACCTCCGCGCGGCCCTCGACACCGGCGTCGACACCCAGAGCCTGCGGAGCTACCTGTCCGCCCTCGAGACCAGCGCCTACAAGATCGCCGAGTCGATGTACGGCTCCGCCGGCTGAACTCCCCCCGCACCCCCCCCACCCAGCGCGCCTCGGCTTGACCGGGCGTGAGGTTCCACGCTACGGCCTGCGCCCGTGCGAGACCTCAACGCCGCGTGGCTGCTGGCCGTCCTCGCGGGGCTCCTGCCCCTCACGGCGGCCTCGCGTGAAGCCTCTGCCCAGGTGTCCCCGGCCGATCCGTCGACGCACGTCGTCCAGCGCGGCGAGTCGCTCTCCGTCATCGCCGCGCTCCACCACGTCTCCGTGGCCGACCTCGCCGAGCGCAACCACCTCCGCGAGCCCTACGCCCTGCGCCGCAACCAGCGCCTCCGCCTCCCCGGCCACGCGCTCGCCCCCGCCGCCGCCGCCCCCGCTCCCGTGGCTGCTCGCCCTGAGCGAGCGACCGTCATGCGCAGCGCCGTGCTCTCCTCGGGGAGGGTGAGCCCCGCTCGGGTCCCGATCCTTCGCCGCCCGGTCACCCCGGCCCGAGGCCGTCCCGCGGCCGGTCGCTGGGGCGCCCCCCGGCGCCCTGGACTGGTCAACCTGGTGCGCCTCGCCACCAGCCAGCACGTGACGGCCAACCTCCGCCGCCCGGGGCGAGGCGCGCTCGGCGTCATGCGCAGCCTGCTGCGCTCGACGGACAACCGCTCGCACGCCATCAACCCCCGCCTCGTGCGGCAGCTCGCCCAGGTGAGCGACCACTTCGGCGGCCGCGTCCTCGAGGTGATCTCGGGCTTCCGCCCGGCCCGCCGCGGGCAGTACACGGCGCACTCCAACCACAACATCGGCCACGCCGTGGACTTCCGGGTGCGAGGCGTGCCCAACCACGTCCTGCGCGACTACTGCCGCACCCTCCCCAACACCGGCTGCGGCTTCTATCCCCGCTCGGTGTTCGTCCACATGGACGTGCGCTCCTCGTCGGCCTACTGGGTCGACTGGTCGCGCCCCGGCGAGCGGCCCCGCTACGGCCGCGAGGGGCACCCCCCCAGCGACGCGCCCGCCCGCACCGCCGCCGCCGGCCGCGACGACACCATCGCCGCCATGCCCCCGCCCGGCGCCGACCCCGAGCTCGACGACGTCATCGCCGACGCGCCCGCGGTGCGCCACGAGACGCCCGACCCCGACGACGAGCGCGACGACCCCAGCGAGCCCGGCCACCCGACCGAACACGGCCCCGCCGCGGCCTCCCCTCCCGATCCGCAGCCTTGACATACCCTGTCCATCGGTCCTGCATCGCGTTGCGCCGACGCTGCGGGGCGCGCATGGAACCGGGGACCTACCTAGAAGAGACCGATGGCACGCACCAAGACCCCGACGATCACCCGTACCGCCCGCGCCCGGCGCACCCCGAAGGAGTCCAATGACCTCGTCGTGCTCTGGACGGCGAGGGCCATCGTCTACACCGACACGTTCCGGTACTTCCTCCACGACGACGGCGACGACCGCTCGCCGCTCGACGTCATCGGCCTCGCGCACCTCCGCGACGACGGCGTCACGCCCACGCGCGCGAAGCGGGAGATCCGCGACCGGCTCGTCGCCCTGGAGAAGAGCGAGATCACCCGCGAGGGGGTGCTCTTCCGCAACGTCGAGACCATGGGGCGGCTCCTGTCGCTCACCCGCGCCGAGCAGGAGGTGCTGGCCTTCGCCATCGTGCTCGACATCCAGAAGTCCCTCCAGGCCTGCTTCGAGCGGCTGGAGGGCCTGTCGCTGCGCAAGCTGCACGAGCTGCTCGGGCAGGTGCTGGGCCTGCCCGAGACGGAGGTGCGCGACGCCCTGAAGCGCTCGGCGCCGCTGGCCTCGACGGGCCTCGTGCGCGTGGCGACGGACGTGCGCCGCACCTGGGACGATCCCTTCGAGGTGATGGACGGCCTCGAGAACATCCTGCTGACGGAGTACGAGACGCCGGAAGGCATCCTGACGAACTTCTTCCGGCAGTCGCCCGCGGCGAAGCTCACGCTCGAAGACTTCCCCCACGCGTCGCAGGACGTGGGCATCCTGGTGAAGTTCCTCCAGGGGGCGATCGAGAAGCAGGTTCCGGGGGTGAACGTGCTGCTGCACGGGCTGCCGGGCACTGGGAAGACGGAGCTCGCGAGGGCCATCGCGGCGCACCTCAAGGGGCAGCTCTACGAGGTCAACGTGGAGTCCGACGACGGCTCGGCCATCTCCGGCACCGGGCGCTTCGCGGCCTACCAGCTCTGCCAGCGGATGCTTGGCCGGCGGGCGCAGACCGTGGTGCTCTTCGACGAGATCGAAGACGTGTTCCCAGACCGCTGGTACCCCTTCTTCGGGCGGCAGAAGCGCTCCGGCGAAGACAAGGGGTGGACCAACCGGCTGCTGGAGGGCAACGCCGTCCCGACCATGTGGCTCTCCAACGAGATCGGGCAGATCGACTCGGCCTTCCTGCGCCGCTTCGACTTCATCTTCGAGCTGCGCACCCCGCCGCTCGCGGTGCGCCGGCGCATCCTGGAGAAGCAGCTCGGCCCGCTGCCCGCGCGCCCCGCGTGGACGCAGCGCATGGCCCACGACGAGCGGCTCACGCCCGCGCACATCGAGCGCGCGGTGCGCGTGGCGAGGCTCGCTGGGATGGAGAAGGCCGAGGAGGTCGAGGCGACGCTGACGCGGGTGCTGCAGAACAGCCTCGCGGTGCAGTCGCCCGAGCGGCCCGCGGCGCCCGTCACGCCAGAGGTCTACGACCTGCGCTTCCTCAACGCCTCGGACGACCTGGGCAAGCTGGTGGAGACCCTGGAGCGCCGCGCCCGCGAGCAGGGGCCGCTGCACGGGTCGATCTGCCTCTATGGTCCGCCGGGGACGGGCAAGACGGCCTTCGCGCACCACCTCGCCGAGCGCGTGCAGCGGCCGCTGCTGGTGAAGCGCGCGTCGGACATCCTGGGGCCCTTCGTGGGGCAGACCGAGGCCAACCTGGCGGCGATGTTCCGGCAGGCGAGGGACGAGGGCGCGGTGCTGCTGCTCGACGAGGCCGACAGCTTCTTCCAGAACCGCCGGGGCGCGAGCCAGAACTGGGAGGTCACCCAGGTCAACGAGCTGCTGGTGCAGATGGAGTCCTTCGAGGGGCTTTTCGTCTGCTCGACCAACCTCTTCGAGCACCTCGACGAGGCCTCGCTCCGTCGCTTCACGCTCAAGATCAAGTTCGATCCGCTCCGCCCCGAGCAGCGCATGGCCCTCTTCGAGCGCACCCTCTCGGCGCTCGGTCAGGTGCTGCCGACGGACGCCGTGGCCTCCACGCGCGCCGCGCTCGACCAGCTCGGCACGCTCACCCCCGGCGACTTCGCCACGGTGCGACGGCAGGCCCTGCTGCTGGAGACCACCGTCGACGCCCGCGCGCTGCTCGTGGCCCTCGAGCGCGAGTGCCGCAACAAGCCCAACGCGCAGCGCTCGCGGCTCGGGTTCAACCAGGCGTAGTACCTTTCCACAGGGGACTTGAAGGGTTGAGGCGCTCTGCTCAACCCGTCAGAACCCCCGCCCCGCCTTCAGGAACTCCCTCTCCTCCGCGCTGCTCTCCCGCCCGAGTACCTCGTTGCGGTGCGGGAAGCGGCCGAAGCGCGCGATGACCGCGCGGTGCTTCTCGGCGTAGCTCAGCAGCTCCTCGGCGCTCTTCGTCAGCGAGGCAGGGGCCTCCGCGGCGAGCCCCTGGAAGAGGGCCACCGAGCGGTCTTGCAGCGAGAGCTCCTCGGCGTGCTCGAAGGGCAGGTAGAAGAAGCCGCGCGGTGAGAACGACAGCGCGCGGTCGAAGCCGCGGGCGATGGCGCGCTCGGCGACGCCGCGGGCGATCGGGTCGGCGGCGAAGGCCTGCGCGCTGCCCCGGTAGACGTTGCGGGTGAACTGATCGAGCAGCAGGACCAGCGCGAGCGCGCCGCGGGCGCTGTCCTCCCACGCGAGCAGACGGCCCGCGGCGGCGGACTCGACGAGGGCGCCGAAGCGCTCCCCGAGCTCCCGGTCGAAGGCCGGGTCGACGGCGAACCAGCGACGCCGAAACTCCGGCTCGATCGGCCCGTCGAGCGCGTCGCTCCCGAACCACGTGGTCAGTACCGCGGAGGCGTCGGCGTCGATCTCGGTGCTCATGAGGGGAGAGTCTCTACCTCATCGAGAGGTGTCGAGGGCGCTACGACGAGCTCGCTGGCCTGCGCAGAGGCTTGCCGAGCGGGAGCATCGCCGCCATCGTGCCCCGGTGATGGAACGCTGGGAGCGCGTGGTCGACGGGGCGAAGGATGTCTGCGAGCTCGCCCGGGAGGGTGCGCTGGTCACCGAGCGCGCGGGCCGCGAGGGCGCGACGCCGGTGACGCGCGAGCACCACTGCGACACCGAGGCGACGGCCGAGGGCATCCGACGGAGGATGGCGGCGCAGCGGGAGCGACAGGGCTACGCGAGGGTCGGCGACGACGCCGCGAAGGAGGCCGCGAAGGACGTGGGGAGCGCGAGCGCGAGGCCCGGGTACCCGGGGCTGAGCGACGAGACGCTGGACGCGGTGATCCTGCGGGTGGGGAAGGCCGCGGCGGGGGACGCGTACAAGGTCGGCGAGGCGATCTACAAGACCACCGGCGACTTCGCGGGGCGGTACGGGGTCGCGTGGTTTCTGGTGGCGCAGGGGCTCGTGCCCGCCGAGACGATGCCGGGGCTCTGGGACCTCCTGGCCGAGGACCATGCCCACGTCGACCCGGCGGCCGTGCTCTCGCTGCTCTCCCGGCTGCCCACGGGCAAGGCCTTCACCAGGCTCTTCAAGTACGACCCGATGCCTTGGTTCGTCTCGGGCTTCACCCGCTCGCTCGACGAGCTGCTCTTCGCGGCCTGGCAGCGCTCGCCGGAGCTCTTCGAGGCGCGAGGCTCCGAGCTGGTCGAGCCCGCGCGGCGCTCGCTCGACTTCGTGCGCGGTCGCTCGGAGGTCGCGCTGCCCCCGGCGAGGGCGCACTCGCTGCTGGTGGAGTTCGCCGAGGTGCAGGCGACGAGCGGGCTCGCCACCAACTGGGAGCTCGCTCGCGTCGAGAGCGGCGCCGTCACCCGCCCGCGGCTCTCCGACCCCGCGGCGGTGCGCGCCGTCGCCCTGCTCTTCGGAACCGAGCAGGAGTGGGGCGCCGCGATGGTCGCCGCCGCGCTGAAGGTGCAGCGCCCCTCGCTCTCCAACGTGCGCGACGCGCTCGGGCACTGCACCGCGCTCGAGCTCGCCACGCTGCTCTCACGGCGAGGCTCCTTCGGCAGCAACCCCGAGCTCGCCCAGGAGCTGCGCATCCTCGAGCAGGAGCGCTCCGACGCCCCGGAGGCGCTGCTCTCCGCCGCCGAGTCCCTTCGCGACGGCGACCGCCACGCCCACGCGGTCTCCGAGATGTTCGCGGTGGTCGCCGCGGCCCGCTTCGCCGAGCAGGGACGCGCCGTGCCCGCGTCGCTCGCCCCGCTGCTGCGCTTCGAGTTCCTCTCCGGGGTCTATCACGAGAGCATCCGGCCCTACGTACGCGCCCTCGAGGCGCTGTCCCCCGAGGAGGTGCTCGCCATGGCCGAGCGCTCGCTCGGCGAGGAGTACACCTACGCCCGGGGCCTCGGCGCGCTGCTCGCCTGGCCCGACGACGCGCTGCTCGGGCGCTTCTTCGACAAGGACACCGCCAACGGCTTCCTCGAGCCCGAGGTGGTCGGCCGCTTCGGGGCCGCCGCGCTGCCGCACCTCGCCCGCATCTGGGAGCTCACGCCGAGGGAGCGCCGGCGCACCCGGCACCAGCAGGTGCTCGCCGCCCTCGGCACCGCGGGCGACCGCGGCGAGGCCGTCGACCCCTCGTGGGATCGCCTCGTGGTCTTCGACGAGGAGGGCGTCGAGCGGCTCAAGTACTGGGACCCCTCGTACGCGAGGGCGCGAGAGCGGGCGCTGATGGCCCTGAGCCCCGAGCGTCGCCTGGCGGCGCTGCTGCGCTGCGCGGCGAGGCGGGCGTACCCCGAGCGGGCCCTCGCGTCGGCGCGCATCCTCGACGACGACGGCCTCGCGGCGGTGATGGCGGCCTTCCTGCCGCGGCGCTCGGAGAGCGAGCGGGGCGCCACGGTGCAGGCGCTGAGGGCGCTGGGCGACCGCGCGGCGGAGGCGCTGCGGCGCTGCCGGGGGGACTTCGAGGGCGACGCGGCCTTCGTGGCCGTGCTGAGGGAGGCGCTGCCCGCGGGGCAGGCGGACGCGCTCCTCTCGGGCTGAGCCGCTACCAGTTGCCCACGGTGATGCGGCTGGCGCGCTTCCACTCCACCTGCGGGGGCAGCGCCTGCACGCCGACGAGCCTGCGCAGCGGCTCCTCGTCGCCCTCCAGCAGCGCCCAGCACCAGCCCTCGTCGACCCGCCACGCGGCGGCCAGCACGTCGGACCACATCGGGCCGTAGTCGTCGTCGCCTCCAGGGATCACCTGCAGCGCGGCCACCAGGAAGCGGTCGCCGTCGAGGCAGTAGCGCACGTCGGCGGAGCTTCCTCGGCCCTTGATGCAGAGGCCCGGCAGCCGGGAGAGCTCGTCGACGAAGGCCTCGATGTCGTCGAGCGGAGGCGCCTCCTCGGAGAGGTACACCGCGGGGTAGGGGACCGCCGAGCGGGCGCTCCAGTCCTCGCTCGCGGGCGACGGGGCGAAGGACGCGTACTCGTAGTCGCCCTGATCGGTCTGTCCCCGGCGCAGCACCGCGGGCTTCTTGCTGCGGGCCTTCACGCCGAGCTTGAGGTCGTGCAGCACGCGCACCACGTCCTCGAAGCTGCGCAGCGCGAAGGCCGTGGGCGCGGCCACGTCGGTCACCTCCGCGGGCCCCTCGTCGGCGGCCTTCGCCTTCGTCCCCTTGCGCGCCTTCTTCGCCTCGGGCCCGGCGGCGGCGACCGGCGCGAGCGCCCCGTCGCGCACCCGCTGCTTCCACGGCTCGAAGGCGTCGCCCTCCATCGAGAGCAGCGCGGCCCTGGCCAGCGAGGCGCGGGGCTCGTCGAGCAGCAGCGCCGCGGCCGCGAGGCAGTGCGCCGCGGCGGGGGAGCGCTGCCCGGCGACCTCGGTGTACCCCTGCGCCGAGTCGAGGGCGACGAAGAGGGCGCCCGCCGCGTCGGAGGCCATCGCGGAGAACTTCTCCCTCAGCGCGAGCTCCGTCACCAGCGCGCCGTCGCCCTCGGCGGTCACCCGAAGCGGGCCCGCGTCTTCATCCAGCTCGGTGAAGGCGCCGCGGAGCAGCGCCCCGTCGACGCCCACGTACATCGCCGAGCGCGCCAGCTCGACGGCGAAGCGCACGCCGCGGGAGGCGTCGAGCGGGGGCGTCGCGCCGTGGAAGGGCTCTGGGGTCGAGACGGTCCATCGCTCGGCGGCGACGTCGACGGTGATCGTGACGTACTTGCGAAGGCGCACCGTGAAGCGGGAGGCGCCGCGCACGCAGCCGAGGACCCATAGGCTGCTCGAGGGGCTGGGGAGCTCGACCTCGGCCGAGGGCGCGCCGAGCGAGGCGAGCACGGCGGGGGGGCCGCGCCACGCGGTCTCGTCGCGGTTCGCGCCGTAGTGGCGAAGGAGGGTCTCGACGGAGGGGGACCACGGGGGGCGCAGCTCCTTGAGGGCGTTGCCGAACTGGTACTCGCGGGCCCCGAGCACGTTGGCCACGCGGCACAGCTCGAAGCGGGCGATGGCGTGGACGAACACCGAGCGCTCGGCGCCCGCCCAGAGCAGCGCCCACCCGAGGCCCCATCCCTGGGCGGGTTGGTGCTTCGTGATGACGACGGTCCATCGCATGGCGTCGAGCGCGGCGGTGAGGGCGTCGGGGTCGGCGCCCAGCCCGAGGCGACCGGCGGCGAGGGCGCGCTCGTAGGCGCGAGGAAGATGGGTGAGGGAGGGGTCGAGGGCGAGGAGCTGGATCAGGTCGGCCCACCCTTCGGGCGGGAGCAGGTCGCGCCCCGGGCTCTCGGCGATGGCGCGCTCGATGGCCGCGAGGGGGGTGGGCTCATGGACCCTCGTCGGCGCGGCGCCCGAAGGGGCACGGAGGTCGATGCGAGGGTCGCGGCTGAAGCAGGGGAGCGACCACTGCCCGCCGGCCCAGAGCGGCTGCGGCGCCCGAGGCAGCGAGACGAGGGTGCGGGCGAGCTCGGTGGCGGCGGTGGGCTTCGATCCAGCGGCGTCGAGGATCGCCTGTGCGGCGCGGGCTCCCTCCTCGCCCATGGACGCGAGCGCCGCGGCCGCGACCCGACCGAGCTTCTTGTCGGAGAGCAGCGCGGCGACCCCGTCGGCGCACTGCGGATGGCCCTGGGCGACCACGCGGGCGAGCGCGAGGTCGAACTGCCCCGCGCGCTTCGCCGAGGCGCGCAGCAGCGCCTCGACCGCGGCGGCGTCGAGCAGCGCGGTGAAGGGAAACAGGCTGTCGCGCTCGTGCTTCTTGAGCCGGGGGACGCAGGCGACGAGGGCCGCGGCGTAGGCCTGCTTGATCCAGCCGGGGAGGGAGGAGGCGTGCGGGGAGAGCCATCGGCCGAGGTCGCGCACCTCGTAGGCGTGGATGGCCGCGAGCGCGTCGCGGAGGTAGGCGCCCTGGGCCTCGACGGTGGCGAGCTGCAGGGCCCCGGCGTAGAGGCCCTCTGGCGAGGCGAGCTTGCGGCGGGCGCAGGCCGCGCCGAGGGCCTCTCCCGCGAGGGCGTAGAGGGGCTGCTCCATGGGGTCGGGCGCGACATGGGAGGGCAGCAGGTCGACGAGCGCGTCGGGGTGCACCTCCACCGCGAGGCGTATGAGCTGCTCTCGGGTGACGGGCCCCGGGTCTCGCACGTCGAAGCGGGCGGCCAGGGCGCGCACCGCGGCCGGGTCGGGGTGCGTCGAGGCCCAGGCGCGCAGGGCGGGGAGGTCGTCGGTGGGATCGGACATCGGTGGGTATCCCGGGTTAGATCAGCGCGGCGTCGAGGGGCAAGCGATTCGGGCATCGTCGCCGAGCGCCCGAGGATTCGTGGGAGGGCTTGACGCCTCGGGACATGGAACTAGCCATGTCGCGGGACATCGTCGGAGAGGCCCTTGTGGCCACAACTGGAGGGGAAGCCATGCCTGCGATCAACATGCCCGAGATCAACAAGTCCGAGGTCTACAAGCGCATCAACAGCGAGATCACGGAGGCGCTCAACACCGGCAGGCTCGACGTGCTGAGCCGGCACATCTCGCCCGACATCGTCGATCACGGGATGCCGCCCGGGATGCCCGGCGGCATCGAGGGGATCAAGGCGTTCACGACGATGTGGCGCGAGGCCTTCCCCGACGGCCGGTGGACCATCCAGGACACCATCGTCGATGGAGATCGGCTGTCCTGCCGCTCGTCCTTCAGCGGTACGCAGAAGGGGGCGCTCATGGGCATTCCCCCGACCAACAAGCGGGTGAACCTCGAGATGAACGACTGGGTGCGCTTCCAGGGAGACAAGTGCGTCGAGCACTGGGGCAGCATCGACATGGCGACGATCCAGCAGCAGCTCGGGCTGGCGCCGGGCCTCGGGGTCAACCACACGCAGACCGTCCAGCGGCTCTACGGCTGCTTCCAGCGCGGCGACGTGGCCTCCATCGTCGCGCAGTGCGTCGAGAACGTCGACTGGCGCAACGACCGCGTCGCCTCCAGCGAGTGCCCCTGGAATGGCAACTACAGCGGGCGCAAGAACCTCCCGGGCTTCTTCAAGGCCGTCGCCGACTCGCTGGAATTCTCGCTCTTCGAGCCGCGCACCTTCATCGAGCAGGGCAACCACCTCTGCGTCGAGCTCACCATCGAGAGCACCATCCGCAAGACCGGCAAGACGATCAAGAACGACGCCCTGCACCTCTGGACCTTCGACGCGAAGGGCCTCGTCACCCGCTACCGCCACTTCAATGACACGGCGGCGGAGCTGAGCGCGTATCGGGGTTGAGGGAGCGCGTCGGGCGCGGAGACGACCGCGGCGGTTGCGTGCGAGCATCGGCGCCGATGAAGCGCTCCCTGCTCGCGATCGCCGCCGTCGTCTCCCTCGCGTCGCTCTGCGCGGCGCGCCCCGCCGGGGCCAACAGCATGGTCACCCACGTCTGGGTGGCCGAGCAGTCGATCACCCAGATCGAGCCTGGCGCGCTGCGGGACATCGTCTCCGACCCGGCGCTTCGCGGGGTGATCCAGAACGGCGCGATCTACCCCGACTCGGGCTACTCGGTGCGGCACCCCTACGGCGAGTGGGCCCACTGGGAGAGCTGGGTCGAGCCCTACCTCCAGTGGATCCGCACCCGCTGGGGCGCCGAAGGGTACCGCAGCGCCGACGCGCGCCGCCACGTCGCCTTCCTCATGGGCTGCGCCGCGCACTCGATGACCGACCAGACCTTCGACCAGTACTTCGTCGCCCGCGCTCGCCAGTACGACCGCACCGACGCCGACAGCCTCGACATCGGCTCGGACACCTGGCTGGTGGTGGAGCACGGGGTCACCAGCGAGGCCGACGGGCGCTTCTGGGTCGACGAGATGCCCGCCATCCACGCGGCGGTGGGCGGCCCCTCGGTGACCCCCGCGGTGCTCACCGAGGCGGGCAACCTCACCGCCGCGGGGACGCGCTTCCTCGTGCGCTTCGGCCACACGCTCTACACCGCGCGCTGGCGCGACTACCCGTGGGCGGCCTCGCACTACATGGACGCCGACACCCCCGGCAGCTATCCCCGCCTCGTCTCGACCACCGCGGCGTACTGGCGCTTCCTCTGGCGACGGCTCCAGGGCGACGCGCCGCCGGGGGCGCCGCCGATCTACAGCTGGCCCGCGCCAGGACAGGTGAACTTCCCCGTCGACCATGGCGACATCGAGTCGCGCGCCGTGGTGACCACCCCGTGGGGCCTCGACGACGCCACGGTCAACGACAGCACCGTTCGCATCCTCGGGCCCGGCGACGTGCCCGTCCCGGCGCGGGTCTCTCGCTACGGCGACCACGGCAACACGCTGATGATCCGCCCGATGGCCGACCTCGCGTACGACACGCCCTACCGGGTGTCGCTGTCGGCCTCGCTGCGCACGCTGGAGGGCTCGCTCACCGGGGCGGAGCAGACCATCGCGTTTCGCACCCGCTGCTCGCCCGACCGCCTGGCGCAGTGCCCTCCGCTCCCGACGCCGCGCCCGACGCTCTCGGCGCCCCCCGTCTCCACGCCGCGCCCTCCGCCGGGCCTCGACGCCGGCAGCGGGACCGTGGTCATCGAGCCCGACGACGCGGGGGTCCTCGACGCCTCGGTGGACGCCGCGTCGACGCTCGACGCGGCCCTGGGCCTGGACGCCGGGGGCGCGTCGACGAAGGAGGGCTGCGGGTGTCGCGCGGGAGGGGGAGGCGCGGGAGGGGGAGGCGCGGGCGGCGGCGTGGGGTGGCTCTCGCTGCTGGCGCTCGCGGGGCTCTCGCGGCGGCGTCGGCGCAGGGCGCCTCTCCCTTCGATCAGTCGGCGCACATGACGCGCACCCGGCCGGTGCGCAGGGGCGCCTCGGCGAGCGCGGCGGCGAACTGCCGGGCGTCCCGCTCCGAGCGGAAGGTCACGGTGAGAATCTGCGCGCCGTCTCCCGTCGGAATCGTGCTCGGATAGCCGCCGCCGACCGCGGGCGTGCAGTTCAGGTCTCCCACGCTCGCGGCCAGGTGGGCCGCCTGCGTCTGCTGGAAGAGCGCGCTGAGCTCCGGGGAGGGGCCCGCGCTGGCGGTCAGCGTGACGGCCCACACGGTCGCCCCGTGCGCTCCGTTCACTCCGACCGGGGGGTGGGCTCCCTCGCGAAACGCGAGCGTGCGAAGGCCGATGAGGGGATTCGCGGCGGCGGGTGCGCCCGCGTCGGCCTCCGCCGTAGCGCCCGCGGCGGGGCAGCGTGGGGCCGAGGCGTTGCCGGGGCCGAAGCAGCTCGTGTCCATGAGGCACGCGCCGAGGCAGCGGTCGCCCGTCCAGTTGCAGCCCGAGAGCGAGAGGCAGGCGTCGCAGGCGGTCGCCGACTCGCAGGCAGCGGCCGCCGGGGGGCGCTCGGCTCCCGCGTCGGCGGTCGCGCCGCTGGTGGTGTTCGAAGAGGCGGGCGGAGGCGCGCTCACGCCCTGTCGCTGCGTCGAGCCCTGGCACGCGACCAACGAGAGACACAGCGCCGCAGGGAGGGTCCAGGTCTTCATGGATCGCCCGGTTATCACCAAGCGTGGGAGTCCACCAGAGCGGCCCTGGTTCGGCCGGGCGAAGTGCGTTACCCCCCCCGGGAATCACCCCTCACGAAGGACGCCTATGGCCACCGCACTCATCACCGGCGCGTCCGCCGGGCTCGGATCCGAATTCGCCAGGCTCTTCGCCGCCGACAAGCACGACCTGCTGCTCGTCGCGCGGCGCCGCGACCGGCTCGACGCCCTCGCGGCCGAGCTCTCCTCCGCCCACGGAGTGAAGGCCCACGTGGTCGCCGCCGACCTCATGGACCCGGCCGCGCCGGGGGCGATCCTCGACGAGGTCTCCCGGCTCGGGCTCGAGGTGGAGTTTCTGGTCAACAACGCCGGCTTCGGCACCAACGGCAATTTCTGGGAGCTCGACGCCGAGCGCGAGCGCGGCATGGTCGAGGTGAACATCACCGCCCTGGTGGTGCTCACCCGCGCGCTGCTCCCGGCGATGGTGAAGCGCGGCCGCGGTCGGGTGCTCAACATCGGCTCCACCGCGGGCTTCCAGCCGGGGCCCTTCATGGCCGGCTACTACGCCAGCAAGGCCTTCGTGAACTCCTTCACCGAGGCCCTCGCGTACGAGCTCCGCGGCACCGGCGTCACCGCCACGGTGAGCTGCCCCGGCGCCACCGCCACGGAGTTCGCGGCGATCGCGGGCAACGACAAGACCAGGCTCTTCAAGGCCGGCGCGATGACCGCCGCGGAGGTCGCCGAGAGCGCCTACCGCGCCATGCACGCCGGTCGACCGATGGTGGTGCACGGCGCGATCAACCGCCTGAGCGCGTGGTCCTCCGGGCTCTCGCCGCGGGCGGCGGTCATCGCCATCGCCGCGGCGCTCAACCGACGACAGCCGTAAGCGCCCGCTCCCCCCCTCCGCGCTCCCTCTTCGCCTACACTCGCGCGCAACTCCCCAATGACCATCACCGTCCACGCCGAGGCCCGCATCGCCCGCCCTGTCGACGTCGTCTTCGCGCTCGCCGCCGGGCGCACGGCCAACCTCGCGCGCTTCTTCATGGGCCACAAACCCCTCATCCCGGCCATCAGCTCGGCGACGCTCGTGGGCCGCGACGACCCGCCCGTCGCCGGAACCCTCCGCGACGTCGCCCTCTCCGACGGGACCGCCATCCAGGAGCGCGTGCTGGCCTTCGAGGCGCCGCGCCTCCACCGCTACGACATGGCGAAGATGAACCTCCTCCAGCGGGCGCTCTGCTCCAACATGGTGAGCGAGTGGCGCTTCGAGCCCGACGGCGAAGGCGCGTCGCGGGTGACGTGGGAGTACGCGATCCACGAGCGCGGCCTCGTCGGGCGAATGCTGGGTCCGCTGGTGGCGCGGCAGTTCCAGCGAGCGATGCAGTCGTGCCTGGACAACATCGGGCGCGCGGCGCTGGCGGGTTGACCGCGCGGGCGCTGGTGGTGTTCGATGACCCCCGTGGGACGAAGTGAAGACAGCCGCAAGAAGGTGAACCAGTCCGCGATGATCGGCGTCGGCCTCGGGCTGCTGCCGTTCCGCTTCGCCGCCCCGGCGGTGGCGGCGCTGGGGATGAAGGTCGTGAAGGACGTGCAGGACGCCTTCGAGGCCGAGACCTCGCCCGTGGAGCAGGCCGCGGCCGCGGCGGTGCTGGGCGCTGGCGAGTTCGCGCTGGGCTCCGCGTCGCGGGCCGCGAGGCTCATGCCGTGGGCCGGGCCCATCGTGAGCGCGGTGCTCACCGGCGCGGCCCTCAAGGCCCTCGGCGAGGGGGCCATCGCGTACTACCAGTGGTCGACCAACAGCCGCGACGCCGAGGCCCGCCCCGCCGCCGCCGCGGCCGACGCCTCCCGCGTCAACTTCTGACCTCCCTCCCCAACATCCCCCTCCGCGAGAGATGGACCTCCAGCGCTCGCAGCTCCCCTCCGCCCTGCTCGCCTGGATCGACCGCGTAGGCTGCGCCGAGCCCCTGGCCGAGGCGCTCCCGAGCACCGCGCGCTGGCTGCTCGCGCTCTGGGGCCGCGGCGACGACCACCTCCCGCTGCACCTGGTCCATGACCTCGGCCACCTGCTGCTGCGCGGCCGCGACTTCCGCTTCGCCTCCACCGCGTCGCTCGCCCGCTGGTCCGACGACGAGCGCGCCGGGAGGCTCGCCTACGAGGACAAGGTGCTCGGCCGCTGGGCGCTCGACCCGACGGTGCTCGACGCCCACGTGGCCATCGCGGGGATGTCCGCCGCGGGCCGCGACGCCGCCGTCGCCCACGCCATCGGGCTCGCGCTCTCCGGCCCGCTGCTCGCCGCGGACGACCTCGCCCGGGCCAACCCCGCGCACCTCCGGCAGTGGATCAACGAGCTCCCCGCGGTGGCCGCCGACGACCCGACGACCTTACACGAGAGGGTAAGCGAGGAGTGGCGCTCCTGGGCCGAGGCGCAGCACGCGGCCTGCGTGAAGGCGCTCCCTCCGGGCCGCCTCTTCCGCGCGGAGGACCTCTGGGAGATCGCCCACCTCGCGGAGCTTCCGAGCGAGAGCGCGCGGCTGGCGCTGCGGACCATCCTCGGGCTCACGGCGAGGGTCGGCCCGGTGTCTCCCTCGGTGGCGCTGTCGCTGCGGCACAAGGCGAGGGAGGTGCCGATCGAGGCGGAGGACGCCGACCAGTACCCGGCCGGCGGCTTCGACGCGATCAGCACCCGCGGAACCTTCGAGAACCTGGTTCGCAGCGAGGTGGCCTACGTGGGCGAGGGGAGCACCGAGCGCGGCGGCGTCGACCTCTTCGACGTGCGCTTCGCGGAGAACGAGCTGCTCTTCTACACGCGCGACGAGTCGCCGCTGCTCGACGCGCGTCGCGACCTCACGATGGTGCTCCACCGCCCCGCGGCGCAGCGGCACAAGCACCCGTCGCTCGAGGCGCAGACCCTGGTGCTCACCGAGGCGCTGGCGCTGACGCTCCAGGGCGACCTGCTGCGGGTGTTCGGCCCGTCGGGATCGCGCTGCGCCATCGTGTGGCTGGCCGAGCGGCCGGGCGACCTCGACGTGGCGGAGGAGGAGCGCGCGCTGCTCTCGCTGCCGCTGGCGGCGGAGGTGGCGCACCGGCGGGTGACGCTTCAGGTGGCGCGCTCGTGGGAGGAGGTGCCGCTGGCGGGGCGGGTGGTGTGCTCTCCGCTGGCGGAGGACGACACGGTGACCCGCTCGGCGTGGGTGCGCGTCGACGAGGCCCACTGGGTGCAGGGCGAGGCGCACGCGGACATGGCGGGCGGGCCGGCGGCGCTGCGGGCGCTGGCCGACCGCCTGCTGGCGATGATCACCCGGCGGGCGCCCCGGCGCAGACGCGTGGAGCGGTGAGCGGGGAGGGGCGTGCCCTCCCGCTGCGCGTCAGTGAAGGAACTCGAACGCGATGGAGAAGTCGTTGACCTCCGGGTGCGCGGCCACGAGGGCGTCGCAGCACTGGCGGGCGAGCGCGAGCACCTCGGGCGCGGGGTCATCGGGGTCGACGTCCGGGCGCACGACGAAGGCCACGATGAGGGTGTCCTCCTCGCCCTCGTAGGCGTCCTGGAACTCGAGCATGAAATCCTCGATCTCTCCGGTGGGAGAGAAGCCGTTGAGCTTCACGATGTGAGCGTCGAGAAACTCGGAGGCGAGGCGGGAGGCTTCGGAGATGTCCACGGTGGGACGGAGGCATACAGCGGTCGGGGAGGGCGTCAAGCCTCCCGTCGCTCACACCATCACGAGGTCGTCGGCGTCCTCCGCGGCCTGCGCGGTCACCTGGATGAGCTCCTCCTCGCGAGAGACCGCCAGCTCGTAGAGCGACGAGAGCAGCGCCGGGTGCTGCCTCACGATGCCCATGAAGTTCTCCGGCGCGAGCACCAGCGCCACCGTCGGCTCGACCGCGATCACCGTCGCGTTGGTCGGCCGCCGCAGCACCAGCGAGATCTCCCCCACGCAGCCGCCCGGGTCGATGCCGCCGATCACCAGCTCGCTGCCGTCGTCCTCGCGGCGCCGCACCTCGAGGCGCCCGGAGGCCACGAGGAAGAGCCCCGACGCCTCGCTCCCCTGCGCGAAGAGCACCTCCCCCTCGGCGAACTCCCTCGCCTCGAAGGCCCCCGCCAGCGCCTCCCGATCGCCGAGAGGGATCTCCCTCAGCAGCGGCGCCGTGCGCAGGAGGTTCTGCACCAGGCGCTGCTGGCTGAAGGCCCGCAGCTCGGCCCCGAGCGAGGGCACCTCCTTCACCGCCAGCGCCAGCGACGGCGGCGGCGCCTCCAGCACGATGGACGCCCGGGTCGTATGCACGCTCGCCGCGCGCGGCGCCTCGGTGAGCAGCGCCATCTCCCCGAACACCGCCTCGGCGCCCAGCACCGCGAGCTCCTCGGGCTCGTCGCCCTCCTCGGCGCCCGCTTCGCTCGCCGCGGCCTTGCGCGCGATGCGCACCTCGCCGCGCGCCACCACGAAGACGCTCCCGCCGCGCTCTCCCTCCAGGATGGCCGCGTGCGACGGCCCGAACACCCGCACCTCCATCGCCGTCGCCAGCCGCTCGAAGGCCCCGCGGGGGAGCGCCCCCCAGAGCGGCAGCCGCGCTCGCGCAGGGAGCTTCGCGGGCAGCGCGGCCTTGAGGGCCTCGATCTTCTTCGTGGCGAGGGCGATGAGCTCCGCGCGGGACTCGTCGCCGAGCTCGGTCACCCGCTCGCTGGCCAGCGGCGGAGGGAGCACCGACACGTCGCTCTGCCGCTCGGCGTCGGCCCCGAAGACCCCGGCGAGCTCGGTGAGCAGGTCGCTCTTCGAGCTGAGGCGCTGCACCGCGATGGCCGCCGCGACGGCGTGCGCCGCGAGACCCTGCAGGGCGAGCGCCCGGGCGGCCGTCTCGAAGGCCAGCCGGGCGAGGGCCATGGCCCCGACGGAGACCGCGGCGCGGCCGATGATGTCGATGGCGGGCGCCCCGGCGCCGACGTCGTCGAGCACCGGGATGGCGATGCGGAGGCACAGGTCGGGATCGTTCTGGGCGAGCGCGGCGACGCTCTGGTCGAGGGCCGTGGTGGGCGCCCGGGGGCGCGAGCGCTTGCGGTGGGTGGGGTCGGTCATGACGGTCGCGGACGCTACCAGAGTCCGCCGCGAGGGCGGGAGGAGGGTGGCAACCTGGGGTGCTGCGCCGCTACTGTGCGCGGTCTATGAATCGACGACGCTTGTCTGGCGGGTTGATGGCGCTGCTGGTCCTCGGGGCGCTCGGGTGCCGGCAGCGCCCGCCGCCGCCCACGGCGGCCCCCATCGCCGACGTCGCCGTCGACGCGGGCGCTCCCGCCTCCGTCGCGGCGCGCGACGCGACGGCGGGCGCTCCCGGCGCTCGGCTGATGGACCTCGCGGGCGAGACCGCCGTCACCATGGCGCGCATCCGGGGCCTGAGCCTCCAGCACGAGGTCCGCCGCGGGGTGATGGACCGCGACGCCATCGTCTCCCGGCTGCGGACGAAGACCGCGCGGGAGTATCCCCCCGGGGAGATCGTGCTGGAGGGCGAGCTCTACAAGCGCCTCGGGTTGCTGCCCGAGGCGATGGACTACGAGCGCACGATGTTCGACCTGCTCGAGGAGCAGGTGGCGGGCTTCTACGACCCCGACGAGCAGACGCTCTACATCGCGGGCTGGCTCCCGTCGGCGGCGCAGCCCGTCACCATGGCGCACGAGATCACCCACGCCCTGCAGGACCAGCATTTCCACATCGGTCGCTACACCCACCACGTGCGGGGCAACGGCGACGCCCAGACCGCGGCGATGGCCGTCATCGAGGGCGACGCGACGGCCTCGATGCTCGACTTCATGCTGGCCCCGATGGGGCGGCGCGCGCGCGACATGCCCGGCGTGACCTCGATGGTCGAGAGCCAGCTGCAGGGCGCCGACCAGGCGCGGCTGCGGGAGGCGCCGAGGGCGCTGCGGGAGAGCCTGCTCTTCCCCTACCTGGCGGGCCTCGGGATGTGCGTGAGGGCGCTGCGCGCGGGGGAGGGATACAGCAGGGTGGACGCCCTCCTGGCGACGCCGCCGCAGTCGACGGAGCAGGTGCTGCACGAGGCGAAGCTCGCCGCGAGGGAGGCGCCGGTGGTGGTGCCGTCGAGGGTGCCGCCGGCGCTCGCGGGGGAATACGAGGTCGCGTATCACGACGTGATGGGAGAGCTCGGGTCGCGGCTGTTCTTCTACAGCGCGATGCCCGACGCGAGGGCGCACTCGGCGGCGCAGGGATGGGGCGGCGACCACGCGGTGCTACTGGTCCCGAGAGGGAGCATGACCTCCGCGGGAGACGCGGGGGTGAACCTCGCGGGAGACGCCCTCGCCAGGGACGTGATGCTCTGGACCGTGGTGCTCGACCCGGTGGAGGGAGCGCGCGGCGCGGCGGCCGACCGCGAGGCGGTGGACTTCGCCGAGGGCGCGGTGTCGGTGCTGATGTGGCGCCACGGGTCGAGGCCGGCGGCCACGGTGGCGGGCGCGATGGCGGCGAGGGACGTGGGCGGGGGCAGGGTCTCGCTGGTGGCGAGGTCGGGTCGGCGGGTGCTGGTGGCCGATCGGGTCCCGAGGGCGTCGGCCGCGGCGGTGGTGCGCTCGGCGCTGGCGGAGTGACCGTCGGCTACCGCGAGGCGATCAGCACGATCTCCACCGCGGCCAGCAGCGCCACCGAGCGGTCGTCGTCCCTCAGCCGGGGCACCAGCGGGTCGCAGTCCCCGCTCGCCCCGGTCGCGTCGCTCCACGCCAGCACCGCGAGCCGCCGCACCGTCGCGTCGGGCGAGTCGAGCGCCTCGCGAATCGGGTCCGCCGCCGTGGCGTCCCCATGCTGCGCCAGCACCGACAGCGCGCGAATCGCCACGAAGCCGTCGGGCAGCCGCGCCATCGGCCGCAGCGCCGCGAGGGCCTCCTGCCGGGTCGCCTCCATGCTCGCGAGCGCCGAGGCCACCCGCAGCGCCACCTCGTGGTCGTCGTCGCGCATGAAGCGCTGCAGCGCCTCGGCCTGCCGCGTGGCCATCCCGATGGATCCCACCGCGGCCTGCGCCCTCAGCTCCCGCCGCGCGGCGGTGCCCATCACCCGCAGCAGGTACGCGTCGCCCCGAGCGTCGCCTCGCGCCACCAGCACCCGGGCGGTCTCCACCGAGAGGGGCGTCGGCGGGTCCACCAGCAGGGCCGCCAGGGCCTCCCTCCCTCGCCCCGGCGACGCCGCCATCAGCGCCGAAGGCACCGCCATCCGCACGATCGCGTCGCGGTCCTCGAGCGCCGCGAGCAGCGCCTCGGCGACGTCCTCTCCTCGGCCTCCGAGGGCCATGGCCGAGGCCGCGCGCACCATCGCCTCGGGGTCCTCCCTCAGCGCCACGACCAGCGCCGCGGTCACCGCCTGGTCGTCGCGCCACCGCGCCAGCGCCCTCGCCGCCGAGGCCCGCATCGGCGCCCGCCCCGTGCGCAGCCAGCGCATCAGCCGCCTCGCCCCGGCGGCTCCGCGCAGGGTCACCATCCCCGCGACGCGCCTCTCCCGGTCGCGGCTCCGCAGCGCCGCCGTCAGCCTCGCGGGCGGTGTCCCCGAGCGGCCGTTGAGCTCATAGAGGGCCGCCGCGGCGCGGTCTCCCACCACGCCCGGCCGCTCGCTGAGCGACTCCAGCAGCTCTCGCCCCCGTACGCCGAGGCCCGCGATGGCCGAGAAGCCCGCCGCGCGGGTGGGCGCGTCCTCGCTCCCGGCGGCGTTGCGGAGCACCTGCACGGCGACCTCCGCGAGCAGGTCGGCGTCGCCGAGCCCGCGCGTCTCGGTGTAGTCCTGGTAGAGCCGCAGCGCGGTGGCCACGTCGCCCTGGCGGGCCGCGTCCCGGATGGGGCCGGTGGCTCCGACGCACCCGAAGGCCGCGCAGGCCAGCAACGCAAGGGGCAGCAACGACCGCGAGGCACGCACCCGCGGACGTATAGCGCGGCTGCGCCCGCGGGCGCGATGAACTGGCGCAGCGAGGCCATTGCCGGGGTGCGGGTCGCGGGGCTAATGCTCCCTGGCGATGCGTCGCCCCGTCGCCCTCTCGCTCATCCTCCTCGGCCCGCTGCTCCACGCGCAGGACCGCCGCGCCACCCCTCCGCCGCCCGATCGGGTGCGCGTCCCGGCGGGGCCCTTCGTGATGGGCGAGGACACCCGCGGCGAGCCCGACGAGCGCCCGAGGCACACCCGCACGCTCCCGGCCTACGAGATCGACCGCACGGAGGTCACCCGGGAGCACTACGAGCGCTGCGTTCGGGCGGGGCGCTGCACCGACCCTCGACCCCTCGACGCTCGCTTCCGGGACCCGAGGCAGCCGGTGGTGGGGGTGAGCTGGTTCCAGGCGACGGCGTACTGCGCCTGGGTGGGGGCGAGGCTGCCGACCGAGGCCGAGTGGGAGAAGGCCGCGCGAGGCTCCGACGGGCGCACCTTCCCGTGGGGCGAGACCTACCCCACGCTGCGCATGGCCACCTTCGGCCACGACGAGCACACCGGTCACCCCGACCCGGTGGGGTCGCACCCGGGCTTCCCTTCTCCCTATGGCGCCCTCGACCTTGCGGGCAACGTCTGGGAGTGGGTCGCCGACCCCTACGACCCCTACGCCTACCGCGAGCCCACGGCGGAGCCCACCTGCGAGCGGGCGCTCGCCTCGCTCCAGGACCTTCGCACCCGCCGGGTGCGAGGCTTCACCGGCAGCAACCCGCTGCCCACCACCTGCGAGCGGGTCCTCCGCGGCGGCGGCTGGAACTACGGCGGCGCCGGGCTCCGCAGCTCCAACCGGGTGCACCACGCGCCGAGCTACCGCCTGGTGATGTCGGGCTTCCGCTGTGCTGTGAGCGCGCCCGCGGTCAGCGCCGCAGCGCCGGGCTCGTGACCCACGCATAGACCGCCGCGAGCGCCACCGCGCCGGCCACTGCGCCGGTGCGCACGGGCGACGGCTGCCACACGGAGAGGGCGGCCTCCGTCGGCATTCCCAGGGCGACGGCGCAGGCGACGAAGAGGCGTGAGCCGATGGCGATGCGCCGGGCCAGGCGCACGGTGCGCAGCGCCGCGAACACGAGCGCGGCGCCGCACACGAGGATGGCCTCGGCGCGCGCGAAGGCGAGGGCCCCCAGCAGCATCGCGTCGACCAACAGTGTGGACGCGAGCGGCGGAGGCAACCTCAGTCCTTGTCGTCGTCGTCGTCGTCGTCGTCGGGTTCGGGAGCGGCGGTGCCCGGGGTGGGCGCGCGCTTGATGGCGCCGGGGCGGGGGGCGATGAGCATCGTCATGGCCTTGCCCTCGAGGGCGGGGTTGCTCTCGATGATGATCATGCCCTCCAGGGCCTTGATGACATCGTCGAGCACTTCGCGACCCTTCTCGGGGTGCGTGATCTCTCGGCCGCGGAAGCGCACCGTGATCTTGGCCTTGTTGCCCTCTTCGAGGAATCGCCGGATGTGGCGGACCTTCGTATCGAGGTCGTGGTCGTCGGTCTTCGGACGGACCTTGACCTCCTTGATCTCGACGACGGTCTGCTTCTTACGGGCCTCGTTGGCGCGCTTCTTCTCCTCGTATTTGTACTTCCCGAAGTCCATGACCTTGCACACGGGCGGGTCGGCCTTCGGGTTGACTTCAACGAGGTCGAGGGCCTCCGACTGCGCGAGGCGGAGCGCCTCCTGGCTGGTCATGATGCCGAGCTGTGTCCCATCGGAACCGATGACCCGCACCTCGGGTACACGGATACGATGGTTCACCCGCACCTGCGGTTGACGCTGCTGGTTTCGGTCGATGGGTCCCTTGAGCGCTATCGGAATGCTCCTTGAGCAGGGGGATCAGTCAGATCCCCACAATGGGTGTCGTTGGCCCGCGGCCGCGGATGGTGGTCGTGAAGGGGGGGGGCGTCAACCCGGCTGCCTCCCCGAAGAGCTCTCGACCTCGCAGTCACGATGAGTGACAGGCGCGAGGTGAGGTCATGGGGCGAGGCAACATCCCGGATTGGCAGCCAGACTGTAGGGGGGAATGGGAAGGGAATTCAGTAGGCGCGACTGGGCTTGAACCAGCGACCCTCACCGTGTCAAGGTGATGCTCTACCACTGAGCTACGCGCCTGAAGAGAGCCGCGGTAACTACTCCTGCTCCGCGACCCTGTCAACACTTCTCTTCACTGCACCCGCACGACCCCGGTCATCCCCGTAGAAGCGTGTGCTTCGCAGATGTAGGGGAAGGTTCCCGCCGAGGGGAAGGTCACCGTCACCTCGCGCATGTTGCCGTCGGTGAGGCGCTGGATGGGGTTGCCCGCGGTTCCCGCCCTCGGGCTGTTGAGCACGCCCGGAGAGAGCGGGTGCACGCCGAAGCTGCTGGTGGCGCCACCCGAGAAGGTCACGCTCTGGCCCGCGGCGATGGTGATGCACCTCGGCGAGTAGGTGAAGAGCGTGCTGCCGCTCGCTCCGCCGTAGCCGATGGTGCGCGACGCGCCCGCCGCCGTGCGGTCGACGAACTGCGACGAGGCGCAGTCGTTGAACGAGCCCTCCTCCGCGTCAGTACCGCAGCTTGACGTCAGGGCCGAGAGCACCACGACGAGCGCCGACAATCGATGGGTCACCGCGAACCGAACACACATCACGAGCCTCCCAGCCGGAGGTTGCTCGCATCCCCCGGCTTGGGGCATCCTCGCCGCGCCCATTCACGGGGGCAATGGATTTCGTTCACCTGCTTTGGAGGAATCACGCATGTCTGATGAACACGTCTCCCGCCGCAAGGCCCTGACCGGAGGCGCCGCAGCCATCGCCGGCGTCACCGCCGCGCTCGCGGTCTCGGCCGTCACGCGCAGCGCCCATGCGGACAACGCCACGGACGCCACGGCCCTCAACGCCGTGCGCACCAAGGCCTACGAGATCGTCGCCGTCTACGACGCGGCCATCGGCTTCCTCATGGGCATGGCCGAGGGCGCCACCGCCGCCGCGCTGCTCGGGCACTTCCGCCAGCAGCACCGCGACGAGGCCGAGCGCCTCGGCACGCAGATCACCGCCCTCGGCGGCACCCCCGTCACCGAAGGGTCGATCAACGCCCCGGCCAACCCCACGGGCTTCAGCCGCAGCATCCCCAACTACCTGAAGTACGCCGCCAACCTCGAGCGCAAGGCCTCCGTCGACAACGTCGCCCGGCTCAACGCCATCGGCAACAAGGACGCCGCCGAGCTCGTGGCCGCCATCGTCGGCACGCAGACCCAGCACTTCACCGTGCTCTACCTCCTCGCCCGCGGCATCGCCGGCCCCGGCGCCATGGCGGCCTCGATGCTCAACGAGATCGTCCCGCGCTCCTTCGTGTCGATCGAGGCCGCCCCCGCGGTGAGCCTCACCTCCGTGGCCGACCTTACCTTCACCGCCTGATTCGAGGACGACGACCATGACGACCAACAAGTTCCTTTCGCGGCGCGCCCTCCTCGGCGGCGCGGCGGTCACCGGCTCCGCCCTCGCGCTCCAGGCCTGCGGCGACGACGTCGGCCCCGTCGTCCCCAACCCCGACATCCCCCCGCTCAACAACCTCCTCGCGGCGGAGTACGGCGCCATCGCGGCCTACAGCGCGGGCATCCCCATCCTCGAGATGCCCCCGACCGGCGACCCCCTCGCCGCCAACGGCCCGGCCCTCGGCGTCATCGCCCGCGCCTGGCAGACCCAGCACCGCGAGCACGCCGCGCAGCTCGCCGCCACCGTCACCGCCATCGGCGGCACGCCCGTCGCCGAGAGCTCGATCACCTTCACCGCGCCGACGGGCTTCACCCCCAGCGTGCGCAACGTGATGGTCCTCGCCTGCAACGCCGAGAAGGCCGCGGCCATCGCCTACAACCAGGCCGTGAAGACCATGACCGCCGCCAGCTCGCGCTACATCGCCGCCAACATCGAGGGCGCCGAGACGCAGCACTTCGTGATCCTCTACACGCTGCTGAAGCAGGTGGTGGCGCCCAACCCCGCCTCGCTCATCTCGATGATCAACGAGATCGCCCCGAAGGCCTTCGTGGTCAACGTGGGCACGGCCACCAACGGCCTCTCGTCCATCGCCGACTTCACCTACACGGCCTGATCGACCGCGCGGTCGGGGGCCCTGTGCTCCCCGACCGTCGCCCCTCCCCTTCACCCCTCGTCCATCGCCAGCCGGCGCGCCTCGGCCAGGTCCGGCGCCGCGCCCAGCAGGTCGACCCCGTTGCGGGCGAAGCGCAGCGCCGCCGCCCTGGCGCGCGAGTCGTGCTCGTGGGCGAGCGACCAGTCCGCGTGCCTCGCGAGCAGCGCCAGGGCCAGCGAGCGCCCCAGGGTGAGCGCGATGCGCCGCGCGTCGGCCTCCAGCAGCGCCAGACCCTCGGCCGCGGACGGCGCGTCGGCCATGTGAGAGCGCGCGGTGTGGAGCGCCCGCTCGACGGTGCCCAGGGCCACGCGGGCGACCGCCGCCAGCGCCGGATCGCGCACCGCCGCCGCCAGCGAGGCGACCTCCGAGTGAAGCGCCTGCACCGTCGCGGTGTCGCCCATGGCGCGCAGGGCGTCGAGCGAGAGCACGTTGGTGGTGCCCTCCCAGATGGGGAGCACCTGCGCGTCGCGGAGCAGCGTCGGGAGGCCGGTGTCCTCGACGTACCCGGCGCCGCCGAAGCACTCGATGGCCTCGCTGGTGACCTGCACGGCCTGGCGCGCGGTGGTCAGCTTTACCAGCGGGGTGATCAGCCGAAGGAGGTTGCGCTCCTCGGCGGTGGCCTCGGCGCCCTCCTCTCGACCGAGCAGCTCGACCGCGCGGAAGGTCAGGTGGAAGCCCGCCTCGGCCTCGGCCTGCAGGCCCGCGAGGGTGTCGAGGTGCAGGGGCTTGTCGGAGAGCGAGGCCCCGAAGGCGTGGCGGCGGCGGGCGAAGTCGCGGGCCAGCGCGACGCCGCGGCGCATGAGCGAGGCCGAGCAGACGGCGTTCCAGGTGCGGGTGATGTTGAGCATCGGGGTGATGGCGCGGACGCCGCCGGAGAGGCCCGCGACGGCGATCGCGGGGGTGCCGTCGAGGCTGAGCTCCGCGGTGGGAACCTTCCTCGTCCCGAGCTTGTCCTTGAGGCGGTTGACCCCGATGCGCTGGAGCTTCCCTCCCGCGTCGCGGGTCTCGACGTAGAAGAGCGCGAGCCCGCGGCCTCCGGGGGGATTGCCCTCCGGGCGGGCGAGGGTGAGCGCCATCTGCGAGGTGGTCGCGCTCGAGAACCACTTGGTGCCATGGAGGCGCCAGGTGCCGTCGGGGTCCTGCCGGGCGACGGTCTCGGAGAGGCCCACGTCCGAGCCTCCGGTGCGCTCGGTCATCCACTGGCCGGAGGTCCAGAACTGCGCCGGGTCGCGGCTGAGCAGGTGAGGGAGCGCGCGGGCGGAGACCTCCGCGTTGGCGTGCACGGTGAGCGTGCGCGCGGCGCCGTCGGTCATGGCGAGCGGACAGGTGTAGACGTCCGTCGAGGGGTTGAAGAGGTACACCCTCGCGAACTGGTCGACGCGGGAGAGGGCGCCGTGCCTGCGCTCGTAGGGCGTCGCGATGAGGCCGTACTCCGCGGTGAGCGCGGCCGCGCGCTTCCACACGGCGGTGAGCTCGATGTGGTCGATGCGGTTGCCCCACGGGTCCCACGGGGTGAGCACCGGGACGTTGAGCCGGTCGGCGAGCTGCAGCTCGTAGAGCTCACCCCCAGCCAGCGCGCCGAGCTCGGAGAGCGCAGGGCTCACGTCCCGACGAACCTCCTCCGGCAGCACGCGCGCCAGGTAGGACCGCAGCACGCGGTCGTCATCGAACTGATTGCCGAGCGAGGGGGGAGCCTGGAGGAACGCCATGGTGGCGCGGACTCTACCGCGGGAGCCTACGGGGGGGCGACCGGGGCGATGGTGGTGACCGCGGCGCCCCACCAGGCGACGTCGTTGCGGGCCACCTCGGTGGCGCGGCCGGTGGTGATGTCGAGGGTGACCACGGCGCCGCCCTCGGTGAAGCCGTAGACCCGAGAGCGCCAGTAGCCGACGCCCCAGGTGCGGGTGACCCCGGTGGGGCCGATGCGGGTCGCCCGCCCGTTGGTGGGATCGATGCGGGCGAGGTACTCCACGGGCTCCTCGCCGAAGCCGACGTTGAGGTCGACGATGGTGGCGAAGGTGCCTCCCCCGGCGACGGAGACGAGGTCGCCGGAGGAGCCCGTGTCGGCGCCGTAGAGCCCGAGCTGACGGATGGCCCCGGTGGCCGCATCGACCCGCACATAGGCCCCGTCGCGGTTGGCCGCGACCAGCACCTCGCCGGGCTCCAGCTCGCCGCCCGGGATGAACGACAGCCCGTTGAACACCCTCCCTGCGAAGGGAGCGACGAAGGTGCAGCGCGCGGTCGCGAGGTCGACGCGGTAGAGGGAGGTGAAGGTGATCCCCCATGCCTCGCCGGTGGCGTTGATGGCGAGGTCGGTCATCTGCGACGGGCCGTCGGGCCAGATGAAGTCGCCGACGCGGGTGACGGTGAAGCTCCGTGGGTCGATGGCGTAGAGCGAGTCGGCGGTGTGGGCGTAGACGCGCACGTCGTCGAGCCGCGGGGGGATGTCGGGCCGGCCGACGTCGATGGCCTGCACGTCGGGGTAGGTGGCGGGGCCGGCGTCGAGGGCGCCCGCGTCCCGGCGCACGCCGGAGTCGGCGACGAAGCGCGGCGTATCGTCGGCGCCGCAGGCGGCCAGGGCGAGGGCGGAAACGCACAGGAGCAGTGATCGGGGGGTCATCGATGGGCCTTAGGCAGCGAAGGGTCACGACATCGGGGGTCCCGGGTCAAGCCGCGCCCCGGGGGGCTGACCTGTACGGGCGCCATGCGCGGCGGAACTTGCAACGACCGCGCGTTCGCATAGGGTGCGGCGCTTATGGAGCGCCTGCTTCGATCGATGGGTTGTCTCGCGGTTCTGCTGGCTGCCTCGTGCGGAGCGCGGGGTGACTTCAACACCGGGCCGATCGCCGAGAGCTGTACCGCGGGGCAGCGCGAGGAGTGCGTGTGCGAGAGCACCATGAGCGCGGGCTCGCGCTTCTGCGGCTCCGACCTGCGCTTCACGGCCTGCGTGTGCGACGGCGTCGACGCGGGCGTGGTCGCCCCCGACGACCTGGGCTCACCCGGCACCGATGCCCCGTCGATCGTCGACCGGGGCTTTCCCTCCATCGACATGCCCGCGGTGGGCATCGACCGCGGCGCCCCGGTGGGCCCCGGGGCCTTCGGCTCGGCGTGCATCCGGCTCGACCAGTGTTCGAGCGGCGTGTGCCTCCCCACCGGGCGCTGCTCGCGCACCTGCACCGGCGCGGCGGACTGCCCGACCACCATCGGCTGGACGTGCACGGCGCTCCCGGGGCTCGGCCCCGTCTGCGGGTGCACCCCTCGCGGCGTCGAGACCTGCAACGGCCTCGACGACGACTGCGACGGCGTGGCGGACAACGGCATCACCCGCTGCGGCTCCTCGTGCGTCGACCTGCAGACCGACCCCAACAACTGCGGCGGCTGCGGCATCGCGTGCGGCGGCGGCACCTCCTGCACGCGCGGCACCTGCCTCTGCCCGGCCTCGCTGCCCACGGCCTGCGGCGGGCGCTGCGTCGACGGCCGGAGCGACCCCAGCAACTGCGGCTCCTGCGACAACCGCTGCCCCTCGGGCCAGCGCTGCGAGAGCGGCCGCTGCACCGGCGGCACCACCGGCGTGTGCCCGTCGAGCTGCGGCACCAGCAGCGACTGCGGCTCCTGCCGCACCCCCTCCGACCCGGCGGGCTCGACCTACTGCTGCCTCTCGGGGCTCTGCATCTACAACTCGTCGTCGACCTGCGCCACCGACGCGGGCCTCGTCGACCTGCCCACCATCGACCTGCCGATGAGCGACGGCTCCAGCGGCTCCGACGTCGGCCGCCTCGACTGACCAGCCCTTTCAAGGTGCCGATGCGCCCGTCGCCGCGCCCTTCAGGGCTGATCCTTCCCGGAATCTTTCGGTGACCTTGCGCAAGGTCGTCATGGAGCGGTCGTCTCGTGAGACATCGCCGACTCCGCGCCCGCGGACGGCCCGCGAGCGGGCCTGCGGTCGCTGAAGTCGGATCCTGGAACTGGGCGCCCCGCCTTCGCGGGGCTATCTGGAGGAGCGCCGGTTGCTGGCGCAACCGTCGGGAGGTCATCGACCGCCGCGATGGAACTCCCTGTGACGCTCAGCGCCTTGTCCTGCTGCTGCGCGTGAGCACCTACGTCCTCTCCATCGAGCGCTCCGGCGCTCGATGCGCCTGCAGAGAGTCACGCGAAGGCGGGACGATCAGCGCCAGGATCCGACTTCAGCGGTTGCAGGCCCGAAGGGCCGTCCGCAACCGCGGAGTCGGCGGTGTCTCGATGGCGTCCACACCAGAAACGCGCTTGCGCGCAACGCCGTGAACATTCCGGGAAGGATCAGTCCTTCAGGGCGCGGCGACGGGCGCATCGGCACCTTGAAAGGGCCGCCTCGACTGACCTACGCCGCGTCGCTCTCCAGCTCGCGGAAGAGGGCGTCGAGCTCCTGACGCCCTCGCATCGCCGTGGTGAGGTCGCTCGCGGCGCCCACCAGCACGCCCTCCATCTCCGCGAGCTGCGCGGCCAGGCGCTCGATCTTCGGCTGCACCTCCGCGCTCTCGGCCTCGCTCGCCTGGGACACCCGCTCGAGCTGCAGGCGCAGCGCGTCGATCTGGTACTCGAGGTCCTTCACCTCGGCGTCGCCCTGGCGCCCGTTCTCCTGGGCGCGGTGGAGCTCCTCGGCGTGAGGGAGCAGCGCCTCCAGGGCCGTCATCGCCGCGCGGTAGCGGTCGGCGACCTCCACCGTCGGCGCCGCGTTGGGGCCCAGCGCCACCACCTCGGCGTGCGCCGCGCGGAAGGGCTCTCCCCGGGCCTTGAGCGCCGCCTCCGCCGCGGTCGCCTGGGCGAGCGCCGCCTGGGTGCGCTGGCGCGACTGCGAGAGGTCCTGACCGAGGGCGTCCATGGCGCGGCCGAAGCGCCCCTGGGCCTCCTTCGCGGCGCGAGCCAGCGCGTCGAGGCGCTGCTGCTCCTGGAGCCATCGGGCGTGCACGTCGGACATCATGGTGACCGTCGCCCGCAGCCGACCGAAGGCCGCGCTGAGCTCCGGGGTGGTCCCGCTCGGGAAGGCCCGCAGGAGCATCTTCGAGAGGATCTCCGAGCGGCGTCCCCAGCGGGAGGCCGAGTCCGTCGCGAACATCCCGTGCAGCGAGCCTGAGCTGGAGGGAGGCATCGAGCGGGCGGGCGGCGTCGGCGCGACGAAGCCGCCGGACGCTCGCCGCGGACGCGGGTGGCGGGTGCCCAGCGCCGTGAGCGCCCGCTCGATGGCGTGCGCGTCCACCGGGCGGAGCGCCGGGTCCTTCTCGAGGCACTGGAGGATCAGCGCCTCGAGGTCTGGCGGGACCGCGGGGTTGATCGAGCGGGGGGAGGGCGGCTGCTCTCGCAGGTGCTGGATGAGGAAGCTGGTGACGTCCTTGGCGGCGAAGGGCAGCCGCCCCGTCACGCACCGGAACATGATGCACCCCAGCGCGTAGAGGTCGGCGGGGATGCCCGCCTCGGTGCTGGTGATGCGCTCCGGGGCCATGTACTGGGGCGTCCCGAAGATCTCGCCGGTGCCCGTGAGCCGGGTGTCGAGCAGGCAGCGGGCGATGCCGAAGTCGAGGATCTTCAGCAGCTCGGAGCCGTCGGGCAGCGGGCAGACGTAGAGGTTCTCGGGCTTGAGGTCGCGGTGCAGCACCTGGAAGTCGTGGGCGCGAGCGAGGCCCGCGGCGAGCTGCAGCATCAGGTCGACGGAGCGCTCGATGGGCAGCGGCCCCTTGGCGCGCTTGAGCACCGTCTCCAGCGTGGCGCCGTGCAGGTACTCCATCACCAGGTAGGGGACGCCGTCGTCGAGGTCGCCCTCCTCCAGGATCTCGATCACGTTGCGGTGCGCGAGCCGACGGGTGTTGGTGCTCTCCCTCCGGAAGCGCTCTCGCAGCTTGGAGTCGCCCACCAGCTCCTTGCGAAACACCTTCACGGCCACGGGCCGGTCGCCCGCGTTGCCCATGGCCCGGTAGACGGTCGACATGCCGCCGCTACCGATGACCTCCTCGATGCGGTATCGCCCCGCGATGACCGACCCCAGGTAGGGGTCTGGCGCCAGGATGAGGGCCGTCCGATCGACGAAGCAGTGTGTCGCCTCGGTCGGATATCGCAGCTTGCACGTAGGACACAGCTTCATCCGAACGCTCCCGCGGGCGGCAGTGTACCATCACACCTCTCGCCGCGGCGTCTCCGCCTTCCTCGTAGCCCATCCATATCGCCCATGAACACCGACCGACTTGTGCTTGACGCCAGCCACGCTGGCCAGACCCTCAGCGCCGTTCTCCGCCAGTGGAGGGACGTCCCCTGGTCGACCGCCAAGGAGTGGTGCACCCGCGGCAAGGTCACCCTCAACGGCACCGTCGAGCGCGACCCCGCGGCGCGTCCCGGCACCGGCGTGGTGGTGGAGCTGCACCTGCGCGCCCGCCCCGCGGACGCCGCCGCGCCCGACGCGCTCTTCCTGGAGCGCTGGCGGCTCATCCACTGCGACCCGCAGATCGTGGTGGTCGACAAGCCCCCGGGGGTGAACAGCGTCCCCTTCGAGCAGGGCGAGCGGGGCGCGCTGGTCGACCGTGTGGCCGCGATGCTGCCGAAGTGGAAGCTCGCCCCCGCGCACGCCCCGCTCTTCGTGGTGCACCGGCTCGACCGGGAGACCTCCGGGCTGCTGGTGTTCGGCCGCACCTGGGTGGCCAAGCGCCACCTCGCGGGCCTCTTCCGCAAGCACGACATCGAGCGCGTCTACCTCGCGCTGGTGAAGGGCCGGATGTACGAGGCCCGCAAGATCGAGACGGTGCTCCTCGACGACCGCGGCGACGGGCTGCGCGGCTCGGCCCGCGGGCGCACGGCGCCGCACATCGGGCAGCGGGCCGTGACGCACGTGAGGCCGCTGCTTCAGCTCGCGGGCGAAGGGGGCGTCACGCTGGTCGAGTGCAAGCTGGAGACGGGGCGACAGCACCAGATCCGCATCCACCTGTCGGAGCTGGGGCACCCGGTGCTGGGCGACCGGGTGTACGCGCGCTACCGGGACGACATGCCTCCGGCGCCGAGGGTGATGCTCCACGCGCGCACGCTGGGCTTCGTCCACCCGACGCGCGACAACGGCGAGGTGGTGCACTACGAGGCGCCCATCCCGGAGGACATGATGGCCGTGGCGCGTCGCCTGGGCTTCGTGGGGGAGACGCTGCCGGCGTAGGCGCCGGGGGGAGGGGGCCGCGCGAGCCCCCTCACCGCGCTGCCGCGCGCCCTCACCCCCGCGGAGCGGGGGCAAGAGCTCAGGTAGCTGTCAGTTTCGCGCTCGGACTGAAGACGTCAGAGCCCTTGCCCCTGCCCCGCGGGGGTGAGGGCGCGCGGCAGCGCGGTGAGGGGGCCGCGCGAGCCCCCCTCCGATCACTCCTTCTTCGGGCGCTTGCTGCGCTTCTCCTCGAGGCGGCGGAAGCGCTTGCGCTCGTCGCGGTCGCCTCGCAGCGCGAAGCGCCCGGCGGTGCAGATGCGGCTGGCGGTGCGGTCGACCAGGGTCCACGCGGCGTTGCGCAGCCGGGTGTGGCGCTTGTCGGCCTCGGCGTCGGGGGAGGCCAGCTCGGGGAGGTGCTCGGCCAGCGTGACCATCTGGTCGAGGGCGGTCTTGCCCGCGGTGAAGCGCGCCAGGGTGGCGGCCCGCTCGGACCAGAACGCCGTCAGCTTGCGCACGTCGTCGTGGAGGTCGGCGACCCCGACGCCGAGCAGGAGCTGGGTGCACCACGCGCGCACGGCCTTGTCGTCGCGGTAGGCGTGGCGGATCGCCTCGATGGCGGTCTTCTGCGCGGCGCGCGCGGCGGCGTAGTTCTTCCGCTGGGTCGGGGTGAGGTTGGCGGTGGCCTCCTGCCGACGCTCCTGCTCGTCCTGGATGTCGGCGAGTCGGATGACGGTGCGCTCGAAGTCCGTGAGCTCCGAGGCGGTGAGGTCGTCCTCCGGGGTCATCGGGGTGGCGAGCAGCGTGGCGCGGTGCTGGCGCGCGGCGGTGACCAGGCGTCGGGCCCAGGCGATGTACGCGTCGACGTCGGTGCTGGGGCGACGGATCTCCTCGGCCAGCAGCGACTCGGGCTTCGGGGTGCTGGCGCGCTCCCTCTTCGAGGCAGGGGCGGGTGTCTTCTTGGCTCGCACGGTCATCGCGGTGGACCTCTCCTGCAAAGGGTTCAGCACCGACGCTAACAGCCGGTGAGCGACCTCGGCAACGCACGGCCCCCTCACCGCGCTGCCGCGCGCCCTCACCCCCGCGGGGCGGGGGCAAGGGCTCTGACGTCCTCAACCCGAGCGCGAACCTGACAGCTACCGGAGCCCTTGCCCCCGCCTCGCGGGGGTGAGGGCGCGCGGCAGCGCGGTGAGGGGGCCGACCCATCGCTGGGAGCCGCGACGAGGATCTACGGGAGCCGCGACGAGGCACTACGGGAGCCGCGACGAGCATCTACGGGAGTCGAAAGGAGAGCACGGGAGCCGCCACGAGAAGGTACGGGAGAGGGCTTCGAGAGCACGGGAGAGGGCTTCGAGGGTACGGGAGAGCAGTGCTTGCACCCGGTCGCGCTCCCGATGGACGATCGCCCTACGATGCACACGAAGGTTCGGCGGGGAGCGACGGAGCTGGAGGGCGGCGGCGCGGAGTTCGTGCTGTGGGCGCCGTCGCACGGCAACGTACGGATCGAGCGGGTGGACGTGCGCGCGGAGGGCCTCTCCGCCCCGGTGCTCACCACCGAGCCGACCGACGACGGCCACTGGGTCGCGCGGGGCAGGATCGTCGCCCCCAAGGTCTTCTACGACTACGAGGTGAACGCGCTGCACCTGCCCACCGGGAGGCGATTCACGCGGGTCATCAGCGATCCCTATGCGCGCGAGGTGCACCGCGATTTCCGCTCGGTGCTGACCACCGGGGAGCTCGTCCGACCCGCGCCCTTCGTCCGCCCGGCGCTGCGCGACCTGCTCATCTACGAGCTTCACGTCTACAACTTCACCGCGGAGGACCCGTCGGTGCGCGGCGAGGTGCGCGGCACCTACGCGGGCGTCATCGCGAAGCTCCCCCACCTGCGCTCCCTCGGCGTCAACGCCATCGAGCTCATGCCCGTCTTCGACTACTCCGACCCGTGGCAGGTCGGCATCCGCTGGAACTACATCACGGCCTGCCACCTCTTCGCCCCGCACCGCGGCTACGCGGCCCACGAAGACGGCGCGCGCGCGGAGTTCATCCAGCTCGTCAACGCCTGCCACGCCGCGGGCATCGCGGTGATCGTCGACGCGGTCTTCAACCAGGTCTCCCGGCGCTTCTCCTACGCGCGCATCTATGACCCCAACGACGATCCTCGCGGGGCGGCGCCGGACTGCGGGAGCAACCCCCTGCTGGGCAACTTCGGAGGCACCGACCCCAACCCTGGCTCGGAGCCCTACCGCGACAAGGACTGGGGCGGCGTCGACCTGGACTACGCCCGCCCCGCGGCGATGGCCTTCGTGCGCGACGTGGTCCGCGTGTGGTTCGACGAGCTGGGCATCGACGGGATGCGCTTCGACCACACCCTCGGCTTCTATCACTGGAAGGACCAGACCGTCGGCGCCGGCGCCGTGGCGGAGGCCACCCGGGAGATCGGCGGGGACGGCTGCTACCGCATCGCGGAGCACTTCTCCAACGACCAGAACGAGCTGGAGCTGCTGAAGGACTCGGCCTTCAACTCCATGTGGGCCAAGGGGTTCTACTACGCCGTGGACGACGCCCTTCACGACCGCGGGCTCGCGCACCTGGAGCACCGGATGAACGTCCGGGCGCAGGGCTTCCCCGACGAGAAGCCCCCGGTGGTCTTCCTCGACAACCACGACGACGAGCGCCTCTCCAACCGCGGGGCGAAGCCCTGGTGGCGCATCCAGACGCCGACCATCGCGCTGCTCACCCATCCCGGCCTGCCGATGCTCTACATGGGCTGCGAGTACGCCGAGGACGACCGCACCCGCTTCGCCTCGGGGCTGCCGAGGGAGCACAACCCCCTGGACTGGGCGCAGACCGAGGCCACCGCGCCGCTGCTGCGGCTGCACCGGGCGATGGGCTTCCTCCGGGAGCGGGTGCCGGCGCTGCGCTCCCCGGGGATGATCCCCATCTGGCGCCACGAGAAGGAGCGGGTGCTGATCTACGGGCGAGGCGAGAACGAGCCCGAGGTGATCGTGGCGCTCAACTTCCACGAGGAGCCGCAGTCGGTGCGGGTGCCCGCGCCGGGGGGCGACGGGGAGTGGCACGAGTTCCTGTTCAACCTGAAGTTCATGGCCCACGGCGGGGCGATGCAGTTTCACGGCAGCGACGGGGTCATCTACGACCGGGTGCTGGTGCCCGGCTCCTACGCCCACATCTATTGCAGGCACCGCGTATGGAGCGATCCGGAGTGGGTCGAACTCTTCGCGGTCGACCGCACCTGACGCCTCCAGAGCTGGGCGTTGCGTCGAGGGTCGGCCCCCTCACCGCGCTGCCGCGCGCCCTCACCCCCGCGGGGCGGGG
>Ga0066418_1000010_pt1 | contig 113759 bp, 93 predicted proteins | sample LakWasMet26_LOW6_2_FD_59545 | JGI IMG/M metagenome (GOLD analysis project Ga0066418, IMG submission 59545) | Freshwater sediment methanotrophic microbial communities from Lake Washington under simulated oxygen tension - Sediment Metagenome 26_LOW6 | ecosystem: Environmental > Aquatic >... | reverse complement strand
TCCTTCCAGGCGAGCGCGCGCTCGCGGCCGTCCACGGTGCAGCGTGCCCCGGCGGGCGCCACCCATTCGGGGATGCGGATCGAAAGCTGGGTGGCGATCTTCAGCTTGACCTCCACGCGGCCCGTGTAGGGCAGATGACTGGCGACATCGGCCCACGGGGAGACCCGGTTGAGCAGCAGGTTGACGCGGAGCCGTCCGCTCTCGTGACGAAGGATGCGTTCCCAAACCCGATAGAGGGTCTGACCCCCGTTCCCGGTGCAGCAATGCATGATCCCGGGCCCGTTGCCCACATGCCAGTCGTTCGGGGCGGCCCAGCCGGCGAAGGCCCCGAGGTTGCGCTCGGGCACGCGGTCGGTCGTGCCGTGGGGATCGACGGCCGTGAGCGGCAGGCGGTTTTCACTGATGTTCGGCAACATCTCCGAGGGCGCGCGCTTGATCCAATCGGTCGAGGTGAGCTGGCCTTCGGCGAGCATGTTGCGGGTCCAGCGGTCGGCGTCGTCCCAATAATCGCCGACCCCGGCTTCGCTGAGGCGCAGGGCGAGGGTGATCATGTCGGAGACCTGGCAAGTTTCGGAGCCCTCCCACTCGGAGCTGTGCACCCATTCGACGAAGTAGCCCAGCAGGTTATTGCCTGGATTGGTGACAAAATTGTAGCCCGGCGCGGTCAGGAGGTTGTCGCCGAGGCTCTTGGCCCAAGTGTAGCTGCGAACGACAAATGCCATCATCTCGTCGTCCTTGGTGACCTCGGCGTATTCCTCCATGGCCAGCAGCGCATGCGCGTGGGCGTGAAAGTGCGCCAGCGGCTCGCCGGGCCGGCCGAGAAAAGCTCCGTCCTCTTGAAAATAGTAGCGGCGCAGGTAGCGGATGACCTTGCCGGCCAGCGCCAGCGCCGGTTCATGCCCCAACAGGCGGTAGGCGTGAACCAGTCCGTGCGGCACGCGCGAATTTTCGCTATCCACGCGCCCGACGGGCAGCGCAAGGCCGGCGGGCTTCTGCTTCAGCGCGGCAAACGGACCCGGCCAGAATGTGGCCACGTCGCCTTGATGGAAGGCGAGTTCGTCGAGTCCGTCCGCCAGGTTTCGCACGGCCCGGCGCCAGACGTCGCCAGGATCCCGTTGAGCGAGCACCGTCATGGCCGAGAGCAGGCGACCGCAATCGAAGGGATCGGCGTAGTGGTCGAGGCCCGCGCCGCCCGGTTCGCGCGCCAGGCGCGCGAAACCGCCGTCCCACGGCCGGCCGCGGCGCGGTTTATAATAGAGGCCATCGGGCCCGAGGCTGCGCAGCGCCACTTCCATCCATTTCCGCTCCACCTGGGGGTTTTGGCCGCTGCCGCTCATCAGCCGCAGGAGCGGCATGGCCTCGATGAATTTCGGCATCTGGCGCTTGTTGCGCATCTGGGCGGGATTGGCCCGGAAATCCACCGTCCAATAGACTTCGTGATCGGCCAGCGGATCGGTCGCCTCGGTCATGGCGTGGATGGCGAGCCGGGCGCGCTCGGCGAGGTCGAGGGTGTCGGGCACCAGCGCCTCGTCGCGCGCGCCCGCGTAGTCCGGCACATCGAAGGCCGGAAAGTCGTCGCGGATATAGCCGATCGGGTCACCGGGCCGCCAGCCCGGAGTGGATGCGGGCGCGGCAAAAATGCGGGGCAGGCCGCCGGCGCCGAGGATCGCGGTGACGGCCAGGCCGTTTCGCAGGAACTCGCGGCGCGATTTCATCAGTAATCGGCGGGGTTGAAGTATGCCCGGAGCCGGACGATGCATCCGTCGCGGATCGTAAAGACGTTGCAACCCTCGGCGTAGCCGGTGGCGCCGCCGTGGCGGGTGAAGTGGAAGCCGAATTCGACCGCGACATCATCGCCGTGTTCGACGGTGCGGAGCGACTCGATGCGCATGGCGGCGTAACTGCCCATGATTTTTTGGTAGAATCCGGCGATCTCCGCGCGGCCGTTGAGCGCAAAGCCCGGCGCGGTGAACCGGGCGTCCTCGGCAAAATGCATGAGCACGGTCGGCAGGTCGCCGCGGGCCTCGGCGGCCCAATAGGAAAGTGCGGTTTGGAGGCGGGGTGAGGGAGTCATGGCGGAAAATCGGTTTGGGTGGAGGGGGGTGCGTTCAGGTCATGATGAAACCGCAGGTGGCGTTGAGGCCCTGACCGGTCATGCACGAGCTGTCGTCGGAGCAGAGGAAGGCGATCAACGACGTGACTTCCTCTGGCGTGGCGAAACGTTTCAGCGGCGCGGCCTCCTCCCACGCGGTGCGCACGGCGGCGGGCGAGCGGCCCTCGGCGGCGGCGTGCATCTCCATCACCTGCTCGATGCGGTCGCCCTCGATGGGCCCGGGGCAGACCGCGTTGACGCGGATGCCGAGCGGGGCGAGTTCGAGAGCGAGCGTTTGCGTGAGCCCGAGCATCGCCCATTTCGTGCAGACATAATCGCCGCGAAAGGGCAGGCCGCGCCGGCCGACGTTGCTGGATAAATTGCAGATGCGGCCCGCGCGGCGTTTTTCCAGGTAAGGAATGACCTCGCGGGTCACCAGCATCGTGCCGGTGATGTTGATGGCGAAGGTGCGGTTCCAGTCCTCGAGCCGCATGTCCTTCACGAGCTGGCATACGCCGTTGAAGCCGGCGTTGTTCACGAGCACGTCGATGGCACCGCCACACCATTCGGCGGCGGCCTTCACGCCGGCGATGACATCGGTTTCGCGGGTGACGTCGCAGCGCGCCGCCCCGGCCCTAACCCCGAGCGAGGCGAGTTCCGCGAGGGAGGCATCGGCGGAGTCGCGGTCGAGGATAAAGACGTTGGCGCCTTCGCGGGCGAAGGTCGTGGCGATGACGCGGCCGAGACCGGCGGCGGCGCCAGTGACGACGAGATTCTTATGCTGAAATCGACGCGGTGTGGTGGGAGGGTTCATGGTTCAACCGATTTTTTTTGAGGGAAAGCGATCAAAGAGATCGTAGTCGTGGGCCGGCAAAAGCAGGGCGTTCTGTTCCCGCAGCCAGCGATAACCAGCGACGACCTCGGCCAGGTTGGTGCGGTAACCAAGGGGGATGTCCTGCTCGATGTGCTCGTAGAGATAGAAGGCGTCGCCCACGACGATCACGGGGCCAAGCGCGGTGGGGATCCTGACCACCATGTGTCCGGGCGAGTGGCCGCCGGTCCAATGCATGGTGATGCCCGGCGCGATCTCGTGGCCGTCGTCGATCAGCGCGAGGCGGGCGCCCTGGCGGCCGAGCCAGTGCAACGGTTCGCGGGGAAATCCGGCCACGGGGCAGCCCGGGAGGTTGGCAGGATCGTTCACGTAGCGCCATTCGCGCTCGGCCACGAAAAAGCGGGCCCGACGGTAGAGAGGGGCGTTGATGTAGTGGTCGAAGTGCAGGTGGGTGAGCGCGACGGTGTCAACGTCGTCGGGCGTGAGGCCGTGGTCGGCCAGAAGGCCGGCGGTGTTGCGGCTCGGCCCGAGGTGCGGCCAGCGCGCCCGGTCGGCGCCGGTGTAGGTGGCGTCGATGTTGTCCATGCCGGTGTCGACCATGATCGTGCGGCCGCCGCCGCGGACGAGGAAGCCGGCAAGGCAGATTTTCACCGGGTCGTGCCGGCCGTAGGCGTGGTCGTAGACGGTGGCGCCGGGGGCGAACCAGTCGGCGTATTTCAGGAGATGGACGGTGTAGGTGTTCATCGGGCGGCGAAAGTCGCGGCCGGGGCCGGGCGCGCGGCGGCGACGGCCCCGGCCGACACGCGGTTGGCGTAGCCGATGATGGCGCAGGCGATGATGAGCACCACGAGGCCGCCGATCATGAGGCGGAAGGGGGCGGCGGCGTTCTTCCATTCGCCGGTGAAGAAGCCGAGCGCGTTGCTCGTGATGAGCGACAGGCCGAGGAGCATGGGCCAGCCGATGACCGGTCCGATGGGCCCCATGAGGGTGGCGCCCTGGCCGTAAATGCCGAGCGAACCGAACCAGAGCAGCGCGGAGCCCGCGGCCCAGCGCCAGGCGCGTCCGCTGCCGCGCGTGGCGAAGCTGCCCCAGGTCCCGTTTTTCGTGAGCTTGAAGGCGGTGTAACCCACGTTCATCAGCGTGGCGCCGGCCAACACGACGACCCAAGCCGCGAGGGCGGAGTTGCGGGTGAGCGCGCCGGCCTTGACCGCCTCGTTGGCGACCGGGATGGCGTTGGAGAAGCCGACGTTGATGAGCGAGGAGAGCACGCCCGAGGTGATGGCGATGAAGAGGCCGGCCTTGGAAGCCGCGGCCGCCGCAGCCCCGCCGGCCGCGGGGGCGGCAGCGGCGGTGAGGCGCTCGCGTTTCACGCCGGCCACGCAGCAGATGCCCACGCCGACCAGCATCACCGCCACGCCGCCGAAAATCCACGGCAGCGCGGGATTGCTTCCGGCGTTATCCATCTGCGCGAGCGGGATGAGCGAGCCCGCCGCGCCGGCGAGGCCCATGACAATGCCGTAGGTGATCGAGACACCCACATAGCGCACGCTCACGCCGAAGAGCATGCCGCCGATGCCCCAGAGAAAGCCGAACAGCATGGCGCTGCGGACCGCGGCGGACGGCGACGCGGAGATCACCGTGAGCAGATCGGGCACGGTGAGCGAGGCCCAGACCCACGGGATGATGAGCATGCCGACGACAGAGTGGATCATCCACCACGCCTCCCAGGGTAGCGGGTTCATGTATTTCATGCCGAGGCCGAAGCTGCCGAGAAACAGGCTGGCGATGATCACCAGCAGCAGGGGGAGGAACAGGTCATTCATGGGGTGGGGTTGGTTGGGGTAGGAAAGGGCCCGCTATCGGGGCTGGAACGTGAGCCGGTGGGTGCCGGTAGTGAGGGGCAGCGTGGACTGTCCGCTTTTTTCGAGCAGGCCATCAATGCGCAGCGAGCCGGGCGCGGCGCGGAGGCTTTCAAGGTTGAGGCGCACGGTGGTGTCAACCGGCACATCGATGGCCAGCGCGCCCTCGGACCACGTGACGCGGAGATTGCCGCGCGGAGTCGGCCAGGTGGCGGCGATGTCGCGCAAGGCTGTGGCCGGGCGGCGGAGCGTGAAATCCCGCTGGCCGGGGGTCACGGGCTCGAGGCCGGCGACCCAGCGCGTGACCGCCTCGGGAAAAATGCCGCATTCGCCCTGGGCATCGGCGCGGGAGTTTTTCTCGCGGACTCCCTGGCGGTAGGTGCGGTCCAGGTGCCATTCCTCCCAGAGCGTGCCGTTGCCGGTCTCGAACTGGTGGTCGAAACGCTCCTGGAGCATCGCGGCGGCGGCGTCCACGCGGCCTTCAAGACAGAGCGCGGCCATCGTCCAATAGACGAAGAGCGAAGTGGCCGGCACGACATCGGCGTCGAGTTTGAGCAGTTTCGGCAGAATCGCGCTCGTTTGCTCGGGCGTGGCGATGCGCGCGGCCACGGCGATGGCGTTGGCGTGTTCGGAGAAGCGCGGGGAGAGTTTCCCTTCGGAGAGGTTTTCGGCGAACAAGCCGCGCGCGGGCACCCAGAGCTTGGTCCGCAAGGTCTCGCGGATGCGGGCGGCGGCTTCCCGGAGCGCAGGCGCGCCGGGTTCGCCGAGCCAGTCAAGGGTCTGCGCGCAGTCGTCGAGCGTGAGCGCGTAGAGCGCGTTGGTCGTGAAATGCGCGCCGCGGCGGTCGAGATAGGCGTGGTCAATCCAGTAGGGATAGACCGGGTAGGTGAGCAGGCCGTCGGGCGTGGTTTGCTCGGCGAGGCGCTGCATGACGCGGAGCGCGTTGGGCAGCAATCGGCGCGTGGTGGCGTCGTCGCCACTATAGAGCAGGTAATCGCGCCAGCTCATGATCCAGAAGAACTGGACGTCGAGGAATGGCATGAAGCGGCCGTCGGTGACCGGCGCATAGCCGCCGAGGGCGCCGTCGGGCTCCTGTTCCTCGGCGTTTTGGAGGAGATAGCGGCGCTGGAGAAAGGTGTCGCCAAAGGCCGCGTAGTTGCCGCGCGCGGCGTAGTAGGAGGTCTGCGGGTATTGGCGGCGTTCGCGATAGTTGTCCGTGTAGGCGTCGGTCGTGATCACTTCCACGGTCTTTGCGCCCGCCCTCCAAAAGCGCTCGAGCCAGGGGTTCCCGGGCGCGGCAAAGGCTCCGGGCCGGTTCCACGGGTAGTCGATGCGCGTCACACTCGCGTGATGGATGCGGACGGGCGAGGTGGCGCCGCGCACGACAAGGGCGAGGTAGCGGGTGGGCTTGAAGAAGAACGCTTCCCACTGTTCGCGTTTTCCGGAAAGGATGAGCCGGTCGCCGGCAAACGTGTTCAAAATGGTGGGATCGAAAGTGCGGTTCAGCACATAGGGCGTGGCGAGCACGTCCACGATCGCGCCGGCCGGGCCCTCAAGGTCGAGGCGTGGGTAACCGTTGTGAACTTCCCCGAGGTCAAACACGACGACATCGCTCTGGCCGGGGGCGCCGCCGAGGGTGAGCGGCTCCGGGGAAGCGGTCGACGCTTCGCCGAGCGGGGGCAGCTTGAGTGGGGGCAAGGCATCGAAGCGGTAGGCGGCGGCTTCGGTGCGCGGCTGAGCGGCGGCGGGGTCTTCGAGCCGGCCGGTGAGCACGGTGCGCGTGGCCGGCACGGTGGATTCCACGAGCAGGGGCACCTCGCGCGACACGAGGTTGACCCAGGGAGGCGAGATCGCCTGCGGCACGTAGTCGGGTTGGGGCGATGGCCACCACGAGATGCCTGGCACCGCTTTGGTGCCTTCGGCCGTGCGGACGCCGCCCGGGAGATTGGAGCCGGCGGCCGGCCAGGCGGCGTCGTTGAAATCCGGCGACGTCCAACTGTCCGGACGCTTGCGCAGGTCCGCCACGTCAACGAAGGTGTTGAGCCAATTGTTCATGCGCGGCGAACCCCGGTCCCAGGCGGGGTCCAGAACCGCTTTCCATTGCGGATCGGTGCCGAGGATGCCGGAGACGCCGCCGGCGGTCCATTCGAGTTGGGCGAGCAGGCCGGCGCGCGGCCCGGAACGGTAGGCCGGGGTGATGCCGGCGTGGTGGAAACGGACCGCGAGGGTGTTTTTTCCCGCCCGCAGGAAGCTGGCGACATCGAGCGCATCGTAGGATTGATGGTGAGCGGCGCTGCGCGCCGGGCCGCGTCGCACGAAAACGCCGTTGACGAACACCTGATAGTAATTGTCGGCCGTGATGTAGAGCACGGCGCGCTCGGGTGCGGACGACAGCGTGAAGGAGCGCCGCGCGAGAAACATTAGGTTGGTGCCCGCCGGCGCTTCGGGAGCGACAATCCAGTGCGCCGTCCATTGCGCTGGACCGGCGATTCGGGGAGGAAGCAGTTCGGCCGCCCGAACTGAAGGCAGAATGAAAGTGAGAGTGAGGGTGAACGTGAGGGTGTGACGGAGGGCGGCGTGTGCGAAGCGCCGGGCGCAGGTTTTTTTGACCACGGTTTTCACGGATGAAACGGATGGGATTGGGGCGGGCTCAGCGCAAAAAAGCCTTGGCCGGGAGCGTGGTGACGAGGCCGCCGGCGGGGTCGCTGGCGAGGTCGGGCTCGGCCAGCATTTTCTTCACGCCTTCAAAGCCAGCCGCGGGGCCGGTGCTCCAGAAGAGGTAGTTGAGCTTCAGCCGATCGCGCGCGAGCGCGAGATGTTCACGCGGGGAAAACAAAACCTCGTCCTCCGGCGTGATGACGACGGGCTGGCCGTTGAACGTGGTGTATTTCCGGTGAAGCACGTTACGCTTGCGGTCGGCGACGGAGTAGTTGGAACCCTGCACCGCGGCGCCGAGGGGCACCTTGCCCGCCATCTTGGGATAAAGGCGGTAAATCCCGGTCTTAGGGTCGCTGATCGGGTCCGTGCCCGGATACACGTCCGGTCCACCCATCCCCATGCCGATCTCGAGTTCGAAATCGGTGAACTGGTCGAGCAGGCTCGCGGGGAAATTGGTATATTGGATGACGACGGTGTGCGGGAACGCCTGGCGCAGGGCCGACATCTGCCGCTTCAGCGCGGCGAAATAAATCTCCTCGGTGTAAGCCTCGACGCCCGGCTGGGGCGAGGTGACGAGCCGGGCACTCGGCGCGGTCTCGGGCAGATTCACGGCCTCGAGGTTCGGATGGGAGTCGAACTCCCGGCCGAAGGCGGCGATGAGCGCGGCGAAGCGCTCGCCGACTTTCCGGTTCCAGATGACGGGATTAAGGCCCTCCGTCGCTTGGTAAACACCGCCACCGTAGTCCGGGCCGGCGATGTAGTCGGGGCAATTGCGCTCGCCGCGCGTGAAGGACTTGTAGGTGAGTTGGACGACCAGCTGCCGGCCATGCTTTTTCGCGAGGTCGAGATCGGCGCGAACCTTGGAAAAATCGTAACGCCCCTCCGCCGGTTCGAGCATGCGCCAGCTGAAGATTTTTTGCACGCCACGGAAGTGCGGCAACGTCAGGAGTTCCTCCTTCAGCGGCCCTCCGCCCACCAGGACGTAATGACCGGGATGCCATTTCACTTCTCCGGCGGGCGCGGCATGAAGCAAGGCGATCGCCAGAATGGATAACAGCAGGGCGGAGATGTTCTTTTGCATTTTTATAGGAGCGATTGGCTGGCAGCGCGTGGACGGTTAACCCGGATAGGCTGACGGGCGCCTTTCACTTTGGCAGGGGCGCATCGGAAGACGGGGTCGGTTTGCCCGTGGCAAACCTTGCCTCCATGATCTCCACGCGCGTGCCGTCGGGCGCGAAGTAGTTGACCTGCCGGCGCCCGTTCAGGCCGATGCTACCGTTGCCGGGCGGTGGGCAGCCGGCAGGCGGTTTTCGACTGGCGAGCAGCGCCATGGCAGCCGCAAGGTCGTCGATCTCGAGGCAGAGGTGATGCTTGCGCAGCCGCACTTCGCGGTTTGGAGGCTCCTGTTCGCTATAAAGCATGAGTTCGATGAGTTCGCTGCCCTCCGGCACCTGCAGATTAACCCAACTGAGCCACGCTCCCGCGGTGCCACGCCACGTTTCGCGAAACCCGAGCACATCCCGGTAGAAGTGCATGGTGGCATCGAACCGGCCCACGAGCACGCCGGCATGGTTCAACCGTGGAGCGACCCGGGTGTCCGGCAAAGCATGACCGGCGGCGCGGAGGATCCAGCCCCCGGCCTGCGGCTCGACAAATTCCAGCAGGTGCCCCTCGGGATCCTTCACGAAGAAACTCCGGTCGCCGTCCAGCCCTAGCGTGGTCTGCGCCGGCACGGCGATCCCTTGTGCGTCCAGGTAGCTGCGCATGGCTTCGGCGCTTCCGACTGTGAAGGCGATATGATGAAGGCGGTCGGCATCCGATGGCGTGGCCGGGTCGGCGATCAGGTCAAGTGACTGCCGTTCGTTGATCCGGATGCGGGCAATGGCGCCTCCGGCCGGACCGGCCAATCGCTCGGGAGGCGCATAGCCGAGATAATCGCAGTAAAAAGCCTGCGCGGCCGAAGGGTCCGCGACATAAAATGCCACGCGGGCGACCCCGAGGATGGGTGGTCGGGTTGCCCGTGCCGGCGTTTCTGCTCCGTGCAGGGACATGCTGGCAGCCAGAAGACAGATTGTCGGAAGCCGCATGGGTCAGAAAGGCGGCGTGCCGCGAAGATAAAGGACGAACTGCTCCCACCCCGGTGTCACGACGGTGCGACCATCAATGGTTTCTTCGAGAAGGCGGTTAAATTTCGTCGCGTCGGCCTTGGTGCGCTCGGCCTGCTGCTGATAATCCATGCTCGCGAGGAGAAAATCGGTGCACTGACGCACGACGATGTTCGCGCCACCCGGCTCGGGGGAGGACGCCCCGCCAAAACCGAAGACGCGGAATGCACGGCTGTCCTTAAACTCGAGGATCGTTTTGCTGCCCTCGGCCTTGGTGGCATAGAGGTCGACGTTCGCGACATCGCGGAATTCCCCGCTGATATCGCGGTCCATGTGCTCGAGGTTGAGACCATAAAACCGCAGCGGCGCGCGGGTGCCGGTCACGCGGATCTGGCGGGAGCCGGCGAGCATGCCCGGAGCGCGGTCATTCCATAACCCATACCACCGCCCCCCCGCGGCCGCGCCGCTGATGGTCACCAAGGGGAAGGTGATGCTGGTGAAACTGGCGCCTCGCGTAATCGAGCGGCGGCGGTCGAAACTCACATTCTTCACCTGCGACGCCCGACCGGCTTGCCAATCGAGGAGGAACGAGCCGGGTGCGGCCGTCGACGGTTGGAAGAGTTTCACGTCGGCGAGCGTGGTCGTGGCCGGAGCCGCACCAGCGGGGTCCGCGGGCGCCACCACGAGCGGTTGCGGGGCGGCGGCATCTGAGAAAGCGTTGCCGGGGACCAAGCTGGGCTTGAGGACGCAATAAGTGGCATTCAGGCCGAACAACACACCGCCGGGACGAAGGCGGAGCGGGCGGGAGATCGCGTAATTTCCGCGGGGAAGAAACACTCTTTCATTCGCATCGAGCGCGGCTTGGAGGGCGGGCCAGTCGTCGGCACTTCCGTCGCCGCGCGCGCCAGCGGCTTTGGCGTTGACGGTGGCGGCATCGCGCCAGTCGGGGTTCTGTCGCCAAGCGTGGCGCGTCAGCAAATCAGCAGGCGGTGGCGCCTTGGCAAGAGGGGCAGCGAGAAACGGCTTGGTGGTCGGGGTGCCGTCGAGCCAATTGGGGACCGCGGTGGGCGGGCCTTTTTTCCAGATCGGCGACTGCACGACCGTGACACCTGCGCCGTAGGTGGTGACATGGCTCCAGCCCTTCGCGCGGCCGGCCAGCACCGGTCCGGGCGAATTATCGGCGGGGTTCGTGAGTTCTACCAGGGTGGCGGCGTTCTCAAAGTAGACATTGCTCAGAGCGACTGGGCGCGTGCCACGGATGGCTGGGCCGGGCTGGGTGAGGCGGAGAATGCAGTCCGCCATCGTGAGGGTGCCGTTGAACGGGTCGCGCGCATCCGCGCTGGCCAGGTCAACGCCCGCGCCGGCGATTTCCGTGCCGACGAGCGTCAGGGTGCCCCGCCCGACGAAACGAATTGAGCGGTCGGTCTGGCCGCGGAAGGCGCATGCGACGAGCAGTGGGCACTGGCCATCCTCAAGCCACGCGCCGTAGCGGCCGCCATCGACCGTGACATGGTAGATGCCGCCGCCAGGACCGGTGCCCGCACCCAGTCCGGCGAAGGCTCCAGAAGCGCGCACGGTGAAATCGGCGAGATGCGAGCCTTGGGCTGAATACATGGAAACGCCCATGGCGCCGGCATTGCCGGTGCCGAGATCCAGGTCGATATGGCTGAGGGTCTGGTTGTAGTTCGAGTTGGCCTTGTTGGTGTCGAGGGGCCAAGGGGTGGCAGTGGCGTTGTGCCGGGTCCAGAAATAGAGGACGGGCTTCGGCGCGGCGGTATCAGTGAAAGTCTTGTCCTTGAGGAGGAGCGTGGCGCGCGGACCGGTGGGCGGCCCCAGCAGCACGCAGGGAAACTCACGCACATTCCACGTTTCCTCCCACTCGGCGGCGGGCACGGGACCGTAGTCGATGGTGCCGGTGACGGCATGGATGGTGTCGGAAACGAGGTAATCGCCAGGCGGAAAATAAACGGCCACGCGCGCATCGCGCGCTTCGGTGACCGCCCGCTGGATGGCGAAGGTATCGTCCGTGCGCCCATCGCCTTTGGCCCCGTAGGGCTGCTTGGTCACATCGAAATAACCCGCTCGGGCGATATCTTCCGGGGCCGAATAGCGGCCAATATATTCACGGCCGCGGGCGAGAACCTGTTGCGGCGTGCGGGAGTGGTAGGCGGATTTCTCGTCGTAATCCACCGTGAGCTCGAGTGTCGGGGAGAAATCCGCGGGCAAGGCAGCCTCACCAGTAAGGGCGAACGTGAAATCGCCGCGGCCCGAGATGCCGGTGGTCACGTCGAGTTCGGTCCGGCCGGCGGCGACGGGAATCCCGATACTTACGGAGGCAGCAGTGGCGGAGCGGTTGGTGGCGGCGTGAACCACGATCTCCGGGCCGGCGGAGAGTCTGAGCACGGCCTTGATCGGCGTGCCGGTGAGCGGGCGGCCGTCGGCCGGATCGCTGCGGACGGCAAAGCGCACGAAGGCCTCTTGTGAGCCGGCGCGGGTGATTTCTACCGGCGTGATCGTGAAAGTGCCGGGTGCCGCCGAGGCGGACAGCATGAGCATGGCAAAACCCAGGAACCGCGCCAGGCGGGCATGGGATGCATGGACAAACAGGTTCACAATCAGGCTGGACATTGGATCCATGGAAAGGGGTGAGGCGGACAATCGGGCGGGGCAAGCGGGGCGACGGAGAGCTTAGCTGAACCCCGACCCGGCATCCATGAGACTTACGGGGTTAAACTTGAGCTTTCCGCCATAGTCTTTGGCGGCGACTGATCCGACCCCACAGTGCCAGCTCCGCCAATGCAGGATCAGGGCGTTACCGTGAAGCGGGTCCTTTGATCGCCGACAAAAAGATCGAAGTCGCCTGGCTCGACGACGCGTTCCATCCGGCGATTGAAAAGGGCCAATTGGCCGGCGTCGATTGTGAGCGTCACGGTTTTCGTCTCGCCGGGCGCAAGGGACACGCGCTGGTAGGCCTTCAACTCGCGCACGGGGACGGTGACGCTGGCGACCACGTCGTTGACGTAGGCGAGCACAATCTCATCACCGGCGCGCGCCCCCGTGTTGGTCACGTCCACGCTAAACCCGACAGGCTGGCCGGGGGCAAGCCGCGCGGGGGCGCAGAGATTCGTGTAGGCGAAGGTGGTGTAGCTAAGACCGTGACCGAAGGGGAAAAGAGGGCCCGTTTCACCGAGGGCGTATTTCTTGAAATACTGACCGGGCTTGTGATTGTAGAAGGCACCCAGGTGCCCGGCGCCGCGCGACATGGTGATCGGGAGCCGGCCGCTGGGGTTGACGGCCCCGAAGAGCACTTCCGCGACGGCCTGGCCGCCCTCTGCGCCGGGTTCCCAGGCCTGCACAATGGCGGGTAAGGTTTCCGCGACCCACTCGATGGCGAGGGGCCGGCTGTTGATCAGCACGGCGACGACCGGCTTGCCGGTGGCGAGCAGGGCGTGAAGTAGGGCAAGTTGATCGGGGAAAAGCTCGAGGTCGCTGCGGTCGGTGTTCTCGCCGCTGGTCTTGGCGTCGCCGTCGCCGGGGAAACGCGTGGCCTTCTCGCCCACCACGGCCACAATCACATCGGCCTCGCGCGCCTGGGCGACGGCGGCGGCGATCTTCTCGGGCGGCGTGGTGCGCACGGTGTTGCCCAGGTCGGCGAAGACCAGCTCGACACCCTTCGGTGCGACGGCGCGCAGGCCGTCAAGCACGGTGAGGATATGGCCGCGCGGCTGCGGATACACCCAGTCGCCCAGGACGGCGGTGGAGTCGGCGAGCGGTCCCGTCACGAGCACGCGGGCATGGCGGGCCGGGTCGAGCGGAAGCAGGCCGGCGGAGTTCTTGAGCAGCACGATGCCCTGACGAGCGGCCTCAAGTGCGAGCTGCCGGTGGTCCGCGCGGCGCACGACTTGCGCGAGGAGCGCCGGGTCCGTGTGGGAATTTTCGAAGAGACCGAGCTGGAATTTGGCACGGAGGAGCCGGCGCACGGAGGCATCGAGGCGGGCTTCGGAGAGGCGCCCCTCGCGCACGAGCGCGATGAGCGCGGGCGCAAAGTCCGGGCCGTGCATGTGTAGGTCGAGGCCGGCGGTGACGCTTTGAAAGACAGCCTCCTTGAAATCGGCGGCGACACGGTGGACCGTGACTAACCGGCTGACATCGGTCCAGTCGCTGACAACAAAACCGCGAAAGCCCGCCTCGCCGCGCATGAGATCCTCCAAGAGCCACGCGTTGGCGTGGCAGGGCACACCATCCAAGTCCTGATGTGCGGCCATGAGGGAGCCCGCGCCGGCGGCGATGCCCGCGAGGTAAGGCGGCAGGTAAACGCTGCGGAGTGTGCGCTCGGAAATATCAGTCGGCGCGAAGTTGAGGCCGTTGACCGGCACGCTGCCCGCGATGAGATGCTTGAGGCAGGAGAGCACGCTGCCGGGATCGGCCAGCGACTTGCCCTGATAGCCGCGCACCATCGCGGCGCCGAGGCGGGAGACGAGGTAGGTGTCCTCCCCGAAGGTCTCGCCGGTGCGGCCCCAGCGCGGATCGCGGGCGACGTCGACGTTGGGGGAGAAGGTCCAGTGCGAACCGTGCGCACGCATCTCGGCGGCCGTCTGCCGGGCGACCTGCTCGACGAGCGCGTCGTTGAAGGTGGCGGCAAGCGTGAGCGGGGTCGGATAAATCGTCATGCCGCCCACGAGGCCGTTGCCGTGGATGGCGTCGGCGCCGATGAGCAGCGGGATGCCGAGACGGCTCTGGCGGGCCAGGGCCTGGACTTCGTTGATCTCGCCCTCGACGGAAACGTTGAGCAGGGAGCCGACCAGCCCAGCCTGGATCATGCGCGACAATTCGGCGGCGCCGACGTCCTTATAAAAACCGCTGGCGGTGCCGGGGTCAGCCTGGGGGGTGAGACGCTTGGCGTGCTTGCGGAGGTCACCGGGGCCGACGAACTGGCTCATCTGGCCGGCTTTTTCCTCAAGCGTCATGCGCGCGAGGAGGTCGTCGATGCGCATCTCGATCGGCAGGGAGGCGTCGCGGTAGGGCGGCGGAGCCGCCGGCTCGATTGCGAAGCAGAGCGCCGGGCCGAGCAGACAGGCTAAACTGATGAAGCGCATGGGCGGGCGTCGAAACGTGCTCATGGCAGGGCGGATTCCTTGTTGCCGAGCCAGGCGGGCGGGATGGTCTCGGGCACCCGCAGGTCGCGGCGTTGGCGCGCGAGTTCCGTTTCGAGCTCCTTGAGGGTGCTCGCGTAGGCCGGATCACCCGAGATGTCGCGCAGTTCCGACGGATCGGCCTGCAGATCAAACAGCTCGGTGTAGTCCTCGCCGGTGCCGAAGAATTTCACGAGCTTGTAGCGGTCGGTAACGATGCCGTAGTGCGGACGGACGCGGTGCGGATCGGGATACTCGAAATACTGGTAGTAGAATGATTTTCTCCAGTCGGCAGGACGCGTGCCGGCGAGGATCGGCACAAGGCTGCGGCCCTGCATCGTATCGGGGATGGTAACCTTGGCGGCTTCGAGGAAGGTTTCGGCGAAGTCGAGGGTGGAGACGAGGTCGCGGTTGCTGCTGCCAGGTTTCACCACGCCGGGCCAGCGGACGATCAGGGGGGTGCGCACGGACTCCTCGAAGATCCAACGCTTGTCGAACCAGCCGTGCTCGCCGAGGAAGAAGCCCTGGTCGGAGGCGTAGACGACGATGGTGTTTTCGGCGAGGCCCTCTTTTTCCAGGTAGTCGAGCAAACGCCCGACGCTTTCATCCACTGAACGGATGGTGCCGAGGTAGTCGGAAAGGTAGCGCTGGTATTTCCAGCGGACGAGGTCCTTGCCCTGCGGGTTGGCGGCTTGGAAGGCGGCGATGATTGGGTTGTAATGGGCGTCCCACGCGGCCCGCTGGACCGGGGTGAGATTTTGCGGCGGCGTGAGCTTGTTGTCTCGCGCGGTCATGGTGCGGTCGATGGTCATGTCCTGATCTCGCTCGGCGATGCCGCGACCGGCGTAGTTGTCGAACAGGGTCGCGGGCTCGGGATAAACGCGGCCTTGGTCGGCATCGAGATGCCGCAGGGCGGGTTCCCAAGGACGGTGCGGGGCCTTGTGCTGCGTCATCAGGAGAAAGGGCCTGGAGCGGTCGCGTTGCTTCAGCCAGTCCAGCGTGGCGTCGGTGACGAGGTCGGTGACGTAGCCTTCGGTCTCGATCCGCTGGCCGTTGCGGATCATGGGCGGGTTGTAATACACGCCCTGGCCCGGGAGAATCTGCCAGAAATCGAAACCGACCGGATCGGAGCCGAGGTGCCATTTGCCGACGATGGCGGTCTGGTAGCCGGCAGCCTGCAGCAGGCGCGGAAAGGTGGTCTGGGTGCTGTCGAAACGCGCGCCGCCTGCGTTGTTCACGAAACCGTTGATGTGATTGTAGGTGCCGGTAAGCACGGTCGCGCGGCTCGGGCCGCAGATGGAGTTGGGCACGAGGCAGCGGTCGAAGCGCATGCCTTCGCGGGCGATCCGGTCGATGTTGGGCGTTTCGAGCAGCCGGCGGGCGTCGCCGTAGGCGCTGATGGCCTGGTAAGCGTGGTCATCGGAGAAGATGAAGACGATGTTCGGCCGCGAGGCGGGCTTGCCCGCGGAGGCTAAGGTCGCGAGGGCGGGGACGGCGAAGAGGGCGAGGTGTTGGAGGAAGCGCATGGGCGGTGGAAAGCGAAGGTGACGCAGCAGGGGTTATCGGAAATCAGGGATGTCCACCGGAGCGCCGTTGCGCAGGGCGGACTCGTGGGCGCAGATGCCGGGCGCGGTCCAGTCGGCGCCCTTGATTTCGTCGATCGCGGGTTTGCGGCCTTCGACGATGCTGCGGATGAACTCGTGCACGAGGTGCGGGTGCGAGCCGCCGTGGACGCCCCCGTGCTTGACGGAGAAGTGGCCGCCGCGGCCGTCATCGGTTTTCTCCTCGTGTTCGGTGTTTTTCATGCCGGTGAAGTGGGCGATCTCGCGCGGCAGGCGGTGGGCGAAATCGGGCACGGTGATGCGCTCGACCGTCGAGGCGCGCGGGCCGGGTTGCGCGCCAAGCCGGGCGAGCTTGAAAAGGACGGGCGCTTCGTGGTGCACTTGGGCGGCCTCGAGCGTGGCATCCTCGCCGTAGACGTTGAACGACTCGCAATAGCCGTGCGCGAAGTGAAAAAGCGTGCGCGTGACCTCCAGCACCAGGGGCGTCGGTGCATCGAGTGCGAAAATCGCCGTCTCGGCGGGAAAGGGATTGCCGTATTTTTTTCGAAACTCCTCGCGCATGACACCGCTACCGAAGCAGCGCACACTCCGGGCGCGCACGCCCGCGAGGGCCAGGCAAGGCGAGATGGCGTGGGTGGCATACCACATCGGCGGCAGGCCCTGCCAGTAGGCCGGCCAGCCTTCCATGTCCTGGTAGTGCGCGCCGCGGAGGAGCTGAAGCGGACCGAAGAAGCCCTGCCCGTGCAGCTCCTGGGCGTGGAGAAACTCCCGGGCATAGACCTGGGTCTCCATCATCATGTAGTTTTTGCCGCTCCGCCGGGTGGCGGCGATGACCGCGCGGATGCCGTCAAGGGTGGTGGCCATTGGCACCGTGCAGGCGCAGTGCTTGCCGGCGTCGAGAATGGCGACTGACTGGGCCGCATGGTCGGGAATGCCGGAGTTGAGGTGCACCGCATCCACGGCCGGATCAGCCAGCACATCGGCGAGCGTGGCGTGGACGTGTGCGATGCCGAATTGGGTCTGCATTTTCGCCACGCGGGCAGGATCGGCGTCGCACACCGAGACGCGGCCGACATCGGGATGCCGCAGGTGAATCGGGACAAAAGCGCCGCCAAAGCCGAGGCCGACGACGGCGACGTTGATTTTTTTCTGCACGGGGGAGGAAGGGACAGGAGCACCGGCGGGGAACCGGGCCAGGGTGGGGCATTATACAGCGAGCGCTGGCGCCAGCCATGAGAGATGGCGTTTTTTATCTGAGCTTTTGGTTAAGAAAGCAATCCACGCGGCCGCCAAGGAAAACGTTGGCGGACCGGGTGGCGCGAGCGGGCGGGTCACACGGTTCCGCGCCTGGCTTCCAGCTGCGCCCGAATGACGCCGGATTTCTTTTCGTCGAGATGGTAGTAGCGTAGGACGAAGATGGCGATCGCCGCGGTGATCGACGGGGTCAGCACCATGAAGAGCCGGATGCCGGTGATGGTGCCCGACGATTGGTTGCCCTTCAGGGCGGCATCAAAGCCCACGGCATTCAACGCAAGGCCGCTGCCGAGAAAAGCCAGGGACCAGCCGGTCTTCCGGAGCCACGAGAGCACGGCGCCAAACATGCCTTCACGGCGCTGGCCGTGCTGCAATTCGTCCTCGTCGCAGATATCGGCGGTCATGGAGGGCACCAGGACGGACAGACCGACATAGACCGGGCCGCACAACACCGGGTCGAGGAGGAGAAGCCAGGGATAATCGGGGTTGAAGAGCACCCACTTCATGAGTCCGCCGACAGTTAGCATGGCATAAATCACGCGGAGCGTGGTGCGCTTGTCGAAGCGGCGGCTCAGCCAGGTCGCCGGCCAAATGGACAGGAGGCCGACCACGGCATAGGCCGATGAAAGAATGCCCTTCCAGATGGAGCCCTGCACCAGATCGCCATCGAACATGTAATAGACGATCAAATAGTAATCCAGGCTCCCCGAGAGCATGCCGGCGACCATCTGTAGCAAGGTCAGGGCGGCCAGGATTCGCATCCCGCGATTGTCCCAGACGGCCCGGCAACCAGCCCGGAAACTGAGATGCTTGTTCGCGGCCATCCGTTCGCGCGTGTGGGCAAACCGCTCGCGCACAAAAAGCGCAGGCACCGCACCGGCAATGCCGAAAATCGCCAGCCCCACTGCGACCGTCACGACCTGCACGCCCTGAATAACAGAGGCGAAGAACGCGAGCTGGGCCAAAGGGAAAACCCATTGATAAATGAAGCCGGAAAGCTTGATGAACACGGCCTGGACCGCCATGACGCGCGTGCGTTCGTGGTAGTCGGGGGTGATTTCGTAGCCTAGGCTCTGATAGGGCACGCCCCACACCGTATTGCACAGGAAGAAAAGAGTGGCGGTGACCAGAAACCACCCCAGCTGCCAGGACTGCGACCACCCCATGGGCACCTGCCAGATCAAAATGAAAGACAACATGGTCAGCAGTGCTCCCATGAAGATGTAGGGCCTCCGCCGGCCATAGCGCGATTGGGTGCGGTCCGAGATATGACCCATGAGCGGGTCCGTAATCGCATCCACGAAGCGCGGGATAGCCATCATCAGTCCGAGCAGGGCGGGGTTCACCCCCAGTGTCATCTGATAAACCGGCACAGCCAGGCTTTTCACGCCGGCTTCCCCAAACTGCACGGGCAGTCCGCCGACGCCATAGGCGAGCTTTTCCCGCCACGATACACGCCCGGTGGCAGGTGAGATGGGGGAGGAACTCGAAACTTCCGGCGGGGGTTGAGGGGAGGGCGGGACCGAAAGAGCGGGGCGGGGATCGGGCATGAAAGCGAGAGGCGTCAGGTCAGGCGATCACCGGGTCGCAGCCACCAAGCGCTGGGCGGATGAGTGAAGCCGACGCGGGGATAGTAGTCCACGGCGGCGGGCGCCGCGAGGAGGATGAGCGAGGTTTTGGCACCGCCCGCTTCCTGGGTAAGTCGCATCAGTTCCTTGCCGATTCCCTTGCGCTGATGCGAGACCCGCACGGCGAGGTCCGCCAGATAGGTGCTGTGGGAGAAATCGGTCAAGGAGCGCGCGATGCCAACGAGCAAGTCGCCGTCCCACGCCGTGAAGATCAGGTTCGCATTGCGCAGCATTGCCGTGAAGCGCGCATCATCGTCGATCGGCCGACGCTCACCCAAGGTGGAGGTGCGATAAAGTTCGCGCGTTTGGGCGATATCGATTTCGGCGGCGGGGGTGCGGCGATAGGTGACCATGGGGTGTGAGCCTAGGCCGTGAACCGGCATAAAAGGCACGGTAACACTCTAGCAGAGTGTTATATGTCAAAACATGAGAGTTCACGCAATAAATCTGAGTTTCTTGGGAGCCCGAGCGTGGGGAAAACGAAGCGATTTTCAGCGTGGCTTGCGGGCAAAGAGGCTTCAACGCACCATGCGATTTTTCGGGGCGTCATAGTAGGGCGAAGGCGTATGCTCGCGCGTCATGATCTGTTCGATTTCCCGGACAATTTCCGGGTGGGCCAAGGACACATTTTTTTCCTCGGAACGGTCGGTCGGCAGATAAAATAACTCGAGCGGATCCTGGGTGCCAGTGCGATAGCCTTTCCAAGGACCAAACCGGACCGCCTGCTGAAAGGGAGCAGGTCCGCCCGGCTCGTAGATTTCCCAATAAAGCGGCGCCGTGGCTGGCTCACCTGACTTACCCATCAATTGCGGCAGGAGCGAATGGCCGTCGGTAGGCGGAATGGGAATGCCGACGACCGCCGCATAGGTGGCTAAGAAATCGACATGGCCGGCCAGGTGGTCGCTGGTTGAGCCGGGAGCAATTTGCCCCGGCCAGCGGGCGATCAAGGGGGCGCGGATGCCGCCTTCGTGCAGGTCTCGCTTAAAGCCGCGCAGGCCGGCGGTCGCGTTGAAGATATCCTTCCCCGGGCCGTCGGCGCCGTTGTCGCTGGTGAAGATGACGAGGGTGTTGTCATCGAGCCCCAGTTCCTTGAGGCGGGCCAAGACTTTGCCGACGGATTCGTCGAGGCGGGCGATCATGGCGGCGTGTATCTTCACGTCCTCGGGCCAGGGCCGGTCGGCGAAGGCGGCGTGGGAGGGGATCTCGAAGTTGGCGTGGGGCAGGGTCCAGGCCGCGTAGCAGAAGAACGGCCGGTCGCGGTTGGCCTCGATGAAACGCAGGGTCTCCGCCTCGATCAGGTCGTGGGCATACTGGCCGCGGGCGCCGCCGGCATTGCCGGGCAGGGGCTCCCGCACGCCGTTGCGGGTGAGGTCAGCGGGGAAATAAGAGTGGGCGTGAACCTGATCGTAGTAGCCGTAGAAGAGATCGAAGCCCTGTTTCTCGGCGGCGCCGGTGGTGCCCTCGTTGCCGAGGCCCCATTTGCCGAAGCCGCCGGTGGCATAACCGGCCTGGCGCAGGAGACCGGGCAGAGTGGTGATGCCGGCCGGGAGAGCGAGCAGTCCGACCTTGCTCTGGTTGGCCCTGCGGATCACGTGGCCGGTGTGTTGGCCGGTCATCAGCACGGCGCGGGTGGGCGCGCAGACGGCGCTGCCGCTGTAGGCTTGGGTGAAGCGGCGGCCTTCGCGCGCCAACCGATCGATGTTGGGCGTCGGGATCGCCGTGCCTCCATAACAGCCGAACTCACCGAGGCCGGAATCGTCGGCAAGAATGAGGACAATGTTGGGGCGGGACACCTCCTTCGCGCCTACAGCCGGGCCGAGTAAAATAAAAAAAATGTAGATACGCAGCAAGGCCACGGGGTAGGGGGACTTTGGTTTCGCGCAAAAAACGGAGTGCGCATAACACCGTGCGGCAGACTATCCGAGGAGCAGGGAGTTCGCCATGAGAGTTAAGGGCTAAATATTGAGATTTTTGACTCCGACATCGAAAGACAAATTCCCGCTCGCCGCTTGATTTCGCCGCGCAGCCTGACACACCATCGGTTGATGCCGGAGCCTTCCTCTACGTTGCAGAGATTTCGCGCCGCCTCCCGCCAACTCGGAGCAGTCCTGCTCGTTTGGGGTGTGCTGGCCAACGCTGCGACGCAGCCCATGCCGCTGACGGTCCAAAATTCCGGGCACCCGCCCGAACCCGCGCCGCGTGGGATGGTGTGGATACCAGGCGGAGAATTCACCATGGGCACAACCGACCCGACGCGGGAAATTTGCGGAGGTCCCGACACCATGGATGACGCCCGGCCGATTCATCGGGTTTACGTCGATGGTTTCTGGATGGATGCCACTGAGGTGACCAACGAAGAATTCGCGCGCTTTGTGGCTGCTACGGGCTACGTGACTTACGCTGAACGCAAGCCGCGCGCTGAGGATTACCCGGGAGTGCCGGCGGAGAAACTTATGGCTGGCTCGGTGGTCTTCACGCCGCCTGATGCGCCGGTGCCACTGACCAACGCCCTTGTTTGGTGGAGCTATGTGCCAGGTGCGGACTGGCGCCACCCGGAGGGACCGGCAAGTAGTCTGACCGGACGCGAAAAGCATCCTGTGGTTCACGTGGCCTATGAGGATGCAGAAGCTTACGCGAAGTGGACAGGCAAACGGCTGCCGACCGAGGCGGAATGGGAGTTCGCCGCCCGGGGTGGCCGCACGGGCGAGCGCTATACGTGGGGCAATGAATTGCAGCCGGGTGGCCGTTGGATGGCCAATATCTGGGAGGGTGCCTTCCCTCATCAAAACACGGGTGCGGATGGCTTCACCCGCACGGCACCCGTGGGGCATTACGATCCCAATCCCTACGGCCTTTCCGACATGGCGGGCAATGTCTGGGAGTGGTGCAGCGACTGGTATCGCCCCGATGCCTATGAAGTCGATATGAAGGCGGCGGACGATGGAGTTGTGCGCAATCCGCAGGGACCCTCGCGTGAAACGAGTTTTGATCCCCAAGAGCCGGGACAGCTGAAACGCGTGCAGCGGGGCGGTTCCTTTCTCTGCACGGACCAATATTGCACCCGTTATATGCTGGGCTCGCGAGGCAAAGGCGCGGCCGACACCGGGAGCAATCATCTCGGATTTCGATGCGTGGCAGATGTGCCGCGTCGCTGAAACCCGGATAATAAGCTAGCGTCTTTCCCCCCGTGCCATCCGTCCCAAAGCTCGCTTTCTGCACCGGCTTGGTGGTCATGGCTGCTGCATCCTTGGTGGCTGGGGAAAAACTAAACCGAGGCGGGCCGGAAGTGCTGGTTTCTGCGGACCTGAACTCCGCGCCTGCTGGTCTGCTTCGGCCCGGTCCGGGGCACCCAATCTATTATTATCTGGTCGACCACAAGGAACGCACGATCGGGCGCCCTTATGCCGGCGAAAAGTTGCCCGGCCGCCAGAAAGTGGAAGAGGAAGTCGTCAAGGCACTGGGCAGCCAGGGATTTATCCGCACCCAGCTAGGCGGCCCCAAGCCGCAGATCATGCTCATGGTGCTCTATGGCACGGCCAATGCGGCGACGGATGAAATCCCGGGCGCGGACGGTGGTTCGATCATCTATAATCGCCGGGAAATGTTGCAGCTGGTTGGCGCGCCCAAGCCCAATACCGCCGAGGCGGGAAACCCGGTCACCGAGGGTCTCGTGAATCAGGCCATGCAGGACGACCGACTTTATGTAATGCTCGGGGCGTTTGACGCGGAGGCGATGGCGAAGAAGGAGAAAAAACTGCTCTGGCGCACACGCATGAGCATTGATGCACTGCGCGGCGATTTTTCCTCGGCGCTCCCGGCCATGCTCGCCAGCGGCGCGCCTTATTTCGGTGGGGCGACCACGGAGCCGCTGTTCTTTGACGACGCGTCTCGCCGCCGGCCTGCCGTAAATCTCGGACCGCTGGAAGTCCTCGAAATGAAGGCGGACGCGCCAAAGCCCGACCCCAAGTGAGCTCATCCCGAGGGGTTGCCTGTAACGACGGGGACCGGCCGGCGTCATGACCAACCAATCCATGAAAACCCACACCATGATCGCCACGACTTTAGTCGTGTTAGCAACCCTGACCCCGTTCACCGCCGCCGCCCAGGAAACCAAGCCCAAGGGCAAGGCTGCGGCGCCCTTTGCCGCCGCCGACAAGGATGGTGACAAAAAGCTGAATCTCGCGGAGTTTACCGAAATGTCGAAAGACCGGCTCGATGCCGCGGCTTCAAAGAAGCGCTTCGTGGCGCTCGACAAGGATGGCGACGGACTGCTCACCCGCGAGGAGTTCCGAGCCGGCGCGAAGCCCCGGGAGAAGAAAGAAGGCGAAAAACCGGCGGCGCCCGAAACTGAAAAAACCCCCGACTAGGACGGCGGACGGGATGCCCGATCCGGAGCCGGCGCGCGCGGGGTTCAAAAGCTCAGGAAAATATCACCAGGTCTCATGGTGACCGGGGCGGTGAGCCGCTAGGATTAGCGGGTGACAAAGAAGAGTGCTCCGCCTGTTTCCCGAATAGCGGCCCGGCTGCGCCAAGGCGCCGAACGACAGATGGCGAGTTCGCTGCCGATTCTTGCGGTGCTAAGGAGCTATGATGGGGCTACTTTGCGCGCGGATGCCCTGGCCGGCTTGTCGGTTGCTTTGGTATCGTTGCCTCAAGCCATCGGTTTTGCCCTGATCGCCGGCCTGCCGCCCCAAATGGTGGTAGCGAGCCTGCTGGTGGGGGGCTTGGTTGCGGCGCTCTTCAGCTCCTCGTCCCATGTTGTGTTCGGGCCGACGAACACCATGAGTCTCTTTCTCGCGGGCGTGATCCATCAGACGGCCGGGCCGCTCACGGCCATGCAGGTTGCGATCCTCGTCGGCTTTTCCATCGGCGTGGTCCAGCTGGCCGCCGGCATAGCCCGGCTGGGCAACCTCACCCAGTTCATCTCCCGCTCGGTGATTCTGGGTTACAGCGCGGCGGCTGCCCTGCTTATCTGTGTCGGCCAGCTGCCTAATCTGTTCGGCATCGTGGCAACGGGACACCAGAAACTGCCGGGGCTTTTCGCCACCACGGCCGAACGGCTGGCTGACGGCCGGTTCAGTGCTGTTGCGGGGCTAATGGGATTGGGGGCCTTGCTTTTGCTTCTGCTGTTGCGACGGGTGCGGCCTCACTGGCCGGAAGGTCTGGTCGTCCTCGCATTGGCGACCGCATTGGCGTGGGGGCTCGATCTGCGCGAATATGGGGTTCGCACCGTGGCAGACCTAGGCGCTCTGGCGGCGACATGGCCGGCATTTTTAGGTCTGCCGCTGAATCGCGAAGCATTGGCGGTCTTGCCCGAAATTATGAACGCGGCGCTGGCGTTAAGCGTCCTCGGCATGCTTGAGGCGATCTCGATCGCGAAGAACATCGGCGCACGCACCGGCCAGTCTGTGGAGCCCAACCAGGAACTGGTCAGCATGGGCGCCGGCAACCTCATGGCGTGCGCTTTCGGCGCGATGCCGGGGTCGGCTTCATTTGTGCGCTCGGCGGTTAATCATCAGAGCGGCGGCCGCACACAGTTCAGCGCGATCTTCGCCGCCTTGGTGGTGGGTGTGGGATTGTTTACTCTGGTCCCGCTGGCCAACCAGATTCCGGTGGCGGCGGTGGCGGCGATCTTGCTGGTAGTGGCCGCGCAAACGGTCAACTGGCAGCACATCCGCACGGTCTGCCGTTCCACGCGTTCGGACATGGTGGTGTTCGCCGCCACTTTTGCGGGCGCGGTCCTGCTGAATCTGGATACGGCGATCTACCTTGGTATTGGGGTGTCGCTCGCGCTGTTCCTCCAAAAAGCGGCCAGCCCCGCCTTGGTGGAATACGCTTTCAATGCCGAGGGGCAGCTGGCCGCCGTGGACCATCCGGCCGCCCGCAAGAACCCGCAGGTGTCCATTGTCCACGTCGAGGGCGACCTTTTCTTCGGGGCTTCCGACCTGCTGCACGACCACATCCGGCAGATTGCGCGGGACCAGCGGTTGCGCGTGGTCATCCTTCGCATGAAGAACGCGCGCCATCTGGACGGATCGACCGTGCTGGCGATCGAGCAACTCGCGGATCACCTGCGGAAAAGCGACCGTCATTTGTTGATTTCAGGCATCCATGGGGACGTGGCGAGGGTGCTCAAGCGTTCCGGGCTTGTGGCCCGTCTGGGTGAAGCCAATGTGTTTGCGGCTGAAGAAAACCCGACCCTTGCCACCAAGAAGGCGCTGGTACGTGCCCAGCACCTCATCGGCGTCAAGGTGGACGTAAGACTTTTCTATCCTCCAGAACAACTCCCGGCGGCCTCCGCATGAGGCCTCTCACGAATCCGTTTATGAACCATCGCGCCATCATCGGTATCGGGCTTGCCGTCTGCGCTAGCCAGCAGGCGCTGGCCGTGACGGAGCGGAACTGGAACGAATTGCTGCAGAATCCGCCGTTCCCGGCCTCGATTGCCGCGGAGACGATAGCACCCGACGCGCTCGAGTTTCGTGGCTGGGTGGTTGAAGATGGCCAAATCTTTTTCTCAGTCTTCAATATCGCCACGCAAAAATCCCGATGGATAACGCGGGACGAATCAGCCGCTTCAAGCGGTTCAATGGTCGTGAACGACTACGATCTGGACCGGGGGATTGTTTCAGTGAGCTATGAGGGGAAGGTCTACCCGTTGCAATTGCGACGATCGCAGATTGCCTTAGTGGCTGCTGCGGCAGGCGCCAATCCGGAAACTGGTGAGGAAAATATCGCGATGATCGGTAACGATGAGCAAAAAAGGTTGGCCAAAATCGCGGTGGAAATACGTCGCCGCCGCGCCCAAAGACTGCAGACGCTGCAGGCGGCTGCCAATTTAGCTGTCGACGATCAACCAACGGAAAGTGCGCCTCCGGAAAATGAACGGTGACAGCTGTTGCGCTCCACGGCGGAATTCAGCCGCCGCGGAAATCGCGGGCACCGGAATGTTTGTCCGGGCAAATCTCGGTTCTACGAAAGGCATGAGTCGGCTGCCCGCCGGGGAATTCCGGATGGGCAATGAGCGGGATTATGGTTTCCCGGCGGACGGGGAAGGGCCGGTGCATTCTGTGACACTGCGGGCATTCTGGATCGATTCGACTACGGTGACGAACGAGCAGTTCAATGAATTTATCAATAGCACCGGCTACAAGACCGAGGCTGAACAATTCGGTTGGTCATTTGTTTTCATGGGGCATCTCAGTTCAGCCCAGCGGGCGAAATCGGTGAGACTGGTGGTGCAGGGGAGTGAATGGTGGTGCCGGGTGGATGGTGCCATGTGGCGTCATCCCGAAGGACCGGGATCCAACATCAAGAAACGGTGGGCACATCCTGTCGTGCACGTTTCATGGAACGATGCGCTGGCCTATTGCGCGTGGGCGGGCAAACGCCTGCCGACCGAGGCCGAATGGGAATACGCCGCCCGAGGCGGAATGGAGCCTGGCAATCGCTTCCCTTGGGGCGACGAACTCGAACCGGGTGGCCGGCATCGGATGAATATCTGGCAAGGGACCTTCCCGACAGCCAACACTGAGGCCGATGGCCACTATGGGCCTGCACCGGCCAAGAGTTATCTAGCCAACGCTTATGGCCTCTACCAAATGACCGGCAATGTGTGGGAATGGTGTTGGGATTGGTTCGACGCGGAGTATTATCGGCAGTCGCCGCTAGCCGACCCTGCGGGCCCCGCAATAGGCGAACGCCGGATCATGCGTGGCGGCAGCTACCTGTGCCATGCGAGCTATTGCAATCGCTACCGGGTAGATGCGCGCAGCGCCAATACTCCCGACAGCGCCACTACCAACCTTGGGTTTAGGTGTGTGCGGGATGTTTAGACCGGCAGGCGTCGATTGTAACCAATCGGTGGCACCGAACCACTGCTCGTCCGGCGCTGGGCTGCACGGCGCCTTGCGTGGGGCTGAGGGCGGATCGTTTCAGTGTCATAAAAGTTAAGATCGCAAGGGGCTGGGCGAATTGCTGGGACAACAATGACCTAAGGTCGCTGGCGCTCATGCCGAAGGCGCGGCCGAGGCGGTGAAGCTTGTCCGGTTTGGCGGACGGCTGGGGGCTGAGCGGGAATGTTGCTCGAACAAGCAAATATTAAGCACATTTAATATAAATGACTAATAATTACAAAGGTAAAAGTTGTTGAAATTGTTTTTAATTGATAATTATAAATAACTCGAACCCCAACCCATCAAGCACATGATCCCTTGTTACTCCTTCGTTCTTACACGTGCCCGGGCCGCCGGCTTCTGCGGCCTCGCCCTGCTCGCCCTCCAAGTTGCACAAGCCCAGTCTCCCGCCACCACCGAGTCGGTAGCCCTGCCGACCTTCACTGTCTCGACCAGCCTGGACAAGGGCTACCGGGCCGGCAATTCGGTCTCCGCCACGCGCACCGATACGCCGATCAAGGATTTGCCATTCACGATCAGTGCGTTCACCGAGCAGTTTATCTCGGACATCGGGGCCAGAGAGCTGCCGGATATCGCACTGTTCGCGCCCGGCGTCACCAGCGGAGCCAAGGAGTTTGCCGCAGGTAACACCCGGCTCTCCATCCGCGGCTTCGACGGCGATACGCAGCCGCAACGTAACGGGTTCGCCGGGAACCGCTACATCGACACCGCCAACGTGGCCCGCGTCGAAGTGGTGAAAGGTCCGGCCTCCCTGCTCTACGGCCAGATCACTCCAGGCGGCACCGCCAACTACATCACCAAACGCCCGACGGACCAGCGCTTGACCAACCTCCGCACCGAGGTGGGCACCGATTCTTATTTCCGGACGGTGCTGGATCACAACCAACCGCTGGGCCGCCGGGTCGGCACCCGCCTCGTCGCCGCCTACGAAAACGCCTTGGAATGGGCCGAGACTGGGGAAACTAAGTCTTGGCTTATCGCGCCCTCGCTCGCCCTCAAGTTCACGCCGAAGGCATCCCTGATCCTCGATTACGAGTGGGCACACCGGGAGGAGGCGCCCATTCTCGGCATGATTCCTAACACGCAGATCACCAGCCTCACCGGCGCGCCTTCGGCAGCAAACTTCCCGAATCTGGCAGCCCGCAGCCGCGAGCAGGCGCTCTTCGATGTCGGCGCCCTCAACCTCGGCTTCCTTGCCTCGCCACCGATCTACCGCGAGTTCAACTACCAGAACAACGGTGATTACCGGGAGTCGGACTTCGATTCACTCAATGCCGAGTTCAACATGCAGATTGGCGAGCACTGGACGGCGCGCGCGAATTACAACTACAACCATTTCAAGATTGCGCACAAAAACACGGGCCTTGCCCAATGGGACGTGCTGCCGACCGCCACCTATCGTTCGGCCACGCTGTCGCTCTTCGACTACTTGGCAGCCTACTTGGCGGACCCCGCCGGCACCCTCGCGGACCCGTCGAAGACCTCCACCGTCACGCTGGCGCGTCGCAAGCGCCTGCAAGTCTCATTCGCCAAGTCTAATGCTGTGCAGGCTGAGGCCGCCGGCAAATACGAGTTCGGCGGGGTGAAGCTCAAGCCGCTTGTAGGTGCCTTCCAGATTAAAACCGAGGCCGGCGGCTTCACCAAGACCGCGGCGACGGCCAATTTCTTTACCGTGTGGAACTACTACGACCGCTCAACCTGGGATCGCTCCGGTGACTTCGACGAAAACACGCTGCCGCTCGACACCGGCTACAACATCACCAAATCGAAGGACACGGCTTACTATGGCCTGCTCACGGCGAGCTTCCTTGACGACCGCCTGATCGCCATCGGCGGGGCTCGCTACAACAAAACTCACTCGGACACCTATAATCAGAACGTCGGCGGCACGCTTAGTAATACCTTCGACGCCAAGAAGACCACGCCGCAATACGGCGCCGGCTTTCACCTGACGAAGGACACGCTCCTCTACGCCAGCTACAGCGAATCCTTCCTTGTCGAGGCCCGCACGCTCACGCGGCCCAACCCAAACTACAACCCCGCCGCCAACCTCGACCCCGTCGCCAACCCCAACGCGATCACGACCACGGCGCTGCCGACGACTGGTGAAGGCTACGAAGCCGGCCTCAAGACCGATTTCCTCGGCGGCCGCGTCTCTTCCACGCTCGCCTTCTTCCACCTCGAACGCGCCAATCGCATCCTCAGCGTGCGGCAGAACGTCCCCGGCCTCAGCACCACCGGCACGCCTTCCTCGCAGGAAATTACCTTCACCAGCCAGGCCACTTTGGACGAGAGCGAAGGCGTCGAGCTCGAACTCACCTGGTCGCCGACCGACCACTGGCAGGTTTATGCCACCACCGCGCTGATGGACATCAAGACTACCAGTTTCGACGCGCCGCCGCTGCGGGCCGCGACCGACCCGTTGGTTTCGGGTGACTACGCCGCCTACCTGGCCGGCTACAACGAGGCCGTGGCACTCATCAAGGGCGCTGTGCCCGAGGGCTCAGCCGAGCGACTCGCGTCACTCTGGACGCGGTATAATTTCAGCTCCGGCGCGTTGAAGAACTTCTGGATTGCGGGCGGCGGCACCTACACGAGCGCCAAGGCCCAACGCACTGCCAATCCCACGCTGTTTTTCGAGCCCTACACACTACTCGATGCCGCCCTGGGCTACGACTTCAAGGCCAATGGCATTGACTGGAGTGTGGTGCTCAACCTGAAGAATCTGGGCGACAAGGAATATTATCCAGCCAACCAGGCCCGCGGCTTGCCGCGGCGCGCGGTGCTGTCGGTAACGGCGAAGTTTTGAGTAGGGTCAGTGCAGTAGAAAGGCCGTCTCGGGGTGAGGCGGCCTTTTTGTTGGGACAATCGGTAGCGGGCGCCTGCCCTCAAGTGCCCTTTCCAGGATGTTGCCCGCAGGGCGAATAAGCAGTTATTGTCGCAAAATTCCTATCAGGGTGGCGAGTGCCTTAGGCGTGGTGATCGTGACCTTTCAGCTTTGGGCTTTCGCTCCGTCCGCTGCTTGCAGGTGGATCATTTCCGGCGCGCGGCCGTGCTTCGCGAGGTAGGCCGCGGCGATACCGTCGGCGTCGCGCGCTGTGAAATTATCCCGCGTCAGCGCCATCACCGCGCCGCCGAAACCGCCACCGGTCAGCCGCGCCCCGAGCACCGCCGGGTGCTTCTCCAGTAGGTCCACCAATTGGTCGAGCGCGGGCGTACTGTTCTCGAACAAATGCTGCGAGCTGCGATGCGAGGCAGTCAGTAACCGGCCGACCGTCGCAAGGTCGCCATACTGCAGCGCATCCACAGTGTCATGCACCCGCGCGTGCTCCTCGACGATGTGCCGGGCGCGCTTCGCCAGCATCGGTGCCAGTTTATGCTCCAGCGGTGCGAGCTGCGCCGGCGTCAGGTCGGCGAGCAGCTTCACTCCGAGAGCCTGCGCGGCCTCGAGGCATTCCCGGTTCCGGGTGGCGTAAAAGCCGTCGATCAGTGCGTGCTTCTCGCGGGTGTTGAAGATCCAGAGGTGCGCATTCGCCGGAAACGGCACGCGCGAGAACACCGGGCCGCGGCAGTCGATGTGAACGAGGTGCCCGGCGCGGCCGTGCGCGCTCGTGCCCTGGTCGAGGATACCGCAGGGGACGCCGACATATTTGTTCTCGGCATGGCGGCCGAGGGCCGCTAGCCGGTCCGGCGGCAGGTTCGTTTTCCCGGCGAGGTGCAGCAACGCTAGCGCGGTGGACAGTTCCAGCGCCGCGCTGCTGCTGAGGCCAGCTCCGGGCGGCAGGTCGGAATCCACGAGCAGGTCGAAACCCGCGGGCTGCGGCAGGCCGAAATCCTTTAAACTGCGCCAGACTCCGAGCGGGTAATTGGCCCACGAATCGGGACCCGTGATCTTTGCGTCGGGATCCGCCGGCAACTCGAGGACGGACTTCGCGCCTACACTGAAGAGGCGGAGGCGGCCTGTGGGGTTCTTCGCGGCCGCCACCCAGATATAGCGGTCGATGGCAGCGCCGAGCACCGCACCTCCGTTATAGTCCGTGTGATTGCCGATAAATTCCACCCGCCCTGGGGCGCGCGCGATGACCGCCGGTGCCTCGCCATAGGTCTGGTAAAAGTGATCGGTGGTGCTTTTGACGGTTAATGTGCTCACGGAAGGAAAGGCGTAATCCACTTGATCGGGTGCCGCGTCAACCCCGCAGCCTGTCATCTTATCCGCGTTTTTTTGTCCCTCTCCAGACCGCTTCATCGAGATGCGACATTAGGTAGGCTCCGCTCCGGGCCACGCTGTTTGCTTAATATGTAATTTGTCTGGGAGTGTTACCGCTACGTCGGCAGCCATAACAGATAAATGGCTACCTCGCGAACGAAGGTAACGCATGTGCGATATTGCGCCCGTCATTTGAACCTCTCGGGAATGATCTCTCGACGCGCGATTTCGAACCACTGGATGCCTAAGATGATTTCATCCAGGAGGGGTTGGCAGAGGGGATCAGCAGGATCGGGCTGTTGCCACACCGGCTCCACGAGCCGCCAGATATGCCCGTTGGGGAAGGGGAGCCAGGAACCGATCTCGGGCACGAAATACTTCCGCGGCTTGTCCCAGACCCGGCGGATGTCGCCGCCGATTTCGATCATCTCGCTTAATTCCGCTCCGGCGGCCTTTACTTCGTGGAGGATGCGCTGGAGCTCTTTGAGAGTCAGGGTGGGGTTGGGTCGGGAAATATGGGTGTTCATCCAGCCTTTACAGCACGACGAAATCGACCATCCGCGGGACCGAAATAAGCCGACCCCCTTGGGCCCCCGCCGCCCGGGCTGGCAAGCCGGACTACGGGAAATGACTACTTCGTAGTGGGCGGGTGGGGGAGGAAAGCAGGGCGGGGGAGCGGAGGCGGCGCCGGCGGTGGCGTAGCTGTGTGGGACTATGGCAGGACGACGACCCTTAACGAAAAACGAAGAGCGGAAGCTCCTCAAAGTTACACGCCGGCTCTCACCGAGAGACAGGGCTTTCATCACCGCTCAGTGGCTCATGGGTTATCGCCTGAGCGAGACCCTCCGGCTCAGGATCGGCGACATTTATCGAGACGGAGAAATCGTGGACAAGGTCGGCATCGCGCCTCGTAACATGAAAGGCGGCTTCGGCCGCACGCGCTGGGTGCCAGTCTTGCCCGAACTGCACCGCGCACTGGAAAGTTACTTGGGATGGCTCCGTCGGCGCATCATCCTTCACCCGGACCTGCCTCTGTTCGATTCGCGCGTGGCCCGCGCCGATGGGACGCCCAAGGCGATCGGCCGCGAGCGCGCCAGGCTGATCATCAAGCAAGTCTTCGCCAAGGCGGGAATCTTCGATGATGGCAGACTGGGCAGCCACAGCTACCGGAAGACCTGGGCGAAGCACGTGTATAAGAACTCCGGCAACTGTATCCTGACGGTGAAGGCCGCCTTAAATCATAGCAGCGTCGAGGTAAGTCAGGCCTACCTCAGCGTCGAAGAGGAAGACGTGGTGAGGGCGATCAGGGGCTGTGATTTTACCCGGAAGCCGCGCGCTAATTTACCCAAGGCACCAGGGAGGGCTGAGGGCTTCACCGTGGCGGCCGCGTAGTTCTGTCACAACGCGATCAATCCTCCGGCCCGGAATAAACGCTGGGACGGGCGGAGGGTGGGTCCGGGTGGGAAGCATATTCAGACGGAAAGACGGGCGCTCAGACCGTTTTGCACTTCAAAACGGTGGGGCCTCGGCGTATCAATAGGACTGGCCAAATCGCTCGAATAAGCTGAGGAAAAATTCCTGAGCGACTTGGTCTGCTCGCTCTTGATTCGGCAATTCATGGCCGCCGAAATGGTAGACTTCATATCCAGCCAGCTTCAGTTCGCGATCTGCCAGCGACATTCGGGCGTAGAGTTCCGGGGCTGCGCGTCCCGTTTCATCTGAGTAATGCTGTTTGCCGTCGATCTCGAGGACGACCCGGATTCGGTTTGGCAGCAGTAGCAGGAAGTCCATGCGAAACCGTTTGAGGGCCTCGGGACCGCGTTGTGCGATCGTTTTGTGGTCCCAGTGAAGCCAGACCTCGGGAATCAGCGCAGGGAGGCCAGGAATCTTCGCCCTGAATAGCCGGAAATAGGCATGGAAGAATGGAGCGCGCCGCGGTGTTGCGCGGTGGTCAGCACCAACCATCCAAGCAGAACGGCGAAGGCCAGACCGGCAACGATAACTCCAGCGAGCAACCGGACACCGACTCCGCGAAACGTGCGAAACGATTCGAGGGTTTCGTGATACTTGTAGGCGATGGCCGGAAGTTGGTTCATGGCAACCAGAGTCGGACTTGGTTAATGGGGGAGGAACGCCATCCATCACGCAGAACAATTCGAGTGCTTCCATTTCTTGTCGTATCCGGCTAAAAACGCCCGGTCACGACAGAGGCAATGCTCGTGCTTTTCGCGCCGGAACGATTGATAAGGGGGAATCGGCCGCAAAAGATTGAGAGTGGTGGTCGTAAGATGGGGTCGGGGAGCCTGCGACAGCACAATCTCTGCGGCGAGCATCACGCCCGCTAAGGCGCTTTGAAAAGGCATCGGCACATCAGCCGCAGGCATCGCTGGCCCGTTGATGTCGAGCAATAGGCCGCCACACACCGCGCCGCTATAAAGCGCCCGAAGGGGTTTGCCGATGAAAGGATCGAGCACTTCCGGGTCCTTGCCGGCCAGCTGTGCAATCCGCGCAATGAAATCGCGCGTTAGGGGCGTGCCCAGATGCAGCATCTCCCGAACCCGCATGAGGTCTTCGGGGGGCAGCCTGAGTGAACGCATGATCTCCTCGTCCTCATTCGGCACCGGCGCGTCTGGGATATAGAGGCAAGCCAAGCAGGGCTCCTCGCCGAAATGAAAGTGACGGGAAACCCCGAGGTTTTCACGCTGGGTCCAAGCGTTGACGATGCGCCGCGGCAAACTACCCTGCACTTCAATTCGGTCACGAGCTGAGTCCAAGCCCACTGCAACCAGCTCCAAACAGTAGTCGCCGCGCTGCGCGAGATACTGGCCCCACGAAGTGGCGTGGCTTTGAACCTGAAGGCCCGTGGCCGACAGGTGATTACGCGCCATTTCCACCTTGGATTGCCCAGGCGACGTGAACGACGTGAGCACGTAGCGTTGCAGATTACTCAGTTCCACCGCTTCGGGATCAATGATGTGGATCGTTCCGCGCAATTCCGTCATCCGTCCCAAGGTCCAAATCACGGCGTTGCCGATGGCGCCCGCTCCGACGAGATGGACCTCATTTAGGGTCGAGGGGAAAAATTCCGGGCCATCCGGCTGATCGTAGCGGCCAAGGGAGAGCGCCAGGTTCTCATCCAAGTCCGTGTTTTCCAGCACATCCCTGAAAACGTGCCGAAAGACATTCGCCACTGCGATGCATCCCGCGGCGGCGGGGCCGAACGGAATCGAGCTGCTGCCAAGCGATTTCCCTTCCTGGGTGGAGAAGAGGGCAGTCCAGCCGTCGGCGCCGACATAGAATTTTTGGCCCGCGTTCGAGGCAGGAGCCAGGCCCAGCAAGATTTCGATGGTTTCGGATTCGGAGCCATCAAACGGATCAGCGCGAAGTTCCAGCAGCGGGTTGATGGCGAGCGCGAGCTCTTGGAGCTTTCCGCGGAAACTTTCCGCCTGGTGGCCATGAGCTACCAAGGCGAACCCGGGCAGGAGCCGAGCGAGCAGGTTGACCGTCATTTCTGCAGCGGTCTTCCCCTCCGGACTCCCCGCCGCGTCGTCCGCGAAGACCAAGGTGATCTGGGCCTCGGACACCCGGGCGAGAAAGTCGGTTTGGGTGACCCCCGACATGATTTGCGACGCAGAAAGAGCCGCTTTGGCGAAAAAAGGTGCGACGGCCATAGGTTTAGGAAAGATCGAAGGTGTCGGCGACTTCCTGCTCCGAGAGTTCCTCCCAGTTTTGCGTGGTCAGGCGGAAAATCGCGCAGTTGCGGAGCAGGGGGAGGCCCGCGGCAAAGTCGGGGACCACCAAGGAAAATCCGCCGAGGGTAGTCATGATCGGATACTCGTCGTCGGTTTCGGAGTGATACGCCCGCCCCGGGTGGCTGTGCAGTTGGGCTACGAGGCGTAGCTGATTTTCGTAGAGCCAAAGGTTAAGGCGTCGCAATTCCGCTTCACCCACCACGTAGAGAAGTCCGGTGTCAGAAGAGATGCCCCGTTGTTGGGGAATGACGGTCTCGGTAACTCGAAAGTCGTTGCCATCGAATTTGCCGACCCACAATGCCACTCCTTCCAGCCTCTGCTGGCCCATCGCGCGAAAGTGCTTGTAGGCCGAAACCAGCTCGGGCATCCGCACGCGCACTTTTCCGATGTTCCGCAGGTCGCTCATGGCCGATGCTCGAACTGGAATCCGTTGATCGTGACATTGAGGCCGAAATTATAGGAACGAATCGCATTGATGCCGTATTCGGCCAGAACGCTTAGGACGTGAGTCAAGGTGCCTTCGCCCTTGCCGCGATGAAGCATCCAAGCATCCCCCGTATGCGCGGGATGATTGTGGTATTCGCGAACGCCGGGGAGGCAAAGAAATGGGGTGTCATTTTCCGAATGAGCCTGAATCAGAGGAACCGGGCCGCCCGGCGTCAGACGCATGAGCGCGGTCGGCATTGTTTTGGGCGTGTAGGGCTGGCGCTTGAATGGCTCCATAAAACGAACCGAAATCGGCCATAGATCGTAATTGGAAAAATCGAACTCCGCTCCGAAAATGACCGCATGGGGTCGGAGCTGCGGGTGGACGAATGCGAACAGCGCCTTCGGAAATTCGGCGCTCAGCAACCAGCAACCTTGTGCCAAGTAGCTCGCCTCTTGCTGGCGATACTGGGCAATGGCTTCGTCGAATTTCGCCCGTGCGACTTCCAAATCGAGCGGGAGCGAAGGGGGTTCAGCATTCACCGCCCACTCCTGCCTTGAGGTTCAGGAACAGCTTGTCGCCATTCTTCAGGCCAAGGGCACCCGGCTTGTCCTGCGGGTCAAGCTTTCGGCCATCTTCAGTGGTGAGGATCCAGTTCCCGGGGGGTTGACCGGTATTGTTGGTTTCGCGGAGCGCTTCAGCGATGACAGAAGTGAGCGCGGCATTCGGGTTCGTTTCTACGGTCGCGGCAACGCCGTTGACAATGACGATGAGGGTGAGCTGGTTTGGCTTCCCCGGGTTTCCATGTTCGTTGGAAGAAGCATTCATTTTGAATTCACGATTTAATTTTTGGGACCGCCTGAGGTGGCGGCTATGAGTCAGAATCTGATCAGCAGAGCCGTGCAGTCAACTGTATTATGAGAAAATATCTCTTTAAACAAATATTATAGCCATTTATATTGTGTTAAACATCGAATCTGTGTGATTTAATCTCTCAATGCTCTTAAGCTTCGAAGCCAGTAATTTCCGCTCTTTTCGTGCCCCAGTGCGCCTGTCGCTGGCCGCTACGCGGGAACGGCAGCATAGCACTCGCTTAATCGGCGTCGGCCAGGAATCGCTTCTGCCTGTAGCCGCGATCTGGGGCACCAATGGTTCCGGGAAATCCAACCTGTATCGGGCGCTCCGTTACCTACAGAGACTTTTCCTACGGCCGGCGCGAGTGAAGGAAGCAAGGCTCGGCTATGAACCTTATCTGCTGGACGACGGGTCCAGCGCACGCCGACCGATGGAATTCCGGATCGAGTTTATGGCGGGCAATCGCGTCCTAGCCCTGTCCTGCGCCATCGCCCGGTGGGGAATTGCCGCAGAAGAATTTTCCGAAATCCGAGGAGGCCGGAAACACGTCCTTTTTAGCCGAAACACTGCGGAGGAAACGGCCACTCCACGCTACGATACCGCTCTGCTAGAAAAAAGGAACCCCTCCGCGCGCGAGATCATCCGTTTCAAGCAGGGTGAAATCTGGCCCAATCAACTTTTTCTGCCCAGCCTCCAAGACAAGTCGATCCCCGAGGTGGATGACGCCTGCGCGTTCCTCACTCACGTGCTCACTTTGATGATTCCGGATTCAACCTTGAAGCTTCTCGGTTTGGGTTTGGAACAAACCGACGGCCTGCTGCAATTTTGCAACGAACTGCTGCGCGACGCGGGGCTCGGGGCCGACGGCATCACCTTGGAAAAGCTCCGGTGGGAAGAACTCGCGCTTACGCCCGACACCCGGGAAGAATTGGAGGAACGATTGCAGGACGGCCAAAGCACCTTCGCCCGGGGCTTGGATGGTGCCCGCTACACCATCACCCGCCGGGGAGTGCAAATGTCTGCAGCGCGGCTGAGAACTTTGCACCACACGTCCGATGGCCGAACGGTATTATTCCAGGTCAGCGACGAATCGGAGGGTATTCAACGCTTCCTGGATCTGCTCCCCGCTTGGTATCAACTCATGAAATCCCCGGAGCCCCGGGTGTTCGTGATCGATGAATTCGACCGCAGCCTTCATCCGTTGCTCGCCCGTCGACTACTCGGCGACTACCTCAAGCAGGCGGGCCGTGATTCGAGGAAACAATTGATCTTCACGACGCATGACGCGCAGTTGCTCGATCAAGAGCTTTTCCGGCGTGACGAAATCTATTTTGCGCAGCGCAACTCGAATGCGGATTCCGTTATTTTCCCGCTGGCCAGTATCCCGGGGGTCCGTTACGACAAGGACATACGGCGGGCCTACCTCGCTGGCGAATTCGGTGGCGTTCCGCCATTTGCCGATAAATCTACCCTCTCCCCTTGACCACGTTCCCCGTTGCCCCGAAAGAGACACTCCCTCGACTTTCCGAGTTAGAGAAACGGCTAGGTCTAAGCTTTCCAAACATCCACGCGGCGCATCAGCGAACGCTGCAATTGCGGGAGGCTCTGCAAAAGCAGGTGGCCGACCTTGCCGGTCCTAACTGTGCGGTGGTCACCTTTGGTTCCTTGGCGCGGGGAGAAATGACCGCTAAGAGTGACATCGACTGGTCATTGTTGATCGACGGTCAGAGCGACGCTCAAAACCAGGACCACGTTCACGTCATTCAGAACAAAATCGCCGAACTTAAGGGCCAGTATGGTTTCAATGAGCCGAATCCTCAAGGCGCTTTCGGGGGCATGTGTTTTAGCCAAGAACTGGTGCATGTCATCGGAGGTGAGGCCGACATCAATTCGAAGATGACTCGCCGCATGTTGCTTTTACTCGAGTCGTTCGCCCTTTCCAATCCCCACGTGCGAAATCGGGTCGTTGGCTGCATCTTGGCCCGTTACCTGGATCCCCGCCACCTGTCATACAAGAAAAGCGCGGACGACTCCGTGCCGAGGTTTCTGATGAACGATGTCATCCGGTTTTGGCGCACCATCGCTGTCGATTACGCCGGCAAGCGCGCAGCGCGCGCGGATGAAGGCTGGGCTCTGCGTAACGCCAAGCTGCGCTTTTCTCGCAAGCTGCTCTGTGCAACGGGCATGTTGCTGGCGTTCGAAATCCCCCTAAGCGGGACCAGGCCATCCACCGATGCGCAGAACAGCATGCTGCCATTGGTCGATTGCTTGCAGGAGATGACCCAGACACCACCTTTGGAAGTGGTTGCGCGGGCGTTCCAACGCTATGCTGCGGATTGGGACGGTGCCGCCGCTGCCGCCGCGAATGTTTTCACTGCCTACGACATGTTCTTGGGAACCATCAATACGCCGGACTCCCGTCAAAAGCTGGCGAATCTCGCCGCCGGAGCCGCCGCCGACGACAAACTGTTTGCCGAAGTGCGCGCGATGCCCCAAAAATTTCAGGACGGCTTGAGCAGCCTGTTTCTCGACGGGCCCTCCAATATTACCCAGCTCACGCGAAAATACGCCCTGTTCTGATGCGATACTTTGGCTTTTCCACTGGCGCAATTGCGAAGAATAACGTCGCCGAGGCGATACGCATCCTGCGGGATACGACGGCAAGTGCTGTCGAGGTTTCGGCACTGCGGCTGCACGAACTCACTGACGCCGCGCGCTACATCTTGAGCGCAAAAATTGAGCGGTTCTCCTATGTTTCGTTTCACGCCCCCAGTTCTTTCGCGCCCTCGGAAGAGGATCAGGTGCTGGCACAACTGGCTGCAATCGCCGAACGGGGATGGCCCATTGTAGTTCACCCCGATGTCATCTTTACGCCCGCCAAATGGCAGTCGCTCGGAGAGTTGCTTTTAATCGAGAATATGGACCAGCGGAAGCCATTTGGTCGGACAGCTGAAGAGTTGAGTGCTGTTTTCTCCATTTTGACCAAGGCGAGCCTTTGCTTCGACTTTGGCCATGCCCGCCAGATTGATCCGACGATGACGGAAGCCTTTCGGATTGTGAATCAGCATGGGCGACGGCTGAAGCAGATCCACCTCAGCGATGTTGATACCGAGTCCAAGCACCATCCGTTGAATATTCCGGCGGTGAAAGCATTTTTCCGCATCGCTCCACTTATTGAGCGTAATGTGGCAGTCATTCTAGAGGCCGTCGTTTCCGATGGCAAACAACTGTCCGATCAGCTCCACATGGCTCAGTTTCTGTTCGCGGCTGCGGATGCTCAACGGAATATGACGGCGAAAAAAGCCACGACTCCAGCGGTGCCGACGGACAACCCCGAAGCAGAAGTGCAACGTCTCCGGCAGACCACAGAGCTGTTGCAAAGCGACTCCCTCGATTCATTCGAGCGGATCGTGCTGACTTATGCCGGCATGACGGAATCTGCCCCTGACGAAAACTGGGGATTCATTTCGACGGATCAGTAATCGGCTCCTAGGAATTTGGTTTCGGCGCGCTCCGCGCTCAACACCGGTTCGCAAAGGTAAGGTGGTTGCTTCAGGAGCGCGTGTGGCGGTTCAGTTGTTGTGATAATATATTGAAACGACGGCGTCGCTCCAGCAAACGCTTGCTCCAGTTCCAAGATCAGGAGAAAGAGACGCTGATAGAGCTCGACATCCATGTCCGCTTCCCGCGGCCCATCATGCAGCAGAAATCGGGGATGAAACCCGCGCCCCTCGACAGAAAGCACGAGTGCCGCGACGTCGAAACAAAGGATTTTGAGCGTTTCCAGCGCCGCACTCGTCAGATCAATCTTCTGTTCGAATCGCGGACTAATTTGCCGGCCCTTGAAGCGAATCGTGCCGGTAACATCGGAACCCAGCATGGCCCGACAGATCCTTGCGAAAACGTCCGAGAAACTCGTAAGCGCCGCGCCATGGTCCTGGCGCAGCCTAGCCTGCAAGTCTTGCGATTCCCGAATCTGCCGCTCCAAGTCGTCGAGCGATTTTACAAACGAGTCTGCTTTCCGAAAATCTCCTGCGGCCCGAGAGGCATCCACTGTCTGGGATTTCGCGGTGGCAATCTGGGTAGCCAATTTCGCGCGCTGTTGGTCGAACGCTTGCTGGGTCTGGGCCAATATCTTGATAGCCTGTCGTTCCTCGGCTTGGACTGGTGTGAGCGATGACCTCATTTCCTGCAGCCGGCGGTTCTCGTGTTCTTTCTGGGCGAGCAACAGTGTTTCGTTCCGAGCGGCGCCGGCTTCACGGGTCGTCTCAATTGGCAATCGCCGGCCACTGGCCAAGGGACATTCCCATTCGATCGCCGAGGATAGAAGTTGGTTACAGTATTTCTCGGATTGAAAATGCTTCTGCGCAAACTCCGCCAATTCCTCGGCGCTTTTTTCTCCCCGCGCATTGGCGAGTTGCTCCTCGATCCATCGCACGGTCGCCTGCGATTGAGCGATGCGGCCGTTCACGTCCGCGAGCTTGCGCTGAACTTCAATCAAATCGTGGCGCGCAGTCAGGAGTTCGACCGGCTCGGTAAATTTATTCAACTCCTCCTGTGCGCTGAGCGATAACTCCTCATGCAGGTTGGCGATCTCCTGGAGAAAATCGGTTCCCGTCAAATCCTGCCGAAAGCTGGGGAATTCCTGGCGCCAACGTTTGAGCCCGGATTCCGCACTAAAACGATGCAGAGGCGCCAATCTTTCGGCGTGGGCGCGCAATTTGAGGAGTCCCTTGTTTTTCTCGAGTTCGGACTGTTCGGCGGTATCGATCAGGTTAGTTACGGCGCGGAACAAAAAATGACAGTCTTCCACCGCCATTTCCGGAGAATTGTGGTCACTGGAACTATGGCGAAAATCGGCAAGACCGGCAAACCGGCATTCCTGGTCGCGGGCCAACCACTGAATCAAATGCGCCCAGCTAATGGGCACCGGAGCGGTGGCGAAGGAGGCCACCTTGAGAGGCTCAACTAAAGCGGTTTCGAGTGCCTGGAGATAGTCCTCAAGGTTCTCTCGGGGAGCAGTGTCATCAAATAGCTGCTCCAAAGTCCGCTTGCGAAGCACAAAGGGATGGGGCCCGACGGCGATCGGGCGCGCGACTACCCAAGGAGTGTCGTCGACATTCACCTCGCCTACAATCCATCCCGCCGGAAAGGCTTCTCGTAAGCGAGCTCGTTGCTCGTCCGTGCCGAACGTTTTCTCACCGAGCAGGTGCCGCAGAAACCGGCAAACCGTGGTCTTACCCGTGCCATGACCAGACACCCCTGGTGTATGCAAACGAACGCCCTCTGTTCTCGTGGACGGCCGGGCCCAAATAATGTTCAGCCCCGGTCGCAGTTTTAGCGATCGCACAATATGTTCAGTCCCCGCTGCCAGCTGTCGATATACGCGCAACTCGCGGATCCAAATGCGAGGTGTTAGATGTTTAGCTGAGGGCCGAAATCCCGTTTCCGGCGGGAAGAGTTCTGTTTGCACGCGCATAGTTTTGGAGGCGGCCCAGACCTCTCGTTCTACAGAGCAGGAAATAACGGGCTATGGCAAGGGTGCACCGGTTAGAATAGCGGCTCGGCAAAAACACGCTCCGCTTTTTTTTGAATGTATCAGCATAGCGTAACGAGATCAGCATCAGATGGTGTTTTCCACCGGCCTAGGTGGCGTTATGCGCGATGCATATGCCTCTCCCTCTGCGCGGTCTGTCGCCAGAGTGAAAACGGGCTCTGGCCCACTAAATGAGTCGTTGCATCAAATCGGTTTAGGGCCGCACAAACCGGAGCTAGCGCATCGCGAGAGAAGTTCTTGTGAAGGCTTTGAGTTCTGGCGCCCAAGTATACCGCGAAGTGGGTGACGTGCTGAAAGCGCCCACTTCGCCCCCAGCCTCGGTGGGGATAAAGCAGTTCTTCACCTGCCTGAGAGGTGACTCAGAATGGTATTTCTTCGAAAGCGACCATGTCCTCAGCGCCGCACCTGCCTGCCGGTTCGACGCGCTCCGGGGCAATTGCGCCCCACTCTCGGGCGCGATCGTTGATCTCCGCCAACAGGGTGCACTGGGTGAACAAGACCTTGATTGCGGCGTTCACGTCAAGCAGTCGAATGACCGATGGTGAGTCTGCGTAGCTTTTCCCATTGTAGTGAAGATTGCGCAAATCCCCGATGAAGAGGGTTTGTTGGTTGTGCAGGTCATTAATGCGCTGAATGAGATAGCACTCAGCGCGCGAGGTAAGAAAGTCATTCATTGGTAGGGCCATATTTTGGGGTAAAGAGGGGACATCAGGTTTAGGCTGACCTTCACGGCGTCATTGTATCCATCAGCGAATACTTTGAACGAAATGGTCCCGTGAGGTGACTGGTAGTAATCGGGGTCGCCAGGTTCACCCCGTGTGGTGAGGATGCGAAATTCATGGCTGACATTTTTCGGGTCGGCCGGAATGACCGGAATAATTTCAACAAAGGGCCGATTAGCCCATGACTTGAACTCTTCGGTTCCGATGGAATGGAATGCCCTGCTCGCCGACAGCAAGGCGCTCTGTTCATCAGAGGATAAATGGTCGGGGTGCTCCATAGTAGTGATCAAACTTGAGGGGTGTTGTCGTCGCCAACTTTCGGTGTGATTTGCGTGTCGCGGCTAGGTGTCGGCATTTGCCTAGATTTATTGAAGTAACAATCAAAGTCCATCTGCAGTCGATCTGCCTCGAATTGGAAGCGTTCCAACAGGCGGGGTGCACTCGGATCGGCGGTCTGGTATTGGCGAACGTCCTTAAGAATAAAATCGGCTAGGCAACAACCTGCGGTTCGATCGCGGAGCAATTCGGCTCGTAGGTCGGGATAAGAATTAAGCACATGCCCGGCCATAACGTCCCAACCCATGACAATAATGGAGTTTGGTTTCTTCGGATCAGTGACAAACCCGCGCAAGTGGGGATCGCCAATCTGCGGAACGTATGGCGCCGGGATCGAAATATATTCCAGCGCAGTCAATTCACCTTTTGGAAGAAATCCGCAGAGATTGCCGGTGTGATCGATGGCCTGTATATATGCACGCTCTCTCGTGCCGAAAACGAGTGTTTTCAGACCGAATGAGGTAGCGGTTTCGGTAGTATTTTGCGGGTCGTGCTTGAGGATGCCAAGCATTGTCGGGATTTGGGCAGTATTCATTGGGATGCTTTTTGCAGTGGTTGATTGTTATCTGGCTTTTGTGAAGGAGGAATCTCCACCCCCTCAATATAGCACGGCCCAAACGCCTCTCCGTGGGGTCTGCATAGCGGTGCTTTTGTGGGCAGGCTGACATCGAGTTCGGCAACACTTTGCAGGGTCTACTAAACGGGGGGAGATAGTTTCATCACCTGTTTGTGACGGTAGAGCGGATGGCTGATGCCCTCATTGCAGGCTGTCGTCAGGAGTTGTGTTGAAGCTAACGGGCGAGAGGAATGTTAGGGCGCCGCCTTGGAATTTGACCTTTCCGCGTGGAAAATGGGTATCAGTGTTCCTTTGCGCGAACTGCAGGCTCTTGGTTTTGCCGGGTTGCTGCGCTCACACTCCTCCCTCCACCCCCAGTAACTGGGTGAAAAGTGCACAGCGGTTTTTTTGCGCGGCGCACGAGACCCCGCATTTGCAGAAGGGGAGGGCATCGGCGGACCGGCCTTTTCCTTGTGCTATTACGGCAGGGTGAACGATACCCCTCCAAAACTCCGCCAACCCCTCAAACTGATTCTGGACCCTGGCCAGACCTCCTTTGGTTTCGAAGCGCCAGTCGCGCCGATAACACCTGACGCACCACCACCCGCGCCGACGGCGCAAGCACGGAAGACTCCCCAAACGCCTCTGGCAAAAGCTCCAGCCTCCAAGGACCGGAGGCAGCGGTCGGTCCGCGCGCGCATCTCATTTGAAGCTCCCATGCGGCTCAAACGGAGACTGGAGAGTGCCGCGCGCGACCGCGACCAAAGCAAGACCTCGATCTTGCGCGCAGCAGTCGAAACCTACCTTCGTCACCCTGAACCCGATGAGGACACTCCGTGAGCGAACCGAAAAAGCCTTTGAAGCGGCGACATCGTGGGTCAATCCGGTCACCACAGCGCGTCCGTTACCTTGAAGTCGCATGGGCCGCCGCACTGAGTGACCCGGAAATGCAGGCGCACGTCGCGCTCCTCGGCGGCCTCTTTGCTTCCCGGCGGGGCAGGAAGGTCACGGTCAAGCAGCTGACCCGCGCGTTGGCGGCTTGCCACCCTTCGACCGGGAAGAGGCTGCGGAAGCGCCTGAACCAAGGGTTCAGGCAGGAAGGCGACAGCCTCGTGAGCAACGTCTGCTTCGGTTTTGATATCCCGCTTGCCGTCGACAAGTCCGTGACGATCGCCGCATTGGTGTTCAAAGACGCCGTTGTTCTGAAGGCCGCCATGGATGCAATGCGTAGTTCGGCAGGGTGGTTGGGCAAGAGAATGGACCGACGCCTCCGGCGCGAAGGTCAGAATGCGACGCTCGCGACGGGAAAGAGCTCGATCTTCTTCATCCCGGAGAAAGCCGGTCGTGATGGTCAACCGCATCTGCACGCGCACCTCGTCATTCCCAATCTCACCTCGTTCGAGGAGGATGGGCGCACGCGCCACTGCGCCGGTCATTTTCGGCGAATGGCGCGGAGCGCGATGGAAGCGCAGCAACGGACGAACCGCCAACTAAGCCGTAGCCTGAAGAAGGCAGGGTATGCGGTGGAACTCGTGGATGAGGTGTGCCGGTTGACTTCGGTGCCTCGCGCACTGTGTGCGGAGCTTTCGCCGGTGAGTGCACGGTTAAAGCCGAAAAATGAAGGTGGACAACGACGTCGTTCAACCAAAGCGGCGGTCCGCTTCCGGGAGAATCGCTATCTCAAGACCCGACCTGGGAAAGTGCTTCAACCGCTCGCTCACTGGCAGACGAGATGGGAGCAATCGATTGGAGCCGACAGGCTGGCAGCCGAAGTGCGGGCCTATCACACCGCACGCTACCACCTTCCGGTCGAGCCCAAGAATGCACCAGGCGAAGTAATCCCATTCCCGCCTGACATCGCATCTCCGGCACCCGTGGCCGCTGCACTAAGGATCGAGGAACCGCACGATGACGTTTTGGACGATGCTGCGATGGTGCGTCCCAATTTCGCTTCGTTGGGGATGGGGGTACGCAAGAGGGCCGAGCGCGAACTCAGCGGTGAAGTAAGGCGCCAGGTTATCGAGCTCGATTATGTGTGCGCTGACAATGCGGGTCACATGGTCGAGCACACGGAGGCTTTGCGCACCTTGCTCCGCCTTATTTTCCCGCGGCTGCTTGTTCACCAGAAATTTGCGGCGGCCGAGCAATCCAGCTTCAGGGTCACGGGTGCGGTCGCAGCAAATCCGCCGCTGGCCCAGCTCGTTGTTGCGACGGCTGCGGCGCTTGAGGCCGAGCTGGGTCAGGAGGTAGTTCGAGCGAATTGGCCGACAGTCCTGCGCTCGCTGCATGAGGAGCTCGCCAACTGTTTTCCGGAACCGGTGCGGGCTCCCCGCCCGCCCGCCGGCGTTCGTCGTGTCCGGCCGGCCAAGCCGTTGCCGCAAGTCCGGAAGGAAACTGCCGTTAAACCTTCTGTCGTGGAGCCGCCACCGCCCCCACCAGCGCCGTCGCCGGCTACCGAACCTGAATGGGATCTGATGCCATGAAGCGGAGCTTGTTACTCCATTTCCCGTGCCGCGATGCGGTATTTGACTGGTTCGGCGACGACTCGTCGGATCCGCCACGGGTCACGATCGACCTGCTCGCACAGCAGAGAGATTATGAGTGGCTCCCGGGCAATGGCGACCGGCGGGTTACTTGCCAGGCGTGCGGTGACCCGAGAGCCCGCTACGTTGGTTGTCGCCAGCGTGGAAACGGTCGTGATCTGCTTTACCTGCGCCGCTATCCCAGCTCTGCGCGGTGGCACAAGCCCGGTTGCTTCTCGTATTCCGCCGACTTGGTCGCGCAAGACGAAGGAGCGCAGCCAATCGGGGGCCCTCAGCCTGGTGGAGATTTTGCCGCCCTGTGGCGCGATGTCGGAGATCCTGAGTATCGCGTTGTAGCGATGCGCCGGCGCAAGGCCGGTCACAATGCGGCCGTCGGTGCATCGAGCCGGCGTCATTTCAATCGGGTCAACGTCAGTTTGCACCGGTTGGCGCGCGATCTTTTGCAGCGCTCCGGCGTGTGCTCCTGGCGACCCGAATACAAATATGCACGTGATGAAAGGGTGTTTAACGGCTTGGTGAAAGGAGCTCTGAACGACATCGCGGGGGCGGGGGAGGCCGCCTACGCCGTCCTTTCAAGCCTGCCGGGCGCGAATTTCATTCCGTGGTCATTCCTCAATGAGCGCGACCGGAAGGCCCCGGCGGAAATGACGGCATGCGTGGGGTTCGGATTCATCGAAAGCTTGGGCCCCGAGAACGAGCGCGGAGCCAGGCTCATGCACCTGAGCAATTATCCTGATCGTCCGGTCCTCGTGCCGCGCGTGGTGCTCGACCATGAAGGAAAGAAGCCGGCCTCGCCACTGCACAGCTTACACGCGCATCCTGCCTGGGTAATCTTTGTCGCGTCGCTCTTTGGCGAGACGTGGAAGGTTCACGCGATGGTGCCAATTCGCTTTTCAACCGTCGGACTGATCCCGGTTGAAAGTCTTTTTGAAGATCAAATGGTGCGGCGCCTGATCGACGAGAAGCGTTCGTTCATTCGATGGTTACTACCGCCGCCCGAACTCGCGGGCTCGAGATATATCCCGGACTTTCAGCTCACCGACACGGTGGCCAAAGAGTTTGTGGAGGTGTGCGGGTTGATGCATGACCCGATGTATGCGGCGAATATTGCCCGCAAAAAGAAGCTCTTGGTAGACCGGCTCCTTATTTGGGACGCCCGACGGCCTTTGAATCGGTTTAGGTGTCCGCCTTCGGAAGTGGTTAAATACCAATAGTCAAAGAGGCTGCCGCGCGACCCTGCGCGGCCAACTCCGCCGGAAACGAAGGCCGTGCTAGAGTAAGTCAGCATGAACCCCCCACCCCCCAATCAGAAAACCCCGGCAAGCGCGTCGGAAACTCCTTCGGCCGCCGGTGCACCTGTCGAACCCAAAGCTACGGCGGCTACGAATCTTCAGGCCGCGATTCTGCAGTTCGGCCTGCAGTACGACGTGCCGGTGCCCCTTGAATACTTTGACGCGCTTATCTCTCGCAGTGGAGCCTTTCGCGCACGCGCGGATGGTCGGTTGAATCTGGAGGAAGTGCGAAGCCGGGCGGCAGTGAAGCCTTCGGAATTAGCCCGCTACCTCCGTAACGAGCCCCGAGCTGCTCCAACGCAGAACTAAGCCCACACAATGTAAGTTCGCGGAAGATATGTCCGCTTCTGTGAACATCTTGTCCTAGAAATCCGTGTAAACGGTTAGGCCCGGAATCTGCCGGTTTTCTTGAAAACCTGCAAACGCCGGGTCGATCGGTGAAGATGCCTCGCTAGGAATCGGTCAGTGCGGGCTCCTCACGGTGGATGAAAAATAAAATTTGAGTGAAGTGGGCTTCATTTTGAAGCACGTGAGACCAGTAGCTTCACATAGCTATCAACGGTATTCTGTAGGTGGGCTTGGAGATCAGCCTGTGAAGGCAAAACTGATTCGTCGGGTGAAAAGGTGGCCGAGCGCACGAGCCAGAAGACGACCCGGCGGGCTACGGAGCCGGCGGCGAAGACCTTGGGCAGGCCCTTGACCTTGCGGGTGCGGATGAGGGAGCGAGCTCCCTGCACGAGGCAGGGCATCCGGGCGTTGAGCTTGGGATTGAGCTCGATGGAGAAATGTAGGTCGGAAAACTCACTGGCTCGCTTGCCATGAGCCTCAGGTATCGCGGGGATGGTGAGGTACTTCTTTGTCTTGGGTCGAACGGTGCCGCCAAAGTAGCGCAACGCGATTCCCACCTGGTTGATCGATACGACCACGTGGTCGCCCTCGACGCGGAAATGGGTGGCCTTCGCAGCCTTAGCAAAAAAATTCGTCCGAGGGGCCCCTAGCGCATTTGGCCGGGACTGTTGCAAAGATATCAGGTTTTTCTTAACCGAGTTTACGGCAGCTTCCCCCAAGATTGGATTTATCCTTTCAGGATGTAGGCCAGCTATGACCCGGTGAACTGCTGGGCTCGCCGTGTCGGATGAGATCTTAAGTTGAATGCCTACGCTCATGATATCTCGCTAAGAAACTGTCAGGGTGGGCTCCTCATTGTGGATTCTCGAAAGGGGGGCGGGGGCATTGCTGCGCTCGATCCTCGGCAATGCAGGCGCCTTTCCTTGGCCCTGCAGCCGGGTTGCAGGGGCTTTGGCGGCTACCGGCTTGGTGGGGGCCGGCGCCGGCGCGGAAGCGGACGGATGCTCCTTTAGGGCAATTTCGATGCAGCACGCCTCGGTCAGGGCCGGTGACTTCGCCGCGAAGAAATCCACCCGCTTGCGCAAGTGCTGCATGACAGTCAGGAACCCCAACTCCGTGGCGGCCGCTAATGCGATCCGGGCAATATCCGCGTTGGATGCGGTCGGGAAATAGCGCTTGGCTACGGACTTCATCTCGTCGGCACTGATGAAGTCCGGTAGCGACACGGTGTGGGTCAGTCGGCGTTGGATCTGGTTCGCGTTCCAACCACCCTTCAGGAACTTGTCACAAGCCTTCGCGAAATACTGTGGTGTGCTGATGAGCGCCACAGGCACTCCGAAATCGATCAGCGCCGTGCGCAGCCAGTCTACCCGTTTGGGTGCCGAGCGCGCGGCGCGATCACTCTGCGGGAAGAGAAAGTGGCTTTCGTCCAGCGTTAGCATCAATTGTCCTGGCTGCAGAGCGTCCTGGATCCGGAGCTTCATTTCGGTCGCCTTCCTTCCGTAAGAGCAGGCCGTGCCGACCGCTCGGGCTATTGAGCGGTAGAGTGTCGCCTCGTCAGTGCCCGACTCCAAGCGGACATAAACTGCTTGGCCAGGGTGCTGCGCACACCAGTTTTTCGCCGCTTCGGTTTTGCCTACTCCCTCGCGGCCTTCAATCAAGATGAAGCTGCGGCTGTGTAGTGCGAAATCCAGCTCCTCAAAGACGGTGCGGGTGATTTGGGTTTCAACGATGTGCCCCTTCGCAGAATCGATTTCCTTCTGGCGCCATTCCCTCAATGCGTCCCAAAGGGTCGGAAGGTTCCATAGCCCACTCTTCAGTGAAGGGGACGCGGGGTCAACGGGCGCGTCCTGCAGAAATCTTGCGAGCTTGGCGCTGTCACACTTGCACAACCTGGTGAACTGATCGACGGGGTAAGAATCTGGGTAAGCCGACTCAGCAGTATATGCACTCTTCAACTCTTCATCGGAACAAGAATCATAGCGGCATCGATCATCTGAATAAGCGGCAAACCCAAGGGAAGCCCTGCGCTCTCCGCGTAGGGGAAAGTCTTCCTCGCACATCAGTTCCTCCCGGACAACCCGAACCTGGTCGGCATTGTAGATTTGCCCTTTTGCCATGCCAAATTTGTGCATGGAAGGAGTGCCAATCCGCGATTGGTTGGCGTCGAGAAAATCGGAGGCGAAGCGCTCTATTCCCCCTTCCCGCCAGGATAGCTGCTGCAACCACCAAAGCATGGCGATCTCTTCAGGATCGGACAGTTTTTGGCAGCGGGCTGCGACTTGGTTTCCAAGCAAGCCGCGATCATACTCCACCGAAGAGGCGAAGGCATCGGGCCGGAATTGCTTTTTTTCAGCGGTTTGGCGTCGAGTCTGCATGGGAGTTTTGTTCCTTCCTGAGTTGGGCAGCGATTTCCAGGCGGGAAGCCGGCACACGATGGTCCGCGCTCAGTTCGCGTCGAAGTTTGGTGGCCTTGCGGGTCGCGGTGAATTCCGCGCGCTGGCCCGCCTTGATGGCCTCCTGTTCCGCGGCGATTTCACGGCCGGTCTCAATGGTTGAATCGTCGGCGATAACCGGCCGGAAGGGCGACGGTGCATTGTCTGGGAAGTGGGCGGCAATCTCCTTGTAGCGCGTGTGAAGGGTCCGGTTGTGAGTATCGAGGCTGGCATGTGCCGCGTTCAATTCTTCTCGGGTGGCGGTCATTGCAGGAATTGCGGGGGCAAGTGGAATTACGGCAGCCGTGGCTTCCGAAGGATGCAGCTTCACAAAGCAACTGGTCAGATCATCCGGATTAAAATAAACGTGGATCTCACGGCCGATCAGCCTGGCCGTTACTTCGCTTCGGAAAACCCAATCTTTACCACTGGACCTAATCGTCAGACCGTTTCGAGTGACCTTCAAAACCGCACGGTGATTGGCCAACAGGTAGCGGGTTTCATCCGAGAGTTTCACGAGGGGCTTTGAATAATCGAAGAGCGCATCCCATGCCGCCCGTGGAGATTGACCACAAAGTGATCCGTCCTGGCGCTCGCTGTTATAGTCCTCACAGATTCGGTTTAGGCGTTCAATCCACTCATCCCGATGGAGAAAGCACTCGTGAGCTGGCTTGCGCCCGGCTTCTACGTCTAGCTTGTTCCGCTGGACGAGCTCGAATTTCTCGGTCATTTCGTTCCGGCCGCAATACCCAGGTTGATCCTCCATGAGGTCTTGCAGCATGCCAATGATGCGCTCTGCCACTTTTGAACGGGCATTCCCTGGCTTGGAGTGCATGAATTTCACTCCCCATTCCCGCAAACCGGATTCGGTTTCTATCGGATCAATGGCAGCGCCACTGGCCTGAACACCTTTGATGATCTTCGAGCTGCGCCAAATGCCATTTTCAAAATGATACCCACAGCGGGGCAAGCCGTAGCTGTCATGCGTGCGCAGGATCAACCCTCGAATCACCGCTGCAGTGTAGTTGCGTTCACTGTGGAGTGCAAAAGCGAGGACGCGCCTGGCCCGCACATCGACCATAGGCAGGAACTGCCCGCGCATAATGTGAGTCTGCCCACTTTCATCTTCTTCCCAGTAATATAAAGGCAAGGTAGTGTCGTCTGACTGATACCAGTCACCGGGAAATGTGTCTGACCAATTGCGGCTGATATACGCGCCGTTGAGCTTCGCTCCGCGTGGGCCAAGGTGCCAGGGGCGCAGGCGCTCAACCTCAGGCAATACCAGACGGGCGATGGATTCGGGCACGTACGATTTGCTAGATGGGTTTGCGAGATACGCAGAGGCCGCGCCTGGTGAGAGCAGGTGATCCCGCAGCGCCTCACGCCAGGCGCGGCGGAGGGAACCCTTCTTGAGCGTGTGGGCGATCAGTAGGTCAATATCCTCTTTGGTCGGGTTGAACCGGGGTGCCCGACCAGGGCTTTCCAGTCGCATGTCTCGAATGGCCCCCGGAACCTCTCCACCTGCAATCCATCGATCTAGCTTGCGGCCGAAGTTCTTTGCCAGGGCCGCTCGGGTCAAGGCCATCGGCAGCCCGCTATCATTGAGAGCAGAGATGATGATCCGCCGGGCCCGCAGGTCGACGCTGCCCTGGTCAATCAAGTGCTGATATTCGATCAGGGCGTTGTCCCAGATTGCGAGTCGTTCTCCATCGGTAAGCCGACTGGTGTCTTTCACCGAATTGACGGCGGAGGAAAGGCTGGGGAGCTGTTGGGCGTATTTCTCGAATGCGGCCGGCTGCGCCTTCCGCACCAATTTGCCCGGAAGGTAGATCGCCAAATCTTTGAAATCACCCTTGCCCCCGTCCCGTTCGAGAACGCGATCGAACACTCGCCAGAAATGCCGGGGGGTGATGGGGTGCCCGAAAACAGAGGGATAGTCGCGCAATCCGGCAGCCTCAATCTCTGGCCGTCCCCAGCGCCCGCTGCAGTGCAACTCAATCGCACTGGCAAGCGCCTGGCGCAGTTTGTGGGCATGCTGCTTGGTCTTCGCGTTAAGTCGATTCCAGCCAGAGATAGTGAGTCCAGATTGCATTTCTTGGTTCGCGGCCTTGGCGTTTTGGGGTTGTGGCTCAGTTTTTGAAGTATTGGGCATGCCTACAATAACACTGCCGGCCAAATCCCCCTGGAATGGGAGGGCACGCTCGGGCTTTGCGTAGCCATAGCTCAGCCTGTTAGCAGCGTGAGGGGCCTCCCCCAGGTTGCTGTGTAGGCGGGCAATTTGGCTCTGACTGGACGCGCTCTCGTTCATCGGGCAAAGAGTTTGGCGATCCGCGAGAGAACCTCATTAGTGGCGCGGTGCGTGAAAATGGGGGCGGGTGCCGGTGCTGTTGCCAGCTCTTCTCCAACATTGGGCTGGGTTAGCCCATATCGCTCCATGAGTTGTTTTTTCCCGATTGGAACGCCGACGCTAATAAGGAATTCGTCAATCCGCAGTTCCCGATCAACGTTGCCGCAGGTGGGAGGCTTCAGCTTGAAATAAGCACGCGGAGTCACGTCGCCGAAACTCATCCGAATGACCTGACTGTCCACGTAATGCTGGAGGGCATCGGTGATCATCTCGGCATCGCTTGATTGGAGCTTGGCTAGGTCATCGCTCTGTGGGTTGGAACCGGTGCCGCTGGCACCGATGGAGCTCATGGTGGCTAGATCGCCCCCCATCCAAATTCGCGAGATTGCGCGATCCATGCGATCGACCAATGCTTGGTGTGGGGGCATCCCGGTATGGTTCAACTCCAGAGCGTTAATGCTGGTGCTCTCGTCAGTGACAATGGCGAGGTCCTCACCGTAGCCTTCAAGTGCATTCTTGATCTCGTCCCACTCTTCCGAGCCTTTGACCGCGCCGGTCTTGGCGTGCAGGGGCGGCATGCCAAACTTCTCCATGCAGCTGACCCAGGCTTTGAGGCCGGCCGGGACCTTGAAAAGATAGGCTATTGAACTGGCAACCATGAGACCGTCGCTCGCGTTGCACATCCACGAGCCGGGGCCGAAGTATTCGTCCAGGTCCGCGCCTTTCAGATCGTTGTCTGAACGCAGATACCGAAGCCGTCCGGTGGTGTTCTCGAAGAAATGGAGCGGCAGAAATTTGAAATCAGCCGTGAGCCCGGCGGGGAAATTAGGCCGCCAGATTATTTCGTGCATGGCGTATTTCAGCCCCACCGCAGTCATCATCTGATTGATGAGCTGGCGCACGCCTCCTCTTTCCATTTCGTTGACACCATCGTACGCGGTGAGGTTATTGTAAAAATACTTCAGGGCTTGGGTATGCTTTGCCGCTTCGGCTGAGTCATCGATGGGTAGAATCTCCCACTGGAGTGCAGACACTGCGCGGGCGCGCTTGGCGGCGCAGGCGGAAATCATATCGTCGCGTTCGATCATCTGTTGCCAGAGCAGGACCGCCTGTTTGATTTCGCCTCGATTGTACGCTTCCAGATTCCAGATCAGCATTGCCGGCGTGAGCCCCCTGATGGGGCTGCAGTAGGTCTGCTTGAAAACACTGACCCGCTGGGCACCGACCTTGGATTGGGATGGGGTATGCATCAGATTGCCCTCCCCGATTGGCAAAAACTCTGTTTGGTCGGATTCAGGATGCCGTTGCAACGCCGTTGCAAACCGCTCAGGCAAGGTTTTGACACCCCGGCGAGGGTGTGGACCCCCACCAATGCGTTTAATGCGGCATTTGGGGCGCTATTGGCAGTCGTTCTCATGACCTGAGCGCCTCCTGGACCTCAATCATCATTTGGTGAAGCTCGCTTTTGTCGGACGAGCCGATGAGTTCGCGGCGCAGCTCACGCTTGATCGGGCCGGGCAGATCGCGGATGAAATCATGGCGGAAGGGGCCGGTCATGTGCCTGATCACATAGTCGCGGTAGCTCTCGACCGGCACGATCACGTTGCGGCGGGTTGCCTTGGCTCCCTTCAGATCAAGACCGACCAGGGCGCCGGCCTCGACCTCATTCAGCAGGTGGTCGGTGCTGACCCCGAGCTTCTTTGCCATCTCCCAAATGGGAATGTTGGCCCGGTTGTTGAAGTCCAGGGAGGCAAAAGGGAAGGCGGATTTTTCGATGAGGTTCTTCATGGGCTCAGCTTCCGGCGCGGGATTCAGCGGTGTTTTTTGTTCTCATCGTCTGCTTTTCCACCTTCTTGGCCGTGGCCTCCATGGAGCCAGAAACCGAAGCTGCGTTTTCCGTGACAGCCGATTTCAGCTTTTTTGCAGCCTCCGCCATCCTTCTTAGCTCAGCGACAGCAGAAGATTGGCCGACCCAATCGCCGGCCGCCTGAGCCGTTTCAGCCTTGCGGATAAGTTCGGCACGCCGTGAAGAATCCCCTGGAGCAACCCCGCCCGATGCGGTTGTGGCAAGTGCTGCAGCCCGCTTGATGTTGCCGGCAGCATCGGTGTTTTTTAGAGTCTGCGTCCGATAATCGGCGGCTTTTATGGCAGCATCAACATCGGTAAGATCGCGATTGGCGTTTTCGAGCAAAGGTTGATTCTTTTTTATTACAATGTCGGCATCCCTCTCGGCTTGTTCGCGGGCACGGAGTGCGTTTGCGTATGACGCGACATCCCTCGTATCCTGGGCATCAAACCATGCGTTGGCTTCGGCCTTTTTTGCGACCTCGACCTTCTGCTTGGCTGCAGCGATGGCTTGAGATGCAGCGCTAGCTTGGGCGGTGGCAGCCTCCTTTTTCTTCAATACCGCATCCCGCTCAGCGCCGGCGATGGCTTGGGCTGATCCTGAGGATACCGCCGCGGCTTTCTCATCGAACTGAGCGTTAATCGCAGTCTCTTCGTCGGGAGACTTTGCTGACGCCAATGCCCGCTGCCGCTCGAATTCTATCGCCGATTTCTGGGCCTCGGCGCGTGCCTGTTCAACTTGTTTGAAGCGAGATAACGCAGCATCGATCGCCGAAGTCGCGCCATTGTAGGCGGACGCTAGAGCATCAGCTTGTGCCGTCGCGGCCTTGATGTACGTTTCTGAGGCAGCTCCGATTTCCTTCATGCCGTCAGCAGCCTTGCGGGATTGCTCGCCAGTCCCAGCCATAGCATCTCGGGCTTTCTCCGCAGATGAAACAAGGAAGTCGAACCCCTTCTGTATCAGCGGTAGAATGCCGAGAATGACGGCAAGAGTCGCCGTGATCGGATTGGAGGCAAACGCAGCGGTCAAGGCGCGCCATGCTTTGGCCATACCGAAGATCGCGCCTTCGCCGCCGCGAGCTACCGTCGTCAATCCTTCAAAGGCATCTTTGGCCTCACTACCTTTGCGTCCGAACTGGCTGATCGCGTCCCCCGCCTCGCGTGCGGCCTTGCCCGTTCCAGCAGTGGCCGACTGAGCTTCTTTGCTGGAACGCGCCAAACTCTTGAGCTGGTCATCGGTGGCCTTGATGCCTTGTCCTTCCAGGACTGTTCGGATCTTGATTTCCAGTTCAGTCATGACGGAGTGTGATCAGGATTGCGGTCAACTGCGCAAGGCACCAGGCAGCCAGACCGGTTCGCCAGTCTGCGGACGCCACGCTCAAAACAACGAAGCTACAGCCCAAAAGCACGCCCGTTGCACGGTGGCCGCAGGCGTAGATTCCGAGGCCAGGCACGAAGAGCACTGCAAAATGAGACCAGGAGAGCATGCGGCAGCGTGATTTAGTAGAGAGATTCAAAGGGATTGGGTGGGCACGTGGGCACGCTGAGCCGGTCCACATCCGCAATTCCTTCCGCGTAAACTTTTTCGATTTGGGCCCTGAGGGAATGCACCTGCTTGTACAACGTGTAGATCTCGCCTATCACTTTCTCAGATGCGGCGAGCGTGTCGCCAAACTTGCGGGAAATCAGATGCTCATGCCGGTAGAATTCAATGAGCCGAGCCAGGGATGGATTGCTTTCACGGGCTACCAATGCACCATAGGAGCTGCGGCAGTTTGGGTAGCTTTGTCCGACCCGATCCCACAGTTTTTCTGCCTTGTACGAAAGTTTCCGCACTTTCGATTCAAGGGCGGGCTCGAATGAAAGCAGACCGGAATCAGCGATCTGGATCAGCGTTGTGTGAAGCTCCGGCGGTAACATCAGCATGGCGCGATCCAATAGGTCGGCGCATAGGCCGAGAGATGTCTCGCGACGGATCTCGTCCTGGGAAAGTCCTGTAAATGGCGTGGGGATTTTGTGTTTAGTTTTCATGCGGATTTTGGATTCTCGTTTGTGTGGTTCTCTTTGTGCTAGCGGGAAAGTTTGATCACGATAGTCAGTGTGCCGGTCGCGGGATCGAACGACGATTGCGGTGCAAATTCCTTCGGTTTCCGGTGGCGTTTGTAGAAAAGATGCAGGGCACTCGGACTGGCCTTGATGCCAAATTCAGCCTGGAGCCGCTTTCTGGCCTCCACGTAAGACACACCACAGCAGTCCGGGCCGCCGGTAGTGAGCCAGGCGATCAATTGCTGGATCTGATGCATCGGCATCCTGTCCAGGGGAGAGCGAACGACTGGCTTTATCGTTACGCGTCGCGATGGTCCGGAAGTGTTCATGGTGATTTCAGCGAAAAAGTTCAGGCCGTTGCATCTTCGTGAGTGCGTAGGCGTCCGTGTCACTGATTCCAGGTTTGTCCTGCTTTACCTTCTCAATGGCCATGGCGACCTTGCCGAGGATCGTGTCTCCTTTGATCAAGTTCAACGCGCGCAGGTCATTGGACCGCGATCGGGCGAAACTTTGGTCGACTGGTTTAAGGCCTGTATAAAGAGGATTCATTATTCGGTGGTGGATGCCTGCGATTTTTTTGGGGGTAAACGGCGGCGGGTTCCGCCCCGCCGCCGCCAACCCTCCATCTAGGCTGCAGGCGCCGAGCTGGGTTCCTTTGCCGAAACTACTGGCGAAAGGAATTTGAGGAGGTCGCCATCATCCCGTTTGAGAGCTTCCTCGAAAATCTCGCAGCAAAGCCGGGCAGTGCGCGCCGCATTTTGGCGTCTGGTCATGTCCGAAAGCTTGGCGAAAATGACTTGAGCCGTTCTGCAGTCATCGGTCGCAAGGGCGGCTGTCCTGGCTTGCTCGTCAGACGCCATAAACGGCCGCATCACCCCGGCGATCGTGCTGACCTTGCGGTCAAAGATCGGCCTCAGAAGCGCCATTGCCCGATGCTTCATCGGCTTCACTGCTTCGCAGAGATTGTCCAGGGCTTCGTTCATGAGGCCCTCGCTGGCAGCTGACTCGCTGTTGCAAAGTTGGATCTGGCGTTCCAAGACGGTCAGCTCGGAAAGGGCTGAAGCGTCGCGGTAGCTCGTGCCGGCAAGTTCAGCTCGCCTGTGCTCCATAGCGGCGGCATCGGTTTTGCAGCGGTCTTGCGACTTGGCGATTTTCTCGATCGTACGGAGGTGACTTCGGAGTGCGTCCAAGTCCCTCGAAATGTCATTTTTGCAATCAGTTTTCATAGGTAGAGATATGGTTATTCAGCTGGGGCAGATTCGTCCGGAGACCAAATCCTGACGCATAACACCGCCTCTATTTTCCGCCTTGCGCGCACTGATCGACTGATCCCGGCGGCGACATTTCTAATTGTCTGCGGAGCGTACCCAGTGTTTCTTGCCAGGACTGCATGCGACCACCCCAACCCAGCAAGGATGGCTTTGAGTCTTTGAGAAGGTATTTTTGTCTCAGTCACAACCAACCGCAATGCTTACTAAGTAAGCAGCTGTCAAGAGAACGTTGATGAGTAAGAAAACTATTGGCGATCGGGTTAGGGCGCTGCGGCAGCAGGCTGACCTTTCTCAGCGCGCGTTGGCGTCGAAAATCGGGGTGTCTCCGGCAGCGATTGGCCGCATGGAATCTGAGTTTGATTACGTGACTTCTCGACCGACGATTATTGCGCTAGCTCAGCTTTTCTCGTGCGACGCGGATTGGCTCGAATTCGGAACAGGCGAGCAATCACTCCCGAGAAAGAAAAATGAGGAAGTAGTGCGCCATGATCGCTCAATAAAATCGTTCTTAGACTCTTTACCCAAAGAGGTGCGATCAGCCCTGGCAGAGCATTGGCTTGCGGGCGGACACTACCTGGATATGGAAAGCCTTCTTGATATAGCTCTGAAAACCCGAGCGCCATTGCCCAATAAGGAAGAGGAGAAGGAGTTTCAGTGGATGCTTAGAAGGTGGGCACGCCGGCGTGCCCGTGGCAGAGCTGCCATTTTCCACGGAATTGAGATTTTAGATATGCTGGCTAAGTTACTATTGGACGAGCACATAAACGAGGGCGCAAAAAAGACTACCTCTCAATTGCCATGACGAAAGGATGTATTGTGGAGTACATTTTTCTATAGCTCCAAATGAAATCTCCGTCGAAGATTTATTCCCCACCTGCATTTGTAAGCGCATTTCGGATATCTGGACTGCTCTGTCTGCTTTTGGCAGTCGCGGGATTTATCACCGGCATAGTTGGTGAAACGTCACTCTGGCTTGGTGTTGGCCTCGTGCTCGCGGCGCTGGGCAATTTCCTTTATGCGGACATGGCCGACGCCCTTGCTCGCACGCACTGGCGTGTGGATCTCTTGGCTCATCAGCTGCAAATCGTGATCAGTGAAGCTGAATTGACTGTAGCACGCCGCAGCGCTGCTGAGCGCGAAGCACAGGCGTCTCAGGAGGCCGAAATCCAGCGAGTCTTAGATCAACAGCGAGCTGGCTTAGAGAGACCAACGTCAGCTCATGACAATGGGTAAGAAGGAGTCTCCTTCGTGCGTAACTCGAAATAATGGCTCATGCAGGATGCTTGAGACCTGCATGCATCGCCTATTTTTCCCTTTTACTTAACACCTGACATTCACGGAGGAAATGTCCGCTTGTTCTGGCTCCTATACGTTGAGCCAATAACTTACGCAATTTGCGGCTTCGAAATAAGCGGACATTTACAAAGTGCTCGAAATCGGGGCGGCTGATTTCCCAAATGCCTGATCGTCAGCAAAACATTGGATACGATACCCTGCTTCAGGGATTCCTGAGAAGCAGACATTTCCTCCGTGAATCCACAACAATCACGACGAGGTGGTGCCCAGGGTGGGACTCGAACCCACACGCCCTTTCGGGCAAAGCATTTTAAGTGCTCTGCGTATACCATTCCGCCACCTGGGCCTACTCAGGCTGGACATTCGCAAAAACCGGCTGAGAGACCAGCCAAACTTCTGACCAAAAAATGACGAGCAACGATCAAACCTGCGGCGATGTTACACAGACCTTTCCCGGGCTTGCTGGCCAAAACCCCGACAACGGCACGCGCGTCCAGAACCGGCGCCTACTAAAGGCTGCGAAGGTCGTGGCCCTTTACCGTCATCAGAATGCGGATATATCCTTTTTTGCCGGTGGGTATGTTCTGCTTTGGCGTATGAAGGCCACAGGCTGGTCGTCAGATCTTTCGGATCCCAACAGATCTCGTCCGGGCGCCATGGCGGTTTCCGTGACCGGCCAAGTGTTCGTCGCCACTGGTGGCAACTACTGGAACGGCGCGACTGAATGGTCGTTGATTTATACTCCCGCCACCGTGGCGCCTTCCACTGCCGTCTAAATGAGCGCCACGATCTTCAGTCATCCCACGTCGTCCGGAAGCGTCCCGAGTTCAGCCGCCGAGCAAGTGGACAAGAAAGTGGACAAGAATTTTTTCTTTGCTACGGTAAGTCGTTCTTTCGCAGCGAGAGCTTGCTTGTCCGCAGGAGATTTTAAGTCTGCTGCGTATACCATTCCGCCACCCGGGCAGGGTTTGGGATTGCCGTGGCAGAATTGCGGAATGAAGTGGGCCCTGTGGCAAGAGTCTTCCCTCATCCAACCCTGAGCAACGGTCCGGTGTCGTACACGACGGTCCGCACCGGCGCATGAAGATCGGATTCCTGGGAGGCAGTTTTGATCCGGTTCATTTTGGGCACCTGATTGCTGCCCAGGATGTCTATGAACAGTACCATCTCGACCGGCTCTTTTTGGTGCCCGCGGCCCAGGCCCCGCTGAAGCCGATGGATGTGCAATCGTCGGTGGAGGACCGGTTGGCGATGTTGCAGGCGGCCTGTGAGTGGGATCGCCGTCTGGAGATCGCCGACTACGAGCTTCGCAAGGGTGGCATGAGCTACACGATCGATTCGGTGCGCCATTTCCGGGCGCAGTTTCCCAACGACGAGCTGTTCTGGATCATCGGGGGAGACCAGCTGCCCTTGCTGCACAAGTGGAAGGACATCGACGAGTTATCGAAACTGGTGGAGTTCATCTTCCTGGAGCGCCCCCGCCATCCCGACAAGCCCCACACGGACATTCCGGGTTTGCGACTGCACCGGTGTGACGGCCATCTGATCGAGATCAGCTCGAGCGAACTCCGGCTCCGCGTGCGCGAGGGGCGCTCGCTTCATTATTTTTGCCCTCAAAAAGTAATCGCCTATATCGAGAGCAAGCAACTGTATCGCTGAAACGATGAAAACCAAGACCGTGCGAAAGCCTGCGAAGCCGACCACCAAATCCACTGCGAAGAAACCGGCCAAGGCCCCGCGCAAAGCCGACCCGACCCTCAAGCTGTTGAAGGCGATCGTCCAGACCCTCGATGGCAAGAAGGCGGAGGACCTGAAGGTCCTCGATGTCAGCAAACAATCGAGCATCACCGATTACCTGGTCCTTGCGAACGGCAACTCCGAGCCGCATCTCCGCGCCTTGCGGGTGGAGCTGGAGAAGACCTTGGATAGCATGCAGGCTCGCATTCTGGGCATGGACACCGGGCAGGGTAGCGGTTGGACCGTGGTGGATGCCTTTGAGGTTATGATTCATCTCTTTACGACAGAAAACCGCCGGGTTTATCGCTTGGACTCGCTCTGGAAGGATGCGACAGAAGTTTCTTTGGCCAAATTACTTAAGTAATATCAAGCGGCTGCTATATATTAGCGTCGGTAGGTTCCGCTCGCGCGGAATCATTACATTCTATTACCAATACAAGCTTAATTACGCCTTGTAATAGGGGTCTGTTCGTAGTCTGATGCCTCTGCTCGCATATCATTTGCGAGACACATAAAAATAACCGCATAATAAATAATCCCATGAATAATCGTTCCTCCAAGGGCTTCACGCTCGTTGAAATCATGATCGTCGTGGTCATCATCGGCCTCCTGGCCGCCATGGCCATTCCCGCCTTCCAGAAAGTCCGTCAGGCTTCCCAGGATAAGGCCGTTCTCAACAACGCTCGCCAGCTTTCCGGCGCTGCCGACCAGTACTACCTGGAATACGGTGGTTCTGCCGTCAACAGCGTCAACCTGATCGGCGCGACGAACTACGTCAAAGCCCTCAACACGGTTGCCAGCGAGACCTATCCCACGGACTTCACCCAGGGCATCACGATCACCATCACCGGTGTCGCTGGTCTCCGCACGATCACCTACTCGCCGTAATTGGTGTAGTTGAATCATTCTCAAAGCCGCCCCTCACCGGGCGGCTTTTTTGTGCCCGTTTTCCCGCCGTTCGATTGGAGGCTTTCGGTAAAAGAGGGTGTTGTTCTGTCGGGATATTCTGATTTGTAGAAAGCGTCGGGAGCGTGCGTACCCATTACTCCACATGAAATTACTTGAACTGATCCGCGCCGACCGGCGCATCGTCCTGCTGATCCTGACCAGTTTGCTGGCTTTCCTGCTGGGGTTCATCGTCTTGCCGCCGGACACGGCCCTCGCGGTAATCACGGCCGGGGGGTACTGGGCGATTCTGGGTACTTCGGTCTGGTATGGGTGGTCACTCTACGCTCTGGCCAAGGCGGACCGGCCGTGGGCCGGTTGGCGGCAGGAGTTTTCCCCGGGCATCCTGGCGCTGATCATCGGCTGCGGGCTGCTGCTGCTGGTGCACGAGCAGTATGGGTTCAAGATTCTGATGGATGAGATCATGCTGCTCGGGACCTCGATGGGCATGCACTTTGACAAGCATCCCCTGGTGCCGATCCGCGGGCATGACCTGCAGGGGGCCTTTCAGCTGCTGGAGGGGCGGCTCGACAAACGGCCGTTGTTCCATCCGTTTTTGGTTTCAACCCTGCATGATCTGACCGGTTACCGGCCGGAAAATGCCTTTGTCCTGAACACCGGCCTGATCTTCGTGCTGCTCGGGCTGGTCTACCATACCGGGCGGAAGATCGCCGGCAAACTGGCGGGAGTGTTGGCGGTGCTGTTGCTCACGAGCCTGCCGCTCCTCGCCCAGAATGCGACCGGGGGCGGATTTGAGGTGCTCAATCTGGTCATGATCATGAGCACGCTCGCCCTCGGTATCCGTTACGCCGAGCGTCGCGATGCCGTGAGCCAGCAGGCCTTGCTGCTCTCGGCCGTGCTCCTGGCGCAGACCCGCTACGAATCGATCCTCTTCCTGCTGCCGGTCGGATTACTCATTCTTTGGGTCTGGTGGGAAAAGCGGCAGCCGGTGCTCGCCGGCGGCATCGTCTGGGTTCCACTGCTGTTTCTGCCGGTGGCGTTGCACCAGAAGATCTTTTCCGTGCGAGCTGCTTCCTGGGAAATGGCCAGCCAGCCGGGTTTCGACCGGCCGTTCTCGCTCTCGTACATCGGGACCAATCTCCCGCACTGGCTGAATTTCTTTTTTGATCCAACCGGGGAGAATTCCAACTCGATGGTGCTTTCCATCCTCGGCCTGCTGGCCCTGCCGTTCCTGCTGCTGTGGGCGGGGAAGACGCTGCTGCGGCTCAGGGAAACGCCGCCGGTACAGGCGGCGCTCGCGATTTTCACCCTGGGTTTCGCGGCCCACACGCTCCTCATGCTGTGTTATTTCTGGGGCCGGTTCGACGATCCGGTGATCCGCCGCCTCAGTCTGCCGCTGAATCTGTGGCTGGTGCTGGCGGTCGTGACGGTCGCGGCCCAGGCCGCTCGCTGGAAACACACGTGGCCGGTCCTGATCGGCGTCACCCTGTTTGGCACCTTCTTCTCCTCGCTCCCGACCATGGCCCGGCACGATTACTCCTTTGATTATTATGTCGGGCGAGAGATGGAGTGGCGCCGGGACTTCATCAAGGCGCACCCGGAAAAGGATTACCTCTTCATTGACAACGATGCGATCATCTGGATCACCCACCTCGTTTCCGCGACGCCCATCCAGCAGGCCTTGAACCGGAAGGGCGTCATCCAGTTCAATTTCCGCAATCACACCTTCACGGCCATCTATGTATTCCAGCGTTATACGGTGGATCCCTCGACGGGAGCGATGACCGTGCAGAAAGAATATGACCTGGGCCCGGACTACCAATTGGAGCCGGTCGTGGAACGTCGGTTCACGCCCCTCACGGTGAGCCGCATCAGTCGGGTGACGGCCATTGCCGACGGGCCGACGACGCTGCCGGTGACCGCGCCAGCGCCCATGGCGAAGCTCACGCCCGTCGAGCGGGAGAAGGCGCGGCAGGAATACTTCGAGCAACTGATCAAGCGCCTGCCCTGAGCCGTCCTTGTGAGTTCATCGTCCGCCAGTCTGGTTTCGACCCTGCGCCAATCCTGGCTGCGGCTGGGCCTCTTTGGCCTGTCGGCGGTGGTGGCGGTCTATCTGGGTTTCTTGCATTTTTCGGTTCCGGAAGCCCTGCGCGTGGTCCGGGAAGCCGGCTACTTTGTGCTGCTGTTCACCTTTGCCCTCTGGCTCCTGGCCCTCTGGCGCTGGCTAAGGGAGGAGGCCGGGGCGGGTCACACCCCGCGACCGGGAAGCCGCGATCTGTGGCTGGCCGCCGGGCTGGTGGCCGTGCTGACGGCGCTGGCGCTCACGCACGAGAGCTTCCGCAGCAAGATCCTCTACGACGAGTACGTGCTGCAGTCCACGGCTTACAACATGCATTTCTTCCGGGACAACTCGGCGATGGTCCGGGGGTATGATATCCAGGGCGTGTTTCTTTCGGTCGACAGCTATGTCGACAAGCGGCCGGGCTTCTTTGCCTTCCTGCTCTCGTGGCTGCATGATCTGACCGGTTACCGGACTGCCAATGTGTTTGTGCTGAATGGCGGGCTGTTTGTCGCGGGGCTTGGTCTCGCGTGGTGGCTGGGGTGGAAACTGAACGGACGTCGCGGCGGTCTGCTGGCCGCCGGCCTGTTGGGCACGCTGCCCCTGTACGCGTTGAACGCCACCGGCGCCGGGATGGAGTTGCTCAATCTTTGCATGCTCATGCTGGTGATCATCACGGCGGCGGCCTGGCTGGCCCGTGCGGATGAGATTCGTCTCACCGTCTTGGTGCTCTCGGTGCTCCTGCTGGTCCAGTCGCGCTACGAGTCGGCGGTATACGTCGGACCGGCTGCGCTCGCGATCTTGCTGGGCTGGTGGCGGGCCCAGCGACTGGTGCTGCCCTGGGGAGTGATCGCCGCCCCACTGCTGCTGATCCCGGTCGCCTTGCAGCAGGTGGTGGTTTCCAACAGCCCGATCATGTGGGAACTCCACGAGAACCAAACGGCGCGCTTCAGCCTCGATTATTTGCAGGCGAATCTGGCGGCGGCCTGGGCGTTTTTCTCGAGCACCGGCATGACTCAACCCAACTCTCTGCTTCTCGGGCCGGCGGGTCTGGTATCCCTGATCGTGGTGGCCTGGGCCTTGGTGCGCGGCGGTCGTTGGCGGAATGGCTTCTCTGCGTTGCAGCAGAGTCTGCTCCTGTTTGGTGCCGGCATCCTGGGGGTGACGGTGTTGATCATGTTCTACTACTGGGCGGGCTTCGATGATCCGATGGCCGCGCGATTTGCCCTGCCTTTGCACCTTCTGTTGGCACTCGCGGTGGTCGTGGCGGCGTCCCGGTGGGACCGCGCCTGGCCGGCCAGCTGGGTCGGACTCATCCTTGTGGCCGCCTTCCTGCTGGGTTCTTCCTCACCCAAGCAGGCGTACCATTTCTACACGCACACGGGGAACGATGAGCTGGCCTGGGAAAAACGCATCGTGGAACAACGCCCTGCCATGAACCGGCTCGTGCTCACCAACAAGTCGCCGCTGCCCTGGCTGATTGAGCGCACCTCGGCGATATTGCTGGACCGGGCGCGCGCGGTGGCCGACCGCCTGGCCGTGCAACTCACGCAGCCCGACTTCGGCGAGATTTTGGTCACGCAAGGGGCGCGTCCGATGACCAAGGACGGGGATTACCAGCTGCCACCCGAGGAGGTGCTGCCGCCCTGGTTTCATTTGGAGCTGATTGCTGAGCGCCGCTTCGGGACCAAGCTCGCGCGAATCAGCCGGCTGGTCGCGATCGACCTGCCACCCGATTTCAAGCCCTCCGCCCCGATCGCCACCGGGCAGGAGGCGGCCCCGGTCGGCGCACCCCTTCGATGAAAGCAGATCCGAGTGAAGCCCAACCCGTGAATCCCCCGCCGGTGGATTCCTCCTCGCCGCGCCGGCTCAGTCCCTGGCTGTTGGTCCTGCTGGCGATGGCGGCCCCGGCGGTGTTTGCGTTGGTGACGGGGAATATCTGGGAGGACTTTTTCATCACCTACCGGTCGAGCCTCAATCTGGTGCATGGCGATGGCTTCGTCTTCGAGACGGGGCGCCGGCTTCATGTGTTCACCTCACCCCTCGGCACGCTCATCCCGGCGGGACTCGCGTACATCATGCACACGGACGACCCGCTCGCGGTCATGGCCGCCTTCCGTGTGCTGGCGTGCCTCGCTCTGGCCGGTGGCTGGGCGCTCACGGCCGGACGCCTTTCCGGGCTCGTCGCGCTGGGAGTGACCGCCGCGTTGTGGCTGTTGGATGCCAAACTGGCCGCCTACTCGACCAACGGGATGGAGACCGCCTTTCTGGTGCTGTTTGTCATGATGGCGTGGCGGGCCTTGGTGGATGGACGGATGGTCCTCGCCGGGGTGGCCTTGGGCGGAGCCATGTGGACGCGACCTGACGGCTTTGTCTTCGTGGGCGCGGTGGCGCTGGGGGCGATGCTATTTCGTGGTGGTCCGCGGCTGCGTTTTGGCGACTGGCTGCGGATGGGCTGGGTGTCGGGGGTCATCTACGCGCCGTGGTTTTTTTGGGCCTGGAGCTATTACGGCACGCCCGTCCCCAATACGATCAAGGCGAAGGGAACGCACCTGCTCACCACGGACACGCTGCAAGTACTCGCCACCTATCCGTTCCGTTATGTATTCGGCCATTGCTCGGCACATGACGCCTTTCTGCCGCCGTATTTCTTCTTTGGGGGATGGCCCGATTCACTCTGGTGGTTTGGCAAGGTGCTGGCGCTGGCCGCCGCGGCCGTCGCCTTTTGGCCGCGCTGTGCCCGGCCGGCGCGGATCGCCGGACTGGCCTTCATTCTTGGCGGCGCCTACCTCTCCGCAACGACGCGGGCCCCGTGGTACTTCCCGGCCTGGCAGGTCCTGGCGTATGTCGCCATCGGCGGCGGCGTGGCGGCGGTCGTGCAACTGCCGTCGATGCAGGGCTGGAAGAAACGGGGCGTGCTCGGAATGGTCGCGGGACTCGTGTTGGTCCAGGCCTGGCTGTATGTCGCGGTGGCCGTGCAGTTGCGCGAGCAGCAGCGGCTGATCGAGTGGGGCTTGCGCGCGCCCCTGGGCCGGCTCATGGCGCAGGAGGCGGCCAGCCCCCGCGACACGGTGTTTCTCGAATCCTTGGGGTACATTGGATTTTATTCCGGTCTCTCGATGCGGGATACGCCGGGTCTTTGCTCGCCCGAGGTCATCGCTTTGCGGAAGGCCGGCGTCCTCTCGATGAGTTCGCTGGCGAACGCCCTGCATGCGGACTGGGTGGTGCTGCGGGGCATGGAATATTTGCGCCTTTCGCCGGAAGAGCGCGCGGATCTGGAGCGCTCCTACCGTCTCTGGCTCGTGGTCGACAAACGGCCGCAGGTCGAAAGCGTGGCGTGGCTTCCCGGACGGGACTTCCTGCTCTTTGACGCTTACTTCACCGTGTGGCGCCGGATCATTCCGCCGGAGCAGACGCCATGAGCCCGGTTGAGACGGTGCTCCGGGGATTGGTGGTCGTCTCGGGGTTGTTCCTCCCGGGAGCGGGTTGGGCCTTGGGAGGCCGCTGGCCGCTGGCGTGGTTTGCTGCCGCGGTTTTTTCAGCTCTGGCAATTCTCGCCGGTGTGGTCGGCTTCGCGAGTCTCGGAATCGCGATCACGCTGGGCTCGATGGGGACGTGGCTTTTCGTGGTGGCCGCGGCGGGTGGGATATATTGGTGGAAACGGCGATCCTCGGTCGGCGCTGAGCGGGGCGACTGGTCTGAGTCGTGGCTGGCCTGGCCGATCCTGCCCATGCTCACCGTGGCCGTGTGGCGGGCGGCCGCGCAACCGCTGCCCGGGGCCGATGCGGATTTTCGCTGGGATCATCTGGCGCGACTGCTGGTGCAGACCGGAGCGATGGATCATTATCCGCCCGTCACGGCCGAAGCTTTTGGCCAGTATTTTTGGGCCGATGGAATTGCGCCGTTGGTGTCAGGCGTGTACGCGTGGACCTACCTGGCCGGCGGCAGCATGGCGAAGGTTTGGACGGCGATTCCGGTCCTGTTTCAAGTGGTTGGGATGCTTGCTCTGGCGCATGCGCTCGCCCGCTGTTGGCAGCCGACGGCACGGGCGGGCTGGTTGGCGTGCGGCCTGGTCGGGGCGACCATGCTGCTGCAGTTTTCTGTGAGTCTGGGGCAGGAAACGGGATTCACGGCACTGGGTGCGGGGGGCATGATCCTCTATCTGATGCACTGGCGAAAAGACGGCGCAGCGCGGTTGTTGGTGCCGGCGGCCTTGTGTGCAGGCTTGGCCGCGTGCGCACGGGAATACGGCGCCCTGTTCGGAGTGATCGGATTTGTCTGGGTTGGTTGGTTGGGGAGAAGCTTTTGGAAGCTGATTTTGTTCGGCGGGATTTCGGCAGCGCTGCCGTTGGGCTGGCACCTGCGGGTCTGGCTGATGACGGGCAATCCCCTTTTCGCCCATGATGTGCACGGGTTGTTTCCGCTGAACCCGGTTTTTCACGAGTGGATGCGCGGGTATGTGGTCACTTACGGGAGCGTCTTCAGCCATGCCTCGGGCTGGTGGGAGATGGGGCGATTGCTGGCGATCAGTTCGATTCCGGCGACCGCGGGACTCGTGGCCGGGATGATCGTGTGGCGGCGCCATCCTGGAGCAATCGGTTGGGTGGCCGTGGGGGTGGGGACAGCGGCGGTCTGGGTGGCGTCTGTGCCGTTCACGGCCGGGGGCTTGTTCTATTCCATGCGGGTGCTCAGCCCGCTGCTGTTGCTCGGGTGTGCGTGGGGTGGCGCCGCTCTGGCGCGCTGGGTGCCGCAGCGACAGAATCTCGCCGCCGTGCTGCTGGGATTGGCGCTCTTTGGCGTGGACGCTTCGCTGCGTGCATTGACAATCCCGCTCAATCCGTATGCGACCGCTCCCGGGGAATGGTTGCATGCGGGGTATCAGTTGCAGGCGGATTTCACCGAGCGGGATGAGCCATTTATCCAGGCCGTGACCCGCCGGGTGGATGGGCGGGTGCTGTCGGAATCGGCCGGTGTGCAACATGTCTTCCTGCGCGAAGGGAAAATCCTGGCGCCGCTCTGGAGTCCGGATGTGCAGTTTCTCTTCGATGCGGATTTTCACGGAGACGCCGTGAGCCGTCTGCGGGATCTCGGCTATTCGCACCTGCTGCTCACCCGGGTGCAGTCGAGCGTGGATTTTCTGGCCAGGACCGGGGCGCTCGCGAAGCTCGATGGCAGGATCGAGCCGGTCATGGCCAACGGCACTTTCATTCTCTTCGCGTTCAAACCGGCGGAGTCTAAACCGGCACCTTGATTCATGCATCCTGATCTGCCGAACGCCAACAAACCCGCCGCGGGCGGCCAGCTTTGGTTGATCACCATGGCGGTTGCCGTGGCCGGTTGGCTGGCGAGCGTGGTGTGGCCGTCGGCGCTCGTGCGGCTGGGGATCTATGACTACGGCATGCGCTTTCTCGATTCGTATGCGGTCTTGGCGGCATTGGATGCGGTGAGGGCGGGAGCGGATCCGCATGTGGCCAATCCCTTGGATGTCTTGATGCGTTATCACGTTTACTCCGACTGGTGGCTGGCCCTGCGTTGGCTGGGGCTGACGAGAGAGCACAATCTTGGGGTGGGACTGAGCTGGTTGGCCGGATTCGCGGTCACGGTGGTCGTGACGATGCGTCCGCGGCGTTTGGGTGAGTGCGTATGGCTGGCTTGCCTGCTGGTTTCCCCCGCGGTGCTGCTGGTGGTGAACCGGGCCAACAACGATCTGGTGATCTTCATTTTGCTCGGCATCGCCGGATGGTATGCGGCGGCCGGAGGCTGGCGCCTGCTGGTGAGCGTGGGTTGCCTGATGCTGGCCGTGGGTTTGAAGTACTATCCGGTGGTCGCGGTGCTGCCCCTGCTCTGGGTGCAGCCTCGCCGGAAGATGCCGGCTGTCTTTCTCGGCGGTCTCGTGGCGGTGGTGTTGGTGCTGGCGAGTGTCTGGTCCGAGTTGGATCGCGGCAGGTTCCCCGTGGGAATCGGGGTCCATACCATGGGCGCGCCGATCCTGGGCCGTGACCTTGGGTGGACGGATGGTGAATCGTTTTTGTTCGGATTGTTGTTCCTGGGCCTCGCGGCCCTTGGTCTGGCCCGGACCCGGCTGACCGAAGGGTTGGCGCGAGAGGGAGACTTGCGGGAGCGGATGTTGGCGGCGATCGGTGCCGTGGTGGTGCTGGCCTGCTTCTTGGCCGGCGTGAACTACGCGTATCGTTGGGTGTTCCTGCTTTGGCCCGCCTTCTGGATGTGGCGGCGGCTCCAGCAGGTGGATCCGGCCTCCCGGTGGTCGCGCGTTGTGGCCGGGATCGGCTGTGGTCTCGTGGCCCTCGCATTTTGGGCGGACGGCGTGTTCTGCCTGGCGATCAACGCGCTGCCGCCCAAGGGCGGTGACTGGGTGAATCACGTCCAAGGAATTTACCGGCTGTGGACGCAGCCGGGGCAATGGTTGCTGATGGCTTTGCTTGCCGGATGGCTGCTCGAGGGCGTCCTGGCGATCATCGGCACCTGGTGGCGGGAGCGAGATGTTCGCCCGACGTCGGCCCGATGATGAACCTGGCCCAGACATGCCTGCTGTTGATTGATGCCTTCGTGGTGCTGGCGGCGGCCTGGTTGGTCCTGCGCATGGTGGACACGGGCAGGTCGAGCACAGCGGAGGTGTTCTTGAGCTGGGGGCTTCTTGGCCTCATGGGAGTGGTTGCCTCGGGCGTGTTGCTGGGCGCAAGCGGGCATCTGGGCGTAACGGGGTTTTTCGTTTCGCATGTCGGCGGACTGGTGTTCCTGGCCCTGGTGCGGCGCGGCAGGTTGGCCGAGGATCGCACGGCGCTGCGGAAAATCGGAGGATCGATCGCGCAAACGCTGCGGGCGGGCGGGGTGGAATCCTGGCTGTGGGGACTGCTCCTCGCGGTTGTGCTGCTGTTGGGAGTGCTGGCCTGGCTCGCTCAGCCCGTCGTGTACGATGCCCTGACCTACCGGTTCTCCCGCATTGGGCACTGGTTGCAGCATGGCCGTATCGGATCCGTGACGACGGATGATGCCCGGCTCAATTTCATGCCGGTTGCTCCGGATGTGGTGATGGCCTGGTTGATTGGGGCCAAGGCCGAAGGTTTTGGCGCGGCGGCCGTCGCCCAATGGCTGGGAGGACTGCTCGCGCTCGGGGCCACCTACACGTTGGCGCGGATGATGGAAGTGCGTCGCGCGGCGGCGATCGGAGCGGCCTTGTTGTTGCTGGGACTGCCCAATGTGGCGCCGCAATTCACCGCTGCGTACACCGACCTCTTTACCGCCGGCGTGTTGGCGGCGGCGTTTGCGCTGTGGTTGGCGGCGCTGCAACGCGGGGAAGCCTCGTGGGTGGCCGGTGCCGGCGTTGCCCTGGCCCTGGCGAGCAAGGGAACGGTCGTCTATTTCTCGGCGGGGCTGTTGCCCGTGGTTGGGTGGCTCGCGTGGCGTTACCGGCACGGCTGGTCGGCTTGGACGCGCACGCTGGCCGGCGGAGCTCTGGGCGTGGCGATCTTTCTCGCTCCCAGCTTGTGGCGCAATTTCCAAACCTACGGCAGTCCGGAGGGTCCGCCGGAATTTGTCACCTGGCACCACGGGCAGACTCCGGGCTGGGCAGGGTCGGTCGAAAAAGTCCGCCTCAATCTCACCTCGGCCCTCGTGCAGCTCGCCGAGCCGAATGCGCAGCCCCCGTGGTGGCGCCAACCCGTGGCGGCCGTTGGTGAATCTCTCCTGCGCACTTTGCCGGAGAAGGATCCCTTTGCCTTCGATGATATCAACCGGCGGGCCAATCTTCAGAAGATTTATGCGGTGGCGGCACCGGATGCCGACATCAGCTCCACCGGGGTTTTGCTGCCGCTCCTGGGGTTGCTGGCGGCGGGCGCGGCCTTGCTCACGCGTGCGGGCCAAAGGCGGGAGCTGGCGGTGGCGTGGACCGTGGTGATCGGTGGTTTCGTGCTGTTCATGGCGTGGAGGCTGCAATGGCATCCGTATCAATTTCGTTTCCTGGTCCTGGCAACGCCGTGGTTGGCCGTGTTGGTGGTCTGGTGGCTGGATCAACGGGCGCGTCCGATTCGCGTCGGCCTCTGGGCGATCTTGTCGGCGGTGACGGCCTACGGATTTGGCGCCGCCCTGCTGGGAACCTATCAATCGGGCTGGCCCGCCTTTGGACGTCCGCTGCAGTCCCAAGGAGCCTATGTCTTTCAGCAGTGGCGCGAATGGTCGGAGCATCTGGATCGGCCGGAGATTCGGCTGCGTCCCGCCTTGCCGATGAACCTGCCTTTGGCGGCATTCTACCGCCAGCCTGGGGAACGTCAGGTGAGTCCGGTGTCGCTGACGCACTTGGGATCAGCGCCTCTGGAGAAATTGGTCCGCGACAACGAGGGCTGGCTCATCGTGCCGGCCGATCGCTTTCCCGGGAAGGAGGGTGCGGTGATGGGGCGCACCTGGCTGTTTGATGGCGACGAAAAAAACGCCTTCAGCGTGGCGGCCTACCGGTCCTTGCAGAAAGGGGAGAAGGCGCGGCCCATGATTTACCGCAACCGGCTGATTGAAGCCGGCGCGACAGGCCGGCGGGAGATGCTCGTGCGCACGTGGGAGGCTGAACCCTTGACCCTCGAAGTCTTCAACCCGGGTCAAAGCCAGTGTGCCTTTCGGCTGGGTGTTCCCTCGGGCGTGATGACGTATGAGATTGGCGCAGGCAAGAGCCTGTGGCTGGAGGTCGTCCTGCCGGCGGACCAGGTTTCGCTGATCTGGCTGGATTGGCCGAACCCAACCACCGGGCCCGCCGCCAGCCTGGTGGCGCGCCTACGGCTCTGAGCGAGCCGGCTGCTGAATGGCATCGTAGAACGTGCGCGCGTCGCTCGCGAGGGCGGCGTCCAATTCGTGTTGGTCAAGGCGGTAGATCAGGATCGAGTAGCCCGCCGTGGCATCGGGCGGGCGGGTCCGCAGGTAGCGGCAGAGACGGCCGAAGCGCAGGCTTTCGAACAGAGCCCAGCCGTTGGCCCATTCGTCACGGGTCAGGTTTTGCAACAGCTCCGGCGACGGATCCGCGGTGGCCTTGAGGGCGCGAAATTGGGGGTCGCTCAGGCGGAGTTGCTGGTAGCGGACTTCCTGCTGTGGGCCCCAACGCGCCAGCTCCGGGGTGTAGACATGCTGCAGCATGGTGGCGCTGATCGCGTAGATCCCGGGTTCGCACCAATACCACGGGCGAGTCCGGTCGAAGGAGGGGAGTCTGGGCATGAGCACCGCATCGGGCACAAAGCGGGCCGGCTCATCACTGCCGAAGTAGGAAATGTAGACCGGTTCTCCCGGCCGACGGTGTTCGGCCAGCCAGGTCTTCAGTCCCGGCAGATCCTGTCCCCAGTCGAGCGAGCTGTCGACGAGGTGCCTGTAACCCTCGGCGGGGCCACCGATCACCGGTGAGAAATAGGCAAGGTAGTGCGGGTAGATGCCGGTGGCGGCACGGGCCTGCCAGCCGAGGAGCAGAAGCGTGAGCGAGGCAAAGGCGAGGCCGGTTGCCCGGGATTGCCGCCAGGCGCGTTGCACCGCCCAGCCCAGTGCGCCACAGAAAACAAAGAGCACCGGGTAGGTGGGCAGGATGTGGCGATGGCCGATGTTGAGGTGGCTGGTGATCGAAAAGAGCCAGTAGACACCGAACAGGGCCAGCAGTGGCGCGACACGCAGGAGGTGGGCGCCCCAACGGGCGCGGGATTGGGTGCGCAGGTGCAGGCCGAGCAGCAGGCCGCTCGCGAGCAGGGCGATCAGCAGGGAAGGGGTCGTCTTGTAGAGAAAAGCCTTCGGAAAGAATTCCACCCAGCCGTAGATCCCATAGTCGCCGTCGAGGAAAGCGCCGCGGGCCTGGGCGTGGAGAAACACAAAGGCCAGGCCGGAGAGCCAACCTTCCGGCAGCAGATGCCAGTCGCGGAGGTGTTGGATCACTGCTGCCTTCCACCCGCCGAACGAGAGCAGGATTTCCCAAGACAGATTCATCTCGCCGCCGGTCAGGGCCGGGTTGAAGAGGCTGAAGCGAAAACCAAAGAAAGCCCACACCACCACCACGGCCACCAATCCTTGCGCGACACCGGAAGCGAGGATCGCGCCCGCCCTGCCGATGAACGTGGTGAAGGAACGCCCTGCCAGTTGCACCGGTTCGCTCTGGAAAACCCGCGCGAGCGCCAACACGCCCAAGATGGGAACCAGTAACACGGCAGTGAATTTTGCCACGGTGGCGAGGCCGAGGAGCAGGGCGCTGAGGAGCCAGACACGCCGTCGGCTGTCGTGCAGCTGCCACCAATAGGCCGAGGGGCAGGCGACCAGGAAGAACGCCATCGCCATGTCCGAGGTCGCGAGGCCGCTGTGGGCCAGCATGGTCGGGCTCAGGATGCACAGGATGAGGGAAATCCAGGCCCCGGCCTGGCCCCACAGACGGTAAGACCAGAAAAAAACCAGCAGCGAGGTCGCGGCGCCGAAAAGCGAATTCATGGCCCGCGCGCTGAAGAGGAGCCAGTCGGGGTCGTTCTTGCCCTGATAGAAGAAGTCGTAGCCGACCAGCCAAACGACAGATTTTCGCCAGCCGCTGGAGTCCAGGGAGGGATAGTCACTGCCCGCCAGGGTGGCTGGCAGCGCCTGCCAGCGTTGCGGGAGATTGCCGTTTTCGGGGTGCAGCCGGTAGTCGTTCCAGTGGTTGAACGTGTAACCACCGGTGATGTGGGCCAGTTCGTCCGCGGTCGTGGATTTCTCCCGGGAGGCCAGGGTGGTCAGGCTGGCGTGTCCCAGGGCCAGCAGGAGTGCGACCAAAACCAGGGGGAGAGAGGGGAAGATGGGTCGGGTGGAGGACAAGCGCGGAAGCGTCGGCGATGACATGCAGTATGGACAGTTTATGCGGCGACACACAACCTCCTATCCCCAAGCATGAATGCCGAGGAATACGCCAACATGGACCAGATGGAGGGAACGCACTGGTATTATGCCGGGAAGCGCGAGTTGGTGCGTGGCTGGCTGGAACGCGTAGGACCGCCAGCGCCCGCGGATCTGTTGCTGGATTGCGGTGCCGGCACCGGCCGGTTCGCCAAGGAAATGGAGTCCCGGTGCAAGGTGATGGTGCTGGACGACCACGAGGAGGCGCTGCGTTTGCTGCGCGCGAAGTTTCGTCCGGATCAGATCCTCAGCCTCGCGGGCGACCGGGTGCCGTTGCCGGACGGGACGTTGGATTACGTCACGGCGCTCGATGTGTTGGAGCACACGCCGGATGACCGCGCGGTCGTCGATGGTTTTCACCGGCTGTTGAAGCCGGGTGGCGTGGCCTTGGTGACGGTGCCGGCCAGCATGGCCTTGTGGAGTGACTGGGACGTGGCGTTGCACCACTTCCGGCGTTATTCGCGGCCGGGATTGCGGGCCTTGTTTCCTGAGGAAAAATGGGAACTGCTGCATGTGAACTACACGAATGTTGCCGTCTATCCGGCGGTCTGGGCGGTGCGCAAGTGGCGCAAGCTCTTCCCGGCGGCCCCGGGCGGGGTGCGTTCGGAGGACAAGGTGCCGGCGGGTTGGATCAATGCGATCCTGCGCCGGGTGTTTGTTTCGATGGCGTTCTGGCGCCTGCCACTGCCGTTCGGAGTCAGCCTGATTCTCGTCGCCCGCCGCCGAGGCGGGGCTCAGTAAACCGATTCGCTGAGCAGGTTGCCCCCGGCGTCGCGCACCACGACGGCGAATTCCTGCCAAGGAAGTTTCGGCGGGAGCCGGGGACTCACCACCGAGAGTTTGTACAGGCCGCGCAACGGACGGGCTGAGGGAAGGGCAATGGCCTCTCCGGTCGGGCGGCCCTCGCGATCGATGGGCTCAACCCAGGCGTGGGTCCGCGGCGTCAAGAGGTCCGGGCCGGCGTCCCAAGGGTGTTCAATCCGCTCCAGCCGGATCGAGGCGGGGGCGCCCTCCAACAGCACGCTGGTTTGCATCAGGATCGTCTCGGCCTGATCCGGGGACTCGAGCCATTGGTAGCGACCGAAGGCGATCGCGTGGCTGTCGCGCGGGACGTTGAAGGTGAAGTCGCCGTAGCTGAACAGCGGACGGTAGTGCTGCTGCACGAAATCCTGCAGCGGGCCGGCCACGGGAATCTTCCGCTCGATCATGAACGCGTCGAGGGAGTGGGAGTTGATGAGGGCCGTCCGCGGCGTCGCGGCCAGGCGGTCCACGATCTCCCGTTGCTGCCGGTCGTTCAACAGCCAGAACCAGTGCGTGCAGTTTTGGGCGGTCGGGGTGGGGACGCCGCTCCAGAGATTGTGGCTGAACATGCCCTGCCGCGAGAACAGCAGGTCCGCGTGAATCCGGGCGTTGAGGTTGAGGAGGCGCATCGCCTGCCGCGTGGAACCGTCGAGGCGGATGTCACCGGAACCGGGCAGGTCGAGGGGCCGCGAGTGCGTGTAGCGCATACCCCCGGTATAGGCGAGCAGGCCCAGCTGGTAGCACGCGGCGGCGGCGAGCAGGGCGGTGACCGCGCGGCCCAGCCGCCAGCCGGTCGCGGGCAGCAAGCGCGGCAGAATCGCCGGCAGCTCGAACATCCCGGCGACGAGTACCGGCACGCAGAGAAAAGTGGCCCAGGCCAGCTGGCTTCCCGCCACGGGAAAGGCGTGCAGCACCTGCGCCACCGCGACCAAGGCCACGCCGGTGAGCGCGAGCGAGGGTTTCGCCAAACCGCCGGCCAACGGTACGGCGAACACCGGCAGCAGTGGCAGACAACAGGCCGTGAAGTGGAAAATGCCGTAGTAGCTGGGCCACTCCCGGGCGTGCAGCACGAAGCCGATCAACACGATCACGCGCAGCACCGCGACCAGCCATTGGGACGCCTGGGAGAGTTCGCCGGTGCGTCGCAGGTCCCAGCCAGCCTTGGCAACGGCCACCGCCCCGACGGCGGTCAGCACCCAGACTTCCGGATACCAGGTGACGCCCACCATGAACTTCGCCGGCATGCGCAGCGGGCTGATCAGAATGGCGTTGAAGAGCGAGGCGAGGCTGGTGCCGTGTTGCCATACCCGGAACACGATCAAACCCATCGTCACCAGGCAGGCCAGCGGAGCGGCGACCAGCGCGGCCATGGGCAGACGGGATTGCAGGCGGGCCGTCGGGGTCACCCAGAGGATTCCGGCCGCGGCGAAAGTGAACTCCATCGCGAATATCTGCACCCAGCCCTGGTCAAGCTGCCGCCCGAGCAGCACCCACGGCACGGCGAGTATTCCGGCCACGGCGAGCAGACCGGCCGGTCTCACGAAACGATCGGGCCAGGCAGTGTGGCGCAGCGCGAAACAGCCCAGGCCTGCGGCCAGCAGGAGGCCGACATTGATCTTGGTCAGCAGGAGCAGGCCGGTGATCGTGCCCAAGGCGGCGTAGACCAGCACCGGGCGCCGGGTGTCGGCCAGGTAGCTCACGAGCACCACGGCCACCGAAATCAAGAAGGCGATATGACTGCCCGGGTGGGAGGGCTCCGAGGTGTTTTGCCACATCAGGCCAAAGACCAGGGCGGCGCTCGCCGTGGCGGCGAATTGGTTGCGGGTGAGCCGCCAGCCCAGCCATCCGCACATCAACGCCGTGCCGACCCAGTGAAAGACGGTGAGGAGTCGTCCGAGTGCATGGGTGACCGTGACGTGCAGGGCGGAGGTGATCAGTTCATGATAAACGTAGGGCCAGGGTCCGTACTGGGAAAACACGTCGTCGTAGAGGCGAAGTCCGCTCAGGTAGTTTCGCAGGGAAATCAGCACATACCCCTCGTCATCGTAGGGCATGAACGTGGTGTTCACGAGCAGGTAGGCCGTGATGGTCAGGACCGCGGTCAGGACCGTCCAGAGCAGGATCCGGATGTGGCGCCGGCTCATTCCTGGCGGGGGCGGCGCACGATGTAGGGGGGCCGTTGCTTCACCTCGTCATAGACCCGGGCGAGGTATTCGCCGAGGATCCCGATGCCGATCAGCTGCACGCCGCCCAGGAAGAGCACTAGGGTGACCAGGGTCGTGAAACCGGTCTGGGCGATTTCCACGCCCAGCAAACGCCGGATGACGAAGAAGCTGCCGATCACAAAGCCGGCGGCGCTGACGAACACCCCGGTGTAGGTCAACAGCCGCAGCGGCAGGTACGAGAAGCTGAAGACCCCATCGAGGGCGTAACGCAGCAGACGCAGAAGGGTCTGCTGGGGTTGCCCGGCGGCGCGTTCCTGCCGGTCGTACAGCACTTCCGCCGTCTTGAATCCGACCCAGGTGCGCAGCCCCGGGAAGAAGCGGTTGCGTTCGGGGAGCTGGCACACCGCTGACGCCGCGATGCGGTCGAGCAGGCTGAAGGTGCCGGTGTTCGAATCCATGCGCAGGTCCGCCACGGCGCCGAAAAAGGCGTGGAACAGATCCATGCCGATCCGCCGCAGGCCCTTTTCCTGACGGGAGCGTCGCACCGCGAGGACCACCTCCGCGCCTTCGTGCCATTTGGCCACCATCTCAAGGATCAGTTCGGGCGGATCCTGGAGGTCGGCATCCATCGTGACCACGGCTTCGGCACCCCGGTCGAGGGCCTCGGCCAATCCGGCGGAGATGGCGGCCTGGAAGCCGAAATTCCGGGAAAGCTCGACGGCGACGAAGCGTGGGTCGCGGGCGGCCTGGCTTTGCAGGAGTTCAAGCGAACGGTCGCGGCTGCCGTCGTTGACGAGCACGGCCGACCACGCCGAGGTGGCGTTGTCATCGAACAGCTTGGTCAGCCGCGTGAACAGCTCCGGCAGGACGGCCTCTTCATTGAAGACCGGTATCACGAGGGAAAGCTTCGGCAGTTCGTTTGTCATGAGGTGGGACCTGGGAGGATCGGGTCAGCAGCCTGCATGAGTATAGGACGAATCGGCGAGAGCGAAGGCGAAAGTGGGGCGGTTGCAGGGACGTCAGAATTGGCCTGTGCCCGGACCGGAGACCGGATGGCCCGCCTGTCGCCAGCGCCAGATGGTCAGCAAGAGGACGCCGGCCAGGCCCGCCATGATGAACGGGTGCCAGTTGGCCAGGAGATCAGCCAGAAACGGCTGGCCGAGTTGAGCCTTGTTTTTCAGGTTCACCAAGGCGTAGCGGCTCAGGGTGTACACCCGTTCTCCGTCGGTGTTGTCAGGCATCAGCCAGCGCAACAAGGCCAGTGACTGCAGGCCGAAGTGCAGGACGATGCCCAACAGAAAATCGGTGACGAGGCCGGCGATCCACAGGAACCTAAGCCAGCGCGGCGCATTCCCGGCGCAGCGGGCCAGCCAGACCAAACCCAGCAGGACCAGCGGTTGGAGGCAGATATGCGCGAGCCCGAGGGCGTTTGGCTGGCTGTGAACGCCGATGCCCGTCAGCACAGCCATGAAGCCGGTGACGAGCCAGAAGCGGCGGGTGTCCCCGGCGGTTTGCCGGACCGCCAGCCAGCCCAGCACGCAGAGGTTACCCACGCCGAAACTCACGAGCAGGTTGGTCTGATAGTACACGAAGGCGCCATCCCGGATGCGTCCGAGGATTTCCGTCTGCCCCAACAGCAGTCCCCCCTCGGGTGAGTCGAAGTTGGGCACGATGCTCTGTCGAATATTGGTGAGCAAAATGGATAGCTGATGGAGCCAGCCCTGTCCCGGGGCCTGCCCGAAGGTTGAGGTGGCGAAGATCAATTGTTCTGGCCCCAGAGCGAAGGCCATCCAGCCGAACCAAGAGAGGGCCAGCACCCCAGCGCAAATGCCTCCGCGAACCAGATCGCGGCGTTGGGCTGCGTCGGGACGGGTCCAGCCGCGACTGGCCAGCCAACCGCATCCCAGAGCGATGACCCAGGGAGCGACGGAGTAGTGGGTCAGAATCCCGCCGGTGAACGAAATCTTGATCCAGGTGAGGCGCGCCTGATGGGCTGGTTGGCTGAAGATCAGAGCCGCCGCCAGGAGGACGAAAAAAGCGGCGGGCAGCTTGGTCCAGGCAAAGGTCGCGTTTTGAGCGAACAGCGGATTCAGCATCAGCAGCAAAACCAACAGGCCCAACGCCCGCGGGGCCGGGCCGCGGAGCTGCGTCAGGGCGGCCATGGGCAGGAAAACCAAAGTGCTCAGGAGGGTGGTGACGATCTGGTACTGCGCAAAGTGCGTGCTGGTCAGGGCGAGAACGCTGGCCTCCACGACATTGGCCAGGGGAGGTCGGGCTGGCAGCAGATAGTTGGCGACAAAGATGTGGTCGGTAGGCCAGCGGTTCACAAAGAACATGGCGCGTTCGTAGTGTTCCACCCAGTCGATGGACCAGATGCCTCCAGAGTAGGAAAAGATGAGGGCCTGCAGGCCGAGGCTCCACAGGGCAAGGCAGGTCCAACCGACAATGCAGGCAAGGACCATCGGTTCGCTCAGGTATTGACTGATTTGGTGCCGTCCCGACCAGGAGAGTCCGGCCATCACCGCGGGCCAAATCCAAAGCCAGTGCCAGTCCAGTCCGGTAAGGTAGAGCGTCAGGCCGGCCAGATACAGGCCGATCAGGGTCGCGCCGGCGCCGAGCGAGAGTCGCACCAGCGCGGAAAATCCGTCCAGCCGGGCGGCCAGCGTCACACTGCCGCCGCCGACAAGAAGCAAAAACACGAGGAGGCTGGAAACAAGCATGGGGGCTGCTCCGGCCGGACGCTCAGCCGGACAGGTTGTATTTCAAAATCGCGTAAATGGCGCGAAAGCCGTCTCGCCAGCCGATCTTCTTCCCCTCGGCATAGGTGCGGCCGTAGTAGCTGATGCCGACCTCGAAAACGCGGCAGCCCTCGAGGCGGGCGACCTTGGCGGTGATCTCCGGCTCGAAGCCGAAGCGGTTCTCCTCGATCTTGATCTTCTGGAGCACCTCGCGGCGGAAGACCTTGTAGCAGGTCTCCATGTCGGTGAGGTTGATGTTGGTCATCATGTTCGAGAGCAGCGTGAGAAAGCGGTTGCCAACCATGTGCCAGAAGTAAACCACGCGGTGGGCGTCGGCCCCCATGAAGCGGGAACCGAAGACCACATCGGCTTTCCCGTCGATGATGGGCTTGAGGAGCTTGGGATACTCCTGCGGGTCGTATTCAAGGTCAGCGTCCTGCACGATGACGGCGTCGCCGGTCGCGGCCGCAAAGCCGGTGCGCAGGGCGGCCCCTTTGCCGCAGTTGATAGGGTGGTAGATGATCCGCGTGACGAGCGGTTCGATTTCGGCCTTGAGGATCTCGATGGTGCCGTCGGTCGAGCAGTCATCCACCACGATGATCTCCTGATTGTTCACCGGCGAGCTGCGCACCGCCTCCACGATCGCCCGGATCGTGCCGCGCTCGTTGTAGCAGGGGATGACAATGGTGAGCTTCATGCGAATCCCGGGGAAGCTAGATTGTGGGTGGAGTAACGGAAGCCGAATCTGTGGGGCCAGCGTTGACTGCCCGGAATGCGGAAGGCACGATCCCGCCGCCTTGTTTTCCGCCCTCAAGACCTTTTTATCCCGCCCTGGCGTGCAGGCCGCCACCGGCAACCTGGGCTGGCTCGTGGCGGAGAAGGGGATTCGTTTGGTTTTCACCGTGGGGGTGGGATTTTGGGTTGCCCGCTATCTGGGACCGGCCGCTTTTGGGGAGCTGAATTTTGCCCTGGCGATCGTCGGTATCGCCCTGCTGCTGGCGGAACTGGGACTCGACGGGGTGGTGAGACGGGAACTCATCCGGGCACCGGCCGAGGCCGAGCATTTGCTGGCGACCGTCTGGGGGCTGCGTTTGCTGGGCGCGGGCGCGGCCGGACTGCTGGTGGGTTTGTGGGGATGTTTCAGTGAAAATGAAAACCTGCACATCCTGCTGCCCGTGTTGGCGCTCACCTTGTTTCAGCCGGTCCTTTGGGTGAGTGATTTGTGGTTTCAGGCCAGACTACAGGCCAAACGATCGGTGCTTGCCCAGTTGGGTGGGGCCGCCTTGGGAGCTGGTGTGCGCGTAGGCATGATCGTCCTACACGCGCCGCTGGTGGCTTTCGCCTGGGCCGCGGTGATCGAAATGGTGGCCGCCGGGCTCTTGCTGGCTGGGGTGGCGAGGCGGGACGGGCTGGTGTTGCGACCCAAATGCTTTGACCAAGCCAGCGGCGTCCGCCTGCTGCGCGAGGCGTGGCCCCTCCTGCTCTCGGGCTTTGCGATCGTCCTCTATCTGCGGTTGGACGCCGTAATGCTCCGCTACATGGCGGGTGAAGCGGCGGTGGGCATTTACGCCGCCGCGGTGCGTTTTACAGAGATTTGGTATTTCGTGCCCATGGTCTTGGCGACGAGTCTGCTGCCTTCGTTGTTGCGGGCCAAAGAGCGAGGGGCTCGTGACTATGCGGAGCGTCTGCAGCTCAGTTACGATCTGAATGCAGGCATCGCGTTTCTGATCGCGCTGCCACTGTCCATCCTGGCGCCTTGGGTGATCGGGGTGGCTTATGGCGCCGGCTATGCGTCGGCGGCCCCCGTGCTCACCTTGCACGTCTGGTCGGTGGTGTTTGTCTTCCTGGGCGTGGCGCGCGGACAGTTTTTAGTGAACGAGGGTTACACCCGTTTCTATCTGGCCGCGACCGGGGCGGGCCTGTTCGTCAATGTCGTCCTGAATTGGATCCTCATTCCCCGGCATGGAGCCTGGGGCGCGGCGCTCGCCACCGTGATCGGGCAGGCCGTGGCCGCTTGGTTGTCGTCGTTTTGCTTTGCTCCGGTGCGTTCGTCTGCATGGATGCAGGCTCGTGCGTTGTTAATTCCTTTCCGCTGGTTTCGCTATGTCCATCGCCCCTGAGCCGTCCCGTCCTCTTTCGCCCGCCGCCAAGGCGATGCGTTTTCTGCGGCTTCTGTTGCGGCCAGCCGTGGCGCGGAAACTGGGCACTTTGGTGACCGAGGGCTATCTAGCCCGGACGGGTTGGGTTCGCAGCGTCCAGACCGGCAAAGTCGTAGGAGAGGACCAGCAGGCGCTGCCGTGGCTGACCTATCCGTGTGTCGATTTCCTCGCCCCCCGGCTGGGTGCCGATTGGCAGGTTTTTGAATTCGGAGCCGGCGCTTCAACCTTGTTTTTCTCGCAGCGGGTGCATGCGGTGACGTCGGTCGAGCATGATGAAGTCTTTGCCACCAGCCTCCGTGGCAAACTTCCCGCGCACGCCCGACTGCTCGTGCGGCCGGCCGGATCTGCGACCTATGCCGGAGCATTGTGGGAGTGTCCCCAGCCACCCGATCTGGTGCTGGTTGATGGAGTCGATCGCCCGCAATGCCTGGACGTGGCGCTGCAGTGCCTGCCGGCGAAGGCGGTGCTGGTTCTCGACGATGCCGAGCGCGAAGAATACTCCGAATCCATCGGACGGTTGAAGAAAGCCGGCTACCGGGGATTGGAGTTCTGGGGTTTGGCCCCGGGTGTGGTCACCAGCAAATGCACGATGGTGTTCTATCGGCCGGAAAACGTGCTGGGCCTCTGAGCATGACAATCCCGGTGATCCTTTTCGCCTATGCCCGGACCGGCCATTTGCGACGGGTGCTCGACTGTCTGCGGGAGAATCAGGTGCCGCTGATCCTGGCGTTCGCGGACGGGGCCAAGGGTGGGGATGACGCGGCGGCCGTCGAGAGCACGCGTGCCCTGCTGCGGGAGATTGATTGGTGCAAGGTGGAACTGGTCGAGCGTGCCGCCAATCTTGGTCTCGGACGCAATGTGCTGGCGGGAGTCACCGAGGTGGCGAATCGCTATGAGGCTTTCATCGTCTGGGAGGACGATCTGGTCTGCGTGCCGGGCACCTACGCGTGGGTTTGCGCCGCCCTGCGACATTACCGGTCGGAACCGCGGGTCATGAGCGTCTCGGCCTGGACCCATCCGCGCATCACGCCAGCAGGGGCCGGCGCATCGCCTTATTTTGACGCCCGGGCCGATTGTTGGGTCTGGGGTGGCTACGCGAGATCCTGGCGGGGCATGGAGCAACCGGCGCTCGAGAAGCTGCGGGCCTGGACAAGCGCTGGCCAACCCCCGGATGCCTACGGTGCGGACCTGCCGAGGATGGCCCGGGAGGAGGCGGCCAAGAACATCTGGGCGGTGCGCTGGCTGTATCATCATTTGCAGCACGGAGGACTGTGCCTCCGCCCACCCTGGAGCATGGTGGAACATATCGGTTTTGATGTCACGGCCACCAACGCGGCGGCTGCCACGGCGTGGGCCAATGCGGCTTTGCGCGCCGCGCCGGAAATCCCGGCGGTCTGGCCCGAAGCGGTTGAACATCCCGATTGTCGACAACTCTGGCAGACCGCGGTGCGGGCAGATCAGGTGCCGCTCTGGCGCCGGATCATCCGCTACCTCATCCGGCGATGACCCTGTCGTGGAAAGCGCTAGCGCGAAAGTTGCTGCCGTTGGCCTGGCGCGAATGGTGGCGGCAGCGTTTTGGCTGGAAATGGTTTCGCGGGGATTGCGCCGACTGGCGGGAGGCGTTGGCGCAGTCCAAGGGTTATGCGGACCAGGCGGGCATCAGTCGGGTCGTCGACGCCGCCCGTGCCGTCCGTTCCGGCCGGGCTTCATGGGACCGGGATGGCGCGTTGTTTTTCACCCCGTCAGCGCATCAGCCCTTGCTTGAGGCCTTGTTGGCCGTGGCGGCGGAAAACGCCGGGCGGCTGGCGGTGCTTGATTTTGGCGGCGCGTTGGGCAGCACGTGGTGGCAACATCGCGGGGCGCTCGCTGGGGTCGTGACCGGCTGGCGGATTGTCGAGCAGGCGGCGCTGGTTGAGGCGGGTCGGAGGGAATTCAGCGACGCCCCGCTTTCCTTTCACGCCTCATTGGGAGAAGCCACCGCGGCAGGGCCCGTCCATGTGCTGCTCCTGTCGAGCGTGCTGCCTTATGTCGAGAGTCCCCCGGCCATTCTCGCTGAAGTGACCGCACACGGTTTTGGTCATGTGATCTTGGATCGAACCCCCTTCATCAAAGGCGGCAAAACCCGACTGGTCGTGCAGACCACCCCACCGGCGCTGGGCGGTGGCAGCTATCCATGCTGGCTCTTCGATCGCGACAGCCTGCTGGCTCCGCTGATGAAGGATTACGAAGTCGTCAGCGAATGGCCCGTGGAGTTTGACCGCGTCGATGCTTCCGTTTCCTATCGGGGCATGCACCTGCGTCGCCGTTCCCAATCGCCGGCCCAATCGGCTTGATCCACGACATGAGACTCTGGTGGAAAAAACAGCAGTTCAGGCCGGGTATGTCCGGCTGGTTCGTGAACCCGTTTTGTTTTGCGCGGCGAGGGCTCTGGCTTGGGTTGGCGGAGTTTTTCCCGCGATTGCAGGGCCGGGTGCTGGATGTGGGGTGCGGGCAGAGACCGTATGAAGCCCTGGTACCCGCCCGGGAGTATGTCGGGGTGGATATCGATTCGGAGGTCACCCGCCGGCTGGCACGGGCCGATGTTTTCTATGACGGAAAGGTCCTGCCGTTCGCTGATGGCTCCTTTGATGCGGTGCTGTGCTCCCAGGTCCTCGAGCATGTGTTCACCCCGGTGGAGTTTTTGACCGAGATCCGGCGCGTGCTGCAGCCGGGGGGAGTTTTGCTGCTCGCGACACCGTTCGTCTGGGATGAGCACGAGCAGCCGCACGACTTCGGACGTTACTCCTCTTTTGGCCTGCGGGCGCTGTTGGAGCGGAACGGGTTTGTCGTCGAGGCGCAGCGCAAGACCTGTGCGGACTTCCGGGCCATCGTCCAACTGGCCTCGGGCGCCGTCTACAAAATCACGCGTTCGCGGTACCGGTGGCTGAATCTGCTCGCGCAGCTGTGCCTGATCGCGCCGGTCAACATCGTGGGTGGCCTGCTGGCGCTGGTGTTGCCCGGAAATGGGGATTTTTATCTCGATAACATCGTGCTGGCCCGGCGGCGGGATGATGCGGCGTGAACCACTACTGCACCTACTTCGACAGCGGTTTCCTGCCGCAGGGGCTCGCCCTCTGGCGGTCGTTGGTGGCGCATGACAAGGATGCGGCGCTGTGGGTGCTGGCTCTGGACCCGGTGACGGCGGAGGTCCTGCGGAAAGTGGGTGGCTCCTGGTTGCGCGTGGTGACCCTGGCGGAATTGGAGGCGGCCGATCCGGCGTTGCTCCGGGCGAAGGAAGGCCGCACCAGAATTGAGTACTATTTCACGCTGTCTCCCTGCTGGCCGCGCCATCTGTTGCGCATGCGGTCGGACATCGATCGCATCACCTATCTGGATGCGGATCTCTTTTTCTTCGGCAGTCCGGAGCCGGTGTTTGCCGCGATGGATGAGGCGGCGGCGAGCGTGCTGATCACCGCGCACCGGTTTCCTGATTACCTCCGCCATTATGAAAAGCACGGGCGATTCAATGTCGGCATCCTGTCGTTCCGCAACGATGGGCCCGGGCGTCGCTGTTTGGAGGACTGGCGCACGCGCTGCCTGGACTGGTGTCATGACCGGTTGGAAGACGGGAAGTACGCCGACCAGAAATACCTCGAGGCCTGGCCGGCGCTCATGGGCGAGGCGCTGCTGGTGCTGGAGCATCCGGGCGTGAACCTCGCGCCGTGGAATTGGATGAACCATCGGTATGTTTGCGAACCGGACGGCATGCGCGTGGATGGCCATCCGCTGGTCCTCTTTCATTTTGCCCGGTTGCGCCCGATCCTGGGCCGGTGGTGGTGGCAGTCGGGTCAGCTCGATTACGGCGTGATGCCATGGAAGCTGCGGCAGTCGCTTTACGGACCCTACGTGCAGGCCATGGAGGCGGCGGAGGAAGAAATCAAACAGGCCATGCCGGCCTGGATTCCGCAGCGGCGGGCGCTTCGGTTCGACCGGAGCTTCTGGCGTTCGCTGCCGTTGCGACTCGTGTTCGGCAGCGACTGGCTGCGGCTGGGGCCGGTGTTTGTTTCAGGCCGTCTCGGACTGGGGCGTTATTCCGGGCGCTTTTTGGCGAAACTGCGCACGAGGTTCTTGCGGCAGTAGCGGGCGACAGAGCCAAGGTCCCAGAGCCAGCATTGCCACGCCGAGAAATGCCGGTGGCGCGCGCGGATTTCGTCACGGTAGTTGGCCCAGCTGCCGCCATCACTCAGGCCGCCGGTGCCGCAGACGGCGATCCGGACGGCCAGCGGAGTCGGGCGAATGCCGGCGTGCCAGAGGCGGAGGTTGAACTCGTAGTCCGCCTGGATCGGCAAGGACTGATCGTACCGTTGATGGGCAAAGATGCTGCGGTGGTAGAAACAGGCCTGGTGGTGGAGGAAATTGCGGCGGATGACGCCGGGACGTGCGCTTCCGCGGTAGGTCCTGCCGTCGGCGTAGCGGGCTTCTCCGGCCAGGACCCCTCCTGTACGCACAGACAAGTGCGGGGCGGCCGCTGCCAGCGCGCCGTCAACCAGCTGGTCATCGGCGCCAAGAAACAGCAGCCAGGCGCCTTGGGCGAGGGCGGCGCCCTTGTTCATGGCGTCGTAAACCCCGGCATCGGGTTCGCTGAGCCAGACGCCGAGGCGGGAGGACTCGGACTGCAGCCATTCCCGGGTGCCATCAGTGGAGGCACCGTCTACGATTACGGTCTCGATGTCGGCTCCACTCTGGCGGCGGATGCTGGCCACGGCGGCAGGCAGCTTGGGGCCAGGGTTTCGGCAAGCTATAATGACGCTGACGAGGGGCGCGGGCATGGAGCATCAGCAGCGTTGCCGTCGGGGGAAGGAGTCACAAGGCTGGAGTGAATGGCGGCTCCCGTTCCCATTCTCTCGGTCATCATCGTCGCCTACCGATCTCGCGACGAACTGCCGGCCTGTCTGGCATCGTTGCCGCGTTTACTTCTGGGCCGGCCGGTGGAGATCTGCGTGGTCAACAACTCGCCGGGTGACGGGGTTGCGGGCTGGATCAACAGTGCGTTTCCGGAGGTGCGCGTGCTGGAGACAGGCGCGAACCAGGGCTTTGGCCGGGCCAACAACGCCGGCTTTCGCGCCACCGCCGGTGAATGTGTGTTGTTTCTCAATCCGGACACGATCAGCAACGTGGCCGCGTTGGAACATTGTGTGCATCGCGTCTTGACCGAGCCGGACCTGGGTCTGGTTTCTCCGCGGCTGGTGCAGGCGGACGGCGCCATGGATCTGGCCTGCCGACGCGGCATTCCCACGCTGTGGGACGGCTTTTGCCGGGCCAGCGGATTGGCGGCGGCATTTCCCCGGGCCGCGTGGTTGAACGGCTACAATCTCACGCATCTGCCAACCGAGGGAACCTACGAGGTCGGGGCGATCAACGGGGCCTTCATGCTGGGCCGGCGCGCGATGTTTGAGCAGGTGGGGCTGTTTGACGAGACGTTTTTCATGTATGGCGATGACCTCGACCTCTGCATCAGGTTCGCGCAGGCGGGCTACCGGATCGTTTATGATGGCCAGGTGCAGATCATCCATCTCAAGGGCGTGAGCGTCGCCAAGGATTTCGACCGGATGTCGACGGCCATTTTTGATGCGAACCGGGATGTCTATCTGAAGCATTTCGGTCGGAACGCCTTTGCGCGGGCCAAGTGGCGCCTGATGTTCGGGCTTTGGAAAAGTGCCGCCCTGTTTCGTGCGCGAATTCGCGGCCATCGGCGCGTGCGGCCGGTCTGAGCAAGCCTCTGCAGAACCGACCCGCAGGCCGGCGTGAGGACATTCACGGACGCACGCTGAGGTTACGGCCATTGCATGGAATTTCATGCTGCAGTGCTGGCGTCACGGATCGGCCGGGCCGGACGGCGGGCGCTCGCGCTCAGTCGGGAAGAGGGATGGGAGATCGCCCTTGTGACCGGGGCGTTTGGTTTCTTGGTGAACCTTGGGACAAGGCGCAGAAGGTGGGTTTCTGGCAGGCCGTACGCCTGGAGTTTGTTGACGATCGTTGCACCGATCGGATTCATGGACCTGAGCTCAGCGGCGTGCAGAAGGTCGCTCCCGCCGGCCAGCTTTGGGCGGGGCAGGATGTCGATTGGTCGGCCAGTCGCGCCTATGCGGATGAATTCGCCGACCTGCCGGAGTTGTCCTTGGTGGGTCGCTCGGTAATCATTTGCGAGAAAGTGCCGCCCCTGCTGCCACCTGGTAAGGTGGTCGAGGATTGGCGCGACTGAGCGGGCCTGGCTAACGTTTCTCTCGCGGGTATTGTTTCCACGCGACCCAGGCGAGCGTGAGCAGGGAAACGGCACACAGCCACGCCGCCCATCGTATGACCAGCGGAGGTTGTGCGTCCGTTTGCCGGAACTCCACCGGCAAAACAGGACTCAGCAGCGGATCATCGAGCACTTGCTGCACCACGCGTTGATCCGGATGAAGCGTCAGGAGGTCGGGGGCGGACGCAAAGACCCGAGAATCGCCGGCCGCGAGGTAGGCGCGAATCTGGGCCAAGCCGATTCCGTCGACCTGGCGTTTGTACGGCAGGTTTACCGACAGGACATGGGTTGTCAGGGCCAGCAGACCGGCGAGCAGGCAACCTGCCCAAAGGAGCGTGACACTTCGCGCGAGCTGATACCGGGGGATCAATCGCAGCAAGAGCATGCCGTTCGCCGCCGCACCGAGGATGAGCGGATCCTGATAGCGGGAGAGTGGTCGGTGCTCGGGAAGCCCGCCGCCGCGGCTCCAGGCAATCGCCACGGCATTCAGAGCGGCCCAAAGCACGAGCGCGATCAAGAATCGGTCAGAAGCATCGGGGCGGCGTCGAGCCTTGAGCAGGGAGAAGGCAAGCCAGCCACAGGGGAAGTGCATCAACCACCACGCCCAGGGTGTGTCGACCCAGGGCCAGCTCAGGCACCTGAACAGCACCGCACCGAATTCAGCGACCGCCTTCGCGTGGAGATAGTCATGCTGGGGAGCGGCGGGCTGGAGCAGCCAACCGGTGATCAGCAGGCCACCGAGTCCGAGCCCGGGAAGAAGATTGCGGGTGAGCGAGGGAACGGTTGGAGCAATTCCCAGCAACAGCACGAAAAGGGAGGCGCCAACCGTAAGCAGGCCGCCTCCGTTGGTCCCCAGGGCCAGGAGCGCGCTCAAGACACCCAGCCACCGGCTGGCCTTTCGCCCGGGTTCGCAGGCCAGTCCGGCCAGGGCGAGGACCGCGAGGAGGTTGCCAAAGTAAACCTGGGACTGGAATCCCCAGAGTGCGTTTTGCCAGCCGGCCGGGGCGGCGAAGAGCAGAGCCAATCCGCCCAGGAGAATCGCGCGGAGCTGCGGTGCAATCGCCCGGCCGATGATTGCATACAACGCGGCCGCGGTCAGCGCGTGGAGGGCGGCATTGAGCAGCAACTGCCACCAGGGATTCCACGCGCCGGCCAGTCCCAGCAAGGCCAGGTCGGCCAGTCGCGTCAGGATGATCCGATGCTCATTGTGCGCCGCGAAAACTTCGCTCCAGGAAAACGACCCGTTTAGCCAGAGTTGGTAGAGACCCAGGGCCTCGGCATCCCACTGGTCCCAGAAGGGGACCGCCGAACCCCAGGTCGCAATGAGCCAGGCCCGCATGAATAACACCCAGGCCCCAAGAGCCAATGCCGCGAACCATGCCAGCCGGTCCGCTTGCGCCGAGGGAGTTGCCTCATGAGCCATTTTTCCAGCGCAGGAAGGTCAGCAGCAAGATCTGGCCGTCGAACCAGAGCGACCAGTTTTCGATGTAGAAGATGTCGTAGCGGATGCGCTCGGCGAGGTCGGTGTCGCCGCGCAGGCCGTTCACCTGCGCCCAGCCGGTCATGCCAGGTTTGACGAGATGGCGGGGGAGGTAGTGCGGAATGACCGTGGACAGGTGCTCCACGTGATGCGGCCGCTCCGGCCGCGGGCCGACGAGGCTCATGTCGCCGCGCAGCACGTTCCAGTACTGGGGCAGCTCATCGAGATTCCAGCGGCGCAGGAAGGCACCGATGCGCAGAAGGCGCGGATCGCCGGCGACGGTGCTCTGGTTGACATGGTCGCTCGCGGCGGCGTCGGGTTGCATGGTGCGGAGCTTGAGCAGCGTGAACTCCCGATGCCCGGCCCCGATGCGGGTCTGCCGGAAGAACACGGGGCCGTCGGGGGATTCGGATTTGATCAACGCGGCCAGCACGGCGACAAACGGGGCGGAGACGATCAATCCGACCAGGGCACCCAACACGTCCATCAACCGCTTGGCGGCCCGGTTGAACAGGCGGGAGATCGGCAGATCCTCGACCCCGATGACCGGAATGCTGCCCACGGTCTGCAGCCGCAGTCCGGTCAGGAAGATAGGAAAAGCCGCCGGGACGACCTTCCATTCGACATAGGCCTGTTCGCAGACGGCCGTGATCCGGCGCAGGCGGTCGGTGGGGATGTCGAGGTGGGCGGCGATGAGGACGTCGATGCGTTCCCGGCGCAGCACGTCGGCCAGTTGCTCGGCGCTGCCGAGGCAGCGGAGCGGGTACCCGATCGCCTCCGATCCGTCGTCGATGCAGCCCACCACGGTGTAGGGATGGGTCGGGCTTTTCTGAACCTCCTGCACAAGGCCGAGGGCGGCGGGATTCCACCCCAGCAAGGCGACCCGGCGTTGGAGCCGCGGCAGCAGGCCGGTTTGCGTCATGACCCTGTAGAGGCATTCCCGCCAGAGCCAGAGCAGAAACAAAGTGACGGCCGCGGCGATGAGCACGAACAGCCGCGAGATGGGTGGCGAGAAACGCAGCACCAGTGAGAAAGCGAGGTACACGATGACCCAGAAAAGCATGCCGCGCGCGAGCAGGTTCAGGCTGCGCTGCTTGCGCAGCAACATGCGACCCTCGTACAAGCCTTGCTGGGCAAAGGCGGCGACCAAGAACACCACGCCCATCAGCAGCAGCGGCAGATAATCGGCAAAGCGCGCGTCCGGCACCTCGAGTCCCAATTCGCCGAGGAGTGAGTGATAACGCAGCCACCAGCCCAGCGTGAGGCCGGCGAGGGCCATGACCAGATCGCCGCCCAGCATGACGGCGGGTAGCAGGGTTTCGCGCAGATTGTCGGGCTTGGCGCCGGGCATGGTCTTTAGTGTGCGGAGAGGAGGCTTTCGTCGAGCAGCTTGAGCAGCAAGGGTGTCGGTAGCCAGCCTTTGGGAGGCAGGGTGAAAGGCACGGAATCAGGGAAACGCGGATCCTCCCGGACGTCGTAGAGGTCAAGCGGCGGGGCAATGTCCAGATTGCGCATCAACACCGGGTACCCGATCCGCTCGCGCCGGTAAGAGGCCTCGGGACCGGGCGAGACCTGGCCAACACGCGGCGCCAAGGTTGCCAGCAAGGCGATCTGGCGCTCGACCCACGGGTCGCGTTTATCAAGTGCTGGCCGGAGTGAAGCCAGCATCCGGGTGAATTCAGCGCCGGTGGCTTCGCGCAAGGCGGCGATTTCCGGCACCGTCCACCAGGGCGAGGCGACGAAACGCGGATCGTTGATGCACTCGAGCGCGAAGGCCCGGGATGCTTCGGCCGCTCGACCCTGATTCAGCCGGGCGAGTCCGAGTCCGAAATAGACGCCGCCCTTGTCCGGCACCAGGTGCGCGGCGAAAAGAAAATGTTTTTCCGCCCTGGCTGGTTCGGGGACGAGGAGCAGCCAGCCGAGATTGAAATGGGCGATTTCCTGGTCGGGGTCGAGGGCGAGCGATTGCCGGAGGAGCGCCACGGCCTGGTCGTGCGATTTCTCCTCCCGCCCCAAGAGGAGGGCGCGGGCGTTGAGTTCCGGGGCGGGATCACTTTTGCCGAGCGCCACGATGAGGCCGGCGGTGATGACGAGGGCGAAAGCGAAGGTGCGACGGGTCACCACCGCGGGAGGATTTTGCGCCTTGGCCGACAAGAGGGCGGTCAAGGTCGCCACGGCGGCGGCGAAGACCGGCACATCGAGCTGGTAGTCGGTGAGGGCAAACACGCCGTAGCCGGCGAGGGCCGCGGCGGCGACCGGCGAACGGTGTCGGACGAGAAAAACCAGCCCCGCGAGCCCAAGGGCGAGCAACAATCCGCCCGATCCCGTTTCCGCCCAGAGTGACAGCGGGGTGTTGTGCAGTTGCAGCACGCTGTCCGCGCCTCCCTGCAGCTTGGACCGATAGCGCGGGTAGACGAGCGGTGTGGCCCCCGGTCCCCATCCGAGCAACGGCCGGTCTGTGCCCATCAACCGGCCCGCCTCGATCATGGCGCTGCGCTGGACCGTGCTTAGGTTGGGTTCGGACAAGGGATCGCGAGGACCGAGCAGGTCGCGGATGCGCGGATTGGAAACGGCCAGCAGTCCGGCCAAAAGCAGTCCGCCTCCGCTGAAAAGCACGATGCGTTTCCAACCCAGTCCGCTGACCGCAAGTCCGCCGATGACGAGGGCCACGAGTCCCAGCAATCCGCCGCGGCTGCCGCTGGTGAACAGGGCCAGCAGGCAGAGCATGAGGCCCAGGGTCGCCGCAATGCGCAGCGCGCCGCAGTTGCGCCAGGCCAGGCGCGCCAGCCAGGGCAGTCCGAGCAACATCAGTCCCGCGGTGTAGTTGGAGTGGCCGAGCGGATGCGGGTTGCGCATTTCAAAGATCGTCCGCGAAAACAAGGTCGCGCGATCGAGGGTATGGAGGTCGGCCAACCACCCGACGGTGCTGACGAGGCCACAGACCGCTGCCGCCGCGGCCAGGATTCTTTCAAGCATGATGCGCGGTGCGTTGTCCGGACCGTTGAGCCAGTCGTGCAGGAGGAAAAAGAGACACGCGGCCGCCAGCGGCACGCGTGCCGCGAGAAGACTGGGGCCTGGGTAGGGACTGGCCAGCGCGCTGAGCACGGGAATGACGACTGCGCCGATCGCGACCATCAGCCACGGGGCGGCGGGTCGTTGGAAGGTCGGGCCTCCGGCCAGCAGGCGGACGAGCAGCAACAGGGGCGGCACAAAGAGGGCGACGGTCAGCAGCACATTCCAGGGTGTCGCGTACATGCGCGTGGCCCCGCGATCGACCAGGGTCAGAGCCGCCAGGGCCGCCCCGCCGATCAAGGCAAGGACCCGGACCGGCAGACGGAAAGGGTCATGGGTAGCGGAGCTCATGCGTGACGAGGGATGACAGCCAGTGGCCGGGGTTGGCGCGAGTCTGATTTAAACACCCGAAGTTCAGGTATCGGCAGGCCGAGGCCGGCGGAGTGGCGGGTTTGCCTGCGCACGACCGGCAGGAAGGAGAATCCGGTTGCGAGGCAGTGGATCCCCCTGTCTCGCGGCTGTGCCGGGCGACGGGTTACTTGAGGTTTTCCGCTTCGATCAAGGTCCAGTAGCCGCCCCAGTTGACCGCCTCGGTACGGAGGATGCGCAAGCCGGGGGACTTGGTGACGACCGCCGTGGGCATTGCCGTGTGAAAGCCCAGCAAGGCGGCGTAATCGGCGAGCAGACGCTCGCAGCCGTTGATGAACGGATGCGGGTGCGCGAAGTGGTTGACGATGACGATGCGGCCGCCGGGTTTGCAGATCCGGCGCATTTCCGTCAGCAGGGCCGGCGCGTGGGGCACCACGGAGACGACATACATGGCGGCGATCTTGTCGAAGTGGTTGTCGGGAAAGTCGGTGGCCTGGGCGTCGAGCACGCGCAGCTTCACGTGTTTGAGCCGGTGGCGTTTGCACAGGCGTTCGGCGCGTTGGAGCATGCGCTCGGAAATATCGATGCCGGTGACCTCGGTATGGCGCGGCCACAGGGGCAGGGCCAGGCCGGTGCCGACGCCGACCTCGAGGATGCGATCACCGGGCTGGCCGGCGAGTACCTCGACGGCGCGGCGCTGACCGGGTTTGAAGCAGGCGCCGAACAGCTCGTCATAGACCGGCGCCCACCGCCCGTAAGCCGACCGAACCTTGGCCAGGGGAATGTGCTTTTGCCTGGCCGGGACAGACAAAGGGGAGGGGTCAGGATTCAGGGCGAGGTCTTCGGCGGGCATTGTGGGTCGTGAATCGGTGCAGTGCGGCGGATTCTTGGCGGCCATCGGCACAATTCCAACAGCAATTGCGGCGGCCTGGAGATTTTAAGAAAACAGAGGATACCGTGCCGGGCAGCTACGACCTTGACGGGCGAGGAGGTCGCCAAGCATGGTCTGCGCGTGAACGAACCCGCCCAACGACCCAATCGCGCCCTTCTGATCAAGCTGGGGGTGGTGGCCGCCGGCGTGTTGGTCGCGGGCTTGCTCGTGGCGCGCGGACTCGACCTGCGCGCCCTGTTGGACGCGGCGCTGACGCTTATCCGGGACACGGGCCCCGTGGTTTTTTTCACGGCCATGGCAATTCTGCCCGCCTTCGGGGCGCCGGTTTCCTTCTTTTCCCTCACGGCGGGCTCGGTCTTCGGGGCCTCCCTCGGGATGCCGATGGTCGTCTTCCTGGCCAACATCTCCATTCTGGTGAACATGGCCCTGAGTTACTTCCTCGCCAGCCGGGCGTTCCGGCCCCTGCTGGAAGCGTTGGTGAAGAAACTCGGTTACCAGCTGCCCAAGGTCGAGTCGGGTGACACGACGGATATCATCGTGCTGTTGCGCGTGACGCCGGGTCTGCCGTTTCCCGTGCAGAATTACCTGCTCGGCCTGGCACGGGTTCCCTTCGCGAAATACATGATCATTTCCGGAGTGATTTCCGGCAGTCTGACCACGGCGTTCATTCTCTTTGGCGACGCCCTGCTGCACGGCAAGGGCAAGGTGGCCCTGGTTTCCGTGCTCCTGTTGCTCGCCCTCACCGCGGCGACCCACATGGCGCGCAAGCATTACGGACGCAAACCGACGCCGTGAAGCCCGCCGACGAAATCTCCCTGGCCGACTCCGGGCGGGTGCAGACCGTCACGGAGTTCACGCGGCGGGTGAAGGACCTGCTCAAGGACGGACTGCCGCCCTGTTGGGTGCAGGGAGAGGTGTCCAACCTGCGGGTGCAGGCCAGCGGTCACGTATATTTCTCGCTGAAGGACGGCGGCGCGCAGCTCGGCTGCGTGTTGTTCCGCGGCGATGCGGCACGGCAGTCGGTGCAATTGCGTGACGGGTTGCAGATCCTGGCCTTTGGCCAGGTCGACGTCTACGAGGCGCGGGGCCAATACCAGCTCATCACCCGGGCGGTGATCGACCACGGCGCCGGCCGCCTGCAGCAGGAGTTGGAGAAGTTGAAGCAACGGCTGGCCGCGGAGGGGCTGTTTGCCCCCGAGCGGAAGCAAGCGTTGCCGTTGCTGCCCCGCACCATCGGGTTCATCACCTCGCCGACGGGCGCGGCCGTGCAGGATTTCATCCGCATCCTCGAGCGCCGGCACTGGACGGGGCGGCTCGTGGTGTTGCCGGCGAAGGTCCAGGGTGACGGCGCGGCTGAGGAAATGGTCGCCATGCTGAAGCTGGCCGAATCGATGGAGGTGTTTGACCTGCTGGTCATCGGCCGCGGCGGCGGGAGCATCGAGGATCTCTGGGCTTTCAATGAAGAGGTGTTGGTGCGGGCCGTGGCCGCTTGCCGCCTGCCGATCATCTCCGCCGTGGGCCACGAGATCGACTACACGCTCAGCGATTTCGCGGCGGATGTGCGGGCGGAGACACCGAGCGGAGCGGCCGAACTCATCTCCAGCCAGTACCTCTCCTGCGTCGAACGGCTCGATCAGGCCGGCGGGGCCATGGAGGACATCGTGGCCACCCGGCTGGTGCACGCCCGCCAGCAGCTGGAGCATGCCGGCAGCCGCCTGCGCCTGCTGTCACCGGCGTCGGCCGTGGAGCAAAATTTCCTGCGCCTCGACGACCTGCGTAACCGGCTGGGCGCGGCCTTGCGCGATTCGGTGCAGTCCGGCCGGCAGGCCCTCGATGCCGCGGGCGCGCGGCTGAAGGCGACCTCACCCGAAAAACGGGTGCAGCTCGAGTCCCATCGTCTGCTCGCGCTGTGGAAGCGGTTGGAGTCGGCCAGCCCCCAGTCGGTGCTGAAGCGCGGCTACGCGATAGTCCGTGACGAACAGGGCCGGCCGGTGGCGCGGGCGCACGGTCTGGCTCCGGGCAAGGTCCTCGTGAACGAGTTTCACGACGGGAAACTCCGCGTGCGGGTCGAATAGGGGCGCGCCGGGATCGGTCGTCGCGCGCCGATTCGGCCTACTGCACCGGCGGCACGGGAATCTTGAAGTAGTCGCGGGCTTTCTGCCGCATGGACTCCCGCAACTCCCGGTAGGCGGGGTCCTGGGCGAGATCGCGCAATTCATGGGGGTCGGCCAGCTCGGCGTAGAGTTCCTCGCGGAACTCATTCCGCCGGCTGTCATTGAAGACATACTTGTAGATCTCGCCGTCGCGGCGGGTGAGGACCGCGCGCCAGCCGTTGTCGCGCCGGCCGGTGGCATAGGCGTCGGCCGGGGGCGTTGCCTGATAGAGCGATTGTCCCTCCCAGCGTGCCGGCTTCGGCAGGCCGAGTCGGTCGAGCAACGTCGGCGCGATATCCACCTGACTCCCGAACGGCAGGGGGCCGTAGTCCGCGGGTTCTGATTCCAGGAAGAGGATCGGTATGTTCATGTCCTCCGCGTAGAGGAAGCGCGTGTGTCCGAAATTGCCGCGGTCGCCGAGTCCCTGGCCGTGGTCGCCGGCGATGATGGCGACATAGTCCTTGAGGTAGCCCTTGGCTTCCAACCGGGCGAATATTGCGCGGAGGTAGTGGTCGGCCTGGAGGATGCCGTTGTCGTAGGAGTTGACGGCCACCTGGGGGTCCGAGTCGGCGGAGATCAGGCTCGGCCAGTCCATCCTGAGCCGGGCGGGCCGCCAGCGCGCGAATTCGGCCGTGCGCACCCCGAGTTCATGCGCCGACATCAGGTGAATGTAGAAAAAAGCGGGTTCGCTCCCCGCGGGGGCGATCTTGTCGAGCGATTCCAACACGCCGCGATCGTCGTTGATGGTCGCCGTCGACGTGGTCAGCCCGTCCAGGAAAACATCGACATTCGGACCGTAGTGTTCCCGCATGCGCCCCAAGGTCGTGTGGTCGCCGGCGCCAATCACGTGGGTGCGGTAGCCGGCCCGCTTGAGGAGGTCCTGCAGCCGGAAGTTTTGAATGTTCTGCCGGGGGGGCGTGCAGGAGTGCAGAATCGAGCGGATGCCCTGGGGGGAGTCGTTGCCGTTGGAAACGGCGAGTGTCACCTGCTGGAAGCGGCCGGCCCGGGCCAGCGAAGCGAGGAACGGGGTGGTTTCCCGCGGATAGCCGCGGAAGGAGAGGTGGTCCGCGCGCAGACAATCGATGACAAAGATCAGCACGTTGCGCCGGCGGAAATCGGCGGGGACCTGATAGGCGGCGCCGGCCGCACGGTCCGCGAGCATGTCGGGCGTCAACACCGGGTCCGCGGAAACATGGTTGGTCCAGAAGGCAATGAGCGGATCCCGGTCGCCCATTTGATCCCAGAGCGGATCCCGGAACCAGAAATTCAGGGTCACCAGCAGGGCCAGGGTGACCAGCACCAGGGCGTGAATGCCAGCGGAGCCAACAGCATAGATCGATTGCAGCCAACGCAGCGATCGCGCCGCGGTGCGGAGTGCCAGCACCAGATAGGCGAGGAGGACGAGGCCGGCGGCGCTCAGGACGACGTAGAGGATCGGGCCGAGGGCCTGATGGAAACCGCGGAGATGGGGGCCGGCCGCCTTGAGGTTGGCCCAGGTGATGTAGGCACTCCACAGCTGGTAGCTCGAGTAGCTCGCGAGGTAGACGCCGTTGATCATCACCCCCTTGATCACACAGCTGAGCGCAAAGAGCCGGCGGAACCAGGGCTGGTCGGCGCCTTGCAGTCGTCTGGCGGCCAGAGCCCATCCGCTGAAGAACAGGATCTGGAGAATCAAAATCATCCCGACGTGGGTGCCGGTCGCAAACGAGGGGAAGATGCCCGCCTGCACATAGGCGCGGATGACGAAAAAGCTCAGGACGGTTTGCGGCAGACAGAACAGCAACACCCGGCCGAAGAACCCCAAAATCGGTTTCATGCGGGAAACAGACGCAGACCGGATACCGGGTGAAGGGCGATAATCATCGCGCCGACGAAAGCGGGGCACCCGGGTCTCCGCAAGCCCTCCCGGGCTGGGCCCACGTCGGTGGGAATAATAGCAGGCGGGCGGGGCTCTCACGTTCGGTCAGTTGCCATTTTCCCGTCCATGCCTATGTCTTCACCCATGCCGAACAGCCCTCTCCGCTCCCTCGCGGTGTTGGCGGTGCTCGCGATCGCCACGCACGCCCAATCCCAATCCATGACATCCTCCAAGACCTCCAAGGCCAAGGACGCGCTCGAGTGCAAGCCCGGGGAGATCTCCGCCTGCGGACTTCCCTCTAACGTCGTCATCGACATGAGCAAGGTGAAGGTGCAACGCACCGACGCCGAGTGGCGGGCGCGGCTGACGCCCGACCAATACCGCGTGGCGCGTCAGCAGGGCACGGAGGCGCCTTTCCGCAACGCGTATTGGGACAACCACGCCGACGGCGTCTATTTTTGCGTCGGCTGCGACACTCCCTTGTTTGATGCGCGGCAGAAGTTCGATTCCGGCACCGGCTGGCCGAGCTTCTGGCAGCCGATCGAAAAGGCGTTTGTCGGTGAGCAGCGTGACGTAAGTTTCGGCATGGTGCGCGTCGAGTCCCATTGCGCCGTGTGCGGCAGCCACCTTGGCCACGTCTTTGACGATGGTCCGCGGCCAACCGGTCTGCGCTACTGCATCAACTCCGCCTCGCTGAAATTCATGCCCCGGGCCGGCTACGAGCAGTGGGTCGCCAAGGGTGGAGCAGCCGGGCAATCCAAATAGCTATCAGGGGTAGAGCCAGTACTTCTTGACCTGCTGCTGATAGACTGCGGCGCGCTCGCTCCAGCTTTTCAGGAAGGGGGCGACGTCCACCCGCATGCCGTCGCGCTTCAGGGCGTCGTACCAGGCGGTGGAGCCGACGTGGATCTGGAAGGTGCGCTGCTGGGCGGTAGTGAGCGTGGCGAACAGTTTCACGGTCGACCATTTCTCCGCCTGCTTGTGCATGTAGAAGGAGAGTTCGGTCGGGTGCCAGGCCTCCCAATCGGTCACCTCGATGAAGGCGCCCACGAGAGGTTTGCCTTCCGCCGTCTTGCTCTCGCGCTTCACGAAGCGGATCCCGGAAATCTTGTAGGCGGACATCGCGGCGATGATCTCATCGGCGGTCTTCTTGGGGAAAGTGATTCCGCGGATCGGCAGCGGGTTGGTCTGCGCGGCGGGGAGAGCCACCTGGCGCCAGGGCGTCTGCTCGCAGCCGAGTCCGATCATGGCGTAGCCGATGATGGCGTCGTAGCTGGTGATCATCGGCGAGGTGGCGACCCAGGTGAGGCCCGTCTCCGGCCAGCGCATGCTGCGGGTCCAGCCACGGCAGGGGATCACGGTGAGTTTGCCCTTTTCGCGGACCTTGTCGCTGGAGAGGGCAAGCACGCGGGGCGCTTGTTTGGCCATGGTGGCGAATTCGCCCATGGTCAGGCCGTGGACATAGGGCACGCGGAACGCGCCGACGTCGGTCATCCATTCGGCGTCGAGCGGCGGGCCGTCGACCTTGAGACCGCCGAGCGGGTTGGGCCGGTCGAGGATGATAACCTCCACGCCGGCCTCGAAGCAGGCCTCCATCGTGTAACGCATCCAGCTGATGAACGTGTAGGACCGCACGCCGATGTCCTGCAGGTCGACGAGCACGGCGTTGAGCCCCTTGAGCTGGGCGGGGGTGGGGCGCTTGTTTTTGCCGTAGAGGGAATAGATCGGGAGTCCGGTGGGCTGGTGCACCGAATCATCGTAATTGGTCGAGGCCTTGATCTGGCCGTCGAGGCCGTGCTCCGGGGCGAACAGGCAGACGAGTTTCGACTGCGGGGAGCGCAACAGCACGTTGATCGTGCTCTCGCCGCGGCGGTTCACGCCGGCACGGTGCGTAAGCAGACCGATGCGTTTGCCGGCGATGGCCTTGAAACCGTCGGCTTCCAACACGTCGATGCCGAACATGACGGGCGGCAGCTTTTCCGGCGGGATTTCCGGTTTCGGCGCGGCAGGGGCGGGGGCAGCGGGCTTGGGTTTTTCCGCAGGTTTTTTTGTCTCACTGGCACAGCCGGCCAACAGCGTCAGCAGCAGGGCGACGAGGGCTCCGGGAAAAAACATGGCAGGCGACCGGCGGGTCATTGCCTAATTTCTGAAAACGCCCGCGCGGCTTGGCGAGGGAATTCGTTGTTTCGCACCAACGCGATCGCTCAGCGGGTTTGCCGGCGCGCGGCCACGGCGGCCGCCAGTTTCTCCAGGACCGGCACGGTCTCGCCGAAGGCGAGGCAGGCGTCGGTGATGCTCTGGCCGTAGGTGAGCGTGCGACCGGGCTCATGCTTCTGCGTGCCGCCGATCAGATTGCTTTCGATCATCACGCCGAGAATGGCGCGCGAGCCCGCCGCGACCTGCGCCGCCACCTCGGCGGCGACCGCGGGTTGGTGGTCGTGCTTCTTGCCGCTGTTGCCGTGGCTGCAGTCGATCATCACGGTCGGCAGGGCGTGGGCGGCCGTGAGGAGTTCCACGGAGCGGGCGACATCAGACACTGAGAAATTCGGTCCGCTCTGCGTGCCGCCGCGCAGCACGAGATGGCAGTCGGGGTTGCCCGTGGTGGCGAGGACGGCCGGGGCGCCCTCGCGCGTGAGCGAGGGAAAGCAGTGCGGGTGCCTGGCGGAGACGATGGCGTCCACGGCGACCTGCAGGTCTCCGTCGGTGCGGTTCTTGAAACCGACCGGCATGGAGAGCCCCGAGGCGAGCTCGCGGTGGATCTGGCTCTCGGTTGTGCGCGCACCGATGGCGGCCCAGGACACGAGGTCGGCGTAGTATTGGCCGAGCGTGGTGTCCAGGAACTCGGTGCCGATCGGGAGGCCGGCGGCGTTGATGTCGAGCATCAGCTGGCGGGCGAGACGCAGGCCCGTGTTGACCTGAAAGCTGCCGTCGAGCTTCGGGTCGTTGATCAGGCCTTTCCAGCCGACCGTCGTGCGGGGCTTTTCAAAATAGACGCGCATGACGACGAGCAGATCCGCGGCGAGGCGCTCGGCCACGGGCTTGAGCTTGTGCGCGTATTCCAACGCGGCCTTCGGGTCGTGGATGGAACAGGGTCCGACCACCGCCACCAGACGGTCGTCGCGACCGTGGAGAATGTCCGTGATGCCCTGGCGGGCACGGTCAACCAGGTTGGCGCCGGACTCGGCCAGCGGCAGGTCCTCCTCAAGAATGGCGGGGGAGAGAAGCGGGCGGGCGGTGCGGATGCGAAGGTCGGAAGTGGGCTGGCGCATGGCGGTCGGACAGGAAAGCGGGCGCCCACGCAAAAGGCACGGAGATTTTCGCACGGCAGGCGCACAGAACCCGGCCCGCCCTACGCAGAATTGCGTAGGCCATCCACCGCGATCGCGCTTGGCCAGCCTCTCGCCGGATGCATTGTGCCCGCATGCGGATACGCGTGAACTTCGAATACGGCGCCGGTGTCTGCCTCTGGGCGGACGATGCGGAGGCGCGCGCCCGGTGGACCTCGGCGGTGGAGTTCGGGCAGGTGGCCCTATCCGCGACGCTGACCGCAGAGGGCGCAGGACTCCAAGCCGAGTGGGAGAGCCACTATTTCGAAAACGACTGCGTCTTTGAGGCCCGTTGGTCCGACGCGGAGCGGGCAGCGTTTCACGCGCGGGCGGCAGGATGGACGGAGCGACTGCGTCACGAACTGGCGCCGTCCGGCATCGAGGTGGCGCCCTACGGCGCGGAGCCCGGACTGGCCGACCCCGTTTTCGATGGCGAGGAGTTTGAGGGCTGCGTGCTGGCGTGTTTCACCGATGAGGCGGCGCGGGCGGCCGCGGATCGGAAGGAGTTTGCGAGCAGCGGCTGGGGCGAGGTGGCCGTGTGGAACGGCGACATCTTCAAGCTGCGTGACACGGAGCGTTCGCCCGCAGAGTTGCTGGCGAAGCTGGAGCGGGAGCCGGGTTTCCTCGGTGGTTGGTGGCAGGCGAGCGACAACGGCGAAAGCGCGATGATCGAGGGGGATGCCCAGGATCATGCGCTGGCCTGCCTGCATACGAACAATGCGACGGGGTTCGCCAATTTTCTCGTCTGGCTGCGCGTGCAGCGCGTCCATCTGGCGCCTGACCTCGCGGGCGAAGGTTGGGCTCCGTCGAAACAGCACCGGTTGGCCGACGCGAAGGGTTCGTGGTGGGAGTGGTTCCAGTTCACCCGCAACGCCGCCGCGGCGCTCCAGGGCGGGCCGGTGAGCGCGCGCTACCGGCGCGCCGAGCGCGAGCGGCTCTGCTGGAAATGGACGAATGGGGGCAGCCGCGACGGCTGGCCGGGGACATTCGGCGAGGCCTTTGAGCGCAGCGGGCTGAAGCGCGAGGCGTTCAACCGATGGGCGCGTTGAGGCGTGCTCAGGGAGCGCAGGGCTTGCCGGCCACCTGGCCGCCGCCGTCGGCCGGCATTCCGCCGATGAGCCGGCCGCGCAAGGCGGCGACATGGATTTCGAGGCGGGTGTTGGCGGCCGCTTCACGCGGCGCGGCGACGGGCTTCGTGGCGCCGAAACCCACGGGCAGCAGGCGTTCGCAGGCGACGCCCGCCGCGACGAGGAGGCGGGCGATGACGAGTGCGCGCTGTTCGGACAGCGCCTGATCCGGTGCATGGCCTTCAAGGCGCACCAGCGTGAGCGCCGGTTTCTCGGCGAGAAACGCGGCCAGCTGCCGGACGGCCTCGTCGGTGGCCCCGGCCGGTTCCGCCGAGTCGCCGGCGAAAGTGAACGCGGCATCCAGCACGATGCGGTTCTGCTCGATCCGCGGGGCGGCGGCGAGGCTGACACCAAGGGCGACGAGGAGAGTCAGGAGGCGGAGCATGGGCAAATTCAGGCGAGGTGGCCGCGGCCGTCGCGATCCACCCGCACGCGGACCGCCTTGGTGTCGTCGTAGAAATCCTCGCGGCGGAACTGGCGGCCGGTGGGCTCGAGTTCCCGTTGCTCGCAGCAGACCATTTGTTCCTCACCCTCGAAGCTGATGCCATAGCTGGCCGGCAGACCGGGGGCATCGCCGATGCCGAGGATGACGCCGGTGCGTCCCGCCAAGGCCCGGTTGTGGGGGGCCGGCCGGATGAGACGGACTTCCTGGTAGAAGGCGAAGTGGGACATGGGTTGGTTCAGTTCTTCTCCGTGGCCGGGAGCGGCTTCACAGGATCGGCCTTTTCCCGTGCCTCCTTGATCCACGCGGCTTCGGAGAACATCGCGCCGGCGACGTCGGTGGCGGCGAAGGCGGCCGCATTCTGCCCGGCGCCGAGCAGGAGCGTGATCTGGCGATACCAGAAGGCTTCCGTGACACCGAAGAGGGCGGCGTAGCGCTGCTGGATGGCGATGTGCTTGGCGCCGTCGTTGCCCGCGGCGGCGAGTTCAGCCTCGTATTGCTGGCCGAGCTCCGGGCCGACAAAGGGGAAGAGGCCCGGCGGCACGGGATTGGCCTCGGCGATGAGCGGGATGGCGCGGGCGCGGATCTCGGGCTTGTTGACAAAGCTGGTGGCGTAGAGGCGGCGCGCCCGGTTGCGGACGGCGGCGCGGGCCGTGCGTTCGAGGGCGGGGGCGAGTTCCGTGATGGGCAAGTCGCCCATCTGCGCCATGCGGTGCAGGCGCATGACTTCGTTGGCATTCTCGGGGCTGACCCACTCCTGGCAGACGGCGGCAACCGAGACGGGGGTTTCCTTGAGGAGCTTGGTGAGGGCCTCGGAGCCGGGCGGGTTGGGCGTGAGGTTGACGGCGACGGTCAGGTCGAGCGTGGCGCCGGCGCGCCAGCCCAGTTGCTGACGGGCGCGGGCGCGGGCGAGCCAGAAGGTGGCGTTCGCGGGATCGGCTTCGATGAGGGCGGTGAGCGTGGCTTCCAGGGCGAGGGACTCGCCAGTGCGGTAGAACAGCGCCTCGATCACGTCCGGTTCGGCGAATTTCTGCGTGAGATTCGTGAAGGCGTCGCCGGAGGTCGGAAGTTCGCGTGCCTGGGCGAGGATGGGGCCGAGAGGTTGCTTGGCGGCGGCGGCACGGGTGAGTTGGGCGACAAGATCGCGGAGAAGTTGCGTGACCTCCGGGTGGGAGAGGGATTCGCGGGCGAGCTGTTCGCGGATATTCTTCAGTGTGGCGTGCGTGTCGGCGCGTTCGCGCTCGAAGTCCGAGGGGCGCTGGCCGGCGAGTTCCAGGGCGCGCACGCGTTCGGCGGCATCGGGCACGGGGAAGGTGGAGAGTCGCGCGATCTGCGCGACGGTCGAGCCAAGGGAGTCGGCGGCGGCTTTGCGTTCTCCGGCGGGGATGAACGGATTGAGTGCGGCCAGGCTCAGGTCGGCGAGCGCGCATCGGCGGGCGAAGAGCTCGGCATCGTAGCGTTCCCAGAGCTGGGTGCGCAGGGCGGCGGCCTTTTCCTTCTGGCCGGTGCTTTCCATCAGGCTGAGCGTGGACTGCAGGCTTTGGCAGGTGAGCTGGAACTCGTCGAGATCGGTGACGGTGGGTGTGTCGGGCAACGGGAGGGCGGCGCGGGCGAGGAGCGGCAAAACCGCGACGAGGAGAAAGGCGAGGCGCATAGGGGTCAAAAAGTGGGGCTTAGAGCTGCATCAGGCGGCGGAGCGTGGCGTAGACCTCCTGACGGACGGAATCGAGTTGGCGCCGGGTTTCGTCACGCTGGGCGCGCTGGCGGGCCTCGACGGCCTCGATCTGGGCGGTGATGGCATCGACGTCGCGGCAGAGGGCCTCGAGGTGGCGAAGTTCCGGGGTGGAGTAGCCGCCATTGTAGGCCTCGGCGAGGGCGTCGAAGTTGGCGTCCTTGTAGTTGACGGAGGTCTGGTGCAGGTTGCGGCGGCGCTCGAGGAGTGAGTCGACGCTCTCGTTGAAATCGAGGGCGGCCGACCCGGCAGTGGTGTCGAGGAGTTCGCTGAGCTGCCGGAGCTGGGCGGCGACGGCCCGGTTGCGACCGTAAAGCCGTTGAAGCATGGCGAGGTTGGAGCGCGCTTGGCGGTCGTTGCCGTTGCGGTAGGGTGCGAGGACGGCGATCATTCCGGCGGAAATCGAGCCGGCGTCGGAGGCGGGCTTGAGTTGCTCGAGGGCGGAGTTGATTTGGGCGGAGGCTATCACGCCGGGATCGAGCAACCGGCGCCAGGTGGCGCGGGCGGCTTCGTCAGGCAGGTCATTGGTGAAGGCAAAGTTCTCGACGGCCGGCCGGGCCAGGGCGAGCGGCTCGGCGTGGCCGAGATTCTCAAGGGTGCTGAGCAGGTCGATCGCCCCGGAAAGGCGGTTTTCCGCCAGCCGGCATTGCACCAGGCCGGCGACGCAGAAGGCGTAGACACGGGTGGCGTTGGGCGGGAGTTTCCTCAGCTCGAGGCGCTGGCCCCCGCAGAAGTAGACGGCGAGGTTCTGCAGCAGGGCGTTGAGATCCTTGCGGACGGCCGCCGCCTTGGCGGCTTTTTCGGGCGCCGGGGTCTTCTGCAGCGCGGCAATGTGGCGGCGGACGATGGTGGTGGGGTCGTTGTTGGCGACCAGGGCGTCAAGGGTACCGAGCGTGGCCCGGTTGTGGCGCACGAGTTCCTTGGTGCGGGCGATGGCGGCGAGGGCCAGGTCGTCCTGCCCGAGGCGCCAGTGCGCGATGGGCAGGAGTAGGTGGGGTGTCCAACGGAGGCTATCGGACTCCATCGCGGCGCGGAGGAGCTTGGGAAAGGAGGGATCGGACCGGCCGGACTTGAGATTGGTCCAGATCTGTTGCTCTTCGGCGGTTAGTTTCTCCTCCTGGGCGGGGATTGCGGTGACGGCGGCGATGAGGGCGGGGAGAGGTGCGAAGGCAGGCTGCCTCTTTAGTTCGCACCAGAGCTCGAGCTCCGCCAGTGCGCGCTCGGCGGCAAGCACCGCGCCGGTGTGCACCGCGGCCACCACCCGGACGTGGCAGAGCTGCCGGACGAGGGCGGCGGTTTCCGGCGGCAGATCCGCCGCGAAGAGGTAGGCGTCGCCGTGGCGCTCGCTGAGCAGGTCGTCGAGGTAGGCGGCGGAGTCGAGGGCCGCTTCGAGGTCTTGTTCGGGCACTTCGGCCGGCGGGTAGCGGAGGATCTGGGCGTAGTCCTCGAGGAAGGGGCTGTGTTCGAGCCGGGTGAGCTGCGCGCGATACGCATCGAGTGAAAGCGAGGGATCGGCGTCGGGGAATTGCTCGAGCTTGGCGAGTTGTGCCCGGGCGGCGGCGAGGTCGCCGTCGAGCAACGCCAGGCGAAAGCGGAGCTTGGCGGCGGTAACGACGAACTCGGTGTCGCGCGGACCGGCGGCGGTGCCGGCGGGGAGCGCCTGCACGAGCGGGCGGAGGACGGCGTCCTCCTCCTCCACCAGTTTCGCGCAGGCTTGCAGGGCGGCGCGCTGCTCGGGCGTGAACGCGGCGTCCAGGGGCTCGGCGAGCAGGCCGGTGCCCGGGTGGGCCTCAAGGCGGGTGAGCGCCTGGTGGACGCGGGCGGCGAGACGCTGGCGCGGCTCGGCGAGCAGGGGCTGGAGCCTCTCGCGCCACGCCGGGTCGAGCGCGGACTCCTTCTCGGCGCGCGTGAGGTCGCCGTGAAGGTCGTAGTGGGCGAAGTCGAAGGAGGGCTGCGCGCTGCGGATGTCGGCGACGAGGCGCAGATAAATGTCCCAATCCGCCCGGGGCGCGGGCGTGGTGCAGACCGCGCGGGCGGTGGCGAGGGTGACGGCGGCGAGCCGGGTGGCCCCCGCTTCCCGCGCGATGTCGCCGAGCATCTGACGCACGAGATCGCGAAGTCCGCGGCGGGCGCGCTGCAGGTTGGCGGGTGGGAAATTCTGCTCGTGGCTGAACTGCATCTCCAGGTTCGAGACGGCGCTGAAGTAGAGGCTGTCGGCGAGGACGTAGGCGCGCGACGCGGCGGCGAGTTCGACATAGGCGAGGAATTCGGGGCTGAAACGACCCTCGGGCTCCGGGGCGGCCTGGAACTTGGCGAGGGCGGGAGCGTGTTTCGCGCGGTGGGCCTGCCATTCGGCGAGCGCCCAAGCCGGAGCGCCGGTGGCCAGGGCGGCGTCACGGTCGGCGGCCTCGAGGTCGCCGACGTGCCAGAGCATCCAGGCGCGCGCGAGCATGACCTCGGCGCGCACGGCGGGCTGGGGCAGCGCGAGGTTGGCGTGCTCGGCGGCGAAATTGACAGCGCCAAGCCGGGCGAGGATCAGCGCGCGCCGGGCGTGGGAGCGGGCGGCAATGACCGGGTCGGCGCTCTCCGCGGTGCTGAGGGCCTCGGCGAAGGCGCGGACCAGCCGGCCCTGCTGCAGGGTGGAGGCGGAGGCATCGGGCTCCCCGATGGTATGGTCGGCGGCGAGAAGATCGGCGGCGTCGGCCTCAAGGCCGCGGGCAATCGGGTATTCGGAGCCAATGGGTTCGCCGCTGAAACTGATCTCTGCAGGAGGTTCGCCGGCGGCGCGCAGGTGCGGCGCGAGGCAGAGGACGAGGAGGGCGGCGAGCGGGCGGAGCATCGGCTGGATGATCAAGGATGCGGCGAAAGTGTGGTGCGGAAGCATCCGGTGTCCGGATCCACGAGAAGCGGGGCGTCGGCGGCGGGGGTGTTCTCGTCGGCGGCACCAAGGCTGGAAATCAGGAAATGGGGGGCAGGCAGGAGACGCGTGACTCTCATGGGCAGGGAAAAGGTCAGGAGTCGTAGCCGAGGGAACGCAGCCAAGCTTGGAGGGACAGTAGCGTTCCCCCGATGACCACCAAGGAAACCACGCCCAGCCAGCGCAGCGCGGCCGGTTTTTCGCGCAGGGCGCGCACGGCGTGATAGCCGGACAGGCCTCGGATCATCCAATAGGCGCCGACCAGCACGCCGAATTCGCCCAAGGCCACGGCGGCGGCGAAATAACTGACCGTTTCGCCGCGCTCGATCGCGCCCAGAATGGCGCGGGCTTGCATGGCGAGCAGGCCCGCACCGCCGAGGCAAAACCCGGCGCCAAGAAGTCGCGCGCTCGCGTCGGAACGCGGCTGCCAGAGGGGCTCGGACATGGCAGACGCCTCAGCGCGTGTAGAGCCCGCAGGGGGCGGAGACCGCGGGCGGACCGCCCGTGATGCCGGCCGGCGGGAGCAGGAGCGGAACCGCTTTGCCGTCAATCCAGAGCTCGGCGGACGTGGCAGCCCGCTCCACGCCCTGTTGCCAGAACGGCGTCATCGCCGCTGGCGCGCGGTGCACGAGCTCGGCGGCGCCCAGGCCGGAAAGTTTGGTGCGGATCTCGTGGCCCGCCACGCGGATGGTGGCGGATGCGGTGTCGGCGGTGAAAGCGAAGTCGAACCAGGCGGGCAGAACCGGGGCGCCTGCGAACGGCGTGCCGGCGAAGATCTTGGGCCCGAAATAGGGGCCGACGTTGACGGCGTCGGTGGAGACGAATCCCATCACGAGCGGGGCCCCGGCGGGGTCGGGTTGCAGGAGAATCATGCCGGAGGGCGCGCTGCCCCGGGGCGTGTGGACGAGGCGGGCGACGTGAACGATGACGTTGGGCATCGGGAGGCCGGGGGCGGTGGCGGCGACGAGGTCGACACCAGACTCCCAGCTCATCCATTCGGAAAGAGAGGTGGCCATAAGGTTGGGATTTTCGTGCCCATGATACCGCAAACCTCCTCTCCTGGGTATACGCATATATGCGTAGTCGGCGCCGGAGGATGCGACCGAGGTGGGAATTTTCGCCTCGCGGCGGTACAGTCGCGGGTAAAGCTGCTGCGCATGTTATCTCTCTGTCAGCACGGTTATGAGGCCCTTCTGGAACGCGAGTTCGCGGCGGCGGGGCTGGCCGTGGCGGAAAAGGGCCCGGGCTGGGTGCTGGCGGCGGCGGGTGAAGTGGAGGCGTTGGCCTTCCCGCAGGTGACCCTGCTGGCGCCGCAGGAATTCAAGGGCGAGTCGGTGAATGCGCTCGCGCAGCAGCTGGCGGATTTCTTCCTGGAAAGCCTGCGGGGTGAACGCATCGACGTGGCGTGGCCCTGCGTTTTTGCGACCGTGCCCGAGGTCGTGGGCTTGGGTCGCCGGTCCAGCGGGGTCGAGAAGGCTTTCGGCGAACTGTTGCGCAAGAAGCTCAACCGCGTCGCCAAGCTGGCGGTGCCCGAGCTGCCGCGCGGGGGCGGGGCCGCTCGCGGGCTGTTCGTGTACTTCACCGATTTTGGCCGGGTGTTCGCCGCGCGGGAGCTGCGTCTCGGCGGCCAGCGGCGCATGGCGGATGACGACGCGGCGCCGTCGCGGTCCTATCTCAAGGTGGAGGAAGCCTACATCGTGCTCGGTCACGAACCCCAGCCTGGCGAAACGGTGGTGGATCTCGGGGCGGCTCCGGGCGGCTGGAGCTACAGCGCGGCCAAGCGCGGCGCGCGCGTCATCGCGGTGGACAACGGTCCGCTCAAGGGGGGCGCCCTGAACAACCCGCTCATCGAGCACCGGCTGGAGGATGCGTTCAAGTTTCGTCCGGCGGACGGGCAGGTTTTTGACTGGCTCTTCTGCGACCTCGTGGAGGAACCGCATCATGTCGTGCAGGACATCGTGACGCCCTGGCTGGTGCACGGCTGGTGCCGGCGCTTTGTCATCAACCTCAAGTTTGGGCACGTGGATGCACTCGCGTTGCTGCGCGAGTTGCGCGCCGCCGATTCGCCGTTTTCGCGGCACGCCAGCGGGTGCCATATCCGGCACCTTTACCATGATCGTGAGGAGTTCACGGTCGTGGGTGACCGTGTCGGTTGACCCCACCGGTTGGGGGTTCTTGCGGCGAAATCCACAAGCGGTGGGGGCCGGACCGATCCGCAGGGTCGAATTCCCGTGCATATCTTGCTGTGCATCGATTGTGCCGCGTACCCGACCGACCATGAGTCGGGGTGATAAATCGGGAACAGACTATCGCGGCGTTTGACGGTGTTTGCTGGAGGGAATTTTAGTTGGGCTCCGCGATGCGACACCTCCGGTGAGGGAGTGGCATTTTCATCCGCGGAACGACTCGCTTTCCATGTCCCAAAACAACCATCCCAAGGTGCATGCCGCCAACGGCCTGCAGGACTTCATCGCCATTTCCCGCTACGCCCGCTATCTGCCGGAGAAACGCCGCCGCGAAACCTGGACGGAAGCCGTCACGCGCGTGCGGGACATGCATCTCGCGCACTTCGCCGACCGGCCGCTGGCCGAGGCGGTGCAGGCGGCGCAGGCCGCGGGCGAGGCCTCGGCGGCACACGCCGAGGCGCTGGGTGGTTACCGCACGTTGCACGAGGCGATCCGCGCGGCCTTCGCGGCAGTGAAGGCCCGCGAGATCCTGCCGTCAATGCGTTCGCTGCAGTTTGGCGGCGAGGCCATTCTCACCAAGCACGCGCGCATCTACAACTGCGCCTTCACTTATCTGGACCGGTTGGAGTCGTTCCGCGAAGCATTCTATCTGCTCCTCTGCGGTTGTGGCGTGGGATTTTCGGTGCAACTGCGCCATGTGTCCCGGCTGCCGGCGCTGGCGCCGCGGCAGGAAGGCGCGGAACCGGTGCGTCACGTGGTGGCCGACACGATCGAGGGTTGGGCCGATGCCCTGCACCTGCTGATGGAGCAGGCCGTCGCCGGCCGCGCGGTTGACTTTGATTATTCCCTGATCCGGCCCGAGGGCGCCCCGCTGCGCACCACCGGAGGCAAGGCGCCGGGACCGGAGCCGCTGTTCCACACACTGACGCGCATCGAGCGGATTTTGCGCGGTGCGGCCGGGCGTCAGCTGAAGACGATCGAGGCCTATGACATCCTCTGCTGGGCCGCGAAGGCGGTCCTCTCGGGCGGTGTGCGGCGGTCCGCCACCATCTGCCTGTTCTCCGTGGACGATGCCGACATGGCGGCGGCCAAGACGGGCAACTGGCTGGCGGAGCATCCGCAGCGCGTCGCGAGCAACAACTCGGCGGTCATCATCCGCGCGACGGCCACCCGCGAGCAGTTCATGTCCCTGTTCGAGCAGCAGAAGCAGTTTGGCGAGCCGGGCTTCTATTTTGTGGAAGACGCCGATTACGGCGCCAACCCGTGCGTCGAGATCGGGCTGCATCCGCGACTCAAGCTGGACAAGGCGGCCATCGCCCGGCTGCGCGAACTCGGGCACAAGGGTCCGCTGAGCGAAGGTGAGGTGCTCACGGGGGTGCAGTTCTGCAACCTCGCGACCGTGTCGGCGTCCGCGGCGGACAGCCGTCCGTCATTCCATCGCCTGTGCGCGCTGGCGTCGTTGATCGGCACGCTGCAGGCGGGCTATACGAATTTCCGCTACCTCACACCGGTCTCGCAGGTCATCACGGAGCGCGAGGCGTTGCTGGGGGTTTCGCTCTGCGGCATTCTTGACCGGCCTGAACTCCTGCTGGATCCGGCGGTGTTGCGCGACGGCGCCGAAGTCGTGAAGGGCGTCAACGCCATCATCGCGCGGGCGCTGGGCATCCGGCCGGCGGCCCGCACCACCTGCGTGAAGCCCGAGGGCACGGCCAGCCTGCTCCTCGGCACGAGCAGCGGACTGCATCCGCACCATGCGCGCCGCTATTTCCGGCGGGTGCAGGCCAATGTCTATGATCCGGTGTACCGGCATTTCCGACGCGCCAACCCGCACATGGTCGAGCCCAGCGTCTATGACCTGAACGGTCGCACCGAGGTGATCACGTTCCCGGTCGAGGGACCGGTGTTCGGCGTGTATCGCGAGGATCTTTCCGCCACCAAGCACCTCACCTACATCCGCCTGGTGCAGGAGAATTGGGTGCAGGCCGGGCGCCGCCATGAAAATCATTCCCCGGGCTTGCACCACAATGTCTCCTGCACGGTCTCGGTGCGCCCCGACGAGTGGGATGCGGTCGCCGAGTACATCTGGACGCACCGGCACAGTTTCACCGGTGTGGCCCTGCTCCAGGACTGCGGCGACAAGGTCTATGCCCAGGCCCCGCGCGAAGGCCTGGCGACGGCCGCGGACATCGAGAAATGGAACATGCTCGATTACATGCCCGTGGATTTCACGACGCTGGAAGAGTCCGAGGACATCACCGAACTGAAACAGGTCGCCGCGTGTGCGGGCGGGGCCTGCGAGCTGGTGTGAACGTTACCGCAAAGACGACTTCTCCGCGTGGGTGAATCAGGAGGCCGGATCGAGCGGCACCTGCTTGGTCCGGCTGAAGAACCGGCGCCAGGTCAGGGCGAAGCCGGTGTACGCGAGGACGGCGCCGGCGAGGGAGGCGAGGCCGGCGATGAACTGCGCGAATCCGCCGAGGGCCTCGCCGGTGTGCAGGAAGCGCGTCCAGGCACGGAGTTGTCGCTGCGCGGAGAGCTCGGCGAAATGGTCGGTCTGCAACAGGGCGCCGGTGAACGGGTCGAATTGCAGGGTGGTGGTCGCGGTGCGCGGCCAGGTGCCGGTCTCACGCACCGTGAAGCTGACGGGTTGCGGTTTGGCGGGATCGGGACGGTGGGCGAAGCGGAAGTTGATGGTTTCCCAGTTGGGCCGCTCGCGCTGCACCGTGGCGAGCAGGTTGTCCCGGGAGGCGGCGCGGGCATCGGCGGTCGGCGTCGTCACGGGCACGGACGGTGGTGGGGCTCCGCTGCTTTGGGGTCCGCCGGCGGGAAGCGGGGTGCCGGTGAGCGGGTAGGTCAAGTCAGCCGCCCAGCGGAAGGAGATGGGCAGGGCGGTGAGCGTGAGGACGATCAGCACGGGAGCGCACCAGAAGCCGAGCACGTTGTGCCAGTTCCAATCGCGCGCGCGGCTGCTGGTGTTCTGCTTGAACCAGATCGCGGGCCGGAAGGCGCGCCAGGTGAGCGCGCGCGGCCACCAGAGCACGAGGCCGGAAAGGGCCAGGAAGCAAAACGCGGTGTTGGCGATGCCGGTGACGAGCTTGCCGCGCGGACGCGAGGCTTCGCCAGAAAAGCCAAGGTAGCGGTGCCACTCGAGCATTCGTTGCATGAATTCAGCCATGCCGGTCGAGGCCGAGCGGCGCACTTCGCCCGAGTAAGGATTGGCGTGGTAGCTCTCGGTGCGGCTGACCGTGAAGGCCACGGCGGTGCCCGGGTCGCGGGCCACGACGATGTTGGCGGGCTTCGCCTCGGGGAAGGCCGCCCGGAGCTTGCCGGCCAGTGCGTCGATGGAAAGGCGGGGCGTTCCTTCCAAAGGCACGGCGATCTGCCGGGCATCACGCTCGGCCCAGGCGGTCAACTCCTTCTCAAAGGCGAGGGCGGTGCCGGTGAGGCAAAGCACCGCGATGATGAGACCGCAGACAATGCCGGCGGCGAGATGGAGCCAGAACAGGACGGAGCGAATGCGGGACATGGGGGGAATGTTGGAAGGTATCGACGGGTGGCGAGCGATTATCCCGTGATTTGGTTGGCAGGTTCCGGCGGCACACCCCGCCCTGCCGGGCACCCGTTCGGCTGAGCTCACGGCCTCGGCCCTCTTCCTAG